>ERZ826146.1624-NODE-1624-length-19848-cov-17.527459_pt1 | contig 19848 bp, 25 predicted proteins | sample MGYA00519857_ERZ826146 | MGnify/ENA primary metagenome ERZ826146 (study PRJEB31778, sample SAMEA3449222) | human gut metagenome | biome: human gut; feature: human-associated habitat; material: faeces | place: United Kingdom | collected 2010/2012 ...
GCTTTAGCCTCCTCTAAAAAACTAATAGTTTTTTCGTGTCATTTAGAGTGTGGCACAAAAAGACTAATTAGCCAAGGCGCAGGATTTGACGTTTACTGTATATCTCACTACATTTTTAACCAAATCACACAAACATATTATATATCACCATTACTAAAATAGGAACCCTTTTCAGGATTCCTACATTATTGGGAACTACACTTCCGCAGCCCATTTCTAATTTTCTACCAAACATACCATATCAAATCAAAATGAATTGAAATTACAAACACCACCACTGCAAATATGACACATCCCAGCGGAAACATCATCTTTTCCGCAAACCAATCCGCAAAACTTTTTCTAGTGTAATAGCAGCTTCTATGTCTCTTTTTTGGGCCCCACAGATGATGCTTCTCCCGAAACTTATCCCATGCACTCTTCCCCCTTTCCCTATCGAGCTCTTCTTCTGTTTCTCTTAGCCTGCTGTTCAGGTACCGGTAACTGCTCCTCTCGCTTTCTATCTTCCGCTCCAAGCGTGCCTTTTGTTCTTCCTTTTGTTGCAAGAGCCTCGCGTATGCTGCGTCTTTCTCCCGGAGCGACTTCTCCAGCTGTGAAATCCTCGATTCCTTCTGCTCTATCAACTGTGCCTGTTCCTTCAAGAGCGTCTTGCACTTGCTGATAGTATCCTGCAAGCTCTGCATCTTCTGCTGCGCTTCTGATTCGTTCCTCTTCATCGTCTCGCAAGATTCCATAGTCAGTTATCGAAGCTATATCATGTAACCATGCAGCTACAATCACTACTTCCTTATCAGCTCCATATTTTCCTGCCAATATCTCTGCATTTTTCACCACAGCTTCAATATGGTAATAGCATCCCATTCCAAATTTATTAGTTGGCTGCTTACATCTGCTATAAACTTCTTTCTGCAAATAATCTATAATATCGTTTCGCATTATTTCTCTCCCTTTTCTCTTCTTTCCCATTCCTCAATAAGTTTCGGCTGTATCAACGGATATGTCCAGTTCTCAGGCAATTCATCCATAAGCACAACCTTCTCCATTTCACTATGTAATTCTTTTGCAAATTCAGTTATCTCTGCAAAACAAAGCAGTCCAAATGTTTCTTCCCCAATCTTATTTACTCTGGTCTTACCTGTTACTGAATAAACACATATTGACTTTATCTCAAATTCCACTGCTCCTGTTTCTTCCTGTAATTCTCTTTTAGCCGTTTCAAGAATGTTCTCCCCAGCTTCTCTATGCCCTCCAGGCACTTCATAGGTATCTCTTTCTTTATGCTTGCAAAGTACCCACTTGCCGTTACTCTGTGAGATAATTACTGCAAATTTCAATAGTTCATCATTAACTGTATCATAAAACTTTACTTCCAGTTTATCCATTACTGTACCTCCAGTTTATTATCCTCCCCGTTAAAGCTTGATTTCCTGAACTCTTAATGGCAATTATTACATCTTTTGTCATAATTATTTTATATTTTCAAAATTCATGTATCACATATAAATGTCTTTACTGAAAAATTATATTATTTCCAGTACTCATATTTCTAATACTATTAATTAATGTATTGTCACAATTTTTTCCAATTATAATTTTATCTAATAATAGACCGCATTTATCGTAAAAAATATTTCTTCCTTTGTAATGGAAATCGTTTTTGACATTAGGATAAACATTTCCGGAATTCAAAATCCCCTCACCAAATGGATCACTTAGAATTCTAACTTCTTTTTCGAGATATGATTTCATAGATTCATTATTCGGATTTTTAATGACATATGGAAGTTCTGCCATTAGCATTCCATTATCATACAATTCTTTAGAACCTGAATTGTATGCTTCTATCAACATTTCCGTGTAATCGACATCGTTTTTATCAACATATTCAACTGGATATAACATATCATAATCAATAACATTAAATACCAAGCATATTCCTTTACTGTTATTACCATATGCATCCCACATATAATTATCATATGAATATGTTAGTGAACACACATCATATAATTCTTTCATAGTTGATACAAAGAATTTAATATTATCACACGGAACACCTGTTTTATATGACACTTTACTTGCATCGAACTTCATATCAAATTCTGTTTTATCATTCAAAAATTTATAATACGAAAACCATAATTGACCCTTTTTCAAACATTGAAGCTTTATCTGATTTAAATACACATCATCAAATGCAATAAACTTATACAACTTATCATCTACTATTATTGTTTTCAAATAATCTATCTTGTATTGTTTCAAATCTTTATGTTTTCTTTTGTCATATTCTTGATAAAATCCTAAATTCATGTAAACTCCATATATTAAAAGCAGATGATGCTATTTAACTCCATATTTTTATTTGTTCTTCTTGCTTTTTATATTTTTGCTATTGTCATTCTTATAATGCAACCTTTTTAGAGTATGATATATGATAATCTAAACATCATTAACCACTACACACACAATTATCCTTCCGAAAAAGCTGCTAATGACTTTCAATTTAAGACCAGGAGCAAAGAGCATTTCATTCTCATGCATGTCCGATATCAAGTCTACGTATACCCCCGGAGTCCCTTTAGGTACATATATTGTTAGCAAAGAATGGTTAAATGGGGTGGCATAATCTCTGCCACTCACTGAACTAAGAGCTAATGTTGTACTCATAAATCCTTTGTCCAGCAAAATCTTTCCTTTTCTTATTGGTCCTCCTGATATGTTTCCCCATTTTTTCATATCACGCAAAATATTTTTTGAAACATATCTGTGAACTACAATATTTTCGGTAATTACATTTTTCCTTATTTCATCTACACCTTCTATAAACATATCCTTTGATAACACATTATTGTCAAACACATATGTTTCTATATCTCCGTACCTGAGTATTCTATTAATAGAATAATGAATCCCCTGCGTGTAATATCTAAAAAATTTTTCAACAGGAGTCTTTGGCATATTTTCTTGGTCCTGCAAATTGATCAGCCAATGGCTGTAATTTTTCATTCCCCATTCGTATGCTTCATCCTTTGTGAATTCTTTATATAATTCTCCATTATACTTATATTCCATCATTGTCTCTAATCCCCTACTTCCCTTTTACAATAATCCTATATCTTTCTATTCTCGAATATAATTTTAAAGGCCTACTTTCCCAATCACTCTTTGCACCTCCGCCGACTGTATCAACATCCTTATCTTCTCATCCCCATTCTCAACCTCAGGTCTCCCGCATCTAAGACTATCCGGATGCTCCGATACACAACAATCCCGATACCAGCACTCGCCCATAAGTTCTCCCTTTACAGACCATTTTTCATTTTGAGTAAATTCACCTACCAATGATTTCATCACACGTTCCGTAGAATATCTCTTAAAACCAGCTATATACTGTAATGCCTTTTCATCATTGATCTTTGACAAATTGATTCTATGGTTTTCAACTGCTGCCAAGACTTCCTCACGGATTTTAATTTTATCTGTCTTTCCAATGCCTGTCCATTCTACCAACGTTTCAAATGCCAGAATCAGGTATTCAAAGCAAATCATATCAAAAATTATAATCTTCCCCTCTGACTTTTCTTCTATGATTTTCAACATACGATATTTATTACGAATATCCTGATTATCAACCCATAGTCAAAAGCAATATAATACCTGTCATCGTTTTCCGACTCTAAATCTGAGAGCGCATCCAATATCCCCTGATTGCTTCCTTTACTTTCGACCACGAGCCCATCATCAAAGAAAAGTTGATTGACCAGTTTCCAGAAGTGAAGTCCTGCCCCGGTATCCTCCGTCCACAAATATTTCATATCACAGTTCCTCTTCCAATGTTATCCTGTTATTATCCTGTTTCAGCACTTTAAAACTCTTATCAGATACATTGAGTCCATCACAGTTTCTTAAAAACAGCATATATTGATTAGAGAACTCAAAATTAATAAATCTTCTAATCTCATTATTGATCAATATATCCGCATTATCAATCACAATAAAACTGCCTCTGCACTGCATCAGGCTTTCTGAAAAATTATCCGATTTGTAATTAAATAATTTTATATTCCTATATTCTTCTGTCAGTCTTAAGTCTTCCAGTATTTCATACAGAACGGTTTTCCCGGTAGCACTATCTCCACCTACGAGAGTTATTCTGTCGTCAAATTCTAAATCGTATGAAAATGGATCCGCTTTAAATTTTATATTTTTATAAATCATGTGCTTCTCTCCTTTCATACTCCTTACTCCACCAGACATTATATCCCCTGCTGCCTGTCACTACCTCGGAATCATTGAATCTGATTTCTGCATCATCCGGAATCTCCGTAAGTGTTGGTCTTGACATATAAATTCTAATATTATTCATTGCAAAAATAATTTTAAGTACATTAGGACCACATTCCTCTACGCACACTACCTTATCCGGATGTTTCACAATATTAAGTAATGTCTTACAGTCCGATGACAAATTACGAATTGTTCCTAATCCATATTTCGTTTCAATGTGTTTGTCCGGTGTAAGCTTTGCATTATCCACTTGTTGAATAAGATCTATTTCTTTTTGTGGCATTTCTTCATTACTGGTATTCAAATTAAAATACAAATCATTTTGAAGTATCCAATCTTTGGAATCTCTTTTCTCTGTATATATATCTATCATACAATGTCACTCCTTCAGATAATATCTTTTTTAAATATAAAAACCTAGAGGATATTACCTCAGTATCCTCTAGGTTCTATATTTAAATTTTAATATAACCTATGTTCGGGCAACCCTCTTTATCCTCAAAAGGCAAAATCCTTTATCCTCACCCATCTTCTCTTTCAAGGCATCTTAGGTCTTCCTTCAAGGTCTTGGCTTACTCTCTCTTTCTTCTCTCTTATCTCTCGATATTCCTCTATTTTCAAGGCTTTCTCCATGGTTTTAAGTAAAAGAAAAAGACCTCATAGAACGGTTTTTCCGCTCTACAAGGTCTTTGGTTTCTCGTTATTTTATTCATTCCCTAGGCTAAAGATTTTTGCCCCTTGAGGATAAAATGGATTGCCTTGGGATATGGAGAATTTGACCTTGTATGGGTATTATACCGCACTCATTCACTCCTGTCGAGGACTATTCAGCACGTATCTAAACTTTTACAAGCATCAAAACTTCTGTTTATAATCAAACTCTATTTCATGAGATGTGTTTTCTGAGCATCTCCATATATATTTATTTTCATTTATATTTTTCACTAAATACATTTTTCCAATAGGCTTTGATTCACAACAAGGGCATATCATAGATTTTATTTGATATATTTCACCATTATCATTTTTAAAACACTTTCCTACTGGTCTAATCACATCATTGCTTCCTTTTTCTCTAAAAATATTAAGAATAAGATTTATACAATATTTTTTTGACATAAATTCTACAAATCTTCCTTTTTTTCTCAAATTAATCATATATATTAAGTCCCAGCAAAATGATATAATTACAGAAATTGCAATTACAATAAGAAAAAAATACACAAAAAGACCCCATATATATATTACTGTATGTATATTATTCTCCCCATTAAATTCTAAGCTCTTTTTTACTAACATAGATGTTAAAATAAGAATTATACCAATAATTAAATCTCTGATTTCTCTCTTAAATATTAATTTTAAAGATGTTTTTTCCTTTTCTATCTGATTGCAAGTTGGCATTCCCTTACCATTATCTACTTCTTCAGTAATTTGCATAGAATCTACCGTTCCCTGCTGAAAAGAAGCGTTATTAACATCTCTTTCAAATACATTTACATATGAATTTCCACTAATAATCATTGCTTTCACAAACTCAATAGTTTCATCACAATATTCCATTTCATCACATTCTGTTCGCAATTTTTTATGAATATCTTCATAAGTATAAAAATCTTCTGTTTGCTCATAAGTAACTCTACTATATGTATCTTCCAACTTGTTATGTTCATCTCTGCAGCTTTCAAACAATCGTCTCAATCTCACACATATCAGCTCATCTACTGTATGATGATTAATCTCATTTATAGCACATTTCAAAACATTTACAGCATCTTTGCAAAATCTCTCATGCTCATTCAAATAAATTTTTATATTTTTTTCTTTAACATATACACTATTTTCAAATATTTCTAGTTCAACAATAATATTTTCATAATTATCTATATGCCTTTGATATTTCTCAATTATCTCTTCTTTTGAATATTGCCGAGTTGCGCTCCCCATTTATGCTTCACCTCTTTTGTTTATTGTTCAAAATTCTTTCAAAATTTGCTTTGTTCTGAATTTGTATTTCCCTGTTGCTGTTCCCCAAAAATTTGTTATATAGTTTGTTATTTCTGTTTTTTCTTGCGCAATCTTTTTTTCTTCTTCTGAAAATGAATAATCTCTACCAACTATTCCACTTTCTTCTAACGTCAAAGCCCAATCTAAAATATTATTTTTCACTCTACTTAAAATAGAATATATTTGATTTTTTCCAAATTCTAATCTAAATTGAGTATTAAATCCACAACATTTTGCTACATACTTATTCATCTCAGCAGGTAAATTCATCACTAACATTGAGCTTTCAGCATTTTGGTATAAATCATATAGCTCTGAAACTGAATTTGGCAATTTTGTTTTCGTAAAAGCTTTTTCAGCTACTGCAGAATCCATCACAACCGGAATCCATCCCCTTACAGGATTTAATGCTTTCAATTGTCCTTGTATCATTCTATATTCAGGAACCTCTTTTTTCCCATATCCCTCTTGCTCACATTGTATCCATTCTTGAAATTCTGGTAGCTTCAATTTACGTGCAATAACGTATGATTTTCTTAATAAAGATTCTATATCTGCTTTTTTATCCATAGCTTCTTTTTGTAGTTCCAAGACAATACCATTCATAATTCATTCCTCTTATATAAAAAGTAATTTTATTCCTTCTACAATCCCTGTCGCAATTAGACTTCCAGCCACACCAACAGATAAATTCTTCAATTCCATTAAAAGCATTTTTACTTTACTAGGATTTTCTTTCTTTTGAACTAAAGTATCAATTTCTGCTATTTTCTGTCTGACTTCTGTTGCTTTGTCTCCAAACTCATCTTCTAACAAAGAGTCATACCTCTTAATTTTTGCAACAAACTCCGAAACCTTGTCAAAGTCTACGGTTTCCATATCGGTAATCGTTTGTATTTGTGTAGAATTAACAGTTCCTTGCTGAAGTTGCATATTACTTACACTACCACAAAAATTATTTGTAATGTTACTCATCCGTGCCTCCTGATACTGTTTTTCTTTATCCTTAAAATAATCTATACCTTCCATTGTTAAATAAACCGCCAACCTACCACTAATATACATTGAACTAGCCTTCGTAATACAACCACATAATTTCAAATCATCTAATATTGCTTTTACATTAAACTTAACATTCGGTATTTCCATGAATTCATTTATATCACAACTTATAGCATCTTGACCTAATTCCCCTCTTTTTTTCAAAAGTATCTCCAAAAATTTTACACTATCTTTTCTCAATGCAAACACTCCTATCCAAAATTATTGAATTTCTGTTCACTTTTCTTCTCTATTTACCAACTCTATTATACCATAGAAATTTCTATAGGGAAATTCATTCTCAAAATTTAGATTTTATCGAAATATATTTTTACTGCATAGATGTCATATTGTATCCTTTTGTCTATAACCCAATTTCAACACCAAGGCTTCTAAAGGAAAAATCAGATTGACTCACATATTGCCAAAAGTGATTTTTGAGTTGAATTTTAAACTAATACGTGATATATTAATTATACAGAAAGGGTGCCACCGATAGACGGTTGACCCAAAATTGTTTAGCTAAGAATAGCCGCTCAACTTACCAGGTCGGGGCGGCTATTTTTGTGTCTTATTATTATCCTTACCAAAGGAATACCCTAATCCAAAGCAGGTTAAGCCGAAGCTTACCACTGCGATAAAATCAATAATACTCATATGGCTTAGCCCTCCTTTCCAAGAAATCAATGACTTCTTTAGATTCCCTTGCTGGTTTCTATGTAATCGGAGGGTCACAGTCCCTCCGTAGAGGGTCAACCGCCTACCGTTATGGTGGCATCCAATGAAATTTTATCATAGCCCCATGGCATTTTCAATGTAATATCACTCTAAATCGACAAGAATATACATCAAGGATATTGCATATCTAAAGTCTGCTTGCTGCTTTAAAATTTGGATACTATCACAACAGGGTTTCCTTCTTTATCCTTATAGTTACCGATAATGTCTACCAGCTTATCAAAATCACACATTCCATCTCTAATGTCATTATCATGTCTAAGCTCATCAATTGCTTCGGTTAACGTTTTTCCGACTATATTCTTTCCTATTATAGTATTTACAGCTTTCACCTGACTTGGAAATGGCTCATGGCTTTTAAATTTCCACACCCTTTCCTTGACCTCATATATTGCGGTGTTTGGCTTAGAAGCAATTTTTTATATGTAGATAGCTGCACTTTTTCTTTGATAGTGCATTTTTTCATAATAATCATTGCTACCAACATCTACAATACATTAAGTAGTTAAAAAATGAGGGACTTTTCATAATACGCAGCTACTTGCTATAAAAAATAATGATAAACAAGAGTAATGGAGTAGAGAGACCTCGCCTCCACAATGAAAACTAAAAGTTTTCAAAGTTCCGCCTTCAGCACCAGAACAAAAAGGGAGCCGCTGGCTCACCCTACGGGCAACCTTTTTTGGTGCTTTGGTTCGCTCGGTCTCTCTTAAAAAAATCAATGAATACATGAAAAGAATTTTGTTTTAGAAGTGCTGTTCTCACGAACAGGGGGCATCATCTGCCCCAAAATACAAAGGAGATGATACAACATAAAATATATACCATTAAAACATGTCTATCCAAAAGACCGAAGAACCATGAGCATCCTTGCTAAATCTGGTGCAATGGATAGAGATACCTTCCATAAGCTGGAGATTACAGATAACAGAATAAAGTCCTATCTCCATGCAGGACTTATCAAAGAAACATCTGTTGTAGATAAAAATGGTAATGGCATAAGAACCTACTTTGAGTTAGGAAACAAAGGCAAGGACTTCTGCAGACATGAGTGCCACAGTAAACATTTTATTTCAAATGCCAATGCCTCTTCCCACAATGCAAGGTATCTGAATATCTTGTGAACAATCTTAGTAAAAAGGAACTTGATACCTGTCTTTCCGAAAGAGAATTACAGCCATTTATTGAAGACCGCTTGCAGGAGTACCTTGATAAACAAGAACATGACCACTATCAGGAATTGGTGGATGCCTTGCAGAACAACCAATTAAGTATGCCTGACGTCATTTATAAGACTGAACTTGGCACTTGGGAGGCAATTGAAATTACAACAGATAGCTATGGAAATGAAGAGATAGAATCCAAAACAATGACTTGTGAGCTTCTCTCTATAGAAGTCACTTTTGTACACACATAAACTTATAAAGGAGATGATACAAATAAAAAGAATTTATTTTATTCAATTCCAGCAATCTGATACTCGTACTTTCTTTCCTTATATTTTCCTCATAAACAGGGAAAATGGTCATTTTATCCTTTAATTGTTTACCAACCAACATAGGTTCTAATTTTTCCATGATATTCCATTCACTCTTATACATTTGATGCCACCTCTTTCACATGATTTTTATGTGTCCTCATCTGTTCTCTCTGCCTGTTGTTCCTGATACCCTTTATGGATGGTTTTACACATTCTGTAGATGTTTCTGCTATCAACTGGATTGCCTTTGCCAAATCCACCTCTGCTTGTGTCTTCTGCTTCTCTTCTACTTTCACCAGTTTTCTTTGCTTTGTTTTCATTTGTGATACTTCATCCAGACATTTATCCCTGTATCTGCTCTCAATCAAATCAAACTGTATGTATACTCCATTTTCTATCAGCCATACATGATTGGAACTATCCATGTCATATGCAACCTCACATTCTTTTCCCTGTAAATATTCTTCCTTGAACAATGGATTGTGGTAATGCATTCCATTCACTGCAAGTCCATATCTGCTGAATTTTCCTATTGTTCTTGGAAGAAGCACCTGTATGAGTTTTTCTCCTGTCACATCCATGAAATTTGCTCCAAGATTATCACATGCCCATTTCCACACATGACATGGAATAGGTTTTACCTCTGCTACAAGCATATCCTCTGTAAAAGGAAATCTTTCCAATATCCTGCTGGAATTATAAAAAATAATGCAGTGCAGGATGACCTTTTCAAAATCATTCATGGTAAGACAGGCATCTTTCCTGTAGTCATGCACACCCCTTTCCTGAAAATCTGTCTCTATCACACCTTTTCCCTTTAAGATTGGTTTGAAATAATTTTGCAGGGCATTAAAACATTGCTCTACCGGTCCTTTCTCATCAGCACGAAAAGACTTCAGATTTATAAGCTCCACTCCAAGGTCTGTTATCTGTGCAAAATTTTCTCCCTTATACTCACTTCCCTGGTCTGTCACAAGCTTCAAGGGTAATTGCCTGGATGGCCATTGCTCTTTCTTAATCTCAATGCCATATTTTCTGCAATGCTTTACCTTATCAGCAATTACATTGAGCATAAGGTTTCTTAGGGAATAGATACCGCCTTCCCATGAAAGTGAATAACCACAAATCACTTCTGAATATGCATCCACACACAATGTTAAAATAGGTCTTCCAACAATTGCCCCGCTCTCATTCACAAGGTAAATGTCACACACTGTTGCATCCAGCATCCCCATTCCAATTGTAGGTGCAAATGTCTGCACTCCATCCCCTGTCAAAGGTCTCTGGTTTCTCTGATAATAAGACAGACCGTTCCTGCTGATGTATTCTGTTTCCTTTTTATTATATTTCCGATAAAAATATCTGAACTGATAGTATGATGGATATTGCTCTTTCAATGAACCATCTGCATTGCAATAAAAATGCTGCAACATAAGAGTATAGCAATTCTTCAATGTCCTTTTCTTGGTTGTGTAATACCATTTGTTCAGGGACTTTCTCATATTCTTTTCATCCGCACTCAGCTTCTTCTCTGCTTTTTTATACCCTGGTGCAAGACTTCTGACATCCATTGTTGCAAGATACCCACATAAATAATTTCTGACTGTCTGTTTAGAAACACCCTATCTTTCTGATGCTCTTTTGATTGCTTCTGTTCTCATGTTCTCCTCTGAAAGAAAAGGAAGAACACCTGAAATCATGTTATATCTCTGATATGCTGTTTTTCTGCGCTCCCCTTCCAAGGCATCTATTATGTCTATCGCTTCTGCCCTGGTTTCTTCCTCTTTTTCCACATAATCAGATAATTCCTCATATGTTTTCCATACCGGCATAGTCTTTTTTACACAATCAAGCACAAGCACTTTTTCTTTTAAGTCTAACACCCGATATATTCTTTCTTCTGCTCCAACTTTTCCTTTTAGAAGCATTCCTTTTCTCATATCTGCTTTGTTCATATGCCTACACCCCTTCTTCTATCACAATGCCCCAATCACTTACACCATGGGACTTCCAATAGTTTCTGCTTGCATCCAAAAGCTTTGTTGTCATTGGCTTTGTAAGATGCTTTCTGCTCACACATTCCCTTACCATAAGGTTTCCATCGGCTTTGGTGATAACAAAATCAGATGTGTATGCCCCTTCTTCTAATCCTTGCAACAATACATTGACTTGGAACGACTTCACCTCTTCTGCTTCCGACAATAGATTTGCATAGGCATATTGAATTGCATCATAAGTTCTGCACACTCCCTCACACTTTGCAACTACTCGTTTTGAGACCTTTGCTCCTTTGTAATTCTTTTTCCTCATAAAATGCCACCTTTCTTTCCAAGGAATACAAGAGAAGGAAAACGCCAAAAACGAGATTCTGTTTTTGGCAAAAATGCCAAATTTGATGTTTTTGGGGAAAATGCCAAAAACGCAATCCTTGGAAGCCTTGATTTTAGGGCATCCCCCAAAAAAGATTTTGCCAAAAATGAAATCTCCATATGTTCGGGCAACCCTCTTTATCCTCAAAAGGCAAAATCCTTTATCCTCACCCATCTTCTCTTTCAAGGCATCTTAGGTCTTCCTTCAAGGTCTTGGCTTACTCTCTCTTTCTTCTCTCTTATCTCTCGATATTCCTCTATTTTCAAGGCTTTCTCCATGGTTTTAAGTAAAAGAAAAAGACCTCATAGAACGGTTTTTCCGCTCTACAAGGTCTTTGGTTTCCCGTTATTTTATTCATTCCCTAGGCTAAAGATTTTTGCCCCTTGAGGATAAAAGGGATTGCCTTGGGATATAACCCTTATTCAAACTCGCAGAGTCTGGTTTGATTCAGGTTATTTAAATATGGTTATCTATACCGTTTTGTATTGATAGTCCATGCCTTTTCCACACATTATTTTTCGTTTCACATATTTTTAGTACCAATCCAGTACCATTGCATTTTTTCATTATTGTGTGTAGTTCTGGTGGCTTGCAGGTTCGTTTACTATTCGCAAAATAATTTTCTGCTGGCTTGCTTGTCCACCTATGAAAATTATAATCTCCAGTCTATATTCCTGCAAGAAGAAGTTTTGTGGTACTAATGGTTAGTACCACGATTGTTTTCTATGTACTGCGCGAAATCAATTACCTTTGCTGGCTTTCTCTTAGCAGCAATCCCTAATCGTTCCATGTCTAATTTAAAAAGTTCACTCGGATATCCATACGCATCAAATCCCTCTGGCTGGCAGATATCTCTGTTCAGATACTCATTAAGTTCCCATTGATACTTTGCTTCTTTCTCCAGCTTCTTACCAAAATACTGTGCATCCATTACCATTCTGTTAATGCCACCAACCGATTTCCTACCATGAGTTTTGGTTACAGTTGTATAGCCTGACATTTTGAAATACTGCCGTATCTGTTCCTCGGAATATCCCATTTCCTGCATCACGCCATGAATCACACGGCTGATATACATTGCATAGTAATTCCAGTTTCTTGATTCAATATCTGTCATTGCTATTGTATAACGATTACTGGCATTCACAATAAGCAAGACATTTCTTCCTTTTTTTTCGTCAAATGTGTGTCCCAACAGAACACAAGTGAAGCACCTTTGCTTTCTTCAATCTTTGTTGTTTTTAGTCGATCTTGAACTGCTTTTGTTGCACCAATCTCCATATGTATCACCTGCTCATCTCAAGTATTCTTTTTACTTCATTCTGTAATTCATCACTAAAGTATGATAAATCATCATATGTAATTACTTTCAGTCTAATAAGACGAACGATATCCCATATTGCCTCTGATTTACTCATCTCCATGATAACACCCGGATGACGCTTATCTTCTTTTATCCGTTTTTCAAGTTCCCAGAATTTCTCTGATGCAGGCTTTTTATCATCATTCAGAAAATTTGCATACTCTTTAACAAGACCTTCCATATAATTTTCCTGCCAGCCTGATAATCTTTCTCGAAATAATTTCCAATCCTTTTTGCTTATGTCCATGATTTTGAACCTCCTCAGTCTCATGTTAGTCTCAACAAACAACTTCAAAAATGAGACTGACTTGAGACTACAACTTTATAATTCACCTGCAAATACCGATTTATCGCAATTTGCTATATCATAGAGTCTCACTTAGTCTCAAATCTCGTGAGACTTCATTGAGACTAACTCCAGAATATCCTTGAGCGAAAGTTTGGGTGTCACTTTGAGTGCCATATTTATTGTCATTTACTTAATTTTCCATTCTCCACCATTATCCGGACCTTTTCGTTCTATGATACCTTTATCCTTTAATTCTGATATATATCTAGCAATTGTTCTATCCGTAACGTCTAAGGCTATTCTTAATTCATCAATAGAAATATTCGGGTTTTCCGAAATCATTTTTAGGATCTCACATGCTTTAGCAAGCTTCTTCTTAGAATACTCTGGCATTAACTGCTTCATTTTTTCTTCCGAAATTTCTATGACATTTTCTATGACATTTTCTATGACATTTTCATTTGCTTGTGTTGCATAACTAGAACCATAATTGAGATTATACAAAGTCAATGTAAAATCATCATTATCTGCATCAAAGACTGGCATCTTAGACTCATTAAATTCAACTTGTCCCTCGTAGTCTGCCAATATTTTCTTAAACCCACTACCTCTACGCTCCATGTATTTCAAACGACTGAATATATCAGCTAATATCGGATTTCTTCGCTTTGATGGAATTTTTAATAAATCTTTTCCTTCTAGAGATATTCCGCTTACCATTCCACCTGGTGAATATATTTCGATTCTGTCATCAAACATATCTATATGGACTTCACTGCCTATCTCCATATAATTTCTATGAATCAATGCATTTACTACACCTTCCAGTACTGCACGATCCGGATAATCAGGCATTTCAATTCTGCCGTCACCTACCTTACGCCATGCTTTCTTGGAATTATTTCTGACAAAATCTATTCCTGCCTGCAATAATGTGACAAGACTTCCCGTATATTCCTTATCATCAAGTGCATCTACAATTCCAGATGCCTTCGTAAGTCCATTCCATCTTGTACAAAATAATCTGGAATGACGAACCGGAGATTCATCTGCCAGAAGTGCCCCTGCATTCGTCAGATTGCCTTTTTCATCAACCAGACCAAATGATTCATAATCTGTATCTTCAAAGGTATTTCCTGTTCTTTGCTTATATACCGATTTTAATTTTGTGAAAGACATATTGCCAAAATCATATCTTGACTTCAGACTATCATAACTTTCACCACTTCCACGAAGTACCAACTCTCTTAACTGTGAAGGTGTTGCCGGAACACTTTCATTTCCAATACGCATAAACGCAATAAGTTGTCCATCGCCTTCATAATAGTATGGTGTCTGCTGTCCTTTCATAACTTCTACAATAACAAACGTCTTGTCTTTATCTTTTTCAAATGAAAGCTTAAACTCTGGTATTGGATTAAGATGTGTTTTAATTATCTCACTAATTTTCTCTGCATCTCCTTCAGCATCCGAAAGACCAACCAACGCATCATCGTTTGCCACACCAAATACCAGCTTACCACCATAGCAATTTGCAAATGCACTGACGCTCTTGCACCAGCTTTTAGGTTTCTTTATCTCAAGTGCAACCTTTTTATCGTAATCTGTAGCTTCGCCGATTAGCTGCTTTATGTCCATAAATTCACTTCCTTTTATTAATTCTCATAATCTTCTGGGGCCTTGCCATCATTATTTCTAAATGTAATCTCCATCAATTCACCTGCTATCCCTTTACTCCTTACTCTCATAATACTATCATCAACCTTATCTTTCGCTAGCAGATTAATATTTCCATACCAGACTACTTCCTGATCAATAACAGCAAATCGATCACAATATTCTTCTACTGTTCTAATATAAAACCCAGCTCTACGCATATCTTCATGTAACTGCATCCAGTATGCAGCATCACCAAATCCATAGGAATCTGGAGTCCACGTGACTATTGTGACCTGAACTCCTGACATCTGTTTTTCCTTTAGCATATTGATTAACTCATAAACTTTTGATCCGCTGATTACGGGGCTGGAAATAATTATATTCTTATTAGAATCAAGCAAATCTTTATGATAATTTTCACTATAATTATTTCCATCATATATTGCATTAACCGTCTGTTTAACAGTTTGCAAACCATCGCCAAACTCATATCCGATCTGTTTATATGCTTTCAGCCGCTTCATATACATATTATTAAACATTGGAATATGATTATCCACATAATCATATATTATCACATTTTCTTTACCTGCATAATCACGATTCAGTCTTCCTGCATACTGTTCCACTACACCGCGAAATGATACAGGTGTTGCCATAAAAAGTGTATCCAGTCTTGGAAAATCAAAGCCTTCTCCTACAAGAGAACCTGTAGCTATCAGTATAAGTGATTCATTCTTATCAACCTGATGCATCTGCTCAAGAATCTTCCTGTGTTCTTTCTTAGAGTTGTTACCTGTCATAAGAAATACATGATCTGCATAGCTTTTTAACCGTTCATAGAATTTTTCAGAATGATCCTTGTATCGTGACAAAACAACCGGTGTCCGGCCTGCTGCTACGCAATTCTTCACATCCTCAATAATCTGCTCATCCCTGACGTCATTATTATGAATAATCTCATATGCTTCATTTGGATGCATCTTATCGGTAATTACACCTCTAGGCGGTACAGTCCTGGTAAAACGCGGGTACACAAGATGCTGTATTCCCTGCTCCTTTGCTTTTTCCTTGGCCGTATAGCTATATCTTATAGGTCCGATAAGCATATAGTTGATTTTTTCCAGTCCATCTCCTCTTTTGGGAGTTGCTGTCACACCATATACATACTTTGCTTTCACTTCTTTTAAAACATTGGCTATTGTTTCTGAGGCAGAATGATGACACTCATCAATCAACACGAGTCCATATTCATTCATCATCTTATGATACTTACCCTTTTTGCACAATGAACCTGCCATTGCAATGTCTATGATTCCTGTCATTGAATCATGTGCTCCCTGTAATGTTCCAATCAGGCTTTTTCTTTTCCTTACTCTTCCTGTCTTAGTCTCATAAGTTGGAAGTCCCTCATTGATATTTAAGAATTTTTCCAATGCCTCTTTCCACTGCTCTATAAGTGCAGAAGATTCAAGAATAATCAATGTATTTATTTTCTTTTGTGCAATTATTGCACTACTGACCACCGTTTTGCCAAATGCTGTTGCTGCATGAAGTATTCCATTATCATACTTGATCAGTTCTTTTAATGCCTTATCCTGTTCGGGACGCAATTCACCTTTAAAATCCACATTAATTTTTCTGCCCTGCTGGCGCTCATCTTCCATTTCGTAATCAATATCTGCCTGTTTTATGTTTTCCCAAAGTTCGTCCTGCAGTCCCCGTGGTATCTGTATATATCCGCTCAGATGATCTTTCCCAAGATAAATCCATCTTGCTGTATCATAATTTGATGTTCCTATTGCCTGATTCTTATAGAAAACCGGATTACTGATTGCCGCCATTCTCCGGATTCTATTCTGCATAGCCGCTTTTAAATTCGTATTGTCTACATATATTCCATTCGACAAGATAATATGTAATTTTCCTTCTACGTCATTTTTATTAAAATGCTGCATTCTGTTCCATGGTTTTTCCCTGTCACTTTCAGCAGCATTTGCTACAATATCATCAATAATATTTGACCATTCTTTTATTTTCTCTTCCAAAAATTCCTGCGATAATCTTGGTTTATTAAATAAAGTTTCCCATTGATTAGGATATGCATTCCAATTACCATCAATAAATGCACTGTTCCCATCTTGCAAAGCTTTTCCCTGCAATGGCAATGCAATCAGATTGCCAACAGCACTATCCTCCGGTAATGAATCCTGTGCAGGCAACATTCTATCATAGTATTTAAAAGATTTTAAGTTAATCTGTTCCGCACCCTTGTCCAACAGAGCAAATCCAAATTTTCTTACAAATGAAGCATCTATCGGCTTATCAAAGAATATCCATACATGTGCACCTCTGCCAGATCTTGAGCGTTCTACTAACGGCTCTATTCCGTTTAATACACAAATTTCTCTCATTGACTCAACTTCTTCCACCCATGTATCATCAGAATTTGCAAAGTCTTTCTCTTCTGCATCCTTATCATGATTATCAAAGTCAAATACCATAAATCGACATGTTCCATTACTAAGAAGAGGATAAACGCCTATTACATCCGATGCATTATATGCATTTCCCTGCAAATGATTTAATATATCTTTCTTCGTTATTGTTTTATAAGAACGGTTCTTGCAGTCCTTACAGTTAATCCCATCCTTTATCTTCTTATGACACACATTTGTCCAGAAATTATTACACTGTGGATAGTATGCAGCCTTTCCTGTTTCTTTATTAACACTACGCTTTGCATAGACATCCTGTCTTCCCCAGAACATACTAAAAAACTGATTTGCCATATTTTCTGTTATTGCCTGTGGATGAATGATTCTTTTACCCTGTTCTGGATCAAAAGCTTCTTTACTACCACTTTGTCTTAATTTTGATAATTCCTTATGGTATGACAATCCTGCTTTGTCCAATATATTTTTCAATATCTGATTTTCCAACTGCAGGTCATTCAACTTTTTCTGAAGTTGTGATATGTTCTCTATTGAATCACGCATCTTGACATACCTCCCATTGCAATGCCTAAAATCACAGCTCCTCTGCCAGTGTTATTCTATAGTTATCAAACTTAAGCACTTTAAAACTCTTATCAGATACATTGAGTCCATCACAATTTTGTAAGAAAAGCATATACTGATTTGATAATTCAAAATTAATGAATCTCCTAACATCATCATTAATCAAACAATCTGCATTATCTATCACAATAAAATTATTGCGGCACTGTTTTATTGCTTCTAAAAAGTCATCTGATTTGTAATTAAATAATTTGATAGCATTGTATTCCTCTGTAAGTCTTATATCTTTCAACAATCCATAAAGAAATGTCTTACCTGTACCACTATCTCCACCAACAAGAGTAATTCTATCATCAAATTCCAAATTGTATGAAAATGGATCTGCTTTAAATATAATACCTTTATAAATCATATACATCCCCTTTCATACTCTATCGGACACTATAATCTTATGCCGTAACAACTACATCAGATTTATTAAATCAACTTTATGCATCATCTGTGATATTAGAAATCTCAGTATACACATTTTAATAATATTATGAGTAAAATCAAAAATTATATTATTATCATAACATATTCTTTAAATAATTTCTCAAACTATCTTTTTTACACAAAGTTTATCCATTCAGCTGGTTATCAAGAATAATGTCTATCATGTCTTGCTTTCCATGAGTGTATGCCACTCTATTATCTGCATACTTACTTTCCAGTTCTTCCTTTACCTTCTGATACTGCAAAGCCATATTCTCATTATCATTTAGATAATCTCTGAAATGAATATAATTTTTCCACTCAGTTCCGTTCCATTTCACAATATGAATATGGTGCGTTCTTGTATCATTTTCCATATCGCCCATTACATAAAGAAGCTGACGTTCCACATCTGAACCGCGATAAAATATTCCCACTTGTCGTAATTGCTCATTATGTAACATTACTTTATCAAAATCAGTTACCCCAACGACAATATCAATAATCGGTTTTGCTTTAATTGCCGGTATTGCTGTACTTCCAATATGCTGTATATCAATAGCATCATCTCCTAATATAGATTTAAGTATTTTGATTGTTTGAATGGCAGCCTCATCCCACCGTTTATCATGTGGTTCAAGCTGCACTATTCCTCTTTTTAATCCTAATGACATAGCAATCTCCTTCATATTACATCACAATTTCACTGTCGAAATATTGTTCCTGAAAATGAATCTGTCTCCTGATTTCTTCCTTTGAAAAAGTTACTCCGTCAGGCACAACTACCCACTTTTCTTCTATATCATCTTTTCTATAAACAATGGCAATAATTTTACCTGTAAACTTGCAAACTGGTTCATTTACACCCAATATATAAGCGTCCTGCTCTTCTCCATCTGGTGCCATAACTCCTTCAATGTAACCATAATTTATTGGATAATACATATCCTTATATTCAGGATGATAACTTCCTAATGGTCTATCGACTGTGAAAGTTACTGTTGCTCCAATTATAGAATTATTTTTACCTGTAAATACTTCTCTATCAATTTCGGCTGTATCAACGGATATGTCCAGTTCTCAGGCAAATCATCCATAAGCACAACTTTCTCCATTT
>ERZ826146.1641-NODE-1641-length-19674-cov-4.184770_pt1 | contig 19674 bp, 33 predicted proteins | sample MGYA00519857_ERZ826146 | MGnify/ENA primary metagenome ERZ826146 (study PRJEB31778, sample SAMEA3449222) | human gut metagenome | biome: human gut; feature: human-associated habitat; material: faeces | place: United Kingdom | collected 2010/2012 ...
TGGTGCTGTCCAGGTCGTTGGAAATGGTTGTGGTGGTTTCTTTCAGGCTGCGGACAGTTGAGCTGATACTATCCGCCTTCTGGCTGATGCCGGAGACATCCTCTTTCAGGCTGTTCACCGTTGCGGTGGTGGCGTAATCCTGCAATTTACTGTCAACGGCATCATTGGCGGCGCTGATAGCGGTGTCCTTCACGTTGGCCGTTACCGTTTCAGTCACTGACTTGGTGACTTCGGTTTTGATCTCGTCAGCGGTCTGGGAAAACAGGCTTTTTGCGCTTTCCTGGGTCAGATAGTCACCGGAGCTGGCGTTCCACGCGGTCGGCGCGTTGCCGTATTGCAGCATGGGGTGAAGCAGCTCAAACTTATTGGTGCAGTTGCCATTGCTGTCGAAATCGGCTTTTTTCAAAACACCGTTTTGGCCGGGGGTCCATGTACCATACCGCAGCACCCAGCCGTCTGTCTGCTTAATTTCGAGCTGGTCAGCGGTTTTTATGTAGGCAATGTAATATTTGCCATTATCGCCCGTAAACGTAATGCCCAGCCGCAGCGCATCGGTGCCGGAAATGAGTTTGTACATAACGGACAGGCATAATGTGACGCCTTTTATAATGCGAGCGCCCGCGGTGTTGAACATAAAATACCCGTTGGTGTTCGCATTGGTTATGGTTGCGCTGCCATCATCGCCATACACAACGCTGCTGCCAGGGCCGCCAGAGAGGGCGTTCTTGAAGCTCTCACTGCCCAGGATCAGGTTGCCGCCGCCGGTGATTTTGGTGTCTTTTTTCACCTCAGAGGAAAGCCCGTCCACCGTTGCTTTCAGGTCGGTGTACTTGCCGGTCAGGTCGCTGGCCTTTACTTCCAGGCCGTCCACGCTGGTCTTGATCTCCAGCATCTTGCCGGTCAGGTTCTTGTAGCTCTGCTCATTTACGGCTGCGGTTCCGTCCCGTGTGGCGTTGCCGGTGGATTCCAGCGTGACCTGCTGACCGGATATTTTCCGGGTCATGATATAGGAGCTCAGCACGTTTCCGCGGGCATCAGTGACGGATACAATGTTTCCCGGTGCTGGCAGGGGAAAATCCGCCGGGACGGTTACTTTGAGCGGTGTGTAGGTCACGCCCTGCATCGTTTCAAATATCGCCTGCGCGACCGGCTTCAGTGCATCCGCAGTGGCGGATGTCAGCAGCAGGTTGCCCTGGATAACCAAGGCATTTGATCCACTCTCGTCGGACGGATACAGCACACCCACGTCGTCATCGCTTTGCCGGATCTGTACTTTGACGACCGGCGCGGTCTGAAACTTGTCATGCGACAGGCCGTCCCTTATGTATACGGTTGGCCCGATGCTCTGCGATGTGTAATCTGTGTACCAGGCAAATTCGATTTTTCCGTCCGGTGTAGCCCGCAAGAAAGTGCATGACGCTTCGCCTACCCAGGCAAGCAGCTGGCGGCCGGTCAGATTGTCAGCGTAAAAAGCCTGTACCAGATAGGTTCCATTGCGGGGCAGGGAGCTGTTGGCAATGGTTACGCCGCACCGCTGTGCTACCAGCCCGGCGAATTTCCACAATGTCATCGGGAACTGATCCTGGATGGATCGCAGCCAGGTAGACTGTACGCTATCAAGCCGGGATACAACGTCATAAGCGTATACTTTATAGGTGTTGCGGGTTTGGCTGGTAGGTTTAACTGCCCAGTAGGTGCCCGCCAGGGTTCGATGGCCGGATGTCTCCCGGTAGTGGGTCAGCCGGGTCCCGGATGTGATCGGAAGATCCGTTCCCGGTTCCACCCAGATTGTGATTTCCAGCTTATTGGAGCAGGCTGCGCCAGGGCACAGGTCTGTGGTTTTGGATACTGTCTCGGTACAGATCAGGGAACGGATGGCATTCTGACCAACGGTGCCGGCGGCAATCTCAGTGCCGTCATCCAGCACCAGGATGTTCTTAACCATTCAGGCACCTCTTTAGCATTCTTTGATTTCCAGATCCATGTCCCGCCAAACACCGGCTTTCAGCCGCTGCAGGGCCGCCCCGTAGTTGGAGCAGTAGCAGGTGCGGGTGGTTGTTTGTGCCACATCTGCGGCGTCGCCGGGGATAGGGCAGGTAAACTGGAATGTGGTCTTATTTTGCAAAAGTCCGAGCAGGTAGGCACAGTCGGCGTTATCAAGGTAGCTGTAGGTCAGGGTACAGGTCAGTACACCGAACCGCAGCACCTCACGATGGTAGACGCCCATCTCGTCGGCGCCGCTGTCACTGCTCTCAACGTCCGAAAACTTGATGGTGGGGGAGCCGGTGGGAACCGGTAAGGAATGGCTGTCGATTTGCAAGAGAGATGTGCGTTTGAGCATCAGTAGGCACCCCCCAGCATGATGGATTGTGACTGCCGCGCGCGGTTGAAGCTGCGATAGATCACGTCGTCACCAATGACAATGTCGCCGCTGCTGTTATGCAGCTCAGCAAGGATGTTGTTCAGCACGGCCAGTACGGGCGTGAAATCGACAATTTCCCGGCCAGACGGGGTGCTTGCCACGCTGCCCGATGCTGTCAACGCAAGCCGAACGTTGCTCTGTAAAGAGCCGGTGGATAGATCCGAAAGCTCATCCATGGCCTGTGCAACATCCCCGGCGTTCTGCCGGATGCCAAGGGCAAGGCCCGCCGGAATGTAGCGGCCCACTTCGTCCCGCATCACGCGGGAAGGGGATGCAATGCCGAAAAAGTCCTTGATAGTATCCAGCGCACTGGAAGCAATGCTCCGGGCAGCATCTTTCAGCGCGCTGCCCATAGCACCAATGCCGTTGATTAAGCCGTTGATAATGTCTTTGCCCAGCTGCACCCAGTCCACGTTTTTGACGGCGTCCCAAAGGGTGCGGCAGGCATCACCTGCGGCGCGGATGATATCCGGCGAGGCATTCCCAATGCCCTGTACTAGATTGATCACAAGGTTGAAGCCTGCCGCGATGATTTCAGGCAGGTGGGTAACAATGGCTTGCAGCAGGGTGGCAATTACGGTGGCCGCACTGCGGATGATGGAAGGCAACATGGCAAGCAGGCCCTGCACAAGGCTGAGCAGCATCTGTCCGCCTGATGTGATGATCTGCGGCAGATCTGCCACGACCTGTGCAAGGAATGCGCTCAGAGATGCAGACGCAGATTCCATCATCTGCCCGGCGTTTGCGGTAATGCCCTGCACCAGATTGCTGACAAGAGCAGCGCCGTTTTCAATGATTTGAGGGAATCCGCCGGAAAATGAAGTGCCAAATCCGTCCAGCAGGGTCTGGGCAAGAGCCTGGATAAAGGTCACCAGCGCACCAGGCAGGGCGGACAGAATGTTCCAGATATCCGGCAGCAGGTTCCCGGTTAGGAATGTGACCACCGACTGGGCCAGTGCGTCCAGGGACGGCTGCAGGTCCTGCCCAAGGGTCAGCGCACCCAGTACGTTTTTGAAACTGGCCTGCATGGCCGCAAAGGAACCGGCCAGCGTGGTGGATGCTTCCAGCGCGGTGGTTCCGGTAATGCCAAGACCTTTGTTCACATCGCCCAGGCCGCCGTTCAGCTCATCCACACCTCCCTGAATTACATGGATGGCGGTGTACACATCGGCCAGGTTGTCCAGATCGTACTTGACACCGGTGATTTTTTGGGCATCCGCCAGCAGGCGCTGCATTTCACTCTTGGTGCCGCCGTAGCCGAGTTTTAAGTTGTCTAACATCGTATAGTTCTGTTTGGCGAACCCCTGGTATGCGTACTGGATGGCGGACATATCGGTGCCCATCTTGTTGGCGTTGTCCGACATATCAGTCAGGGCCATGTTGGCAACCTCGGCGGCTGTTGCGGTATCGCCGCCCAGGCCCTGCAGCAGGCTGGCCGAAAACCCGGTCACGGTTTCCATGTAGTCGTTGGCCGAAAGTCCCGCCGTCTGCCATGCGTTCTGCGCATAAGCCTTGACGGTATCGGCGTTATCCTTGAACAGGGTTTCCACACCGCCCAGGCTCTGCTCCAGCGCACCGCCCTCCGTCAGGGTATCGGTCAGGGCCTTACCCAGGGCAGCGGTTGCCAGAACACCTTTCAGGGTGCTGACAAGGAGGCCGCCCAAAGATGCGCCGGATTTTTCACCGGCGCTTTCGGCTTCCGGTTCCAGCACTTTTGCAAGGTTGCCGGTAATGCCTTCGGCAGAGGGAATGATCCCCACATAGGCTTTTGCAAGTTCGGTTGCCATCAGTTCACCTTCCCGTTGTTTTTGCGCCAGGCCGCATCAAACGCAGCGCCGCTGGCAAAGGATTGTACCTTATTTGGCAGCGATGCTCTGCCGGTCATGGCATCCATAACAGGGGTTGGCAGGCTGCCAGCCCCAAATCCGCTGCACAGGGCAGTTAGGCGGTCAACGGCAGCCCCCAGCAGAAGGGTGCTGGTATCGGTCTTTACGCCAGACTGTTTTTTGCAGATGCGGGAATCTTCACGCAGGCCCGCTGCCAGGGTGGCCAGCAGGGGCAGCGCAACGGTACGGTAATGCAGGATCCGGTAGGTCTCGGCCAGGTCACAAATCAATTCATCCTCGCCGTCTGCAATCATTCCGGCGAGGATGAGGAGTTTTTTCCTTCTTGGTTTGCATTGAAGATATCGCTCAGTTCGGCAATCACGGCTTCAATCGGCACCGTGCCGTCAGCAGCGCGCAGATGGTCGTACAGGGCTTTTTTCTGCGGCTTGTCAAGCAGCAGATCCAGCGCGGTGGGCAGCTCGTTCAGGTTGCCGTGGTCCACGGCAGCCAGAGCATCTACCAGCTCCATATTGCGGCAGCGGGCATCCGGAATTTCAAATGCAAAGCCGGATCGGGTTGTGCCTTTCAGCATGGTCAGGCCTCCTTGATGTATTCATAGTGGGTGTTGCCGCTAGTGTCCGGAACGGCGGCCAGGGTAATGCCATAGCCCAGGGCCTTGCTGTCCGAATAAACGATATCTTCCATTTCGGAAATACCGGCATCGGGGATGACAATGCGTTTGTTGGCATTGTTGACGATGGTATCCACCACCCATGCGCTGTTGGGAATCTCACGGCTGCTGGCTTTGACGGTCAGCCCGGCTGCGATAGTACCAGAAACATTGTCCGAACCATAGGAAGATTTGAGAACTTCCTCGTTCAGCGCTTCGATCAGGGTAAACTTGAAGGTATCCGGCTTTTCTTTCTGGATGGTTTTAACGGTATCTCCGCCCCAGGCTTTGACCTGTTCGGTTTTGGGGGAGTTGGAGTTTGTCAGGCCGTCATCACTGATGTAGCCCAATGACTTAAACGCTTCGTTCAGCTCTGCATCGGTAGATGTGGGCAGCGCAGTGCCCAGCGGCGCACGGTACACGGCACCGCCGGCTGCAGGCTTTGCCACGCCGACTAAGGTGGCATTCTGCATAGAGGATCTCCTTTCAAATTGTGCCATGCACAACGCGGTACACTGCCTGATAGCGGTAGCGGTGCGTGGCGGTATCGGTAAAGTTATAGTCGTTTTCCAGGCGGGCCGAACCAATGCCCTGCCGGGCAGGCAGGGCATCCATGGCGGCTTTGGCCTGTTCATTGAGCTGGGCGGCATCCAGCATGGTAGGGGCCCAGCTCTGCACGGCGAAGGTGGAAGTGGTAATTTGGTCCGTGCGGGATGTACCGGTTTTTTCCAACACAACAAAGGTGCCGGGCATGGGGGAGGGAACCTCTATGGATACCGGCACCGGGGCAAGGGCGGCGGTCAGTACATTCAGCACCTCGGTTTCAATCATTCGTGCACCTTCTTTAGCAGGGTGTTGTGATGGAGGTTATCGGCATAGGCTTCTTCCGTGGCGGTTTCCACAATGGCAATAGCGCGGGTGGGCATTATACGGGAGACATAGCCGTCCGGCAGGCTGTCCTTGATGGAATCCGCCCGCTCTTTGAGCATAGCGGCCATTTCGGGGGAACGGAGCAGTTCCCGCACCCCGGCGCGGTTCAGCACGATCTTGACGTTACTCATACCGTTCCACCTTGACTTTCTTGTTCCAGCACAGCGGGATCAGGTCATCAATGCCCTGCACCACATCGCCGTAAGTCCGGAATTTTTGCCCGAAGAACTCCACCGTCACGTTGTGCCAGTCGTTGGCGTCTCCCTTGGGCAGGGCCAGCGTATAGGCCAGCCGCCTGCCGTAGAGCTGCAAATCGTTGATGATATCCTCCGTGGCCGGTTCGCCCACCAGCACGTTGTGTACAGTGACTGGTGTTTCAGTGTAGATCGGCGCGTGGAAAGCGTCCTCGCCGGTCTTGGTCTTTTCGTACAGGATGATGTCGATACCCTTCAGCATAAGTCCTCCAGCGGGCTGTGGGCACCGATTTTGTCTCCGACGCCCAGCAGCTTCTTTTCCAGCTTGGAAAGGTACAGCTCGCCGACCGAGCCGCCGGACACCGTCCAGCTCTGCTGGTAGCCCAGCGCCGATGCGGACGCCTGGGTGGCGCCCATCGGGTACATGGCGGCGCCCTGCCCGCCGGGGCCCGCGTCCAGTTGGCGGCGCACCATGCGGCAGGACACCAGCTGTTTGCGCTCAAACGGGGCGTCCTGGCTGTATGCGTCGATGACAATGCCGGCTTCGGCCAGCAGGGCGCTGCAGAGCGTCTTTTCGTCATCGCTCAGCGTGCGGAAACCGGCTTCGACCTCTTCCACGGTTGCATAGACCATTGCCATCACCTCATTTCCTGGCGGCGGCTTTCTTCTTCGGGGCCGGGGCGGCGGTCTGCTTGGCGGCGGGCTCTTCGTCGGTCTGCTCTTCGGCGGTCTGCTTGGCGGCAGGCTCTTCAGCGGGCTCTTCGGCGGGCTGCCTGGCGGGGACGGCCGCCGGGGCATCTACGCGGGTATGCCCTGCCGCCAGATATTTATCTTCCCGCTCCGGGGCAACGGCCATCAGGGTGCCGGTCAGGCGGTTCTTGAATTCAATCATGATCAGGACCCCGTTTTGGCTGCGCCGGTCAGCTTGTTGAACACCGTGGTGTCGCAGCGGAAGCCGACTTCGATCTCGGCGCGCACGGCGAACATGTTCTGTTCAAACAGGTTGATGGTGGTGGAACCGTCGGTCAGGGTGGCCTGGTCGGAAATGGCGATCTGCACGCCCTCCACGGTGCCGTATACAGCCTGGCTCCAGTCGCCCGCAAAGCCGACAACGGCGGCATCGCTGGCCGTGTTGGCCGTGTAGGCGCCCTTGCTCTGGCGCACCTGCGCACCCAGAATCATGGGCACTGCGCCTTCGGCCACGCTGTTGATGAACAGGGGACGCTTATTGCCGTCCACCGCGTTCAGCAGGATGGCCTTGCCCTGCGGGGCCAGCACCCAGCCGTTCAGAATGCCGTCATGGGCGGCGATGTCCGCATCGGCGGCAACCAGACCGCCGTAGGCATTGGTCAGGATGCTCTGGGCCGTGCAGGCTTTCAGGGTATCGAAGTTGGAGCCGGGGGCTTCCACCGCCCCGAACACGGTCTGGTCAAACTTTTTGGCCAGAGCGCCGGGCAGGCGCTGCACCAGCTGGTCATACAGGGCGGGCACATCGCGGCGGAACTGGTTGGAAAACGGCACAATGACGGCCAGGGTATAGGGCGTCATCTGCTTGGTGGCCAGGGTGCCGCGCTTGACCGGCTTTTTCTCGGTCTCGCCGACCCAGCCCGCTTCGGGGTCGCCGGTGATAACGGGGATGGTTACGCCCAGGCCGGGCAGCGGAATCTGCCGGGCCAGTGCCATGACGGCGCTGGATTCCTGGGTTTTCTGCAAAATTTCGCTGGACACGCTGCCCGGCAGGGAAATAGTAGTCGTGCGGTTGATGTCAATAGATGCCATACTTTTGCTCCTTTACTTTGTCACCTGGTCAAACCACGCGGCGAACTGCTCGCGCGTGGAACCGGTTGGGGTTTTGTTCGGGTCGCCGCCGTCGCGGACGTTGGGGTAGCCGCCGGGGGCAGCATCAAAGGCCCAAGCCTTGTCTTTCACCAGGGCATCCAGCGCGGTCTTGATGTCGCTGGTGCGGTCCTTGCTGGCTTTCAGCGCCGCCACATCCAGCATCCCGCGGATGGCCTTTACATCGCGGCCGCGTGCGTCACGGATTGCGCCGTCCAGGGCGGAATCAAAGGCAAAGCTGTCGGCCTGGTCGGCTAGCTGGCCCTGCAGCTTGGTGATCTGGCCTTTCAGGTCAGCCACGTCCACGCCCTCAAAGGTTTTCAGACCGTCTTTGGCGGTGTTCAGCTGGGTGGTCAGGTCGTTCACCTGGGTCTGCAGGTTGGCGGCTTTGGTCTTTTCGGCGGTGATATCCCTGCCGTTTTCGCCCATCAGCCAGTCCAGCTGCTCATCGGTAATGTTGGGGATCTGCTTCTTTACGTCTTCGCGTTTCATGGTTGTGTCCTTTCTGCCTGCGCTTTGTTTACGCGGGTCGCATCCGCCCTGGCTGTACAGTTTTACGCCATGCCGGGCAAAAATTGGTATAAAAAGTGCCCGTTCCGTCCTCATGCGGGCAAAATGGGCAAAAGAAAACCACGGTGCGGTTTGCATCGTGGTCAGAATATAAAAATCACTCAACGCCGGGAGGGAGTTCCCCAATTTCTTTCAGCACATCGTAAGCAGCGCGAGAAGCAAGCTGGGCCGGAGGCGCAGGGCTGTCCAGCATATCGCACATCTCGTCGTATTCGTGGTCAATCGGATGTTCGAGAAGCCACTTCTGCATTTCTGCAATCCGTTCCGGTGTAAGCCGACTACTCATAGAATCTCACTCCGTTCTCTTGAAGTTCTTTGATGGCTTGCCAGACAAGTTTTTCAGCCTGCTCAAGAAGCTGCTTGTCTGACAGTTCCGCACGGGGGATATTTTTCAGCCGGTCTATTCCGGCGTTCAGCTGCCAAACAATGTCTTTTGCCGCAACGGCATCGTAATCAGCGCTTTTCTCGACCGCATAGATGTGTCCGTTATGCCCAATGGCCGTCATGAGTTTCAAGTTCTCATTTTTGGCGAAGCTCGACAAGTCACCATGGGAGAAAACACCACACGCCGGGTGCGTATGTATGACGGCATAGGGTACATTAAAGTTGGGCAGCTTGACAGAGTGCCCCTCTGCGCTGCCGACGACATCCTGCGTCAACGGCTTCATGTTCAGGTCGAACGCCTTGCCGACTTCAACACCGGGCGGCTGTTTTGCCGCAGTCATGAGCAGTCGTTTGTGGGCGCTTTGAAGTTGTTGCTGCTTTGCACCGTCCAGAGTTTCGCAGTTGAACGACTTGACATTGCTGATTGACTGCATTGTAACAGGTTTTGGCTCCATGTTCAAGCTAGAATAAACAGAGAAGTTTTTCCTTGCCGCATACGCCGCCCGCTTCTGGGCGTTGATGGCATCCTTCCGGGCAGCGTAGTCGATGCGACGCATTTTGTTGATGTCGCCGCCTGCATCCCGGTACTGTTTCAGGTACTTGTCCGGGTCATACCCGGCCACGGTGGTGTTGTGGTCGAACCGGATGGCAAACTCACAGTCACAGTTGGCGTGGATGTGGTCGGCGTGGCCGCCTTTCAGCACCTTGCTGCTGGCTTTCTGCCAGCCGTTGCTTGCCAGTGTGATGCAGAACGGGCAGGTATCCCCGTGGGGCACCCAGGCCCACTCGGCCCCATCGCGGACGGCGTTTTTCAGGGTAGTATCCGCCCCGGCACGCTTGACCAGGCGGCTGACGCCGTTGGGCAGGTTGGCGGGGTTCTGGTTCTTGGTGGCGTTCACCATGCGGGCAACCTCGCCGTAGTCTGCCGGTTCGGCTGGCTCTGCGGCGGGCACCCCGGCGTTGGCCGCTTCGGCCAGTGCATCATACATCTGGCAGGCCAGCTCTGCGCTGCCCTCGCCGTACTTTGTCACCAGCGCGGCGGCGTAAGTAATCAGCGCATCGGCATCCCCGGTGCCGTGGGTGTCTATGTACTGCCGCATCAGCTGCCCGGCTTTCCGGTTCAGGCGGGACAATCGGGTGATGTACTCATTCCAGGCGTTGGCTGTTATCTGCATCTTCCATCTCCATCAGCACCTGCTGTCCGCGCACCCGCTGTTCCTGCGCCTTAATGCGGCGGATATCGGCCTGGTCAAAGCCGATCATCTCCAAAAACGTGTCGGTGGCGGCAAACTCCTGCCGGGCGGAAGCAATCTTGATGGCGGCATCCGCGGTCACGGCCACACTGGGCATGGCGGGGTTCCGAAAGTGGGCCATCACGTCCCGCTCTTCCTCGGTCAGCTCATCCAGCGTTACTTTGCGGGCAATGGCCTGGGCCATCCGGGCAATGGTGCGCAGCGCGTCGCCGTTGCCGGTGTTCAGCTGCTGGGCCAGCAATACAAGGGTCTGGCTCTGGGCCAGAATGGCATCGCTGCTGGTGGGGTTGGCGTCGTTCACCACACCCACATCGGTTACGGTCAGGCCGGTGGCAGCGGCAAACTGGGTGGCCGTCATCCGCATCTTTTCAACGTGCGGCGAAAGGCTGCCCTGTGCCAGCTGGCCGAACGCGGGTTTTTCGCCGGTGTCGGGGTTGGTCGTGGCCGCGATGATCGCACCAACGTACTGCCGGAACTTGTCCGATACGATGGTATCGTACTGCTCATCCGTCACGCCCAGAATGTATTTCTGCGGCGTGGTGTCAAACTCCAGCGCAATGGCGGCGTTGGCCACAACCCGCACGTAATCGTCGATCAGGGAGCGGATGGGCCGTTTCAGCCGGGAGCGGCCAAACGGCTTGCTGCTGGTGGCGTTCCAGATCAGTGGCTCCATCAGCGGGCGGCCCATCTTATTGGGATGCCGTTCTGCTGTCCAGACGGTCCCTTCACGGGTCAGTACGATCAGGGCGGTGTCGGTATACAGGTTGACGATGGACGGAGTCCATTTCCCTTCGTCCTTTTCGTCCTTCATGGTGTCGATGATGGCAAGGCCGCAGTCGATCCGGCCTTTCTCGCCGCTCCACAGGGCAGCGGCCGCAGCAGGGGAGTGGAACCGGATCCGGCAGCCGATCGCATCGTCAGCCGAAAGCGTGGCAAACACGCAGCCGTATTTCAGCTCATCGCGGCAGGCTTTGGCGTATTCGGCCACAAGGCGGTTATCCGCCACCAGCCGGGCAAGGCTGTCCAGACTGCCGCCGGTGCCCACAAAGCCGTCAAACATACTGCGGGCGGCAAGCACATCCACCGCTTTCTGACCCCAGCTGCAGCCGACCTCCAGCCCGCGCAGCCCCGTGGGCAGGGCAATGCCAAGGTTGACATCCCTCAGGGTCACATGACCCTCATAATATTTGTCTTTGGTGGCGTTGTGGCTCTGGTGATAGGTGTACGCCTCGGCCAGGTCGCTGAGTTGCTGCTGTTCCGCGGCGGTCAGCCCGGCCACAATACCAAAATTCAGGGTAGTCGTCATGGTTCTCCTTTATCCAATCCTCATCTTGCGTGTCGGGTCGCGCTTGCAGGTTTTCGCGCCCCACAGTGCCAGGGCGCAGGCTTCCAGCGGCAGGCTGTTGTCGCCGCCAAAGCCATACCCGCCGCTGATGGGGCGCTTGGTGCTGGTAACGGCGCTTTCGGCAAGGGCCTGCTGCGGCTTGTACCAGGTCAGGCCGCGCTCGTTCACGGTGGTGGTAAACAGCCCCACCGATGCGATTACGTCCCTGGCAGAGGGGCGGAGCACGGCGCTTTTGGCTTTCCAGGTGGGGCGGATGCGCTCCACCAGCACGTCCACCCCGTTGCGGCCATCAATCACCACACAGCTTGCGCGGTCATAGCGTTCGTTCAGCCAGTCCACCAGCCAGGCCAGGCCGCGGCCGGTGGGCTGCTGTTCGATCAGCGAGACGCGGGCCGGGCCATCTTTCGGGATCACCGCGCCGCACAGGCACACAGCGCTGCCATCCGCGGCAAACTTGACGCCGTAAGCGGTTTTGCCGTCCGGCTTTTCCGCCTCGCTGGCACAGGCCGCCCAGGCCCGGGCATCCAGCGCCTTGTCGCTCTGCTCCGTCAGAATGGGGCTCCACCAGCCCAGGCGTTCTCTGGCAAAGCCGTCGGCGCTCATGCTCCGGCACTCCTCCGCCGCAAACTCCTCGCTGAGCCGAATGCCCATGGCCGGGTTAGTCTGATACCAGACCGCGTGATTTTCGAGATCGATCTTGTCAACCTGCTCTCCCTCCACTGACCATTCATGCCAGGCATCGTGCACGCCCGGTGCGTCAAGACAGGCTGTCCGGCGGCGGCGGAATACGTCGCCGGGACAGCCCGGATAGGGCGGCGTGCCGGTATAGATCAGCTGCCGGGTGCCGGTGGCCGATGCGGCCAGCGTGGCCATGATGGCCTCCACCTGGTCGTCCGTCAGCTCCTGTGCCTCGTCATAGACCACCAGCGAGATGCCGTCAAAGCCGCGGGCCGCCTGCCGGGATCGGGCCGAGAACTCAATGCTCCCGCCGTTCAGAAGCTCGATGCACTCCTCGCCGTTGGTGTAGCGGATGTTTTTCACCAGTTCCAGCACCTCCGGGTGCCGCTTGTCGGTAAACATCCGGGCCAGCCGGTTAAAGCTCTTTTTCGCCGTGCGCACCTGATGGGCGGTGTGCAGGATCTTCTCACCGTTGATGACCATTCCGAAAAACTCTCGCCCCTCCAGGCACACGTTTTTCCCGTTCTGCCGGGGCACGGCCAGCCCGGCAGAGGTCACGGTGTACCGCCCGGATGCATCTTGGCCCAGCCAGCAGTCCAGCACCAGCTGCTGCCATTCATCCAGCGCATTGCCGTAGGCGGCCATCAGCGCTGCGGCGTCCGCACCGTCGGTCGTAACGCGCTCCGGCTCGATGCGGTATCTTGGAATCTGTGCGCCGGTCATGCGTCCTGTTTTCTCCGATTCTGCACCAGAGTGAGTACGCTTGTCGGCTTAATGTCGGATATTTGCTCTTGCGGCACCTCCACAGGTAGGAGCTTAATCAGCATATCCAATCCAGACAGGTACGTTTTCCACAATGCCTCATAAGCCCGGAAGGCCGGGTTCTCTCTCACGCCCGACTGCCCACCGCCGTTGTCATATTCCACCGTGATGCCTTCCTCACCGATGGTTTCCCTGGCATCGTCCAGCTTGGATTTCATCCACGAAACATTCAAAATCACCGGGTCAAGCGACTTGATTTTTTCGTCATTCAATCCGTTTTTTGCCAAAAATTTAGCCAGTTTTCTGCGCTCTGCGGCAGACCTTTTCGCGATCTCCGCGCGCGCGCGATTAGAAGTATCTGCTGCCACTTTTTGCTTCTCCTTCCTGTTTTGATACCACCCCCCCATCAAATTATTTTTTGCGGGGGTAAATCGGCGCTGGACGGCTTGGGGTCGCCCGCCGGCCGGGGCGGGGGTCCCTCCCCACCCCTCACCAGCTGCCGTCTGCAGGAGGCCTTTGTGTGCGGGTGTGCTGCGCAGAATTGGGTTTTGCGGGCGAAAGCTTGCAGCCTTTCTGCGCGTTGCACCAGTAATGCGCAGCCTGTAAGTTGTCCCAATCTTCAGCTGCAGCCCGCGGGGACGGATAACCGAACTCGCGCCAGCGCGCAACGGGGCGTATCTCATCTACCACAAAGCTGAGCGGGTGCGCGGCATCGGATGGTTCGTCGTAATGGATCGGGCCAAGGCGTCCGCCGCAGATTCCGCACGGGGCACCCATGGCTTTCAGCCGCGCCCGGTGTTTCCTGCGCAGGGCTCCGTTGGCATACCGGGGGTTAGTCATAGGGGGGCCTTTCTCAGCGGCCGCTGGTAAGTCCAACATCCGCCGGGGCCGATTTTATGTTTGGGCCGCTCGCACTGCCACGGGTTGACACAGCGCGGCAGGGAACAGATCACCCGTTCGTTGCCGCACATGCGCCAGATACAGCGGGCGCAGGGGTTGGTTGTTTTGTTGTTTTTATCTGCCATGGGTTACACTCCAAAACAAAAGAGGGCAGCCGGTGGGCTGTCCTCTCAATATTCTATGATATCAATTCTAGCACTAAAAAATCTTGCACAGTATCAACTTTTAGCCAATTCCTACGCGTTGCGCAACATTTTCCAAATATTTGCGGCGGCGGCGATAGAATTCTATCCGGCTAATTCCCGGCACTTCCAAGCGCTCGTATGTCCAGGTGCGGCAGGCCTTGCAGTTGAGTGCAATAGCCTTTTGCAGCGCGGCCCGTACCGTGGCGCTCTGGATGTCCGCCCCGATCTCATCCGCGGCGGCATCGATGGCCCGCATGATCTGCACATCCCGCTGTGTCTCAAGCTGCTGGATCGCCTCGGCCTTGTCGGCGGTGATGTCGTTGGAATTCCCGCCGACGTGCGGCAGGTACACACGCACGGGCGCGCCGCAGCTGGTTGTGGTATCCACAAAATTTGTGCCGCTGCGCAGGATGATCTCATCCACCTGGCGCTTATACTCGGCCTTGCGCCTGGCCTGGCCGCGCACCAGCTGCAGGGCAGCCAATACGATGTCATTCGGCAAGCGTTTGTTTTTCCCCACGTGTGTATACCTCCCTTAATCCGAAATATGGCTGTCTCTGCGTTCAGGTGTCAGGATCTCCGCCATGTGTGTGCGGCATATAAATTTTTGATTCTTCATCATCCACATGCGCGGCAGCTTTCCCAGCGGCTGCCCCGGCGGTATAAGCTGCCGCCAGCAGCACGGACAACACAAAAATACCCATAGTGCAGGTCAGGATGGAAAGCAATATCTGTATCATCATGTATCCCGCCTTTCGCCGCGAGAGCAGAAATCGTCCGGGTCAGCCTGCCCGCACAACGGGCACTGCGTTGTGCCATAATGGCAGCATTGGCTGCACCGCGGCAGGGCCATCCTGTGCAGGCGCAGTGCATCGGCAAGACGCTTGATGATATACATACCCACGCATACCACGGCAGCGCCGCAAAGCATGATGGCAGGACATGCGACAAACATCAAGACAAACGCTGCTGTTGCACTTGTGAAATTCTGCTCAAGAATGTTCATTCGCGCCACCTCACAGCACTTTATACGCCTTGCGCAGTACCGCACACCCATGCAGGCTGCACTCATGTTCCAACCCACAGCCAAGACAGGCCTCCGGGCGGCGTTCGGTTTGCAGCCGCCGAAGCTGCCTCATTTCCGCCGGGGTCATTGTCTGGGTCTGCCTGCATTCACCGCATTCATGGCAGGTATGCTCTTCTGCATCAGAGGTCTGACACCGGCTGTTCTGGGCGTCAAAAGTTATCTTTTTCATTCGATTTCCTCCGTCCACCAGTCCCATGCACAAGCATCACATTCATCCGCGCGTTGCGAATACTTTTTGCAGTGTTCGCCGGTCAACTTCCCGTCAATCACGCATGGAAAAATTGCAATCGCACCCGTGTCAGTGTTGATTTTCGCATCTGGGTAAGCCTTCAAAAACTCACTCTGGCGGGTCTTGGCCGGGTTGGCGTTACTCCACTTTTCAACGGTGGTATACATTTCGGCAAAATCGGCGGCTGTTAAGCTTGCCATGGCTTTGCGATCAGCGCAGCAGGGCAGTGCGCACAGTGGGCAGTCATACCCGCATTCGCTGTCATCACATGTACCGCCGCGCTGTTTGCACAGTCGCTGCATTTCTTTCCAGAAGCTTTTTGGTTCCATCGTGTTCCTCCTTGATATTTCATCAAAAATTGTCTCCGGCCAGAATGCGAATGGGTATTCCGCCGGGGCGTGGGATAACGTTGTATTACCTGCGTTTCCGGCGCAGCTTGATGTATAGCCGCCATTCGGCCCGCTCCTCGTTATAGCTGGGCACAGCCCCCAAAAACCTGTAACCGGGGTAGCGCTGCTCCCAATAATCAGCATCGTCCACGCGCATGGTGCAGGCATCGGCCAGCTTGCGCGGGGTCCAGTGGGTATCATTGGGGCGGGGATAGGTAGGGCGCTTTAGGCCGCGGCTTGCATGCCAGCTTTTGCGGCGGCGGGGGTATTTCAGCATGTACTTTGCCAGCCCTTCCAGACTATCGTGTTCCGGCTGCAGGCGGTCGGCATTTACGGTGCCCAGCGGCTCCCTGCTGCGGCCGGTGCACCACAGATCTTCCAGCGCATCACGCAGGGCGGCGCGGTGGGCGGCGGTCAGGCCGTCCACCTGCAGCACCATGTGGTGATGGTATCGCACTTCTTTCAGGCCGTTGGCCGGGTCAGCTTCCTGGTTCTCCGTCACGCACACCCACTTGATGGGTGTTGCATCCTGCCAGTTTTTCCGGGTCAGCCATCGGCGCACCCGTTTCAGGTAGTTGTATACGTCCTTCCAGGCGGCTTCATCGTCATCCGGCAGCCATATGTCTTCGTAGGTCAGGGTAAGAGCAAAACCCCGCTGGTCAAAATTTGTGTTCAGCAGCTGCACCAACAACCGCGCCGATCGTTCCCGGTTACGCTTTTGCTGGGCAAGGCTGCTGGCAAATTGCTTTTTTCCGCGGGGACCTGCCCGGTGTTCACGCTCAGTGATCCAGCAGAAGTCTACCTCGGCATAGCTATCACCGCAGATTGTTTTCTGCTCTCGGATGTATTGCTTTCGGGTAGTTTTCATGCTGTTCACTTCTTTTCTTTCTTTGGGGGAGAATGGACCTTGAAATAACCCCTATACAAGCCGCCCAAACGGCCCCCCCTCGGACCGTTTGGCGGCAGCTCGCTGCGGCTGCGCAGCCACATGCTCTATATAATAGGTAAGCTGTGCCCGGTTTTGCGAAAGCCGCCGCCCTGGTTTAAGGGCTGCGGCTTTGGTTCACGCTTGGGTTTCTTTTGCAGGGCCGCCCATCAGGCGGTCGTGGATGCGCTTGAGTTTTGCCCTGATGATAAGCAGGCGGACTTCTGCCAGAAAGTAAGTTGTAAACGGCATGCCAATAGCCACGTCTTTTGCCATTGCGCTCAGAATAACCATCAGTACTTCCTGGTTGCTCGGCCATGGCCCGGTTTCACCGTACATCCATTCCCGCGTTGCTCGGAAAACTTTTTCAGCCTCCCACGGCTGCGGCACCCCCATCGTCCCCATGATCATCTTGATGCACTTTTTCCTTGTCATTGATTCCATCCTTTCTGTTTTACTGTTGGCCGCCCACCCGCCGGGGCGCAAGGGTCTTTTTTAAGGCAGTGGCGGTTTGCGGCATGCTGTCCAGATAGGCAATCTGCTTTTCATATGCCCGGCGCTTGGCATCCTGGGCACAGTCGGCCTTGTAGCGCTCGCAGTTGGCATGGCAGCCCACGCGGCGCTGTTGGCAGTTTTTACAGCTTCGTTCCATCGGTCACCTCATTTTTCTCCGCTTCTTCGCGGTGCGTCCCGGTGTTGATCCGGGCGGCATGGGTTGCTTGGGCCATGCCGGTGCTGCACACGCACCATAAAAACCCGCCTGCCCAGGCGCACCCGCGGCGCTTGGCAATCTGCACGCAGGGGCCTGGCACCCGGTGGAAAAAGCCGGGCTGAAAAGCTAACAGGCGGCCGCCGGGCACAAGCCGGAAGTAGTGGCCGGTGCCGGGCGTTGTGCATTACCTGCACAGTGGTGTTGCCGTACTTGCCCACGCAGCAACTGTGGGAGGATTCAGGGGCCGCCGCGGCCTCGTGCAGCTTTGGCGGCATATCTGCCCCGCCGGGGCGGGGTTATTGGATCTTGTAGTGCTCGGCCAGCTTTTTCAGCACAGCCGGGTGCAATATGGATAGCTCAAACCGGGTGCGGCAGGCATCGCCGGGCGGACTTACCTCGCCCAGCTTGGCCAGGTACTGGTTGTACAGCCAGCCCATCACGGGGTGGGCAATGTTCATCATGTACCAGGGCGGGCGCTTGGGGTTCTGCTCTGCGGCCTTGCGGCGTTCCTCAATGATCAGCGGGGCCAGCCGGTCAATCAGGGCCGCGCGTTCCTCCGCCGTCATTGGCGGCCGCCTTTGCCGGGGCGGAATACATCATCATCGTGCAGCCGTTCTGCATCCCGCATGGCATTGCGGTAGCCCACATCCCGGCCACTGGTCCAGGTAGCCAGCAGCCCCAGGGCCACAACCCCGGCAGTAATAAGATAGCAGATCATTATTTCAGCACTTCCTTCACATCGTCCAGCAGATCGGCTGGTATCATTCCGGCCTGCATCATGTGGTGCAGGCTTTCCCGGTAAGCGTGCAGGCGGCCTGCCAGCTCTGCCGCCTGGCAGATCAGCATGCCACGCGTGCCGGGGTTGTGTACGCCGTTGGTGCTGCGCAGTATAATGCAGTAGGTTTTGCGGGTGGCAGCGGTGTTTTCCACCAGCCAGGCCACAGCCTCCCGCGGCGTCATTGGTGCGTCCATGGCTTTTTCACCCTCCCCGTGTTCGGCATCTGCGCGGACAAAAACGCCGCCGCGCAGCGCTCGCAGAATTTTTCGTTGTTGACCGCCGGGCTTTTGCACTCAAATGCAAGCCCCAGCTGCGGCGCAAGGTATTCCGGGCAGGCCCAGTGCAGGTAGCTGGCGGCGGCCATCCTGGCGGTGCAGCGGCGCAGGCCCCGCAGGGTGTTGTCCACGCAGCCAACCTTGACGACCCGCTCTTCCTCCTCCAGTTCCTGCAGCCATTCCAGCACCGTCATGGCTGCACCGCCGTGTTCTGATTCTGCGGGGTAACAATCTCCGTTTGCCCCATTCCTTGGGCTTCGTACCGCCAGCGGGCGGCCTCATTCGCCTGGTGCGCCGCAATGCTCAAAGTCAGCACCAGCGCCGCGGCCATGGTCAGGGCAAGCACTTCCCAGCGGGCGGCTTTGTCCTGCGCTTTGGCGGCTTCCTGCTGGGCAACCTCGGCGCGGTAGTTGGACTGCCAGCTGTCGTATTCGGCGTTCTGCTTTTCCCAATCCTTGCGGGCGGCGGCGCGCTCTGCCGCATTGGCGCGGGTTTCGGCGCGGACAACGCGCTGTGTCAGGGTTACCCAGCGTTCGGCATTGCTGAGATTTCCGTCATTGATAGACCGCAGCACGGCAGTCATGTCTGTCAGTTCTCTTGTTTCCATTGGTTGGTGTCCTCCCATCTGGGCGGGTAGCTTAATACCGCGTCCATCATGCAGCCGCAGGCCACGGCGGCTTCCAGTGTGTTGGCCCAGTCCTGCCGCCGCCGGCCGCGCTTTGCCGCGGCGTACAGCAGCTCTTCCACCAGGTTCTGGGCGGTCGATCCGCGCACGGCCAGCGGGTGGCGGCGCATAATCAGCTTGCCCAACGGCTGGCGGATGTGCAGGTCAGACGTTCTTGTGCCCACTTCCTGCGCCGCGTCCAGCCGCATGGCCACAAGCGGCCACATGTCAGACCGCACAAGGCGCGCGGCTTCATACGCCACGGCGTACAGGGCAGCTTCCAGCGCATAGGCGTCGGCGGCTTTCTGGGCCGCCGGGGTGCTGGCGGTCGAGACGTCAATGATCCGGCAGGCGCGCGCCAGCTTGTGAGTGCTCTCCATAATGCCGGCGCTGGTTACGTCCTGCAGTTTTTTGGTCGCCATCAATCGCAGGGCATCCGTGCCCATGTTGGCAACGGCATCCCCGCTTGCGCACAGGGCAGCGGCCCAGGCGCGTTCTAACGGCGTCATGCCGCGCCGCGGGGAAATATTTGGTTTGGCATTTTCCATTCAGGGGTCCTTTCTGCCGGGTTGGGGGTGTTCAAGCCCCAACCACCAGCGCCAGCAGCGCGTGGTGGATCGCCCACAGGCAAAGGTACCACGCCGCGCCGCAAAGGCAATA
>ERZ826146.1644-NODE-1644-length-19623-cov-4.575940_pt1 | contig 19623 bp, 19 predicted proteins | sample MGYA00519857_ERZ826146 | MGnify/ENA primary metagenome ERZ826146 (study PRJEB31778, sample SAMEA3449222) | human gut metagenome | biome: human gut; feature: human-associated habitat; material: faeces | place: United Kingdom | collected 2010/2012 ...
ACATAGAGAGATTGACTAGAATAAAATAAAGTTTCATTATAAGTGTGGAAAATTCGCGTATACTTAAAGAAAGTATTCTAAAAGAATATGGCAACTTACAACATATTAAAGAAGAAATAATAAAAAAATATTATATTAATGAACTGAAAAAAAGAAAATGGATAAAATTTAAGGACGAGACAGACGAATTACAAATATGTATAGACTTATTAGATTTTTTAAAGATAAAAGATTTTGAAGTAGTACCAAAATTGGAAGAACAAGTATTATTTAAAAAATCAGGAAATGATTTTAATAAGATTGCATTATGGATTGCCCGTTGTGATGAAATAATAAAAGAGCAAGATGTAAATGAATACAACAGCTATAATCTAATGTTTTTAATAAAAGATTTAAAAGAATTAGCATATAAAGAAGGATTTGAATTAGAAAAAATAAAAGAACTATTAAATAAATATGGAATATATTTTGTGTGTGAAAAGGCTCTCCCAGGAACAAAAATAAGAGGGTGTTTTAAAGTTAAAGGAAAACAACCAGCGGTGTATGTTACGGATAATTATGCGGGCAAGGATTCATTTTTCTTCGAACTATTCCATGAATTAGGACATTGTAAATCAGATTATAATGAAGGAAAAAACAAAATTATTATAGACGGAAATGAGAAAAAAGAAGAGAAAGCAGATAAATTTGCATTAGAAGTAATGATTCCGGAAAATGTTTGGAACGAAATTATTAATGGAAAGATAGAGAAAAATAAATTAGAAAAAATATCTCAAACAGAAAAAATTCCAATGAGTTTTATAGTTGGAAGATTGGCTAAGAAAGATTTAATTACTTATAGGAGCCGTTTATACCAAGATAACTACCAAAAATAAAATTTCTGCTACATTTAACCAAAAAAACGTCAACTCCTATTGACAAAAATGAAGCAAGTAGTTTATAATAATAGGCATGTAAAGATTTATGTGCTAAGAAAATTAGAACATATAAAATCCCATACGAATGCTACAGCGCACCGGAAGGAGGGGAATATCAATGTCAGAAGTTAAAGTAAATAATGGAAATATAGAAGATGCCTTAAAAAGATTTAAGAGACAATGTGCCAGAAATGGAGTATTACAAGAGGTACGCAAAAGAGAACATTATGAAAAACCTAGTGTAAAGAGAAAGAAAAAGTCAGAGGCAGCTAGAAAAAGAAAATTTTAATTATTAATAAGAGAAAAGAGGCGTTTTCAAAATATATGTAATATTTTGGAAGCGCTTTTGTATTTAAAATTAAATAAAATATAAAGGAGTTGGATAAAATGTTAAAAGAAAAATTATTAGAAGATTTAAAAGATGCTATGAAAACCAAAAATGTAAACAAGAAGAACGCAGTTCAAATGGTTAGAACAGCAATATTACAAATTGAAAAAGACAAGGGAATAGAAGTTAGTGACGAGCAAATATTAGGAATTGTTGCTAAAGAAGTAAAAACAAGAAAAGATGCAATTGCAGAATACGAGCAAGCAAATAGAGAAGATTTAATAGAAAAGGCAAACGAAGAAATAAAAGCTCTAGAAGAATATTTACCAAAACAATTAACTGACGAAGAATTAGTCACAGAAGTTAAGAAGGTAATAGAGAAATTAAATGCAACATCTATGAAAGACATGGGACCTGTAATGAAAGAAGCAAAGGCTACAATAGGTGCTCAAGCTGATGGAAAAAGAATAAATGAAGTAGTAAAAAGTTTGTTAGCATAGACTTTTAGTAAAATGAATATGGAAAGGAATTTATAATATGTCGATTACTACCACAGAATTAATGGAAGGCGTAAAGCTTCATAAAATAGATACAAAAAAATATAAAACAAATTTATTGGCAATATATCTTACTTCAAAACTTGATAGAAAGCATGTTACAGAGAATGCACTAATGCTTGCTATTCTTAGAAGAGGGACAAACAAATTAAAGACACAAGAAGATATAAATATAAAATTAGAAGAGTTATATGGTGCAGATTTTAACTGTGGAATAGATAAACTATGCAATGATAGTGTATTCAAATTTTATATGGAATCTTTAAATGACGAATTTTTGTATGAAAAAGAAAATGTTTTAGAACAAAGTACTCAAATGTTATTTGATATAGTATTTAGTCCGCTTACTGAAAATGGAATGTTTAATGAAGAATATTTTAATAGTGAGAAAGAGAATCTAAGACAAATAATCAGAAGTAGAAAAGATAATAAAGGTGCATATGCATATTCTAGGTGTATAGAAGAAATGTATAAAGATGAGCCATATGGTTTGTTTACGTATGGTTATGAGGAAGATTTGGACAAGATTAAAAATAAAGAATTATACAATGCATATTTAGAAATGTTAAAAAACAGTAAAATAGATATTTTTGTGTCTGGAAATTTCTCAGAAGGAAACAGCAATGTGGACGAAATAATCAAGAAACAAATAAATGAGAAAAATGTTCAGCCAAGAAATATTGATGTATATGTAGAAAATGAAGTAAAAGAACCAGTGGCAGAAAAGGTTGTAAGAGAAACAATGGATGTTTCTCAAGGAAAACTTGTAATAGGACTAGATGTTACAAAACTTGAGCCAGAAGATAAAGCGGTAGCGTCAGTTTATAATGCCATTTTAGGTGGTGGAGCAAACTCAAAATTATTCCAAAATGTAAGAGAAAAAGCAAGTTTAGCATATAGTGCAGGTTCATTATATATTAAAAACAAAAATAGCATAGTAATTAGAAGTGGAATAGAACAGAAAAACTATGAGAAAGCTCTTGAAATAATAGAAAAACAAATAGATGATATGAAACAAGGTAATTTTGATGAGACTGATATGAAGAATGCAAAACAGCTTATAGTTGCAAGTTTTAAATCTATGGAAGATGAGCAGGATTCGACAATTTCTTATTATTTCGGAAAAGAAATGGAGCAAGAAAATGCCGACATTGCAACATATATCAGCCAAATAGAAAACGTTACAAAAGAGCAGATAGTTAAAGTTGCACAAAATGTTACTATTAACACTATATATTTTTTGAGTAAATAGAAAAAACAGGAAGGAAAAGTTTATGAGAGAAATAGAAAACAAAAATATTAAAGAAAAGTGCTATATGGAAAAGCTAGAAAATGGCTTGCAAGTTATAATAATTCCTAAAAAAGAAATCCAGAAAAAATATATTATTTGGGCCACAAAATTTGGTTCAATAGACAATACATTTATAGATAGCACAACAGGAGAAAAAGTTGTAATTCCAGATGGAGTTGCTCATTTCTTAGAGCACAAAATGTTCGAACAAAAAAATGGTGTAGATAGTTTATATGTATTAATGGCTCTGGGATTAGATGCAAACGCATATACAACAAATGACCACACAGCATATCTATTTGAGTGTACAGACCATTTTTATGAGGGCTTAGACGAGCTAATGGATTATGTGCAAAATCCATATTTCACAGACCAAAATGTCGAAAAGGAAAAAGGCATAATTGGACAAGAAATAGGAATGTATGATGATGATCCAGGCTGGCAGTTATATATAAATGCTATGGATTGTTTATATGAGAAAAATCCAATCAAAGTAGATACAGCAGGAACTGTTGAGACTATATCTGGAATAAATCCGGAGATGTTGTATAAATGTTATAACACCTTCTATCATCCAAGTAACATGGTATTGACCGTTGTTGGAGATTTTGAACCAGAAGCAATTCTTGCAGAGATAAAGAAACGTTTAAAAGACAACGAAGCACGTGGAGAAATAACAAGAATATATCCAGAAGAAAAGCTAGAAATAAATAAAAAATATGCAGAAAAAGAAATGGAAGTAAGCTTGCCATTATTCATGATAGGTTTCAAAGACAATATTAAAGATAAATATAATGAAGTTGTAAAAAGACACATTGCAATAGAAATAATTTTAAACATGTTAATAGGAAAAAGCTCTAATTTATACAATGAGCTATATAAAGAAGGCTATTTATTATCTCAGCCAGATTTAGAATATGAATTTGGAAATGAATATTCACATGTACTAATCGGAGGCCAGTCAAAAAATCCACAAAAAGTGTATGAAAAAATTGCAGAAAAAATACAAGAAATGAAAAACAACGATATTAATGTGCGAGAATTCGAAAGAATAAAAAAGAAAATATATGGAGACTATGCTGTAGAATACAACAATGTAGCAGACATCGGCAGAATGTTCACATCAGATTATATAAAAGGAATAAACAGCTTCGAATACATGGATAAATTCGAAGAAATAGACGCAGAATATGCAAAACAAGTATTAAAAGAAATATTCACAGAAGACAAAATGATTATGTCTGTGATAAAAGGTAAAAAATAATTTTCGACATATATTAAAATGACCCAAACATCTTCTTTTCAAAATTCAATTGGAAGTTCGACTTTGAGGAGTCCGTTAGGAGCTCAAACCAAGAACAACATATTGATATTTTGAAAAGAAGATGTTTGCCCTTTTTTAGAATAATTAGCTGTTTTATTATAAAATATGAAGTCGAATTTATTTGTCAAATTTTATTGCTTTCTGATGTATAATAATAGAATATAAAAAATAACATTATAAAAGGAAAAATATTAAAAAAATAAGTGGAAAAATGCAACACGAAAAACGGCGTAAACCATTGAAAATCCTTGACTCTAGACTATATATGTGGTATTTTGAAATAAAGGAAAAATGTGTGGAGAAAAAGGAGAAAATCAAATGCTAAATGATAAAATTTGTAAATTAAGAGAGAAACTTAATGAAAGTATAATAAATGGTGAAGATTATAGCATAATTTATCAGTTGAGTATTGAATTAGATGAATTAATTGCACAATATTATGAAATATTAACAAAAAATAGTTGACTAAAATATTTTTATTCTATATAATTGAATAAGAAAATCCAGAAAAAAGGGAAGAAAATGAAGAGAAAAGTAAAAATTTTTAGTATAATAATGTTAATTATAATTACACTGTCATCATTTATGGCGACGATATCATATGCAGATTTGATTAATCCGAATGACTATAATCCTAATAATAGGAATGAAGAAGTGCCAGAAAAGTTTACAAATATGGTGGGAATAATTGCAACAACAATACAAACTATAGGAGTTATATTATCAATAATTGTAATTGGATTGCTTGGAATTAAATATATGACTGGAAGTGTCGAAGAAAAAGCAGACTACAAAAAATCTATGATTCCATTCTTGATTGGAACAGTACTTATTGTAGCTGTAGGAACTATTATACGTATAGTAAACGATTTAACATCGCAAGCAATAGGTGAATAATAAAAAACAGTTGAAAAACTGCTAAACATGTAGTATAATAGGTAATATAGGAGTTAAAATATGAAGAAATATAAAAAACTATTAATAAATATTATGGTAATATTTATTATATTATTTAATTTATTCATACCTAATGCATATGCAGGACCATTACAAGATATTATGAATAGAGCAGAAGGCTTTGTAAACAATGGTGAAAACGGAGGAAATGTTATAAACAATGATGCTCTCAGAGAAGGATCAAATACATTATATAATGTTTTATTAGTAATAGGAATTGCAGTAGCATTCATATGGGGAATTGTATTAGGAATACAATTTATAACAGGAAGCCTAGGCGAAAAGGCGGATGTAAAGAAAAATTTGATTGTATATATAATTGGATGTATCATAATATTTGGAGCATTTGGAATCTGGAAATTGCTACTTCAATTGTTACAACCACTTGCATAATAAAATAGTTATTAATATTCTTACGAAAGTAAGCTTTAATAAAATAGAAAAATAAGGAGGAATAAACATGAAAAAATCTATAAAGGTAATATCTACACTATTATTAGCAATAATGTTAGTTACATCTATAGCAGGAACTGTACTAGCAGTTGATCCAAATACAGTTCTAAATGGATTAAATGGAAATGGTAATGTTCAAACTAATGACTTAACTAAAGTTGGTAATAACATTGTTACAATAATTCAAGTTGTTGGTATTGTTATAGCAGTAATTGTATTATTAGTTATTGGTATTAAATATATGATGGGTAGTGCTTCAGAAAAAGCAGAATACAAGAAAACAATGATACCATATATAGTTGGTGCAGTTCTTATTTTTGCTGGTACATCATTAGTAAGAGTTATTTACTCATTATCAACTTCAGTATCAACAAAATAATATTTCATAAGTATTACATAAGTATTACAATAAAATTAAAAGTGCATGTAAATGCACTTTTTTTTGTTTTTAGGTTACATTTTGTTACAATATGTGCTATAATTTAATATATAATATTATGTTAAAACGGAGGAAGTCTATGGGAACATATAATGTGCCTAGAAATGTAAAAGGAGAAGGTAGAATTCTATTCATTTTTACAACAAAAAGCTTAATATATAGTGCAGTAGGAGTTGGCGTTGGATTAATATTTTATTTAATATTTAAGTTAATGAGCCTAACCGTTGTTGGAATTGCTATGGTTGTATTATGTGCATTAATTGGGTATTCAATAGGAATGTTAAAAGTGCCAAACATAGGTATATTAAAGGCAACTAAAGTTGTTGGTGGCGAGAACGTAGACGATGTAATAAAAAGAGCAATAAAATTTAAACAAAAGAGAAACAAAATTTACATCTATGATGATAAGGAGGAAAATACAAATGACAGATAATACATCATTTTTAACGATTATATTATATGTAATGCTAGCGATAATGTTTGCTTTGGCAGTAGCACTTATTTTTATATATTTAAACATGAAAGTTAAAGAAAAACAAAAAGAGAAAGAAGACAGTGCAGTAGCAGAGTCTAAACCAGTAAAAAAATCTTCATCAAAAACTTTTAATGTTGGTTCAGTTTTCGACTTTATGGAATTCGATAAAATTGAAGATAACATGATTATACAGAAAAAAGGTGCTAGATATGTAATGGTTGTTGAATGCCAAGGTATTAATTACGACTTAATGTCACAAGCAGAAAAAGTTGGAGTTGAAGAAGGATTTATACAATTTTTAAACACCTTATCACACCCAGTTCAAATATATACACAAACAAGAAAAATTAACTTGGAGAGTAGCATCCAAACTTATAAAGCAGAAGTTGATAAAATAGAACAAGAATATAGCAGACAAAAGATGAGATATCAAAATATAATGGCATCACCAAATGCCACAGCAGAACAGAAAAAACAAGCTTTATATGAGTTTACAAAAGACAAAAACTTATATGAATATGGTAAAGACATTATATACAACACAGAAAAGATGAGTTTAAATAGAAATATATTAAACAAAAAATATTATATAGTAATTCCATATTATTCAGAAGAACTTGGACAAAATGATTTTGACAAAGATGAAGTTAGAGAGATGGCTTTCTCGGAATTATATACAAGAGCACAAGCTATAATAAGAACTTTGTCAGTATCAGGCGTTATGGGAAGAGTGCTTTCATCAACAGAACTTGCAGATTTACTATATTTTGCATATAACAGAGAAGATGCCGAAGTTTTCGGTGTTGATAAGGCAATTAAAGCTGGATACAACGAGTTATATTCAACAGCACCAGATTACATGGATAAGAAAATAGAAATGTTAGACAAGCAAATAGAAGATGCCGCAGTTAATTTGGCAAGTGATAAAATTGCACAAGTTCAAACAGAAAAAGAGAAAGAATATCAAAGAAAAGTTGAAACAGAAGATGACATAATAAATAACTTAGCACAACTCATAATTCAAGAAAACGAAGCAATGCTTGGAAAAGACGTTGCAGAGAAAGCAAAAGAAAAAGTAAGGAAGGAGAAGAAAGCTAATGTTCAATAAAAAACGTAAAGCTACTAATAATGATTTTCAATTTCAAAGAAATGATTATACGAGTGATGAGCAAATTCCAATATTGCACAAGAAAACAATAAAAGAATTAATTGCACCTTCTGGAATAGACGCAAGTAATATTGACCACTTAGAGATTATATCAAATGTAAAAAGATATGCTAGAAGCTTCTTCGTTTCTGCATTACCAAGAATGTGTACATTTCCAGAATTATTTAGAGATATGTATATGTTTGGAGACATAAATACATCAATATATATAACACCAATTCAAGAATCTAGGTCTCAAAACGAGTTGAATAGAACGATAAATGAACTAGAAACAGAAAGAATTGTTGCAGCAGATAGAGGAAATATCAATAGAGAGAGCAACTTAGCTCAAAAAAGATATGAGGCAGAAAGCTTAAGAGATGAGATTGCAGCAGGATTTAATAAACTTTATGAAGCATCTGTAGTGTCTACACTGTTTGCGTATAGCTTGGAAGATTTAGACAAGCTTACTAAACTATTAGCAACAGAAATGTCGAAATCTTTGGTTGGAATAAAAAGTGCATGGGCAATGCAAGAAGAGGCTTTCCAAAGCAATTTACCTTTGGCGGAAGATAAAATAAGGAAAACGCATACATTTGACCGTAGATCTATGGGAACAGTATTCCCATTTACTACATCAGAAGTTGGTCACTCAACAGGTATTCCACTTGGATTTAATAAACAAACTGGCGTACCAATATTATTTGATAATTTCCATAGCTCACTTACAAACTATAACATGGTTATATTTGCTAAGTCTGGTGCTGGAAAATCTGTAACAATGAAGACTTTAATTTCAAGGTCTGCAGTACTTATGGGAATACAAAGCTTAGCACTAGATGCCGAAGGCGAGTATAGCATAGTTGCGGAAAGTTTAGGCGGAATAAACGTTGTACTAAGCCCTAACTCAAAAACAGTTATAAATGTTTTTGATATAGAAACCGAAGTCGTAAAAGACGAAATAACAGGAAGAGAAAGAGCTGTATTAAACGTAGAAAACAAAGTAGAGGACGTTACACAAGCATTACTTACAATGGCAAGAGGTAGTACAAGAAGCCAGGATATTAATGAGGTAACAAAGCAAATTATTGCAGAATCTGTTGCACAAGAGTATGCAGCATATGGAATAACAAGTGACCCAATGAGCTTATATGAAGCAGCTGGAAGAGGCAATGGAGATATTTTAGGAAGAGCAAGAAAGAAAATGCCAACAATTGGCTCGTGGTATAAACGTTTACAAAGAAATGCAGAAAGCAATACAAACCCTGATTACAGATTCCATTACAGCTATTTGCTAAAAGTTATGAAACAATACATAAGAGAATATGATGGCCAAATGGCATACTTTGACGGACAATCAACATTTGACTTATTAGATGGAACATTATTTATAAACCTAGACATATCACAACTAGAAGAAAGATTTGCAAGACCACTTGCACAACAAATATTACTTTCTTGGATATGGGAAAAATACGTTAAGAAAAACAGTGAAGATAGAAGAAAAGCTGCTAAGAAGAGAGTTTTGGTTGATGAGGCATGGATGTTATTACCATACCCAGAAGCTGTAGATTTCTTAAACACAATGGCTAGACGCGCGAGAAAAAGAAACGTATCGCTTGCAATAATTTCTCAGAGATTCCAAGACTTCTACGAGAAACCAGAAGTACAAGCAGTTTTAACATCATCAGACACAAAGCTATTACTAGCACAAGATAAATCTGAAATTCAATACCTAAAAGAAGTATTCAAACTTAGCGAAGGTGAAGCAGGATTTCTAGTAACCTGCAACAAAGGAGAAGGATTATTGAAAGTTGGTGGAGACACTGCAATATTACAAATAACACCAACTGCAAAAGAGTTTGAGTTTGTTGAAACAAACCTAAACAAGATGATGGAAAATAATCAAAGAAAATCATAATAGAGGGAGGAAGTAATGCATAAGATAATAAACAAAAAGTCAATACAAAAGATTACAGCAATTATTATAATAATGATAATGTGCAACTTTATTATGAGTGGGAAAGTTTGGGCAGTTGAGAGCTGGATGTCGATTAAGGAGTATCAGGATTTATCAATTGGTGGAACTGATACAAAGCAAGATTTATATAACAAGGATACTAGTCCAGCAGTAAAGAAATTATGCAGTGCATGGAATATAACTGCGGAGCAAGCTATTGAAATGTTGAAAAATCATGCAAACGATGAGAAAACTTTATATGTAAATAAAGAAACGTATGATAACACAGCTTATACAATAAGTGACGTTAAGATCAAACCTACTGAAGAAGAAAAAACAAAATATAACATACAAGTAGATGATGATGGGTATGCGAGTGTAGATACATCATATAATTATGGGGTTAATTCGGACTTGGAAGGTTCAACTAAGGACGGAATTGGAGGACTTCTGTTAAGCCCAATTGCTGCTCTTATTCAAGGAATAGGAGATGGGGTAAATTATCTATTGCAACGTAATATAATAGGAGATAAATCGGATGTTTTCTTAAATTCAGGCGTATTCGAACATTCAAAAATGATACAGGTATTGAATGAAAATAAGCCGGTATCTGGAGTACCACAAGTTGATATTGCAGAAGAATATATTGAAACTGCAACAGGGAAATATGGAATCCCGAATATAAAACTTACACCTGCGGAAATTTTTGCTGGGAATGTATCGGCTCTTGATGCTAACTTTTTTAAAACTGAAGGAGACCATAATCAGGAACTTGGTGGAAGTGAAAAATCAATTGTGGAACAATTGAGAGATACTGTTGCAACATGGTATGTGGCTTTGAGAAATATAGCTATAGTAGGGCTTTTATCAGCATTATTATATATTGGCATTAGAATTGTTATAAGTTCTAGTGCAGGAGATAAGGCAAAATATAAACAATTTTTTGTAGACTGGGTAGTTGCATTATGTTTAATATTCTTCTTACATTATATTATGGCATTTACAATGACTATGAGTGAAACCGTAACAGATGTACTAGCCGGAGATAGAACAAATCAGGGAAGGATAAAGGAGGTTAATATTCGTTTAACCGAAACAGACGGTACAACTACATTTAAAGATGCGGGAACTGAGGTATGCTTCTCTAGCAATTTTACTGGCGTGGCAAGAATGAAGGCGGATTACCAAGGTGGTACTTTAAAAATTGGATATTCGATCTTATATATTGCTTTAACTGTTTACACAGTATATTTTGCATTTGTGTATTTAAAAAGATTACTAATGCTTGCATTTTTTACAATGATTGCACCATTAGTTGCTCTAACATACCCATTAGATAAGATAAGAGATGGAAAAGCACAAGCATTTAATTACTGGTTTAAAGAATACATGTTTTATGCTTTATTACAGCCAATGCATATGCTTTTGTACACAGTATTTGTATCATCTGCATTATCTGTTGCGGCAAACAATTTGCTATATGCAATAGTTGCGCTAGCTTTTATAGTACCTGCAGAAAAGATAGTAAAGCAGATGTTTGGAATAAAAGGAAACACAGAATCTACACTTGGTGGGTTTGCAGGTGGAGCACTTGCTTCACAAGCGTTTAATATGCTTAGAAAAGGTCCGCCACAACCTAAGAAAGGCGGAGGAGATGGCCCTAAAGGAGAAAAAGGCATAAGACTTAGTAATCCTAATAAGCCAAATGCTATGGATACACTAGCTGGAGCTGCTATGGAAAATGGAGTAGAAAATGCTGCACAAACGGCTACAGCAGCTGGTATTGGAGCTGCAGCAGGAGCTGCTTCTGCTAATGCAACGGAAAATGAAAACAATGAAGAAACAGATAGCAATGGCGTACATGTGAGTGATGATGGTGTAATTGATGGAGTACAATTTAGAGAAGTACCAGACAATGAACAACAAGGCAATGGACTGGAAAATCCAGAAATGCAGTCTGGAGAAAACCCTGCTATGCCTGAATATGGACAACAAAATCAAAATGCAGACAACAATAATTCGGAAGAAAATCCATTTGCAGCAATTAGAGCAAAAGCAAATAGTGCTAAAGGAAACTTAGGTTCAGCTATAAATAGCAGAGTCCAAAGCGCTGGTGGTTGGTCTGGTATTGCAAAGGGCGTTGGTAAAACTGGAGCTAAACTTGCAGGTAGAGCAGCTATGATGACAACAATGGGTGCGTTAGGACTTGGAGTTGGTATTGTTGGAGGAGACATGAGTGATACACTTAAAGGTTTAGGTGCAGGATTAACAGCTGGTTATGCAACAGGTGGTAGATTAAACAGTGCTGTTGGAAATACAATTGTTGGAAACAATGCTGCGGGAAGATTCCTTGATGATGCAATTAGAGGAACTGGCCCTGAAAGAAAAAGAAACGATTATATAAGATCGTACATGTCAAACCAGGAAAATAGAAATAGACTTATTGAAAAGAATCCTTCTATTAAGAAATCTGAACTTGATGCACAATTAAGACAAAGAGCAGAATTGTCTTATGACTCAGGTGTTACAGATGCTAAAATGTTGGATAGGGCGATTAAGTTACAAAAACAACTTGATGAGAAGAATCCTAGAGGCGTTGGAAATGCAGAAAGACATGGAGCTAACTACAATAAAACTGTAGCAACTATGCAATTAGCAAGCAAATACAGTGATTCAACTTTCGAAAACGACGAGAAAATTGCCAAAGCACAAAATCGTTTGGCAAGCAAACTTGAAAGAAACATGAGTGAAAGAACAAATGGCCCAATTGATGCAGATACTGCTAAAAAATATAAGGCAAGAGCAAAAGCTGAAGCTGCAGAAACAATGGGTAACATAGATTATTTAAAGAATGGATAATTTTTATAAAAAGCAATCAATCTAATAAATTGGTTGCTTTAATTTTTATAGAGAGGTATAAAGTATTGAGTAAAGACTGGAAATTTTCAGATTTATTCTTAACTAAAATATAAAAATGCATTAAAGTAATGACATAACTATAATTTTGATATATAATAAGGTTATGAAATGGCACTTTAGACTATGGTGTATGGTTCTTATGCCAATAAAGGAAAAAGGAGAAAATTTCTATGGAAGAAAATAAAACACCAAATAAATCTGAAAAAGATATTATAAAAGAAAACATGCTAATTTTATATAAAGCATACCAAGATGGAGAGAAAAATACTGTTGATGAAATATCATATTATAAACAGATTGTGCTGCAAAGTGAAAAAAGCCCAATAATGTATGGACTGCAAGATATATATCCAGTAAACATAAAGGAGCCAGAAAAATTTTATGGAAATAGAATTTTGTTATATCAAAATGGAACTCCTATTGCGATGATAGATGAAAATTCAAATATAGAATTTTCTAACGAATACTTAGAGCAAATGAAGTCTTTGAACCCTTCAATATATGCACTTTTGCATTCTATGAGTGGTAAACATTATGAATTGCCACAAATACAAGTGGTAAGTGAAAAACTCCCAAATATAAACTCAAAACAAGAAGTTGAAGATTTTAAATTAAGTAAAGAAGAGCTTGAAAATGCAAAACAAAATGAAGTAGCTGGGAAAGGAATGACAAAAAAAGAGAATTTCCAAGAGGCAGAGAATGAACAAGAACCTGAAAATGAAGTAGAAAGCATGGAACAAATTGCAAGGCAGTCAGGAATTACTAAAGATGATATTAAATCTTGCTCTGAAATTAATCCGCACGAAAGAATTACAGACCAGAAAAGTTTTGAAGATATAGCAAATGTTACAGGGAAATATTCTAAAATTTTTGTAGTATCTGCAAATAGTCAAACGCGTGGAAATTCGCTTTATTCGTTCTGGGGAATGACACAAGATGGAAAGATGGAACCAGTTCAAGGTTTGGAAGAAAGACAAGGAGTAAATACTGGAAAATCGATATATTCTATAAATAGAGACGGTTCACAAGTAAAAGAACAACAAACATCAGCATTGTTTACAATGCCTAATCAAAGAGAAGGTTTTTCGGTTACTATTGGACAATATGGAATAATTGAAACTACATATATAAGACGTAGTCCAAACGAAAATAAATATATAGGAAGTACTGTGAATTCATCAACACAAAAGCCTACTACAAGAGAGGTTCAGGAGTTTATGAATGACAGCAGAACAACCGATGCTGAATTAAAAGAAACAATAGATAAAACAGAACATCAACTTGGAGAAACATCTGAAACTAAGTTAAGAAATGTTGATGATAACCCCAATAATGATGTTGAAATTGATATGGACCAAGAAATAACTTTACATGACGGAACGATCACAACTCTTGCAAAAGAAGCAGAAGCGTTAAATATTGCACCAGATGAATACAAAAAACAATTTGCAGAAAGAGAAGCTGATTGTTATGCTGACAAAGTAGAATTAATTAGAGAAGAACAGGCAGAGGAACAATCTGCAGAGCGTGCTGAAGAACATGAAGAAAGAGCAGAAAGGTCTTTAGAAAATGATGCGTGGAAGAGAATTAGAAAACATCAATAAAATAAAAAATTAATGTTTTTAAGCTTAAATATTTTTCAAATAAAAAAGACAAGCTATAGAAAAATTACAATTAGATTACAAATGAAAGAAATAGTTGAAATATACATAGCAAATAAAGTATAATAAAAAAGAATAATATTTTTGTGCAGAAAAAGCACATGGAAAAGCTAAGAAAGGAGCTCAACAAATGAAAGGAAGAGAGGAAAGTAAGGAAAATATGAAAAATACACGAGAAAAAAATAACAAAACACAAAAGCGGAATAACATTAGTGGCACTTGTTGTTACAATAGTTGTTTTGCTAATACTTGCAGGAGTAAGTATTAACTTAGTGCTAGGCAATAACGGAATAATAGCAAAAGCAAAAGAAGCAGAAACAAAATCTGCAGAGGCAAGCCAAAACGATTTAAAGGGAATGAATGCATTAACAGAAGAAATGAATAATGCACTAGGAGAAAAGCCAAAAGTAGATTTATCAAAGTACAAAATAGGAGATTACGTAAATTACACATATGATACAGCCGAGAATTATGTATTAACATCAGCAACATGTGGGTCAAGTAGCAACCCAACAGATGGAATACCACAAACAAGCGGATTAAAGTGGAAAATATTAAATATAGATGAAGCAAACGGAACAGTAGACTTAATAAGTGAAAATCCAACAGGAACAAGTGTATATTTTAGTAATATATTAGGATATAACAATGGCCCATATTTAATGAATGAAATCTGTAAAGCACAATATAGTAATAAGAGTCTAGGAGTAAATGCACGTAGTATAAATCTATTAGACATGGAAAAGCACTTAACAGCGGCAGGAATAGCAGCAAGAAATGCATATAAAAATAGTAGTGATACAGCAAAATATGGAACAACAAAAACATATAAAAGTAGCACAAAATATCCAAGCTTATATGCAGGGCAAAAGGGAGCAGGAGTAAATGTAGCAGAAGTAAATGCAAGTACAATATCTCAGCCAGATATAACAAAAGGAAATGACCCATATGAAGAAAGTAAGCCAATAGCAACAACAGAGCCAACAACAGATCAAACATCAGGAATAGGAAATCCATTAACAGTAACACAAACATATTACAGTATACCAATAAATGAGCCAAATTATGGAGATGCATACAAGGTATTAAATAATTCAACAACATACTGGGTGGCTTCGCGCTGTGTCTTTACTGAATCATACGAGGCTAACTTCGGTTTGCGCAATGCTGACGCTGGTACTGGCGGTAATTTCATGTTCTACTCGCACGGCAACTCTGGCAACGGTAGCTATCGTCTTCGCCCCGTAGTTTCTCTATTATCTAGTATCTTGAGTGAAACAAAAGATGCAAGTGGAGCATGGAATTTGAAATAGAAGAAACCAGAATGAAAAAACAATGAGCTAGGGAGGTGGGTGGGAGAAAAACACCATAATAGCAGTTAAATATAAAGTTTCATAAAACTAAAAATATAATGAATAATATCCCAAAATGGGCAACGAAATGCTTCAATTTTGGGTGTTTTATTTTTGTAGAAAGTAAAAAGCAGTAATAAATTTGAGGAAAATAAATATCTATTAATAATGAGATAAAAAGTTATAATTTTCTAAATTGTGTGATTCTAAGGGAGACGATAATGAAAAAAATATTATATAGTATACTTATTTTTCTGCTAATTTTACTTAACTTTTCCACTGTTTGTGCAGATGATGTGGATAACGAGGTCGATTTTGAAGATACAATAGAAGTTACAGCTTCAAATGTGAGTGAATTACCAAAAACAAATTCTAGAAGATATATTGTTTACGATAGAATCTCAAAAAGTATGATAATAGGAAAAAATGAAGATGTTAAATCTGCCATGGCGTCCACAACAAAGATAATGACTACAATAGTCATATTAGAAAAAGCAGATTTAAACGAAAAAGTAACTGTAAGTGCAAAAGCAGGTGGAACAGGTGGCTCAAGGTTAGGACTAAAAAGAGGAGACAAGGCTAGTGTAAGAGATTTGTTATATGGACTTATGCTAAGGTCGGGAAACGACGCTGCCGTAGCATTAGCAGAACATGTTGGTGGGAGTGTAAAGGAATTTGCAGAATTAATGAATGAGAAGGCCATTGAACTTGGACTTACGAATACACATTTTGTAACACCTCATGGACTAGATGATGCAAACCATTATACTACTGCGTTAGAGCTTGCAAAACTTACAGATTATGCAATGAATAATGAAACTTTTGTAAAAATAGTTGGAACAAAATCAACAACGATATACATAAATAATCAGTCAAGGCAAATAAACAACACTAATGAATTATTAGGTGTACTAAACGGTGTGGTGGGTGTAAAAACAGGCTTTACAAACAATGCGGGGCGATGCTTAGTAACGGAAACCAAAAGAAATAACATGGATATAATTACAATAGTTTTGGGAGCAGATACCAAAAAAGACAGAACAAAAGATAGTGTGAATCTAATAGAATATACCTTTTCAAAATACAAAATGTACAATTTGGAAGAACAAATAATAAAAGAATTTAATAAATGGAAAAATATAAATGAGAAACGAATTTTAATAATAAAGGGAAAAACAAGTAATCCTAAATTAGCATTAGGTGCAATAGAAAAAGCAACAATACCAATCTGCGATAACGATAAAATTGAATACTCAATTAATGCACTAACTGAAGTAGAGGCTCCAGTGGAACAATGGAATGTAATGGGTACATTAACAGTAAAACTAAATGGTGAAATATTGGAGAACATAGATATAGTGAATGTAAATGAAGTGCAAAAACGAGATTGGAAAGATTACTTTAAAATAGTGTTAAATAGATTTGAAGATATGGGAAAAATGCTAATAAATCAGCAAATATAATATCTCTATGAGAAAATTAGAAAGTATCTATGATTATATTATTATATCTACATAATAATATAATCATAGTTGCTACATGCGTGCAGCTTTTATTATTTATAGGCTCTTATTCCATTCCTTCAATTTTTCTTCTAGCAATTTGAAGTTTACTGTATTTTTTATGTAACCGATTTCTTCGTTTTTTAGTTTTTGTTTATATACAATCTCAGCATTTTTCATGATTTTCTCTGAATTGTTGTTTATATATCTTAATTCACCTAAAATTACTTCTTTGTATTTTTTATTACGTTCATTGCTAATTACATATGGTTCTAATTCTATAATTGGAACAGGTATCATATTACTTATTCTTAAAGTTCCATAAAGTCTATCACTATTATAAATTCTAATTATTGTTTTTGTGTCTTTTCTAATAATCTTTTTTTCATAATCAATGTAATCTGACTTTTTAGGAGATGACATTGGAATATAATAATTAAAATCGTTTACTGTCAATACAATTCCTAAATATTTTCTGGTTTGAGTTCTTATATCTTCTTTATTGTCGTAGATTTTTTCATCAAATTGTCTTAAATATTTTATGTATTTATCACTAACACTGTATAAATTTAATTTCATACTTACCTCCTAAAAAATAAGAGAAGAATCTTGCCGATGTCTTCTCTTGATTTTAACTTTCGCATTTAATGGTAGTGAAACACCCGATTTATAACTTTCTCATTTTTAAGGCTGTGAAACACCCGACTTATAACTTTCTCGTTTAATGGTAGTGAAACACCACGATTTTTATATATTTATTATATAATTTTTTCATGAACTTTGTCAAGTAAATTTTAGTAATAAATATACATTAATATTTTATTCTGAATTTTAAAAAAATATACGATTTACCCTTACGGAAACTGGAAAAATTTCATAATAATTCATTGACTTTAGTGGCATGATATGGTAAAATAATAAAGCTAGTATAAATAGCTTTATTTTATTGTGCTAGTAAATTAAAATTAGGAGGTGAAATTTAAGTGCCAACAATTAATCAATTAGTAAGAAAAGGAAGAAAAACTACTACAACAAAATCAACATCACCAGCTTTACAACATGGATACAATTCTATGAAAAAGAAAACAACAGATAGAAGATCTCCACAAAAAAGAGGTGTATGTACTGTAGTAAAAACTGTTACACCTAAGAAGCCAAACTCAGCTTTAAGAAAAGTTGCCAGAGTTAAGCTTTCAAACGGATACGAAGTAACATCTTATATTCCAGGAATCGGACACAATTTACAAGAGCACAGTGTTGTTCTTATAAGAGGAGGAAGAGTAAAAGACCTTCCAGGTGTTAGATACCATATTATAAGAGGAACTTTAGATACAGCAGGTGTTAAAGACAGAATGCAAGGAAGATCTAAGTATGGAGCTAAACGCCCTAAAAAATAAAAATTCAAAATACTTAGAAGGTGCATATAACTTACTAATTTAAGGTTCTTAAATTTAGCATAGATATATAGCACTAAACTAGAAATGTTTTAAGAAGAAAAGCCGAAGGCTTAGTATTAAACTTTTTAGAGTACCGAAGATACTAGGTAATAAATTAGTATCAATTTTATAAGGAGGGAAGAAAAGTGCCAAGAAAAGGATTTATAGCAAAAAGAGATGTTTTACCAGATCCAATATATAATAGCAAAGTTGTTACAAAGTTAATAAACAATGTTATGTTAGATGGTAAAAAGACAGTTGCTCAAACTATCGTTTATGATGCATTTGATATCATAAAAGAAAAAGAGCAAAAAGATCCACTAGAAGTATTTGAAGCAGCACTAAACAACGTAATGCCAGTTCTAGAAGTTAAAGCTAGAAGAATTGGTGGTGCTACATACCAAGTACCATTAGAGATTAGACCAGAAAGAAGACAAACATTAGGACTTAGATGGTTAGTTTCATATGCTAGAAAGAGACATGAAAAAACTATGTCTGAAAAATTAGCTGGAGAAATAATGGATGCTGTAGCTGGAAACGGTGGAGCTTTCAAGAAGAAAGAAGATATGCATAAGATGGCTGAAGCTAATAAAGCTTTTGCTCACTACAAATTTTAAAAATTTAAACTATAAGCGTCGTCTAACTTCGTTAACCTTCATCTAAAAATATACTCGACGTACACCACGTACGCCTCCGTTATTTTTGATTCGGTTGCCTTGTTATACTTGCTTCTAGTTGAAATTTTACATGTATATTAAAAGAAAAAATTATTTAGAAAGGAAGAAAAAATATGGCCGGAGACGGAAGAGAATTTCCTTTAGAGAAAACAAGAAATATAGGAATAATGGCTCACATTGATGCAGGAAAAACAACAACAACAGAGAGAATACTTTTCTACACAGGAA
>ERZ826146.1645-NODE-1645-length-19622-cov-2.761997_pt1 | contig 19622 bp, 12 predicted proteins | sample MGYA00519857_ERZ826146 | MGnify/ENA primary metagenome ERZ826146 (study PRJEB31778, sample SAMEA3449222) | human gut metagenome | biome: human gut; feature: human-associated habitat; material: faeces | place: United Kingdom | collected 2010/2012 ...
TGATTCCACCAGAACCCGGCTCAATCTGAAAATTTTGGGGATTTGATTCAGGGCAATCACACCCTTAAAAATAGATTCATTCCGGTACGGAAATGAACTAAACAGTAGCTTCCAATAGTCAGTAAGAGATAACCTGTCTTAATACTGTATTTAGTTTCCTGGCTTTTATAAATAATAATTAGATCTGCACTTCAGTTTTCGTTCTACTTAAGTCGAACGATAGAACCACTTAAGTTGAACTATCGCTCCACTTAAGTGGAACGAAAACTCATTAGGGAACGAAGAAAATAATAGTTCTAAGAAGAATTACTAAAAACTGTATTGCGTTAGATTAGTCCTTGTAACTATGAATTTAGCTCAAAATAGTACCGGAATGAATCAATTTTTAGGGATGTGATTGCCCTGAATCAAATCCCCCCAATCCCCAAGAATTACAACTGAGCCCAGAACTCTTGATACTTATAAATTCATATAGTTGGTGTCAAAAGGCAATGGTGTCAAGTACGCCTGACAATGGAAATGAAGGCAACGGAGAAGGTGGAAATGAAGGCGGTGGTGAAGCACCAGATCCGGCAGCATAAGAAACGGTATTAATATGTAAAAAATCGGGCTTGACATTGTTCAAGCCCGATTTTTTCTATTATCTAAAATACTACTTTCTATCAGTTAACACCTTTATCGAATCCCGTTTTATAATATTAGGTTTCAAAAGAATCTCCGAATGTAGTTCAGTTTCTTCCAAAATCTTCTGCATCAACATTTTTACAGCAATAATGCCAATATTCTCCAGTGATTGTGCAATACGAGTAATAGGAGGGTTCAAATAGTCCAGATATAAGTTATCATCAAACGAAATGATAGACATATCTTGAGGAATTCTCACTTTATGCTCATTTAATGCTTTGACGGCTCCCAAAAGAATTGTACTACTTAACGCAAATATAGCAGTAGGTTTTGTGGTAGAGTTCAGAGCCAACTTAGTCTCAATATAACCATTCTGAATCGAGAACTCATTTCCTCTTATCATTGCGTTATCCTGATAACCAGCTTCGCGAAGCGCATCAACATACCCGCGCACACGTTCCTTAGTTGTTATAGAGATACTTGGTCCCTGAATACAGAGAATCTTACTATGCCCCGATTCTAATAATAATTTCGTTGCCTGATAAGCTCCTATATAATTATCAGTAGCTACGTATGGCAAATTATGCTTCTCAAAATAGCGGTCAATTAGCACAATCGGAGTTCTAGTACTAATTTCCTCGAGTTTAGAAGGGTTTTCACCGGTTGGAACCAAAATAATTCCGTCTATCTTACGCGATAGAAGCGAATCGATAGCCTTATTTTCCTGAACAGGATCTTCCAGGGTATCGATAAGCATGACAGTATAATTATAACGTTGTGCTTCACGGATGACAACACTTGCTATATTGGCAAAAAAAGGATTATCTATGTGTGGTACAAGAAGGCCTATAGTATATGTCGTGTTATTGCGCAAACTTTGCGCAACTATATCAGGCTGATAGTTCAATTCTTTAACGGACTGCAAAATAACCTCCTTAGCAGACTGGCTGATCCTATATTTCTCTGATTTCCCATTTAACACTCTGGAAATCGTAGAGATAGAGTACCCAGTTTTCTTTGATACATCAATCAGAGTTTTCTTCATTACTGGTTGTTTTTTGCAAAAATAACATTTTATTTGAGAAAAAAGCAAGAAAAATATTTTGTTTTGAAAAAAATTTCTATATTTGCACAAACGATTGCGCATCGTTTACGATTCAATTCGCCTTAATACTTAATACTCATTATATGGACACAAAGAAGAAAATCGTAGTAATAGGTAGCAGTAATACGGATATGGTTATCAAATCAGACCGTCTACCAAAACCAGGAGAAACAATTCTGGGAGGAAACTTCTTAATGAATCATGGTGGTAAAGGAGCTAACCAAGCTGTAGCTGCTGCTAGATTAGGAGGAGATGTCACTTTCATATGTAAAATAGGGAATGACATTTTTGGAAATGAAACCTTGGAAATGTTTCACAAAGAAAAGATCGACACTACTTATGTAGGAATTACCCCGCAGGAACCATCAGGAGTAGCTCTTATCAATGTCGACAAAAAAGGGGAAAACTGCATTGTTGTTGCTTCCGGAGCCAACGGGACTTTATCGGTTGATGACATACAAAATGCAGAAACCGCCATCAAACAGGCATCCATCGTCATCATGCAGTTGGAAACTCCAATCGAGAGTGTCACTTATGCAGCCAAAATGGCGAAAAAAGATGGAATTACCGTTATATTAAATCCCGCCCCTGCCCCTACCCAACAACTGCCTGACGAGTTATTAGCCAATGTCGACATTCTTATTCCTAATGTCACAGAGGCTGAAATCATCTCGGGAATGCACATTACAGATGATGAATCGGCAAAAGAAGCGATTCGTTATATTAGTTCGAAAGGCATAAAAACTGTCATTATTACGATGGGAGCCAAAGGAGCTCTCGCCTATGAAAACAATGAGTTTATCCACATTCCAGCCTTCAAGGTAGAAGCAGTAGACACAACCGCTGCCGGAGATACATTCTGCGGCGGATTGTGCGTAGCTCTGTCTGAGGGCAAAAATCTAAAAGATGCAATTATATTTGCAAGTAAAGCCTCTTCTATTTCTGTTACCAGAATGGGAGCACAAGTATCTATACCTTTGAGAAAAGAAATACAATAATCATCCTTAATTCTGTTATTATGATAAAACAATGTTCAATCCACGGTCTATTGACAAGTATGTTGTTAATAGTATTTTCTTTGATGAGCAATGATGCTATTGCCCAGAAGGCAATAAGAGGTACAGTCCTCGATGAAGCAAATGAACCCATTATCGGTGCCAGTGTCCTTGTTAAAGGTACAACAAATGGTTCTATTACAGGAGTTGATGGAACCTTCAATGTAAAAGCGAATCCTTCTGATGTATTGGTTATATCTTATGTAGGTTATGCAACTGTTGAACAACAAGTAGGAAATCAGACACAGCTTGTAATACACCTGCGCGAAGACTCGAAAGTGCTTAATGACGTTGTAGTAATCGGCTACGGCTCTACCACAAAGAAGGAGCTTACAGGATCGGTTACCAGCATGAAGAAAGATGACCTCAATCCTGGAACATTCACCAATGCTATGGGAATGTTGCAAGGAAAAGTGGCAGGATTACAAATTATCAACCCGAACGGTGCTGATCCGACAGCCAAATACGAAGTATTACTTCGCGGAACAAACACGCTTTCCGCAGGCCAAGGTCCATTAATTATTATTGATGGGGTGGCAGGTGCAGATATCAGAAATATCAACTTCCAGGAAGTGGAATCTATAGACGTATTAAAAGATGGTTCGGCAGCTGCTATTTATGGAACAAGAGGTACGAATGGAGTAATCATCGTCACAACTAAACGTGCAAGAAGTGGCAAAACGGAAGTTTCTTATGATGGGCAACTCACCGTGGGAGTCGTTTCACGCAGAGCAAAACCTTTATCGGCAAGCGAATACAAATCTGTTATCAAGGAATATCGCCCAGAATTGGAAAGTTATATTTTTGACAGTGATACCGATTGGTTTAAAGAAATTACACAAACTCCGTTCAGCCATAAGCACAACTTGTCTATATCCGGAGGTTCCGAGAAGTTCTCACACCACACTTCTTTCAATTATGAAAAGAGCGATGGCTTGCAAAAGCATAATAGCTCCGAAAAGCTAATGGCACGTACCAATATTCGCCAGTCATTATTAGATAAATGGGTCGATTTGGATTATAACTTGAATATCATTCATCGCAAATACAGCCCTTCCTCTACAAGTGCTTTTATGCAGGCATTTACCCATAATCCAACAGAGCCTGTTTATGACGACAGCGATCCGGATGCCGGAGGATATAGCCGTATCAAAGCAATGGAATATTACAATCCGGTAGCGATCATTAACGAAAGGAACATGGAAAGTAAGAATGATAATTATGGTGCAAATATTCGTGCTACTCTAAACATATTGCCTATAAAAGGATTAAAATGGGAGAACTTTGTTTCATACGACAAGGAACAATATGAGACACGTGAATACTACACACATTATTATCCAAGTTTAATAGGAACAAACGGGCAAGCCTATATTGAAAACTATCAGGAAAACGATACACAATATGAGTCTACTTTAAATTACTCGAATATTTTCGGAAAACATTCCATTCAGGCATTACTCGGATATACATACCAGTATACTTACAGCACATCTGCATCCATGACAAATTCCGGTTTCGACTTCGATGACAACCAGACTCATAACATCGGAACAGGAACGAATCTAACTGAAGGCAAAGCCAGCATGTCGTCCAATAAAGAAGATAATACATATATCGGATTCTTCGGACGTTTCATGTACAACTACGATGATAAATATCTTTTGTCTGCTTCACTACGTCGTGATGGCTCCAGCCGTTTCGGTGACAATAATAAGTGGGGATGGTTCCCGGCTGTCAGCGTAGGTTGGCGTATAAATAAAGAGAAATTCCTCTCGAATGTCAAATGGATCGATGATTTAAAATTGAGAGCCGGATACGGAGTTACCGGTAACCAGGATTTCTCAAACTACAAATCTTTGATGATGATGACTACAGCCGGTAAATTCTATTACAATGGCCAATGGATCAATACTTATCAACCTGCAAGTAATGCAAATCCGGATCTAAAATGGGAGAAAAAAGCAGAGTTCAACGTTGGTGTCGATATGACAATGTTTGACAACCGCCTCTCGTTCACTTTTGATTATTACAAACGGACTACATCAAACTTGCTATATGACTACATCGTGCCAACACCTCCTTATGTATATAATACCTTGTTTACGAATGTTGGAAAAGTAACTAATGAAGGAGTTGAGCTGACGATATCCGGTACACCTTTTAACACTAGGGACTTTACATGGAATACCTCACTTACCGTTTCGCACAATAAAAACAAATTGGTGAAATTCACCAATGATGAATTCACTAACGGAACATACAAAGTGGGATGGTCTACAAGTGCTGCCTGCTACACTCAACGTCTGATAGAAGGACAGTCATTGGGTACTTTCTATGGTCCTATATGGTTAGGAACTGATACAGATGGAAAAGATGTATTGCTAGGACAAAATGCAGACGGTTCCGTACCGGAAGAACAATGGGAAAAAATTGGCTGTGCTTATCCGGATGCCCCTCTTAGCTGGAGTAATACCTTCAGATATAAGAAATTCGACTTGAGTTTCTCACTGCGTGCATCTATCGGCGGAGAAATTCTGAACAACTATGCGATGGAATATGAAAATCTAAGCAGCATCGGACTTAGAAATATCTCATCTAACTGGTTATCTCAAACGAATTTCACAAGTACGACCTATAAATATTCCTCCAAATATATAGAGGATGCTTCTTATTTAAAACTAGATAATGTTACCTTTGGATATACTTGGGATTTCACATCTAAAATGATAAAAAGACTAAGATTGTCTCTTACTGCACAGAATGTATTCTGCATCACCGGTTATTCTGGTGTCGACCCAGAAGTCGCCCTTTCCGGACTGGAACCCGGTATGGAAAGTTTGAGTTATTATCCTCGTACAACAGAATTTACTTTTGGAGTTAATATAGTATTCTAAAAAATAAGATTACCATGAAAAAGACAAATATAATATTAAGTTTCGTTATCTGTATATTATTATACGGATGTACCGATCTTAGCGAAACTGTTTACACAGGAGTAGCGATGAATGACTTCTTTAAAAACGAGAAGGAACTGGTAGCCAATGCAGGTAGGGCATATACGAAATTACAAGGATACAATTCCGAACAAAGTTTATGGACGCTACTTTTACAAGCTTCTGATGAATGTGCTGTTCCCGCTTGTGGTGGTTCCTGGTACAGTAATGGACGTTATGAAGAAATCCAGACGAATAAAATTCCACCTGCAAATAAATTATTAACAAGGGGCTGGAACTGGATATTTAATGGTATTGCTGCATGTAATGAAATTATTTACGAAACGGAACTATCACCTATCCAGTTTGAAGGAAAAGAGAAGATTATAGCCGAAATGAAAATACTGCGTGCTTTCTACTATTACCAAGCCATTTCTTGTTGGGGAAACGTACCTTTCACAACTGACTACACGGAAACCGAATACCCGGAACAAAAAAGTCGTGAATATATTTTCAATTATCTGGAAAAAGAAATTAATGACAATATCGAGTTCCTAGACAGGGAGCCTTCAGATACTAATTATGGACGGGTCACACAAGCTGCCGCTTATTGTATTCTTGCGAAAATGTATCTGAATGCAGAAGCATGGTTCGGTACTCCAATGTATGACAAAGCAGAGAAAGCCTGTAAAGACATTATGGATATAGGTGCTTACAGCATTGAAGACTCCTATTCTACTAACTTTGACATTAAAAACGAAGATTCTAAGGAGAACATCTTTGTAATCCTTTATGATAGAGTATATACTAGTGGTAGCAGTAGTTCATTCTATCTGCATACGCTGACATTGGAAGCTGCATCACAAGCAACATTTAATATTCCGGCAGCCCCATGGTCGGGTTTTCTCTGCCAACCAGACTTTTTCCAAACATACGCAGAACAAGATCTTCGCAGAAGTCAGAGCTGGTTATACGGTCCTCAAGTAGACCTAAGCGGAAAGGATCTTGGTTTCGAATATACTCCTGTCTTCCCCGAAGAAAAATATTACAATAGCAACGGAGGACGTGGCACATACGATGGTGCACGCTGCTGGAAATGGCATTACCAGACTGATGGTTCTTTAAAAGAATATACAGTTAGTATGGACAACGACTTTGCCATCTTCCGTTATGCCGATGTTGTATTAATGTATGTAGAAGCTTTGGTACGACAAAACAGAACAAGTGAGGCCATCCAACTGGCAGACTTCAAGAAGATTCGTACAAGAGCAGGTCTTGATGCATATACTACAAGCCAATTGACGATTGATGAACTTTATGCAGAACGAGGCAGAGAACTGGCATGGGAAGGATGGCGCCATGAAGATATGATACGTTTCGGAAAATATCTGAAAAAATATTGGGCACACCCTGACCAAAGTTCAGAAACTTTTAGAAATGTATTTCCAATTCCTACGGATATTTTAAATGCAAATCCAAAATTATCTCAAAACAAAGATTATTAACCACAATTGGAAGGTTCACATAGAAAAGTGTACCTTCCAACAAATCAACCCTGATAAGTATGAAAAAACCAATCATCTTTTTACTTGTTTTAATTACTAACATCTTATTTATCTCTGCACAGAAGATTTCAAAGACAGAGTTAAAAGACAAAATAGCCGGAGCTTGGATCGGGCAAATGGTAGGAAACATATATGGACTTCCTTTTGAGAACAAGTTTGTAGATGAACCTGCCCCGGAATCCAGATTTCCATTCGGTTACACTAAAAATATAGATAAATTGCAGAAGTATAACGGTGCATTCTCTGATGACGATACTGATGTTGAGTATATCTACTTACTATTAATGGAGAAATATGGCGTAGAACCTACTTATGCCAATATGCGCGAAGGATGGATGTATCATATCCGTGACCGTGTATGGCTAGCCAATAGGGCTGCACTCGGATTAATGCATCTTGGATTCACCCCTCCGTTCACAGGTGACGAAAATCTGAATCCGCACTGGTATCAGATCGACCCTCAATTGATTAACGAGATATGGGCGTATACAGCACCGGGAATGATTTCGTATGCTGCAGGAAAAAGTGATTGGGCGGCCCGTATCACAAGCGATTCGTGGGCGGTATCTCCCACTGTTCTATACGGTGCAATGTACGCTGACGCTTTTTTCTGCAAGGATATCCGCAAACTGATTACACGAGCCTTGAAAGAACTGCCTGCTGATGACAGATATGCGATAGCTGTAAAAGAGATGATTGCTTTATATGACAAATATCCTAAAGATTGGGTAAAAGCACGTCAAATCATGGCTAAAAAATATTACATAGATGAGCCAGCCATGACAAAAACAATCTGGAATGCTAATCTGAACGGATTATGCGGGATTTTGGCTATGTTGTATGGCGAAGGAGATTTCCAACGGACGCTGGATTTAAGTTGTGCAATGGGATTTGACTGCGATAATCAGGCAGCCACCATCTCCGGACTTCTAGGAGTAATGTACGGTGCAAAGTCTCTTCCCGAAAGTTTGACCAAACCTATCGAAGGATGGGAAAAACCCTTCAACGACCGGTATATCAATATCACCAGGTTTGATATTCCCGATGCTTCCATTGAAGACATGATTGAACGTACTTACAACAAAGCAATCGAACTGGTTTGCTCTAAAGGAGGAAAAGTGAAAGGTGATATGGTATATGTTAACCCTAAAGCACAATTCATTCCCCCGATGGAATTCTGTATCGGCCCGAATCCGGACTTGGAAATCGGACAGCCTACCGATTACTCATTTGCCTGCAGAACAAATGCTGATTTCAAATGGGAACTGGTAAAAGGTATACTTCCGGTAGGAGTTACATTCCAAAACGGTAAACTGGCAGGAACTCCTACAGAAGCCGGAAAATATCCGATTACCCTACAATTAAGCGCAAATAACAAGAACTCAATCACTAAAGACTTTGAGTTATTAGTTAAAACCAAGAATATAGCCTCCAAGGCTGATACTATTTACGCAAATATCCGTAAACTGAACGAAGAGGTGCTCGATTCTTGCTGGATTACCTTTGGAAAACCGATGTACGCAACAAATGTAGAAGTAATTAATGACGGAGTCAAAGATGGCGTAGGATCTGTATTTTATTCATTAGCGGCCAAAAGTAATCTGCCTAAAATAGACTATTTCGGATACGGTTGGAAAGAAGAGCATAACATCAATATGCTTGTTTTAGATATGGGCTGTCTGGAGGAATTCGGAGGATGGTTTACTTCTCTAAACATTCAATATCTTGGAAATGACGGACATTGGTATGACGTAGGTAAATTCAAATCAACTCCGGCACTTCCCGAAACCGATATTGTATTTTTCCAACCTCCGTTTGCACAATATGTTTTGGAATTTCCGGCAGTAAAAACCAAGGGAATACGCGTACTAATGGATGCAAAAGTGCAGGAACACTGGCATAAATACACAAAGAATGTATCATCATTCATATCTATTACCGAACTAGGAGTTTACGAGAAATAAAGGAAGAGAAAAATGAGGAAAATAATTACGATATGTATCATAGGGCTTTTTGCTCTCAACGTACAGGCCCAGCCTGTAAAAACGTTAAAGTTATCTGATAAAGAACTTTTAGATAAGATTAAAGGAGGATGGGCCGGACAAACCATTGGTGTTGTTTTCGGAGCACCTACAGAGTTTAAGTTCACGGGAACTTATATTCAAGATTACCAGCCGATCCCCTGGGCGGAAGGTTACGTTAAATATTGGTGGGAAAAGAAGCCCGGATTATTCGATGATATTTATAACGATTGCACGTTTGTTGAGGCATTTGATGAACTTGGCCTGGATTGTTCACAAGAAGAACTTGCCAAAAGATTTGCATTCGCTGATTATCATTTGGCCCATGCTAACCAAGCAGGTAGATATAATATCCGCCAAGGTATCATGCCACCGGCTTCCGGTCATTGGTTGAATAACCCACATGCAGACGATCTGGATTTCCAGATCGAAGCAGACTTCATTGGTCTGATGGCTCCGGCAATGCTGCCGGAAGCATTGGATATCGCCTCCAGAGTAGGCCACATTATGAACAGTGGTGACGGTTTTTATGGCGGTGCTTTCGTAGCAGCTCTTTATAGCTCCGCTTTCTATGAAAAGAGTCCTGAAGCGATTTTAAAAACCGCAATCTCTGTCATACCTGAAGAGAGTACATTCCATCAATGTATTCAGGATGTAATCAATTTCCATTCTTTGCACCCGGACAACTGGAAAGATTGCTGGTACTTCCTACAAGAAAAATGGAACTGTGATGTAGGATGTCCCAAAGGCGTATTTCTAAACTTTAATATTGACGCCAAGCTCAATTCCGCTTTCGTAGCATTAGCTATGCTCTACGGTAAAGGAGACTTCACCAACTCTGTCGATATTGCAACACGCTGCGGACAAGATTCTGACTGTAATCCGTCTACAGTCGGCGGTGTACTCGGCGTCATGTATGGGTATGATAAAATCCCTTCATTCTGGTTAAACCCTTTAAAAGAAGTAGAAGACTTTACATTTGAAGGAACGAATATGTCGTTGGCAAAAGCATACCAAATGAGTTTCGATCAAGCTAAACAACTCATAGTCAAAACAGGTGGAAAAGTATCTGGTGGGGAAATAGAAATTCCAATCAAAAAGGCGGATGTACTTCCTTTAGAACAAAATTTCGAAAACACCTATCCACTCTATAGAGAACGCAAAGACTGCTTCCTGACAGATACATTTGAATTTGATTTCAATGGTAACGGATTTGTTATCTGGGGCAACATTTGCTGCACAAGAAGTATTACTCCCGATTATATCAATCGTGTATCTACACGCCACATCGGTTCCGAGGTCTTCGGATTGGCAGAGCCCAATGACCCTTACGTTGCTAAAGTGGAAATATGGATTGACGGAGAACTGGACCATGTAGCAGCTTTACCCATGAGAAATACAGACCGCAAAGTAGAACCAGCCTGGAAATACCTCATGAAGGAAGGAAGACACCACGTTAAAATGAAATGGTTGAACCGCAAAAAAGACTACATTATTCGCATCAACGACATAATGTATTATTCAGAGAAAAAAGAACATGATAGATTTTACTTTAATAAATAAGTTAAGATGAAAAAAGTCCTGATTAACATCATTCTACTATTTACCTTTTCCATATCGGGAATGGCACAAATAGAATATGGAAAAACAGTTGAAATAAGTAAAGAGGTACTGCTCGACAAAATTAAAGGAGGCTGGGCCGGACAAACCATAGGATGCACCTATGGCGGTCCTACAGAATTTAAATACAGAGGAGCGATCATTCATGAGAAAACTCCAATAATCTGGTATGATGACTATTGCAAGGACATCTTTGCAGAAGATCCGGGATTGTATGATGATGTATATATGGATCTTACCTTTCTGGAAGTAATGCAAAAAGAAGGGATAAATGCCCCTGCCGAATCATTTGCCAAAGCCTTTGCAAATGCAGATTACAAATTATGGCATGCCAACCAGGCAGCCAGATATAACATATTACACGGTATTATGCCACCGGCATCCGGACATTGGAAAAATAATCCGCACGCTGACGATATTGATTTCCAGATTGAAGCAGACTTCATTGGAATGATATGTCCGGGGATGGTAAATACCGCCTCCAATTTTTCGGACAAGATAGGGCATATCATGAACTACGGCGACGGATGGTATGGAGGTGTATACATGGGAGCAATGTATGCATTGGCTTACGTAAATAACGACATTTATACAATTGTCACGGAAGCTCTTAAAACAATACCCGAACAAAGTAAATTTCACCGTTGCATCACAGACGTTATTAAATATTGGAAACAATATCCCGATGACTGGCGTAAATGCTGGCTGGAAATAGAAAACCGTCATGCTTTTGAGATCGGCTGTCCGGAAGGAGTATTCAATGCATTTAACATTGATGCCACTATCAATGCGGCTTACTGTGTGATGGGACTTTTATATGGCAACGGCGACTTTTTCAAAACAATGGATATAGCCACTCGTTGCGGACAAGATTCCGACTGTAACCCGGCAACTGCCGCAGGAATTCTTGGAGTCATACAAGGCTACAAGGCTATCCCCGAATACTGGAAACCGGCACTCGAAAGATGTGAAAATATTAAGTTCCCTTACACAGATATCTCTTTAAGTTCTGTATACGACATTAATCTCAAACTATTGAGTGATGTATTAAAAGCAAACGGAGGAAAAATAAAAGGAGATAAATACTATACCACGATTCAGAAGCCAAAAACCGTAGCATGGGAAGTTTCTTTTGAAGGCTTATATCCTTCTGAAAGAAGAGTTATCAAATATGATCTCGGTACAGAAAAAACATTTGAGTTCAATGGCAAGGGAGTTGTTTTAATGGGGATGATCAGACAAGATGTTAAAGATAGTAATGACAATTACATCGCCATCTTGGAGGCCTACATTGACGGCAAGAAAGTAGAAACCATAGAAATGCCTTATGACTACATAAAAAGAAAGTATGACATTTTCTATAATTATGATTTAGAGGAAGGACCTCACAAACTGGTTATTAAATGGATTAATCCAAATGAAAAATATGCCGTTCAATGTAAAGACATGGTGGTTTATTCATCCATACCGGCAGAGCCAATCAATCCTTATAAATAAAAGAGAGAAGCCATGAATAGAAAACTACTCCTATTATTAGCCTTATTATTATTTTCCTACGGATTGTCATCATGTTCGTCTGATGATAACAGTCCGTCCGAAGGCGAACAGACCGAGACACCGGAACTGTTTACCAAACGCTATAATCCCGATCAAAGTTTTTACAGCAAAATATTAGGACAAGAAATCAAATATTCCGTATTACTGCCTCAAGAATATCTATCGGAAAGTACGGGTAAATATGGAGTAGTTTTCCTTCTACATGGCTGGGGAGGGAACCAAAGTTCATGGGGACCTTCAGGTCTGAATATTCAAAGCATAGCTGATGCGCAAACCAGCAATGGTAGTATTCGCCCATTGATCTACATCATGCCGGAAGGTTTCAACTCTTATTTTTGTAACCGCTATGACGGAAAGTTCAACTATATGGATATGTTCATTAATGAACTCGTACCCCTGATTGATAAGCGGTTCCGAACAACAGCCAGTAAGACGGAAAGAGCTGTTGCCGGGTTCTCTATGGGAGGTTTCGGGGCATTAAGTATAGCATCGCAACATCCTGAAACATTCTCGGTATCAATAGGATTAAGTCCCTCCCTAAATACAGATGAACAATATATCTCCTTGTCACAAGACGGTTGGAATCTTCAATGGGGAAACAACTTCGGAGGAAGCGGCCAGACAGGGACAGGCAGGCTGACAAGCTATTATAAAAGCCAATGTCCGCTACACTTTTTCAAGGATAAACCAAGTTCCACATTTCAAACAGTACGGTATTACATAGACTGCGGTGATGATGAAGAAAGACTATATGCAGGAAACGGTGAATTACATTCTCTATTACGGGACAAAAATATCAAGCACGAATATCGTGTACGAAACGGTGCCCACACTGACAGTTATTGGCGTGAATCCATGAAAGAGGCACTGCCTTTTATCGAACGTTCATTCAAAGGAGAAAACTATCCGCAGGAAACTCTGAAAAAATTCACAGAGGAATTACATGCTACTAATAAAAACATAAAAGTAGGTAATTCCAATATCGAACTATGGTTACCGGATGACTACAATTCCGAACTAACTTACAAAGTTCTTTATTACAGCAAAGGAGAAGGTAATGTTGATCTTACAACAAAGAAGGTAGCAGTGGCATTAGATTCTCTTATGCAAATCAAACGTATGATAATCGCAGGTTTTAATGTGAAAGAAATGATTCTAAATGGAACAAATTTTTCAGCTATTACCGATGCTGTGGAAAAGACGGTTCATACGGAAAGCAATGCAGATTTCAGATTAGGATTAACATACGGTTCAGAAGCTAATTACTTATACAATCAGTCAACAGGCAATGCCCCTGCTATCAACTTTTTCTTTGCAGAAGACGCGGATATTATCAACCTTTCTGCCGAGAATCGTGCCAAAATCTATTATTTGGACATAACAGACGAAGGCAGCAACTACAATAGCATCTTTACTCTGTTCAATGGATTGCGAGGTGCAGAAGCTCCGGTGCAATATCGTGTCAGAAACGGACTGGATAGTGAACAGTCCGCCCAAACAGGTATTTATTCAATGAGTTATTATATTGGTGAACAGTTAATAAAGAAATAATATGAAGAAGATACTGTTATATATTATCCTATTTCTATCAGGTATAGATGGAGCTTGGGCACTTCCCATAGAAAAAGAAGGGATGAGTATTTACAGTCCGTCCCTAAAGCAAGAAGTCTCCTACTCCATTATCTTACCGGAAGGTTATGAACATTCAGAAACAGAATATCCAGTCTTATACATGTTTCATGGAATAGGAGGTGATTATACCAGTTCGCTCGAATACGGCAACGTTGCCCGTGTAATGGACAAAATGATAAAAGAAGGAAAGATTCAACCTTTCATTATGGTTATTCCTGACGGTTACCTGTCTTATTACAGTGACACTTATGATGGCAGTTCCCTTTATGAAACTTTCTTTATCAAAGAACTGGTTCCATATATAGATAACAACTATCGTACTCGCAAGGATATTAATGGACGCTCGATCATTGGTTTCTCTATGGGAGGATTCGGAGCATTATCCGTTAGTTTGCGCAACCGCCACTTATTCGGCTCTGTCGTTGCGTTATCGCCATCCATCCGTACAGAAAAACAATACATGGAAGAAGGGCCACAAAAAGGATGGGACAATCAATGGGGACGGATTTTCGGAGGAGTGGGAAAGAATGGTAACCAGCGCCTAACCAGTTACTATAAGCAACATTCACCCTACCACATTCTTTCCACCCTCCGCAATCCCGATTTAAAAGGATTTGGCATCATGCTGGATATTGGAGATAAAGAAGGTACTCTTTGCGAAAGTAATGAAGAACTGCACCGATTATTACTGGAAAGACAAATACCTCATGAATGGGAAGTACGTTCAGGAGGACATGATTTCACCTGCTGGAATACTGCACTGCCCAAAGCATTCAGATTCATAAACGAATATTTCAATGGAAAGCGGTCAGGAAATAGTGAGAGTAGTCTTCCGAATGAGACTCCGTTTATCCAAACAGCCAATGCAACGGTCTATTATCCGGAACAGGCTCAAGGAAGCACAAGAAAATATCCTATTATCTATGTACAGGGAGAAATCAACGAACAACAGCAAAAGGTTCTCGTCAGTCAGTTTCATCAAATGGTAGATGAGAATAAAACATGGCCTGCTGTTCTTTGTTTCGTAAAAGCTAACACAGACCTGTCAGAAACAATTTCTGATATAGAAAAGCAACTCTCCGGCATCAGAGGTTCCCAACGTATGCGGGCTTTAATCACTTTGGGAGATAATATCAAAGAAGGTATAGAAGCCATTCAGGGAGAAAATTTGTTTACCGGCATAGTCTGTGTAAATGCCATCGGCAACGAGAATGATGCTCAAAATTTTATAAAAGCAGTCAACTCTCACAAAAGATATCCCAGATGCTGGATGGAGATACTACCCAAATCAAAAGAATATGGTTTTAGTAGTAATATACATATCCTTTTGAAAGAATCGGACCTGGAACATGAGTTCCGGTCAAGAAAATGTAAGGAAGCCAATGTTTTCACTTATTGGGAAGATTGGATACTATATTTAAATAACAGAATTCATGTTTAACAATTAAATACTAATAGTATGTTCACAGTAAACAGTTATTTATTGGCAGTTATATTCTGCATCGTAACCATGATTTGTTGGGGTTCCTGGGGTAATACCCAAAAACTAGTTTCCAAAAATTGGCGTTATGAACTTTTTTATTGGGATTATGTGATTGGAATGGTATTGTTCACCATCTTGCTAGGCTTCACTATGGGTAGTCATGGAGATACCGGACGTTCATTCCTGGAAGATCTGGGACAAGCATCAGGAGACAGCATTGGTTGGGTTATCTTGGGGGGCGTAATATTTAATGCTTCAAACATTCTTCTTTCAGCGTCTATTTCCTTGGCTGGTATGTCTGTAGCTTTTCCTTTAGGAGTTGGCCTTGCATTGGGTAATCGTCAATTATCTGGGAATTCCGACTGGCAATCCTTTGCTTTTATTTGGCGGTGTAGCTCTCATTGTTATTGCTATCATTTGCAATGGAGTGGCTTCCGGAAAAATGCAAAAGGGAGAAGAAAGCAGGAAAAACAACAAAAAGGGAATTATCATTGCATTAATTGCCGGTGTACTGATGTCTTTGTTCTACAGGTTCGTAGTGAAAGGTATGGACGTAGAAAACTTCAATTCTCCTGCTATAGGAATGATGACTCCTTATTCTGCCATCTTTGTTTTTTCAATAGGCGTATTACTAAGCAATTTTGTTTTCAACACATTAGTAATGAAATATCCTTTTGTCGGAGAAAAAGTCAGCTACTCCGAATACTTTAAAGGAAACACGAAAACTCATATATGCGGAATGCTTGGTGGAGCGATATGGGGACTTGGTTCCGCGTTCAGCTATATCGCATCAGGAGAAGCTGGTCCGGCGGTATCTTATGCACTAGGACAAGGCGCACCACTTATTGCCGCTATTTGGGGAGTATTTATCTGGAAAGAATTTAAAGGTTCAACGAAATCTGTTAATCAACTACTGGCCTTGATGTTTATCTTCTTCCTGGTTGGTTTGGGAATGATAGTAGTTGCCGGAAACTAATTATTAACCTTAAATAGAACAACATGAAAAAGTATTTTTACTTATTAGCCATGCTGGCAGTAGTACTAGGTACGACTGCTTGCAGTGATGATGACAATCATCCCAGTACAAACATTCTGGATAAACCGGAAGTTACTGTTCCTGATGTAAAAGAGAGTTCTGCTGTTATTACATGGAAAGCCATAGGAAACGCAACAGCTTATATTTATAGCTTGAACAACGGTAGTGAACAAAGTACTGACCAAAATACAATTCAACTGACAGGTTTAGAGCCGGAAAAAAGTTATACATTCAAAGTAAAAGCTCAAAAAACCGGATCAATCTATTTTGAAGATTCAGACTATGCAGAAATCACTTTTACAACAACCTCTGAAGTAACAGTTTATCGAATAGCCACTTTTGCGGACGACTGGGATAAATGGTATTACGAATATAATGATAATGGTACTGTAAAACGTGTATACAGGTTATATGAAGGAGAATTGGATAGAGAATGGCTCTTTGCTTATGATGGAAATAATATCACAGTGACAGGTAAGAACGCATATAACATGACTTTAAATGACCAAGGTTATGTTGCAACTTTTGTAGATGGTTCCAACACTTACGAATATACTTATGATGAGAATGGCTACATGACCAAAGTTGAAAAGAATGGCAATATTGCATCTAACATCACCATAGAAAATGGAAATATTATGCAATGGACCAGATTTTCAGATGGAGTAGAGCAGTTTAAAGTTCAGACCTATTCTGCCGTGCCTAATGTGAGCGGAGCACATTGCATCTATGCGGAAAGCAGTGGAGCTAGTCGTTGGCTGGTTGAAACTGGTCTCTTTGGAAAAGCTTCGGCTAATTGCCATACGAGCAGTGGTTGGCAACATTCATCCAGTACAGCTACTTACACATTCGAATATGACGAAAATAGTTGTATCAAAGAGGAAAGCAAAAACTATGACGGATATATAGAGAATTTCTATTATACATATTTCTCCGAATAGCACTTTATGAAATAACTAATTCATGGAGGTGTGTCTAGAAGTCTGGCGCACCTCCATTTTTTATAATGTTATTAGAGACTTTAGACTGTTATATCCAGTAAAACCTCTCCCCTTACATTCAGCACCTTAATCCTCAATTCATCGTTCTTCTTCTCCAGAATCATCACCGTAGCACTGTCCATCTTATATCCTCCACCAATAATAACCGGATAATTATTACCCAGTTCCCCTTTCGGATGGTAAGCGTATTTATGAGTATGTGCGTTCAGGCTGATATTGAAAGGTGCTTTTTCTAATAATTTAGTCCAAAGATTCGCACAGAGATTCTTTTCATAATTACCGTAAAGCGGAATATGATGAATAAGGACACGTTTCTTTGCTTTCTTGAATTCTTTGGCAGACAGTTCTTTTTTCAGAAAATCAACCTGTTCATTACGCAATTGAGTAAAATCGTTCAAGCCATAATATACCCAATGGTCGTCCGGTTTATCTTCTCCACAATCCAACATGACGATACGGGTGTCTCCCCAGTTAAAAGAGGCATAAGTTTTATCTCCCACATAATCAAAATGATCACGCAAACCGATAGAATAGGCATTGCGGATTTCATGGTTGCCACGCATAAAGAAAGTCGGTATGCGATCGCCACACACTCCTTCGGTCAGTTCACTGATAAATGTGGTTGCCTGCTCGTGATCCACAGGATCATCCACACAGTCACCATTGAAAACAACAAAATCGTATTTAACATCCTGTATTTGTTTACATAGAGTACGGAAAGTATTGGTATGTTGATGCAAATCATTAAAAACAATAGCGGTAAAAGACTCTGTATCAGCAACAGGAAGAGTAAATTCACTGAAGGTCGATTGTGCTGTATTTCCAAATACCTTTTTATATGCCTGATAAAGCAACATCTCTTGCGAACACACACGATAATAATATTTCTGTCCGGGCTGCAAGCCATCTATACGTATTTTATGCAGTTTGTTATTGCAGACCACCTGACCGTCAACAATCATACGCGCACGTTCCAGCCGGGTAGTATCTGTGCCATATTCCACCCAGCAATAAGAAGGAACGGTTGTTTCCCACATCACAGTAATGCCATTACCCACAGGATTCTGCAAATAAGGTTTAGTACGGAATATCTTGTCTGCCTTTTCAGCAGTACGCAATTCCACAAGTATGGGACGATGGTCGGAAGCCATTGGCTCATTAACTACTCTCGCAGATATGACAGCAAATCCGGTAGCGTTTTGCTTTGACGCGGCAATATAATCAATGGTCTCTTTTGGATCGGGAGCAGGATAAGTATGCTTTTCCGGATTGGAGAGTATTTGAAAATCCTTTTGCAATTCTTTGATGAAATCGGATTCAGGTTCAGCATTCATATCCCCGGCTAGAAAAAGAGGCTTTTTATAGGAAGCAATCAATGACTTCACTATTTCCAGGGACTTCATGCGATCTCCTTCCGTTAATGACAGATGAGTACAACAATAAATATAATCCTCAAATTCTGCCAGAATCAAGGTGCGGGCCTCTTCTCTACCAGGTAAAGGGATAGTTTGTAAACGTAGCGGAACTTGCTTTGTCAACAGTCCGATTCCATATTTACCTCCTTCAAACTCTATAGCAGGTGCAAAACAAGCATGCATTTGCGTACGTTCAGCTATCTCACCCAGCACATATTTCTGTCCGCTCCGACGGGTCATACTGTCTACCTCTTGTATAGCCACAACATCAGGAGAAGCATTATTTATCACATTGGCTACCCGTTGAAAACTACAAATATCATCCATGCCATTCGCATTTTTAATATTATAAGTCATCAGTCTCAATGTATGTTGAGCCTGTACTGGAAAAATAAATAGAATGGCGGAAATGAGTAAAAAGATCTTTTTCATGTTCTTCATTTTTGGGGGTTATGTTAAGTTCCCCCAAAGGTAAGAAAAAAATAAAAAGCCACAAAGATATGGATTCATACCTTTGCGCCTCTTATTGTCTTGTTTGCGTGTCTTTCATATCTGAATATATCAGATAATCC
>ERZ826146.1652-NODE-1652-length-19545-cov-3.247717_pt1 | contig 19545 bp, 12 predicted proteins | sample MGYA00519857_ERZ826146 | MGnify/ENA primary metagenome ERZ826146 (study PRJEB31778, sample SAMEA3449222) | human gut metagenome | biome: human gut; feature: human-associated habitat; material: faeces | place: United Kingdom | collected 2010/2012 ...
GCGGCATCGGCTTGTGCTTCGGCCGCTCCAGCCGTGAACGTAACGCTCTTGTCCAGCGGAATATCCTTGCCTGTAGCGGCGGAATACTTGGGCATCAGTACGGAATCGCCATCAATGGTCACACCGGACAAATCGGAGCGCACCACCTTGCGCAGCGCGTCGACGCCATCCACGCCCACGACCAGCACACTCAGGCTCTTGCCGTCGGCATCCTTCATGGTCATCATGCGGGTCGGCGCGTAGATACCGCGCTGAACGCCCTTGACTTTGGCTGCCTCGCTGGCCTGTTTACCAGTCATATCGGTGCCAGCGGCAATCATGTCGACGCTGTAGCGCGTGGTCAGCGCCTCGTTCATGGTTTGCTTGGCGCTGGCGGCACCGGTGGCGATGGTGGAGACCAGCGTCACGCCGATAAGCAGTGCGGCACCGGTGGCGGCCACGCGGCGCGGGTTCTTCTGAATGTTCGCATGTGCCACTTTGGCGGACGGACCGGCCAGTGCAACCATCGCGCCCACGCCGCGCATGAGCACCGGTAGCCAGAACGTGGCGGAAAGCACCAGTCCAAGGAAGATCAATGCACATCCGATGATGGCGGCGAGCAGCACCAGCGGATACTGCTTGTCGGCCATTGAATCACGTCCGGCGATGTTCTCGGACATCTGCCATACAGAGAATGCGCACAGTGCCACGCCGGCCACAATCAGCAGCACGGAAATCACGGCGCGGACCACACCGGCCCGTCGCGTGTCGGTCAGTTCGATGGGTCGCAACGCTTCCAGCGGGGTGACGGCGGTAGCGGAACGCGCAGAGCCTAGCGAGGCAATCACCGTCATAATGATGCCGAATGCCATAGGCACCGTGAACACCGGACCGGATAGCACCAGTCGCATGGTCATGCCGGTGGCTTTCATCAGGCCCGACTGGCATAGTGCGGCCATGAGTCCGATGCCCAGGCCCACTCCCAGTGCGGAGGCGATCAGTCCCAGCACACCGGCTTCAAACAGCACGGAGACATACAGCTGGCTTTTGTTCGCGCCGATGGTGCGCAGCAGGGCGAGTGTGCGGCGGCGCTGTGCCACGAGCACTTGGAAGGTGTTGGCGATGACGAGTGCCGCGACCAGCATGGCAAGTATGCCGAAGCTCAGCAGGAAGATGGTGGTGATGCTGGTTTCGCCCGAGCTCATGCTTTTGACGGATTCCTCGACGAGCGCGGCACGGGATTGCACGCTGAAATGCTTAGGGAGCAGTGTGCTGACCTGTTTCACGGTGGATGCCGCAGCCGTGTCACTGGCATCGTCGATATCGAGATAGACGAGGTAGACAGGCAGGTTGCCGAAATCGTTGCTGCCGGCCATCGCGGTAATAACGTTGTCGGAAAGCACGGAAGCGCCACCGTAGTAGGCGTAGGCACCGTTCGGGTCGTCGGTAAGGCCTACCACGCGCACGGTCATGCCGGAGTCGGCAGTGTTGGCGCCATCGGATGAGACGGACGCACCGGACGCGGCATCGGAATCACCGTCGTGCGAGCTCGTGCCATCGGCGTTCTGGGCCGACTCATCACCAGCGTCACCGGTATTACCGGCCGAATCGCCGGTCTTGCCCGCATACTGCGCCGCCTGCGAGTTGACGGTCACACGGTCCCCTACCTTGACGCCAAGCTGGTCGGCTACGGACTTGGTCAGGGCAATCTCGTTGCTGTCCGCCGGCTGGTCTCCTTGCGTGATGGTGACCGGCAGCAGCGTACGTTTTGCGGCGGTGGTGATGACGTAGCTGCTGGCATGCTTGTTGCCACGGGTTACGGTCACGGAACCCGCGTAGCTGGCGCGCGCGTCCTTGACGCCTTCGGTGGCGCGGATGCGGTCAAGCTGGAAGTCGTTAACCGTGCGCGTGTAGATGTAGTCCTGGTCCTTATCGGTCAGGTCCTTGCCGCTATCCGGGCTGATCACGTAGTTCGCGCCGCCGAGCTGGGCGGTGTTCTGAGCGGCAAGCGCATCGTTCATCGCGTTGCCGAACAGGAAGGTAGCGGCGATGAACGCAGTGCCGATCAGGATGGCGATGCCTGCCGGAATCAGCATCCTGGCGCTTTTCTTCATGAGTTTCAGAGTGATGGAAAACATGGGGGTGTCCTGTCTCTCGCTTTCCGGCTCAGCGAGCGTGCTGGGCGGCGGCGCGGGCATGGCGCATGGTGCCGGTTCTCCCAGCTGGGGGCAATGGAGCGTCGGTGATGGGCAGGTTGGGCACATCCTTTACACCGGCAAGACGGGCGAGCGTGTCGGCGCGTGTGCTGGTGACGGCAGTGCGCGTGGCGCGTTCGCGTTCGGCCATAAGCAGCTCGTTCATCGTTTCGGCAGTGGGATTCGCCTCGTCGGCCACGATCTGTCCGTCGGCGAATACGATGGCACGGTCGGCGTAGGAGGCGGCCACCGCATCGTGCGTGACCATGACGATGGTTTGGCCAAGCTCGTTGACCGAACGCTTCAGGAAGCCAAGCACTTCGGCGCTGGAAACGGAGTCGAGGTTGCCGGTCGGCTCGTCAGCGAACACCAGCTTCGGCTTGGTAATCAGCGCGCGGGCGATGGCCACGCGCTGCTGCTGGCCACCGGACAGTTCATTCGGTCGGTGGTTCAGGCGCTGCTTCAGTCCCAGGGTATCGACGAGCAGGTCGAACCAGGCGTGGTCGGGCTTGTCTCCGGCGAGAGTCAGTGGCATGAGGATGTTCTGTTCGGCGGTGAACATGGGCAACAGGTTGAAGCTTTGGAAGATGAAGCCGATCTTGTGGCGACGTAGCAAGGTGAGCTGCTTGTCGTCCATGCGGGTCAGGTCTGCCCCGCCGAAAAGAATATGCCCGGATGTGGCGGAGTCGAGGCCGGCGAGCGTGTGCATAAGCGTGGATTTGCCGGAGCCGGACGGGCCCATGATGGCGGTGAATTTGCCGCGTTCGAAACTCACGTTCACGCCGCGCAGGGCATGGACCATATTGCTGCCAGCGCCGTAGTTCTTGACCAAGTCGACGGCCTGAATAGCGATGCCGCGCGATGCGGCCGGGTTCTGCACGTTCATAATGTCTCTCCATATTTGGCCGGGCCTTATGCCCGGATGATGATTCCAACTTATGAAGAAATAACGGCGCGCCCCATCGTGCGCCAGACTGAATTGGGCGGTCGGCCACGCGCCGGCCCTCATCCTTGAGGATTATGTCGTCTCAGGTCTCACACTATTCATGCCTCTGCGCAAACAGTGTGAGGCATACAGACGCAAGAAAGCCCGCACTGCATGACATCAGTGCGAGCTTTCTATTCCTTGGGTCAAGCGATCAGGCGGAAGGCACCCCATGCGGCTCGATGATTCGTGATGCACCCCATTAGCATCGCGCCCCTTCTCATCGGGCCGTCAACCTTCCTGTCGACCTCACTTGGCCAAGCCGGAAGCGCGAAGGGCTTCGAAGCCGCCCTTCAGGTCATCGAGGATGTCCTCGATGTTCTCGGTGCCGATGGACAGGCGGATGGTGCCTTGGTGGATGCCCTGATCCTCGAGCTCCTCCACTGTCTCCTGGGAGTGCGTGGTGGAGGCCGGGTGAATCACGAGGCTCTTGGCGTCGGCCACGTTGGCCAACAGGCTGAACAGGTGCAGGTTGTCGATGAACACGCGTGCCGCGTCCTTGCCGCCCTTGATGTCGAAGGTGAAGATGGAGCCGCCGCCATTCGGGAAGTACTTCTTGTACAGCTCGTTGTCCTTGCGGCCTTCGATGGACGGGTGGGAGATGGACTCGACTTCCGGAACGGTCTTCAGGTAATCGATGACCTTCAGCGCGTTCTGGACGTGGCGTTCGACGCGCAGGGACAGGGTTTCGGTGCCCTGCAGCAGCAGGAAGGCCGCGAACGGGGACAGGGTGGCGCCGGTGTCGCGCAGCAGGATGGCGCGCACGCGGGTCACGAAGGCGGCGCCGCCGAGGGCCTCATAGAAGTTCAGGCCATGGTAGGACGGATCCGGCTCGGTCAGGGTCGGGAACTTGCCCGGCACTTCGGCCCAGTTGAACTTGCCGCCTTCCACGATCACGCCGCCGAGGGTGGTGCCGTGGCCGCCGATGAACTTGGTGGCGGATTCCACAACGACGTCGGCGCCGTGCTCCAGCGGGCGGAACAGGTACGGGGAGGCGAAGGTGTTGTCCACGATCACCGGCAGGTGGTGCTTGTGGGCGATGGCGGTGATGGCCTCGAAGTCGGGCAGGTCGGCGTTCGGGTTGCCGAAGGTCTCGAAGTAGACGAGCTTGGTGTTCTCCTGGATGGCGTCCTCGAACTCCTGCGGGTTCTCGGCGGAGACGAAGGTGGTGGTGATGCCGTCGCGCGGCAGGGTGTGGCGCAGCAGGTTGAAGGTGCCGCCGTACACGTTCTTGGCTGCGACGATGTGGTCGCCGGACTGGGTGATGTTGCGCACCGCGTATTCCACGGCGGCCGCGCCGGACGCGACGGCCAGGCCCGCGGTGCCGCCTTCGAGGGCCGCGATGCGGTCTTCGAACACGCCCTGGGTGGAGTTGGTCAGACGGCCGTAGATGTTGCCCGGGTCCGCCAGTCCGAAGCGGGCCTCGGCGTGGTCGAAGTTGTGGAAGACGTAGGAGGTGGTCTGGTAGATCGGCACCGCGCGGGAGTCGGTGGCCGGGTCGGCCTGCTCCTGGCCGACGTGCAGCTGCAGGGTTTCAAAACGGTACTTCTTGTTGTTCTCGGCCATGGTATTCTCCTTGGTTGTGCTAGGTCGCGAGGATTTTTCCTTGCCACCCGCCTGCCGTGTTCGGGCGGTTGGCGAGGTGTTGGTTATGAAGTTACGACGCTTGGGCCGCGCGGCGCAAGCTGAACGTTATCGGACTTGCCTATAAGGGTTTATAAAGCCTTGGAATCATTGACGTGAGCGACTGTCAGAAGTCACGAAAAAGTCGTTGAAATTATCGCGACACGCCGGGCCGCACGCATGCGCTTTCAAGGTCGACTGCGGTCACGGTGATATCGCTGCCATGCCTTTCGCGCATGGCTCAAGTGTCCGTGATGATTGCTTGTTCCACCCGTCACCAAGACGGTTTGCCCGCTCGGTGATGACGTCTGTTTCATTTTTCTGCCGCCCGGTTACATGGTTTACATGACGAACGACTACAGTCAAACATCGCCAATGAATTATTCCGCCAACATGGTGAAGGGATTCGAACAGACATGACCGATGTAACTCTGTATGACCGTGATCCGAACTATATTCCGCGCGTGGCCGCCGTGCACGACATGTGCGGCTACGGCAAGTGCTCGCTGACCGCCGCGATTCCGATTCTCTCGGCCGCCGGCTGCGATGTGTGCCCGGTGCCGACCGCCCTGTTCTCGGCGCACACACGCTATGCAGTGTTCACGTTCCATGACACCACGGATAATCTCTCCGGTTACTTGGATGCCTGGCAGAAGGAAGACGTGGAGCTGGATGGCGTGTATTCAGGCTTCCTCGGCTCCCCCGATCAGGTGGCGATCATTCAGCGTCTCTACCGCGAATATCCGAACGCGCTGCGTCTGGTTGACCCGGTGATGGGAGACGCCGGCGAAATGTACCCCACGTACACACCGGAGCTGTGCGAGGCAATGGGCGCGCTGGCCGATGGTGCCGACGTGTTGATGCCGAACCTCACCGAAGCGAGCATTCTCACCAAGCGTGACTATCCTGGCCAGGATATTGATGAGGCCACGGTTAACGAGCTGCTTGGTGCTCTGCTGGAGTTGGGTGCCAAGAACGTGGTGCTGAAGGGCATTGACCATGGCGATGGCAAAATCGTCAACTATGTGGCCAGCGCTTCCACCGGTGTTGCCGGCAAGATCGAGCTGGCTCATGAGAAGTTGCCATACATGATTCATGGCACGGGTGACGCCTTCGCCTCTGCCCTGTGCGGCGCGGTGATGGCCGGCCACGGCCTGGCCGAGTCGGCCGAAATCGCCGGTGAGTTCGTGCGTCACGCCATGGTCAGCACCCGTAACCAGCCGCATTTCGAGGATCGTGGCGTCAGTTTCGAACTGAACCTTGGCGAACTCACCGATTTGGTGAAGTGACCGCACCTTGGCTCCCCTCTCCGCTCACTGGGTCTGACGTATTCAGCGAACAATCCGATGGGTTGTTTTTTCGTCACAGGGAAGTCGACTGGTGAGCCTTGGTAAACCTTCTGAACTAATGGTGGATAACCGAGTTTTCATCCACACGTTATCCACAACACGCCAAACCGCGTCATAGTATCCACATTTGCCGGTTGCGCTTGTGCTCTTACATAAGTAACCCGCACAGTGGAATCATGAACGCTTTACCACCTACTCAGCCGACGACGAAGTCCGGCATCGACGCCGGTCTTGCCTTTCACCAGCCCATGCTGGCTTCACCTGATCCGCAGGCAATGCTGCCTTCGGAACGGATTGCGGCCACGATGGGCGACCGCAATCTGACGCCCAAACAGTTCGGCGCGCTCGGCGAGCAGTATGCCGCCGCGTGGCTGGAGGAACACGGTTGGACGACCTTGAGCCGCAATTGGCATACCCGTTACGGCGAATTGGACATCGTGATGCTCAATCCCGAGTACACGGTGGTGTTCGTCGAAGTGAAATCACGCCGGTCCATGCATTACGGATATCCGCAAGAGGCCATTACGCCGGCGAAACAGCACAATCTCAGGAAAGCCGCCTGCGATTGGCTACTTGACCGGCGTAATCGGGTGCCGCATTCGGCGGTCCGTTTCGATGTCGTCACCATCGTGCTTCGGGTGGGCAGGCCGCTCGTGCATCACATTGAAAATGCCTTCTGAAGCCCCCCCCAAAAAACAGCCACGTTGCGAAACACATTGTGAAAGGAGTAGACATGGCTATCGGCAGCACCCTCTCAGTCGGACTGATCGGCCTTAAGGCCTTCATCGTCCAAGTGCAGGCTTTCATCAGCCCTGGCTTGCCATACTTCAGCATCATCGGATTGCCGGATGCATCGTTGTCCGAAGCCCGCGAGCGCGTGAAATCAGCGTGTCAAGCCACTGGATTCGGTTGGCCGCAAACCCGTGTGACCGTGAACATGAGCCCTGCGGCCATGCCCAAACGCGGTTCGTCGCATGATCTGGCCATCGCGGCCAGCGTCCTATGTGCGGCGGGTGCCATAGGGCATGATTGCCTAGAAGATACCATTGTGCTCGGCGAAGTGAATCTTGACGGCTCGGTGCTGCCGATTCATGGGCTGCTCCCGATCATGCTGCATGCCGAGGAACGTGGCGTGCGCAAAATGATTGTTCCCCATCGCAATCTTGACGAGGCTTCGATGGTGGATGGACTGGATGTAGTGGGCGTGAGGCATGTGGGTGAGCTCATCGAACTGATGGGCGGCGATGCCACCTATACGATTCCCGATACACCGGTTACCGACGAGACCACCACGGATCAATCGCCCACAAGTCATCCCAACGATTGTGGCGATATGAACGAGGTTCTGGGTCAGGAGCATGCCAAATGGGCACTGCAAGTGGCGGCGGCAGGCGGGCATAATCTCATCATGACCGGCCCGCCAGGCAGCGGCAAAACCATGTTGGCCTCACGTATGCCCGGCATCATGTGCCCGTTGAACGAGGCGGAACAGCTGGAGGTGGCATCGATTCGATCGCTGTGCGGCATACTGCCTCAGTACGGCATCACCGACATGCCGCCGTTCGAGGCACCGCACCACACCGCCAGCACGGCGGCCTTGGTGGGTGGTGGCAGCGGCATCGCCGTTCCCGGCGCAATCACACGCGCGCATCGAGGCATTCTGTTTCTGGACGAGGCACCGGAATTCAGCGCACGCGCCCTGCAGACGTTGCGCGAACCATTGGAATCCGGGTATGTGGCGCTTTCCCGTTCAAAAGGCAGCACCTACTACCCGGCCTCATTCCAACTCATCATGGCGGCCAACCCCTGTCCGTGCGGATACTATTACGGCACCGGCGAACGTTGCGCTTGCCGGGAAAAAGACCGTATACGTTATTTCTCGCGATTGTCCGGACCGATACTGGATCGTGTGGATATTCAGATGGCGGTGCCACCAGTCTCGCGCATTGCCGCGCAAAGCGAGCCAATCGGCGAGTCCAGTGCCGGGATACAAGCTCGTGTGATTCGTGCCCGTCAAGTGGCCAAAGACCGGTTCAGACAGTATGGATGGGTGTGCAACGCGCAAGCTTCGGGCAAATGGCTGCACGCCAATACATCGCTGAAAGCGATGGAATTGGTCAATCGGGCCCTGTCCAATCATCAACTCACATTGCGCGGGGCTGATCGCGCCATGCGTCTGTCTTGGACGCTCGCCGATCTGGCCGGCCGCGTATCCCCCACTGAACAGGACGTCCATCAGGGCATCGAAATGAGAACGAGGATGACATGAGTAACGCTACTGATATCCGGCAATCTGGCGGCACCGCAGGAAGTGTGGATCACACCGATACGAGTCTCGCCGTTTCGCGCACTATTCCCGTACCTCCCACGGATACGTTGTATCGTGCCGCGCTCACGTTCTGTCTTGATGGCGCGGATGTGATGATGTACGCCACGCTCAAAGGCGCGGAAAACGCCGAATCCCTCTGGCATGCGTTGGCGCAATCCCATCCAAGCCAGCCATCTGAAATCTGCGGCCCGGCGCTGTCACGTATTGACCGCATGTTCGTGGACGGCCTCACTCGATGGGGCCGCAAGGCGTCGGCGAACGCGATGCGCTCCTTCCGCAATGCACTGGCCTGCTGGCATAACCGCATGATGGACCTGCCCTCGCAAGACATCATCCAACTGGCCGACTGGTTCACTATGGATGGCACGCAATGGATTATCGGCCCTGGCCATCCATGTTGGCCCTCGCAGTTGGCCGACCTGTCCATTCGCTCCGATTGGGCGCCACCGCTGTGTTTGTGGATCAAAGGCGATCCACGCGCATTGACCAGTTGCGCCAAACCGGTCGGCATCGTCGGTTCACGGGACGTGACCGAATATGGCCGGTATGTGGCACACACCGTAGCCGAACAGGCAGCCGTTGCCGGGCATCTGGTCGTGTCCGGAGGCGCGATGGGCACGGATGCGGCGGCACATTGGGGAGCGTTGAATGCGCTGCACGGCAGAATGCCCGCCAATGTGGGCAAAACCGTTGCCGTATTCGCCGGCGGGCTCAACCATATCGGACCGATGCGTAACCGCACGCTGTTCGAACGCATCGAGGCGCAGGGTGGTGCACTGATCAGTGAACTGTGCCCCGGGACGATTCCCGAAGCCCGTCGTTTTCTGCTTCGCAACCGCATTATCGCGGCCATGTCTTCCACATTGATTGTGACGCAAGCCCGGTTGCGTTCCGGAGCGCTCAACACCGCGGGATGGGCATGCGAATTGCTGCGCGAAGTGTATGCGGTTCCCGGTGACATCAATCAGCCTTGCAACGCCGGGTGCAATAAGATGATCGGCGACCACCGAGCGATGATTCTGTGTGCCGCCACATCCACCGAGGATATATGCCATGAACGGCATAAGCCCGTTATGGCAGCATGCCCAGGCATATCGAAATCCACAGGTCAGGACTCGTCCGAAAACGAGGAGGCCATGGAAGTGCCGGCAACGACTCCGTTATCGCCAGCATCCTCGGAATCATCGGCGTCACAGGAGTCGTCACAAGATTCAGGTCATTCGAAACGTTCGAAGACCAAGCATACTCAGCCTACGCGCACTCAATCCAAGGATGGGCCGGCGAGCGCAACTGCCGATTCCGGTAACGACAAAAGCAAGGGTGAAGAGCTTCCCTCGTCGCATCAGATGCCGGATCTTCGTGTCAAGCCGAAGCCCGATCCCGAGAAGGAAGCCCAACAACGTATCATTATCGCCAAGCTGCCGGAAATGGAACGCACATTAGTGGCATTGATTCGTGAATGCCGTAAACGACATCTCATCGTCACCCCGGACGCACTATTGCGTGTGGCGCGAGAGACGGTACCCGACGAGATTCCCAATATCGGCACCATACTTGAGCTACTCGGCGCATTGGAGCTGAAGGGAGTGATCGAGCGGGATGCCGGCATACTCAAGCTGAGCAGCCGTGTCGGCTAATCGGCTTCCATGACACGGCTCGAAGGCTGTTCGGCGGGTGTGCGAGAATCGAACCCATGAGTCCGAAACGTTTGGAAGATATGTATGATGCGGTGATCGTCGGCGCCGGAGCGGCCGGCCTGTCGGCGGCGTTGGGACTGCTGCGCTCCCCCGAGATCACCGAGCTCAAGGCACAAGGCGTGGACCCGAAGATCCTCGTGGCCTCCAAACTGCAGCCGCTGCGTTCGCACACCGGTTCAGCCGAGGGCGGCATCGCCGCGAGCCTGGGCAATGTGGAGTCCGATGACTGGCACTGGCATTACTACGACACCATCAAGGGCGGCGACTGGCTGGTGGACCAGGATGCGGCCAAACTGCTCGCCGAATACGCGCCGCAGACCGTGATCAACCTGGAGCGTCAGGGCGTGGCCTTCTCCCGTACCGAGGACGGGCATATCGCCCAGCGCCGGTTCGGCGGCCACACGCGCGAGTTCGGCGGTGCCCCGGTCAAGCGCGCCGCCTATGCGGCCGACCGCATCGGCCACCAGATTCTGCACGCCTTGTGGCAGCAGTGCGTGGCCGCCGGCGTCGAGTTCGCCGAGGAATGGTATGTGACCGACCTGGTGCTCGCCGACGACGGCAAGCAGGCGGCCGGCATCGTGGCCTTTGACACGCATTCGGGCAAGATTCAGGCCATCCACGCGCGCAACGTGCTGCTTGCCACCGGTGGCGCGGGCCGACTGTTCCACACCACGTCAAATTCCTGGGATCTGACCGGCGACGGCATGGCCTTGACCTTGGCCGCCGGTCTGCAGCTGGAGGACATCGAATTTGTGCAGTTCCACCCCACCGGGCTCGCGCACACCGGCATCCTGCTGTCCGAGGCGGCCCGCGCCGAGGGCGGCATTCTGAGGAACGCCGACGGTGAGCCGTTTATGGAACGCTACGCTCCGGAGCATAAGGATCTGGCCGCACGAGACGTGGTCTCCCGCTCCATCATGGCGGAGATCGACGCCGGTCGCGGCGTCGCCGACCCGAAGGACCCGGATGGTCCGAAGGACTGCGTCTGGCTGGATATGACCGGCATCGACCCCGAACGTATGAAGGAAGTGCTGCCGCAGGTGGTCGAAACCATCGAGCAGTACGCGAACCTCGATCCGGCCAAGGACCTAGTACCCATCAAGCCCACTGCACACTACACGATGGGCGGCATCCCCATCACCACCGACGGCGAGGTGTACCGTTGGGCCGACGGTGCCGTGCAGGTAGTCGATGGACTGTTCGCCGCTGGCGAATGCTCTTGTGTCTCCGTACATGGTGCGAATCGTCTGGGCGGCAATTCTCTGCTCGACGCCTGCCTGTTCGGCACACGCGCTGGTCAGACGATGGCCGCACGCATCGCCGAGAACCCGGTTGACTCCCCCATGGCCGATGATTCGGCCGATGACATGCTGACCGATGCCGCCGATCAGGCTGCCGATTCTCGCAAAGCAGAGCTTGACGAACTGCTCGCCGGACCAATAGATGATTCAGACGATGGAGTGCCCACCGCCAATCCTTATCAGCTCATGGCCCAACTCGGATCAGTGATGGAGCAGGCTCTGGCCGTACGTTGCACCGCTCAGACCATCGATACGGCGTTGACCCAGATCAACGGCGACATCACACCGGTTGCCGATACCTTGCGGACCCATGACAAGACCGCCGCTTTCAATCAGGAGGTCACCGCCATCTGGGAAGTCCGTCATCTGATCGAACTGGCCGAGGCCATGCTGCACGCTTCCGAATCCCGTCAGGAATCTCGCGGATCCATGCAACGCCTTGATTTCCCCGAACGCGACGATGAGCATTTCCTTGCTCACTCGATGGTCGCCGATGATGGTTCGGTAAGTTTCAAGCCGGTGCACATCACCGACTATCCGCCCAAGAAGCGCGAGTACTGATCCGCTGGTGGTAATATCCAAGCCGCCTAGGGCTTGTGGCACAATAGGTTGGCTAATACTGGACTTGATATCCCACTGTTTCATGGAGGCAGAACATGGCTGAGGCGAGCAACACGACGGTTACCCTGCAAGTGCATCGTTTCACGCCGCGACCCGAGCGTGCCGAACGTGCACGCGGTGGCAGCCCGTTTGCCAAGAAAAGCTCCCCGTTCGGCGGCGGCTCGGATTCGGCGGCGCGCCGTCGTCCGCGCGGCAAGCAGTGGGTGCAGGAGTACACGATTCCCGCACGCCCCTCGGACACCGTGCTCGACTGCCTGCTGACCATCAAACGCACCGTCGACCCGACGCTGGCCTTCCGTTATTCGTGCGGTCATGGCATGTGCGGTTCGGACGCCGTGGCCATCAACGGCACCCCCACCCTGCTGTGCACAGCCACCATCCGCGATTGGGCCAAGCAACCCGGCACCATGCTCGAAGTCGATGACGAAGGGTTCCGACACACCGGCACCGAGACTGAGGAATCCGACGATTCCGCGGAAAACGTCGCAAACGCGGCGACCGGCCAGAACTCAACCGCAAACGGTTCGCTGGGAGTCATCGAACTGGCGTCCCTGCCCGGCTTCCCGCCGCAGCGCGACCTCATCGCCGACATCGACCCTATGCTCAACCAGATCAGGAAGCTCACCCCGTATCTTCAGGCGGACGGCGTGCTCGCCACCACCGCCGAAGGCAAGGTGGACGTGTTCGAATACCTGCAGAACCCCGAACAACTCGCCAAATACGAGCTGCTGAGCAACTGCATCGCCTGCGGCGTGTGCGAAGGCGCCTGCCCGGTGTACGCCGGCGGCGACGCCTTCATCGGCCCGGCCGCGCTGATTTGGGCCTCCCGTTTCGTCAACGATTCGCGCGACACCAAGGCCATGGAGCGTATGGATGCCATCGACACCGCCGACGGCGTGGCCGCCTGCCAGTCCGTGCGCGCCTGCTCCCGCCACTGCCCGCGCGGCATCGATGTGGGCGAGGAGATGTGGCAGATCGTGGCTAAGGTCCGCGAGCGTTAAGCCGCGCCGCGGCTGGCTGCGGCGATCGCCTAAGCACATGCGTCGATGCATCCGCCGGGTGCCCGCACGAGAGAAGACATGAAAGAACGAATTATGGACAGAACGCAGTACACCAACCTCGCCAAGGCATGGGAATTCACCGAGGAACACGCGCGCGAACGTGAATCCGATGCGTTGACCGACACCCGTACGGCCGCCGACGAGTCCGGCCAGTTGCAGGGTTCGGCGGCGCAGGCCCGTCTGCTGGGCATGCTGGTGCGCATCACCGGCGCCGCTTCGGTGATTGCCGTGGGCACCGGCTCGCTGGTGGAGACCTTGCAGCTCGCCCATGCGCTGGATAACAAGGGCCTGCTGACTGCGGTCGATTCCACCGCTCAGGGCATCGCGCTGATTCGCAAGGCGTTCGCCGAGCTGCAGGACGAGACCGACACCACGTTGCGTGCGGTGAACGCTCCGGCCAGCGTGTTTCTGCCGCGCCTCAACGCCAATGATTACGATCTGATCGTGGTGGCGGGCGACGCCGAGAACTATGCCGCCACGTTCGCCCAGGCCTCCCGTCTGCTGCGCGTGCACGGCGTGATCGTGTTCACCGATGTGCTGGCGTTGGAGGACGGTCAGGGCGGCGTGATCAATCCGGCCGACCGCAGCGACAAGGCCATCGCCATGCGTGAGCTGCTCACCACCGTCGAAGATGACGAAGGTTTCGAGTCCACGCTCACCCCTGACGGCACCGGCCTGCTCATCGCCTACAAAAAGTAACTCTGTCCTTGGCTCCCCTCGGAGAGGGGAGCCACTCTATCTCGCTTACCTCACAATTGCGCTGACGGCCACGTCCACGGCTTCGTCGGCGTCATCGGTTACGGTGACCAGTTTCGGGTCGATCGTCGAGATCATGCCATGCTCGGCCACCGGACCGTTGAGCCAGTCAAAGAGCCCCTGCCAGTATTCCTTGCCGTAGAGCACCACCGGAATATTCGCCACCTTGTGGGTCTGGACCAAGGTCAATAATTCGAACATCTCATCCAGTGTGCCGAAGCCTCCCGGGCATACGATCACGCCGGAGGAATACTTGATGAACATGGTTTTTCGCACAAAGAAGTACCGGAAGCTCATGCCGAGGTTCACCCACTGGTTCAACCCCTGCTCGTGCGGCAATTCGATGCCAAGTCCCACCGATTTGCCGCCGGCCAGTGCCGCTCCCCTATTCGCGGCTTCCATGATGCCGGGACCACCGCCGGTGATGACGGCGATGTTGCGCTTGGCTATCTGGCTACCCATGCGCCGTGCTGCCTTGTAGATCGATTCGGTGCGCTGGGTGCGTGCGGAGCCGAAAATAGAGACCGCAGGTCCGAGCTCGGCGAGCGCCCCGAAACCGTCCACGAATTCCGATTGGATGCGCAGCACACGCCATGGGTCCATGTGCAGCCAGTCGGTGTCCTGATCGGATTTCAGCAGGTTGGCGGTGGTGTTGTCCGAGGGAATCATCTGGCCGCGTAGAATCACCGGGCCGCGATGATAGGTGTCGCCCAGCGGCGAGGCGTCCTCCAGATCGACCGGGTTCACCGGTGTGGCCACAGCCTCAGTTGCCGTCTCAGCCTCCAACGCCGCCGCATCATTCGCGGCTGTGGCTTCCAATGGTTCCATATCGTCCACGACTGCGGACTTGGATGCGGCCTCGGCTAGATTCTTTGCTTCAGCGGCCTTTTTGCCGTCGTTCTTCTTGGATTTCTTCTGCTTCTTTGCCATCCAATGTCCTCCTGTACGGCGCTATCGACTCTTCGCATTCTAGCGCCTGAAGCTCTGCGTACGTTTTCCGCGAAATCATCCTTGACTTCGTGAAGAACGTACGGTGAGTGACACTGAGCGTACGTTTTCCGCGAAATAAGGCCTCATCTCGTGAAGAACGTACACTGAGCGCGTCTCAGCGTACGGTTTTCACGAAACAAGGCCAACAATGGAGTAGGGACCATCTAAGCCATCAGTGGCGGAAGTCGATTTCCACACTGGCGGTGCCGTCGGCGAGGGTGCCGGGGTGTTCCGTGGGCGTGGTGGGCTCTGTGGTGTGGCTTGGCTGCCCGATGCCATCACCATCAATCGATTCGTCATCCTCCGCATCAGCCGCTGCTGCGGCTGCGGTCTTCTCGAATCGCTTGGACTGACGGCTCAGCAGCACACCGGAAATCGCGGCGGCGATCAGGGAGGCCACCAGCACGCCGAAGCGCGCCTCAGCGGAAAGTTCCGCGTTCTTGTACGCCAGCGAAGCGATGAGGAAGGACACAGTGAAGCCAATGCCGCAGGCGACGGCAGCGGGAATCATGTCGCGCACACGCAGCCCCTTGGCCATCTTGAGCCCGCCCACATGCGTGGACAGCCATGCGGTGGTGATGATACCCAGAGGTTTGCCGACCACCAAAGCCACAATCAGTGCGATGACCAGCGGCGAGGCCAACAATAGCGGGCTCATCGACTCGAAGTGTACGCCGGTGGCGAACAAGGCGAAGATGGGCAGGGCCAGCAGTGCGGAGAATGGCTGGAGCTTGTTGGCATAGCGTTCGGCACGCGGCGAGAGTTCGCCGTGCATTTCACGAGAGGGGGTCAGCAGGCCAACCAGCACGCCGGCCAGTGTGGGGTGCACGCCTGCCTCGAACATCATGATCCAAGCGAGGATACCGACGATGCCAACCGCGATCCACGGCACTTTTTTCAGTCGTACGAGGTATGCCCAGATGGCGGCGCATACGGCGATGCCGATGAACCAATACCAGGCGTTAATCGAGGAGAAGAATACGGCGATCAGAATAATGGCCAGCAGGTCGTCGACGGTGGCAAGCGTCATCAGGAACGCGCGGATCGAACCGGGCAGGGCCTTGGCGAACAGGGCGAGCACGGCCAGCGAGAACGCGATATCCGTGGCGGTGGGCACTGCCCAGCCGTGCGACATCTCCGAGAACGGGATGCTGCTGCCGGTGGTGGTCAGAATCAGCGTGCCGGGTTCACCAGGCCCGATCTGAGAGAACAATGCCGTGACGGCCAGGAACAGGATGGGCGGGGCGATCATGCCGCCCACCGCGCACAGCATCGGCACGGCGGCCGCTTTCGGATTGGCAAGCGAGCCGGTGGTGAGTTCCTGCTTCAGTTCGAGGCCCACGGTCAGGAAGAAGATGGTAAGCAGACCATCCTGGGCCCAGTGGCCAATAGGCAGGTCGAGATTGGTGTAGGGGATGAACAGATGCGTTTCCGCTACGGTCTCGAACGCATGCGCGGTGGCGGGCAGATTCGCGAGCACCAGGCCGGTGAGCGCGAAGCCAAGCATGATGAGTCCGGAAATACGGTCTGAGGCGGCGATTCGCCTGATGGTGGACCAAAGTCCCTTCTTCGCGCCGGCGGTCGTGGCCATCGCGTCTCCTTGCTGCACTCTCTTGGATGAACCGTATGTAATAGTACGGAATATCTCAGGACGTTCCGCTCCGGGCTGAGTCGCGAAGGGCAACCTTAGCCCAACCCTGTGTGGCCGACTCAACCGACTCAAACGGGCCAATACAATTGGAAAAGCCTCGGAAGCATTTCGCTTTCGAGGCTTACTGTGCGCCAGACAGGATTCGAACCTGCGACCTGCTGATCCGTAGTCAGCTGCTCTAATCCGCTGGGCTACTGGCGCATGTTGTCTTTCAGACAACTCGATATATAATACACGCCGTTCAGCTGAATGCAACTCGGCGTGTTGCGGCGAGTCGCACCATCCCGACCACTACCGCAACGGCGTATTTACTGGCCTCACGCCTCGTGTGTACGGACTCGGTCAAGCAAAACCGACTGCGCAACTTTGAGACGTCCCTGCGGCACATCCACGGCTTCGCGCAGGAGTTTGGGCGTGCTGGAACCCTCTACGGACGCCTTGTCCACAATCACCTGCCTCACATCATCCAAACTCGGCAACTGGAACATCGTGTCCTGCAACGTACGTTCGATAATCGAACGCAAACCGCGTGCGCCGGTCCCCTGCTTGATAGCGATATCAGCAATCGCCCGAATGGCCTGTTCTGTGAATTGCAGATCGACGCCGTCGACGGCGAACAGTTTACGGTACTGCTTGATCAGCGCGTTGGCTGGCTGGGTGAGAATCGCCGTCAGATCGTCTACGGTAAGTTCCTTCAGCACACTGGTGACCGGCAAACGTCCGATGAACTCAGGCAACAGTCCGAACTCGGCCAGATCATCGGCATTGACCTGTTCGAGCAATTCCTCGTCTTTCATGTCGGCGTCGTGCCAATTCGCGCCGAAGCCGGTCTCTCGACGGCCTAATCGCTTGCAAACAATGTCCGTCAGCCCCACGAACGCACCGCCGCAGATGAATAGGATGCCGCGTGTGTCCATCTGCGCAACGTCCTGCTCCTTATGCTTGCGCGTGCCTTCCAACGGCACGGAGGCGATGGTTCCTTCCAAGATCTTCAGCAACGCCTGCTGAACGCCCTCACCGGACACGTCACGGGTGATGGAGGTGTTCTCACCGGATTTGCGGGCGATCTTATCGATTTCGTCAATGTAGATGATGCCGTGCTGGGCTCGGCTTACGTCGCCATCCGCAGCTTGGAGAAGACGTTGGAGCACGGTTTCCACATCGTCGCCTACATAGCCGGCTTCGGTCAGGGTGGTGGCGTCGGTGATGACGAACGGCACGTTCATTACGCGGGCCAACGCCTGCGCAAGATAGGTTTTGCCCACGCCGGTGGGGCCGAGCAACAGAATGTTTGACTTGGCGACCTCGACGTCAGCCAAGGGGTCATTGCTGCGGCGGGTAGCACGCGTCTGGGTGGGAACGGATTGCTTGGCTTGTTTGCCGGTCTGTCCACTGTGCCCGTTATTCCCGTCAAGCTGCTCAGCGGACTCCTGAAGCTCCATATTGACGCGCTTGTAATGGTTGTATACGGCTACGGACAATGCGCGCTTGGCGTTCTCCTGACCGATGACGTAGCGGTTGAGATAATCGAAGATCTGAGCGGGCTTGGGCAGGCTCAGCGAATTGACCTCGGCATCTTTGACACGCTCCTCGGAGATGATGTCCACGCACAGTGCGATGCATTCATCGCAGATGGAGGCATTGGGACCGGCCACCAGTTTTCGTACCTGATGTTCGGTTTTGCCGCAGAACGTGCAACGGGGTACGTCCTCGTTGTAGCTCACCACACGTCCCATGATTCTCCTTTGCCGACTACGCCGCACCGTCGAACCGCCACGCTGCGCATTATCATTGTCATCCTTGAAATACAATACCCCCGGTCGTTGCCGACCGAGGGTATTGCAATGTCCGGAAGTTTTACTGGCGGTGTTCCAACACCTCGTCCACGATGCCGTATTCCTTGGCTTCAGGAGCGGTCAGGAAAGTGTCCACTTCGATGTCGCGGCGAATCTTCTCGACGTCCTGGCCGGTGTGCTTGGCGAGGGTCTCCTCCAGCCATTCGCGCATACGCAGCATTTCCTTGGCCTGAATCTCGATCTCCGTGGCCTTGCCGAAGCCTTGGTCGATGGCCGGCTGGTGGATGAGCACACGGGCGTTCGGCAGCATCAGGCGCTTGCCCTTGGTGCCGGAGGCCAGCAGAATGGCGGAGGCGGAGGCGGCCTGGCCGAGGCACACGGTCTGCACGTCGGGCTTGATGTACTGCATGGTGTCGTAGATGGCGGTCATGGCCGTCATCGAACCGCCGGGTGAGTTGATGTACATCATCACGTCACGGTTCGGATCTTGGGATTCGAGGACCAGCAGCTGGGCCATCACGTCGTCGGCGGAGGCGTCGTCCACCTGCACGCCGAGGAAGATGATGCGATCCTCGAACAGGCGGGAGTAGGCGTCCTGGGTCTTCATGCCATACGGGGTCTTCTCCACGAACTGCGGCATGATGTAACGGTTGGTCGGCGCGGGCTGGGCTGCGCGGGCGGAGGCCGGCATGAAACCGTCTACGCCCTGACGGCCGGCCAAGCGGTCGGCACGGGCGGCGAACTTTGCTTCTTCACTTGCCATGAGTCTCACTCCCCCTGCTGGTTGTTGCCGATGGTGTCCGGCGTGGTCACGAGCTTGTCCACGAAGCCATAGTCGAGGGCTTCCTGGGCGGTGAACCAGTGGTCGTATTCGTTGTCGCGATAGATTTCCTCGAGGGTGTGGCCGGTCTGCTCAGCGGTCAGCTCGCTCATGGTCTTCTTCATGTCCCTGATGAGCTCGGCGTTGATGCGCACGTCAGTGGCGGTGCCGCCGATGCCGCCGGAAGGCTGGTGCATGAGCACACGGGCGTGCGAGGTCAGGTAACGCTTGCCCTTGGTACCGGAGCTCAGCAGGAACTGGCCCATGGAAGCACACATGCCCAGGCCCACGGTCGCCACGTCAGGCTCGATGAGCTGCATGGTGTCGTAGATGGCCATGCCGGCGGCGATGGAGCCGACCGGCGAGTTGATGTACAGCCAGATGTCCTTCTT
>ERZ826146.1681-NODE-1681-length-19347-cov-5.284729_pt1 | contig 19347 bp, 20 predicted proteins | sample MGYA00519857_ERZ826146 | MGnify/ENA primary metagenome ERZ826146 (study PRJEB31778, sample SAMEA3449222) | human gut metagenome | biome: human gut; feature: human-associated habitat; material: faeces | place: United Kingdom | collected 2010/2012 ...
TTCCCTTGTAATACACAAAGTATTCCTGCGGAAAAATGGCTTCAGCAGGCGAAAAGTCCCTCGCTGTTGGTCATATTCCCGGTTTTCAGATAGACCCTAAATCGGCAAGAGCTGTGAGCGAGAGATTTTTCGGCCAATCGAGGTATCGAAAACGGCGGAATACTTTGTGTATTTCCCGCTTTCGATACCGAAGAGTGGACGGAAAAGATTCGCTCACGGCCGCAGACGATTTATTCAGAGGTTCCCTAGTATACCCTCTCCGTCCTCGCTGCGCTCAGCCACCTCTTCCAAGGGGAGAGGCAAGGGAGCGGATTTCTTAAGATATGGGCAAATTCCCTTGCTTTTTCCCTCGCCGCATGGTAAAATGTTCTGACGAAACTGATAAAAGGGGGAGTTTGCTTGAAGCGTATCGGGATCGGGCTTTTTCTGTGCATATTGCTGATGGGCTTTTTTGTGCTGCCCGCGTCCGCCGAGAGCGCGGCCTCCCGGGTGGATACCTACTGCACCGTCAGCGCCGAGGGCGACTGTCAGGTGAATATGACCGTCACTTTGCGCATGGAGTATGTCACTACTTCCATGAGTTTCCCTCTGCCCGCCAACGCCACGGGCATTACTCTGAACGGCGCTTCCGTCTCCACCAGCAAGACATCCTCCGCGACCATGGTGGATATCAGCCGGGTGGTCAGCGGCATTACCGGGGAGATTCCCCTGAATTTCAGCTTTACACTCCCCAAGTCCGTGGGCGTTGTGACCGTTGACAAGGAGCGGAAATTACAGCTGAGCGTCGAGCTGCTCAGCGGCTTTGAGTTCCCGGTGGAGCAGTTGAGCTTTGTCATCACCATGCCCCCGGGAAATATGCCCAACGCGCCGAAGTTCACCAGCATCTACCGTCAGGAGAGCATTGCCTCCGACCTGACCGTCACGGTGAGCAGCAACCAGATCATCGGCGCCAGCAAGACCATTCTGAACGACCACGAAGGCATCACCATGACCATGCTGGTGGATCAGAAAATGTTCCCCACTGTCAGCACCTACATCCGGGAGGGCAACCCGGAGATCAAATACATGCTGATCTGCGTGGGTCTCGCGCTGGTGTACTGGCTGATTTTCCTGCGCACGAAGCCCATCGCCCACATCCGCAGCACGACCCCGCCTGAGGGCATTACCGCGGGCGAGCTGGGCTGCCGTCTGACCCTGTCCGGCGGCGATCTGACCATGATGGTGTTTACGTGGGCACAGCTGGGCTACCTGCTCATCCAGACGGACAGCGGCGGAAAGGTGCTGCTGCACAAGCGCATGGACATGGGCAACGAGCGCAGCCTCTTTGAAAACAAGATTTTTGCACTTCTCTTCGGCAGCCGCCAGACGGTGGACGCCACCGGCTATCCCTACGCCAAGCTCAGCCGCAAGGTGTCGGCCATCGTTCCCAATGAGCGGAATATGTACCGGGGCGTCAGCGGGAATATGAAGATTTTTCGGGGACTTTGCTGCGGCGCCCAGATTTTCTGCGGCGTGTGCGTTGCCATGAATATGACCTCCGCCCGGGCGATCCAGATCCTGCTTTCCATCATTCTGGGGGCCTTTGGCGCGGTATCCGGGTGGCTGATTCAGGATATGGCCTACCGCACCCATCTGCGGGGCAAGCTGCCCATGCTGATCGGGGCAGTGTGTATTGCCCTATGGGTAGTGCTGGGGCTGCTGTGCGGGCAGGTCTGGATACCGCTGCTCAGCGCGATCGGCGAATTCCTGCTGGGTTATTTCGCCGCTTACGGCGGAAAACGCAGCGATCTGGGCAGCTACGCGGCGGCGCAGGTGCTGGGATTCCGGCGCTACGCAAAGAAACTTCCCACGGAGGATGTCAGCCGCCTGATGGCCAACGACCCGGATTATTTCTTCAATCTCGCGCCCTTTACGCTGGCGCTGGGGGTCATCAATCCCTTTGCCAGAGCCTTCGGCCATCGGAAGCTGGAGCGGTGCCCGTATCTGGTCACCCGCGCCCGGAACGTCCAGACGGCGGAGGAATGGGCAGGCATCCTGCTGGACACAGCCGACCGGATGGACGAAAAGCTCCGTCAGATGCAGATCGACCGGTGGATACCGGTCCGCCTGCGGCGGAGAAGAAAGTGAAAACCCACGGGTCATTGATTGGGTGTTCGCAATACAGTGAGTGGAGCGTATCGGCATCGATACGCTCCATTTCTCATGTCAACATGCGTTATGTAACGGGGAACAACCCCCTTGGCTCTCCCTCTGGGAGAGCTGTCACCGAAGGTGACGGAGAGGGCGCTGCACCCCGGTTTTCCCTCTCCGGCTTCGCTTCGCCCAGCCACCTTTCCCATAGAGAGAGGCAAGGGATGCAGCTCATCCCGTGGGTTCTGTGTTATTTCAGTATCTCCCGAACCTGGGCGATGCTCAGCCCCTGCTCCCGGGCGATGGCCGCGATGTCCTCATACTCGGCCTTCTGCCGCTGGACGCCGTAACCGGAGGATATCTTCTGCCGAACCGCGCCGTAGGGGGTGGAAACGGTCTGTGTGCGCCGCTCCAGCGTGTAGCGGTTTTGAAGGCTTTCCCGGATGCCCAGAGTGGTGGTGTGGCGGAAGATCAGCCGCGCCATTTTCTCCCGGTCGCCCGCCCGGCACAGAACGCTCAGAAGCACGCCGGGGCGGTTCTTTTTCATGCCGATGGGGGTGGTGAACACGTCCAGCGCGCCGCCGCTCAGCAGCTGCTCCATGGCGAACCCGATCTCCTCACCGGTCATATCGTCGATGTTGCACTTAAGCTCCGCAATGGCGTCGGTCTGCTCAGAGGTCTCCCCAAGCATGACCCGCAGGCAGTTCGCTTGCGGGAAGTCCTTTTTGCCCATGCCGTAGCCGGTTTTCTGCACCCGCATGACGGGCAGGCTGCCAAAATCGTCGGCAAAGTACTTCAGCAGCGCCGCGCCGGTGGGGGTACACAGCTCACCCTGAACGTTCCCGGCCTGAATGGGCATTCCCTCAAGGAGCAGTGCGGTAGCCGGCGCGGGAACGGGGAGAATCCCATGGGCGCACCGGACGGTGCCGCTTCCCACGGAGACGGGGGACACGATCACCTGATCGGGGCGAATTTCCCGCATCAGCAGGCATACGGCGGTGATGTCCGCAACGGCGTCCATGGTGCCGACCTCGTGGAAGTGGATCTGCTGAACCGGAACGCCGTGGACGCGGCTTTCCGCCTCGGCGATGAGATTGTACACGGCCAGAACGTCCAGCTTGACCATGGAGGGGATGGGCAGTCTGTTCACGATTTCCTCAATGCCCTCCATGCTGCCGTGAACATGGTCGTGATGGTGACTATGAAGGTTCTCGTCTTCCTCGACTCCCGCCACCCGGACGGAAAAATGGGTTCCAGACACACCGCATTTCACGCCTTTTTCCGCGCTGACGGTGACGCCGGGGATGCCGAGACCGTTCATTTTCTCAAGAAACGCCGCCCGATCGGGAAGCAGCTCCAGCAGCGCCGCGGCGAGCATATCCCCGGCAGCGCCCATGGCGCATTCGATGTACAGCGTTTTCATCCCTTGACCTCCATGTGGTTGATCATGTTCGCCAGATACCCCGCGCCGAAGCCGTTGTCGATGTTCACCACCGACACGCCGCTGGCGCAGGAATTGAGCATACTCAGCAGCGCCGCCACGCCGCCGAAGGACGCGCCGTAGCCCACACTGGTGGGGACGGCGATCACCGGGCATTCCGCGAGACCGCCCACCACGCTGGCAAGCGCCCCCTCCATGCCCGCGATGGCGATGACCACGCTGGCTTCCATAATAGAATCCATATGGGCAAGCAGCCGGTGGACGCCGGACACGCCCACGTCGTACAGCCGCACCACCTCGCTGCCCAGCACCTGTGCCGTCAGCGCCGCCTCCTCGGCCACGGGGATGTCGCTGGTGCCGCCGGTGGCGATGACGACTTTTCCGATGCCGTCGGGCTGGGGAAGTCCACCCACAATGCCCACCCGGGCGTCCTTATGATAGTCCAGCTCCCGGGTGCTGCCGACATAGGCCGCCGCTTCGGGGGACATTCTGGTGATGAGGACACGGTTCTGGCCGTTGGCGCGCATGGCGTCGATGATGCCGCCGATCTGCTCCGGGGTCTTCCCCGCGCCGTAGATCACCTCTGCCGCGCCCTGCCGCACCTTCCGGTGCAGATCGACCTTCGCGTAGCCGATGTCCTCGAAGGGGGCCTTTTTCAGTTCCAGCATGGCGTCGTCCACGCTGGTTTCCCCGGATTGGACGGATTCCAGAAGCTTTCGGATTTCAGAGTTCATTTGCGCACCTCCAGATTCAGCAGGACGCTGTCATAATCTTTGCGGAGTTCGGTCACGATCTTCTCCCGGTTTTCCAGAAGCAGGGGCAGATCGGTCTCCCGCAGCTCCAGTTTCGCGGTATTGTCCACCATGCGGACACGGAAATCCCGGAACCCAAGTCCGAAGAGAAATCCTTCCGCTTTTTCCGTCTGCTTCAGCTTTTGCAGCGTTATTTCTTCCCCGGTGCGGATCCGGGTGGCGAGGCAGGCGTAGGCGGGCTTGTCCCAGGTAAACAGCCCGGCTTCCTTGGAAAGACGGCGGATCTCCGCTTTGGTCAGGCCGCACTCCCGGAGGGGAGAGCGAACGGACAGTTCCCGCAGCGCCCGCATTCCCGGCCGGTCGCCCGCGTCGTCGGAGGCGTTGGTACCGTCCAGCAGCACCGGGAAGCCGTCGTTTTCCGCCGCCCGGAGGATTTGCCGGAACAGCGTATTTTTGCAGTGATAGCAGCGGTCGGGCGGGTTCGCCGTGACCGCGCCGCTCATAAGAACGTCCACATGCAGCACCTGCATATCCGCGCCCAGCTCATCCGCCAGCCGCCGTGCGTCCGCCAGCTCAAATTCCGGCTGGAAGGCGGTGCTCACGTAATAGGCCTTCACCCGCGCGGCGTACCGCGTCGCCGCGTACAGCAGGTACGCCGAATCCACGCCGCCGGAGAAGGCAATGGCAACCTCCCGGTTCTCGGCAAAAAATTGCTCCAACGTCATATTGTTTCCTCCAGTGCTGCGGAAATCGTTTTTCCCATTATACACGAGAATGTGAATTCTGACAAGTAGGAAGCCGCACAATAGCCTTTTATGGGTTGCTTTTCACAATCGGATGGTGTATACTGAACGCAGTGCCCTTAAAAAATGAGAAGAGAGGTATCACCATGCAAGAAACAAAAAACAGTTCCTGGTACAGCACCGTGGCAGGGGCGCTTTTTGCCTTTGGAGGCGTTATGGAGCTATTCCAGTGGCTGCGTATCCTCCGCTTTATGTCGTTCAGTGACTATGTTCAGATGCTGATCTGGGTAGCAAGCTGTGCAGTTCTGGCCTTTGCCCTCCTGACGAAGCGCAGAGACATCTTCCTGCCCGTGGGCTTCGCTCTTGCCGGTATTGCCTGCCTGTTCTTCCTGAATTTCAGAAATGTTCTCCTGCTGCTGGGTAACTGGGGCATGGCGTTCTTGGCCGTGGTCTTTGTGACCGACTATCTGCCCCAGCTCCGGGAGCAGGTGAAGAAGTTCTGGTTCATTCCCCCTGCGGTCGTTGCGCTTGCCACAGTGCTGTCGATTGGCGGCGTTTGGTTTGTAGCCTTTCTGAGATTGCTTGCTACATGCGCCGGTACGTTCCTGGCAGCCATGTGGGTCGCTTACCCCGAAGGACTCCCTCAGCAGACGGTGAGCACATCCGCCGAAACCGAAAGCTCTCCGGCCACGGCCGCTTCTGAGATTTACTGCGGTCTGGTCAAGCACATTCTGCTGCTGCTGTTCACCTGCGGCATCTGGCTGTATATCTGGATTTACCGCGTCACCGGCTACACCAACAATGTAGAGGGCGAAGAAAACCGCAACCCCACCAACAAGCTGCTGCTGTGCCTGTTCGTCCCCTTCTACGTGATTTATTGGATGTATAAGACTGCCCAGCGTCTTGACAAGATGGCGGCGGCGAAGAATATCCCTTCCGATCTTTCCACCCTCTGCCTGATTCTTGCCATCTTTGTTCCCATCATCCCGCCGATTCTGATGCAGGATAAGCTGAACGACATTGTCACCGGCCGTGTTGCTCCTGCTGCCCCCGCTGCCGCTCCTGCGCCTGCGCCCGCCGCCGCACCGACCAGCGTAAGCGAGGCTGCGGACGACCTGCTGAAGCTCAAGGAGCTGCTGGACGCGGGCATTCTCACCCAGGAAGAATTTGACGCAAAGAAAAAGCAGCTGCTGGGGCTGTAAATTCCATACGACAAGGCGCGGGGCAGATGCCCCGCGCCTTTTGACAAGCCAGGAGGGAGCGGATTTTCCGCTCCCTTCAGGTATTTACTTCTTGATGATCTCGCTGAGCTTCTCGGCGGCGGTGGTAACCGCGTCGCTGACGACGGCGGCAGCCTTGTTTGCCTTGGCGGCGGCCTTCTCCAGAGCGATCTCCTTGGCAAAGTAGCGGTTCAGCATACCCTGCAGAGCCTTGCCGTGGCGGGCTTCGTCCTTCGCCATTTCATGGACGGTGTCGTGGATGGCGTCCAGACCGTTCTTCTTGGCGCAGGCGGCCAGGTCAAACTTGCCCTGGGTGGCGCCGAACTCGCAGTCAACGCGCCAGGCCAGATTGTCCTTGGTGGTGGCCTTCATGTGAGGCTCCAGATCCTCGCCCAGCATCTCGGCGAACTTGGCGGCGTGCTCGGCTTCCTCGTGGGCGGCCTTCTCCCAGTACAGGCCGATCTCGGGGTAACCCTCCCGGTGGGCAATGCGGGCCATGCACAGATACATGCCGACCTCGCTGCACTCGCCCTGGAAGTTGGCCATCAGCTGCTCGAAGATGTACTTCTTGTCTTCCTCGGAGATGTCGGGGTTGTTCTTCACGGTCTTGGCGTAGATGCCGTACTCATGCTCGGCGGCCAGCTTGCCTTCCTCCATGACCTTGAACTTGGAGCCGTCAACACCGCACACGGGGCACTTGAAGCCTTCGGGGATGAACTCGCCTTCGTAGACATAACCGCACACGGGGCACACAAATTTCTTCATAATCGATTCCTCCAAAATTAGTTTTATAAGTTATTTGGGCAAATATGCCCGGGATTACAATAAATTACGCCTCTTCCTCGAACAATTCGGGGCCGACGCCGCAGAGGGGGCATTCGTAGTCTTCGGGCAGCTCGTCGCCTTCGTAGACGTACCCGCAGACGGTGCAGACATATTTTTTCATACAGCTTCCTCCTTAGTTTCTGATTTGCAGCCGCGGCACAGACCTGTGAAGGTCAGCTGGCAGCTGTGTACCTGACAGCCGGTGCATTCCTCGGCGGCGCGTCCCAGAGACAGAGGGGCTGCCGTATCGGGAAGGTCAATCACCGCGCCGCAGGCTGTGCAGATGAAGTGGACATGAGGGCGGGTGTCGGCGTCGAAGCGTTCGCTTCCGTTCACCGTACCCACGCTCTGGATCAGGCCCTGACTCTTGAACAGGGCGAGATTGCGATAGATCGTGGCAAGGGAGATGTCCGGGTGTTCCTCCCGCAGCATTTCGTGAACCATTTCCGCTGATGGATGAAGCACGGTGCCGCGGAGGCAGGACAGGATCGCGTTGCGTTTTTTGAATTGCTTGGTTGCCGCTTCCATAGGCACCTCCTTTGGGTTGATTTATTTAAGAACTATTCTTATTTACATCTAGAGTATAGCACGGGGCATTTCATTTGTCAAGAGTAAAATGAGAATTATTTGCATTTATTTTCCAAAAAGAAAACCGTCCGCCGAATGCGTACAGTCGGCGGACGGTTTGTCATAGCTTGGCAATATCGGCGACCAGAGCATCCACCTCGGCCTGCGTGGTAGCCCAGCTGGTGCAGAAACGCACGACTGTTCCCTGCTCCGCGGCCCCTTCTTCCTCAAAGTAGTAGCCCTGTGCCAGCACTTCCTTCTGCTGCTGGGTCAGAATGACAAACTGCTGATTGGTGGAGCTTTCCACCCAGAATGGGATGCCCTTCGCCGCGAATGCTTCTCTGATCTGCATGGCAAGCGCGTCGGCGCGCTTCGTTTTCTCAAAATACTCGCCGCTTTCCAGCATGGCCGCAAATTGCAGACCCATCAGCCAGCCCTTGGCCAGCACCGCGCCGTGCTGCTTCATGTACGCCTTGAAGCGGTATTGAAGCGCGGGTTCGGTAATGACCAGCGCCTCGCCGAACAGTGCGCCGCACTTCGTCCCGCCGATGTAGAACACGTCCGTCAGTTCCGCGAAATCCTTCAGAGTCAGATCGTTGTCCGCCGCTCCCAGACCGTAGCCCATTCGCGCCCCGTCCACGAACAGATACATGCCGTATTTCCGGCAGACCTCCCGGATGCTTTGCAGCTCCTGCTTGGAGTACAGCGTCCCCTTCTCGGTGGGGAAGGACAGATACACCAGCTTCGGCTCGGTCAGGTATTCCGGCGCGCCGCCGTCATAATACGCCGCCGCACATGCGGCGATCTGTCCGGCGGTGATTTTCCCGTCGGTGTTGGGAAGGGCGAGAATTTTGTGCCCCGTGTTTTCGATGGAAGCGGCTTCGTGGCAGTTGATATGTCCGGTGTCGGCGGCGATGACGCTCTGGATGGGGGACAGCGCCGCCGCGATGACCACGAGATTTGCCTGGGTCGCGCCGGGGACGAATTTGATCAGGGCGTCCCCGGAGGAAACCAGCTGCTTGATGACCGTCTCGGCACGTTGGCACCAGATATCCTCGCCGTAGCCCGCGAAACTGTCAGTGTTGGTGGCGGTCAGGGCGCTCAGGATGGAGTCCAGCGCCCCGTGGTTGTAATCGTTGTTGAATCGAATCATGGCTTTACTCCTTTGTCTCTGCGTTCAGCGCGTCCACCACGATGTCCGGGTAGGGGTTGGCGATCACGGTGCGGTAGGTGTGGTAGATCACCATGCCGGGCTTGCCGTTGGGGATTTTCTTCACCTGCTTCACCGCCGTCACGTCCACGGGAATGTTCTGCCCGCCCCCGGTTTCGGCGTAGTAGGCGGCCAGCTGCGCCGCCTGCGTAACGGTGTCGTCCGGGGGCGTAGTGCCGCCGCAGGAGATGATGACGTGGGAGCCGTGCACCTTGGAGGCATGGCACCAGATGTCGTCCTTCCGGGCAAGGCGGAAGGTCAGCTCGTCGTTCTGGCGGTTGTTCCGGCCGACGTAGATCGGGTAGCCGTCGGTGCTTTCAAACCGCATGGGGGGCAGCTTGGCCTGCTTCATCCGCTTCCGGTCGGTGTCGGGGCGGAGATATCCGCCCTCCTGTAACTCCCGGCGGATCTCCTCCAGCTCTCCTTCGGAACCGGCGCGGTTCAGCTCCTCCAGCACGCTTTTCAGGTAGTCCAGCTCCAGCCGCCCCAGCTCCAGCTGCTTCGTCAGCTCCTTCTCCGCGTTTTTCATCCGGGCGTAGTCCTTATAATACCTGGCGGCGTTCTGGTTCGGGGAGAGAATGGGGGAAATGGGAATGTCCACCGGCCGCATTTCCTCGTCGTAGAAGTCCTCACACTGAACGGTAGTCTGCCCCTTCACGATGCGGTGGAGGTTGGCCGTGAGGATGTCCCCCAGCTGACGCAGACGCTCCCGGTCGTAGGTGGCTTCCAGCTCCTTTTCCTGAATGGCCAGCTTTTTCGTCAGGCGGCTGCACAGATTCTGAACGGTTTTGCGCACGGCCTGCCCCTTCTGCCGCATGGCGTCCTTCTGATCCCGGACGGTGTAGTACATATCCAGCAGCTTGCCAAAGGACTCGGCGCGGCGGCACTCGCCGTATTCCCGGATGGGGCAGAAGGCGAACTGCTTCGGCGTGCCGTCCGGGAGGGCGTAATAATAAGGCGCGGGATGGCTCAGATGCTCATGGAAGAACAGCGACAGCTTGTCGGCGGTGGTGTCCGCGTCCAGAGAATCAATGCGGGCGTCCGTGCTTCCGGCGGCGTACAGCGCCGCCTCCCGGCACACCAGAGGGGACAGACCGCCAACGGTGTCCATCAGCCGGTCGGCCAGAACGTCCGCCCCGGGGGCAGTGAGTATGTTTACATAACGCTGGGCATCACCCTCCGGGGCACTGTCCAGCAGGTTCAGCTTCATGACCGGCTCCGGCGGCTGATACATGAGACCCGGCAGCGCTGCCCGCTTGGCGCTTTCGTCAAGGCCGATGCGCCGCAGGCAGTCCAGAATCCGCCCCTCAGGGGACAGTAGATACAGATTGCAGGTGCGCCCCATCAGCTCGGCTACCAGCGTCTTTTGCACCGGAAAGCCCATCTCGTCGGTGCAGTCGAAGCGGAACGATGCCGCCCGCTCCATGGGGGGCTGGGAAACTTCTGTCAGCTTTGCCCCCAGAAGGTGCTTGCGCAGAAGCATACAGAACATGGGCGGCTGCGCCGGATTCTCCGGAGAAGCCGCCGTCAGATGCAGCCGGGGGGCGGTGGGGTTGGCGGCGAAGAGCAGCTTCTCCCGTCCCTCCTGGCAGCGCAGATGAACGATCACTGTGTCTCTGGCGGGCTGGTGGATTTTCTCCACCCGTGCGCCGATGCACCGCGTGCGGACCTCCTCCAGCACGGCGGATAAGAAAAAGGCATCAAATGCCATGATGCAGTCCTCCTGCTTTGATAGTTTACTCTCCCATAACGGCCTTGAACAGCTCGTTCAGCCGCTGGGTTTTCCCGGCGAGGTACAGTGCGCCGAACAGGGCTTCCAGACCGGTGGCCTTTGCGTACTCGGCGGGGGTGGCGGATTTTGGCACCGCATGGACGTGAGCGTTTTTCCCCCGGCGATAGTAGGCAAGCTCCTCCTCGGTCAGCAGGGGCAGCAGCTTGTCCGCGAATTTCGCCTGAGACGTGGCCTTCACCATCTGAATGGTGTCGTGGTGCAGCTGCCCCACGGTCTTTTCCCCCTGAGCGCAGAGGTAGCCCCGGCAGAGAATCTCAAACACGCAGTCCCCCATATGGGCAAGCCCCAGATTGGAAATGGCGTCGATCTCCGATTGGGGCAGGTTCATTTTGAAATAATTTTCCATAGTTTCTCCCGATTGACCAGAAATTGGGCGCAAAGCCCGGTGAACAGCCCGGTCAGAATACTAATGACGATCATCACCGGCAGGTAAACCGCCAGCGACACCGTCCCCGTCAGGGCAATCGCCATGGCCATCTGTCCGACAGAGTGGGCGACGGCGCCCAGACACCCGGCGACCCAAAGCTGCTTTTTCGTAAGAATTTTCCGCAGGGCGATGGTCACGCCGATGGCACAGACGCCCCCGGCGGCGGAGTACAGAATGGTGCTGAAATTCCCGGCGAACACCGCCCCCAGAAAAACGCGCACTGCCAGCACCGCTGCGCCCTCCTTCGGCCCCAGCACAAACACAGTGAACACCGTCACGATATTGGCAAGCCCCAGCTTCACGCCGGGGATGGGAACCGGGGAGGGAATCTGGGCTTCGATCATGAAAATGGTCAGGGCAATGGCGGCCAGCAGCGCCAGAAGCGTCAGTTTTTTCGTTTTCAATCCGGCACCGCCTTTCCACGTGTCCTTATATCCGATACAGCCGTTTCCCGTTTTCCATGGTGGCGGCGCGGACTTCCTCCACGGAAATCCCCCGGATCTCTGCCAGACGCTCGGCCATGCGGTACAGTTTTCCGGGGTCGTTGCGTTTTCCACGGAAGGGTTCCGGGGACATGTAGGGACAGTCGGTTTCCAGAACGATGCGGTCCAAGGGAATGGCGGCGGCAGTCTCCACCGCTTTCCGGGCGTTTTTGAAGGTCAGAACCCCGGTAAAGCCGATGTACCAGCCCCGGGCGATCAGCCATTTGGCCATTTCCGCCGAGCCGGAATAGCAGTGGAACACCCCCGTGACCTCCGGAAATTCCTCCACCATGCGAAGCCCGTCCTCATGGGCTTCCCGCTCGTGGACAATGACGGGAAGACTTAAGTCCCGCGCCAGCCCCATCTGGGCGCGGAAGGCCGCCTGCTGACGGTCTCGCGGGATATCCTCGTAATGGTAGTCAAGGCCGATCTCGCCGATGGCCCTGATTTTGGGATTCAGTTTACATAATACACGATATTCTTCCAGAGCAGCGTCGTTCACCTCGTCGGCGGCGTCCGGGTGGGAGCCGACGGCGGCGTAGATGTAGTCATATCGGGACGCCAGAGCGGAGGCCGCCCGGGAGGACACGAGACTGCATCCGGGGTTCATCAGCAGCCCGATGCCCTGCTCCGGCAGGGCGGACAGAAGCGCTTCCCGGTCGGCGTCGAAGGCGCGGTCATCCATATGGGCGTGGGTGTCAAACAGCATAAGCTCTCCTTACAGTAAGCTACTCAATGACGGCCACCAGACAGCCGTCCATCTCTGTGACCCGGGGGTCGTTCAGGGAGAAATCTGTCCCGTTGGGGTATCCCCGCAGACCATCTCCGGTGCGCTTGACCTGCGCTTCCTTCAGTACCCAGAAGGTCAGCAGCGCCCGGCGCTTGTCCGGAGCGGCATCGAACTGCGCCTTTTCGTTGGGAGACAGAATTTTCTCCGCCAGGGCGAGATTTACGTTCCGGTCAAGCTCCTCGGCGTCAATGCCAATCTCCCGACGGGACAGGGCGCAGAACGCCCGCCGGGGGGTGTGGGAAATGGAAAAATGCCAGTCACTGCCGGGGAAATAGGGCTTGCCGCCCGCCGCTATGGCAACGGGCGGCAAATCCAGCCCGGTTTCCTTCCGGTAAAGCGCCGCCAGCAGCGCCCGCCCCGCCTCGTGGCCGGTTCGTCCGGCGAGGGCGCAGGACGCGATTCTCACAGCGCGTCGATGATGTCGGATTCTGCCGGTTCCTTGGGACGGCGGTTTTTCAGCCGGTCAACCAGAATGGCGATGCCCACGATCAGCACCAGCAGGCCGCACAGGCTTATGACGACCCGGGAGGTTGTCATGGGCAGAGCGATCAGCACCGCGCCCAGAATCGTGGTAATGACGGCGGGAAGAATGCCGTAATGATACCGGCTTGCGTTCAGAATGTCCTGAATGCCCCGGACGACCAGCAGGATACCCGCCAGACGACCCAATCCCGCGGCCAGCATCAGGGGGTTGCGCAGAAGCCACGCTCCCACGGCGAAGCAGCAGACGGCGGAAAGCACCTTTCCCACGGTGTCAAAGTGTCCGGCGATGGCGCTGACAGCGAACACGACGCCCGCGATCACCAGCACCCAGCCCAGAATCTGTGCCACAAGGGCGGAGGCGGAGTCCGGATGAATCAGCAGGATCAGACCCAGCACCATCAGCAGCACCGGGGTAGCGATCAGACGAATGACGGATAAAATAGTATCTTTCATAATAGAGTCACCTCTCTGAAACTCAGTATACCCCGAATCTGGGGTGGTGTCAATCGGGGAAAGCGGAAATCGGGGGCATTGCCCGACACGCACGACGCCCTCTCTTTTGATGGGGGCGGAAAACAGGAAATGGAGCGTATCAGTACAGATACGCTCCATTTCTTGTGTCAATATACGCACCCCCATTTACCTTCTCCGTCCTCGCTGCGCGCGACCACATCTCCTAAAGGGAGAGGCAAGGGAGACGCTGAAACTCTGTGAGCTACTGGAAAGCGGAGATAGCACCCTTTGTTTGCCCCACTTGAGGGCGTCCCTTTTGAATGAGGTAATGTGGTCTATCCTCCGCTGATACCCGGTTTCTCACGCAAAATGCGCGGTTTCCTTCCTCCCTTCCCTAACATCACCTACATCTTGTGATTTTTCCACTTTTTTCAGTCCCACATGTTGTGTTTCGACAAAATCTGCGCCGCGGTTGTGCTACTATGATTGCAGGCTCGTGGGACGGAGCCGGATGACTGCCGCCGTGGCGTCGTCCATCTGCTTCCCGCGGCCACACTCCAGAATTTTTGCTGCCAGCTCCCCAGGCGGCATGTCCGGAGTCAGGTCAGACCGGCGGGAAATCCCCTCTCCATCCACGCCGTCGCTGAGCAATACCAGCGCTTCCCCCCGACGCAGGGACAGCTTCTCTACCGTTTCCCGGCTTTCCGTTACGGAAATGCCCGGCGGTGGGGTGGCTGTCCCTATTTTTTCCGCGCTGCCCCGGCGAAGCAGCCAGCTGGGGGCGGCGCCCCACTTGTATAACGTGGCGTGGCCGGTGTCGAGATAGAGTTCCGCCAAGTCCACCGTGACCGCCCCGGCACTGCCCCGGAGGGCGAGAATGCTGTTGAGGGTGCGCAGGGCGTGGGCGGCCGGAAACCCGGCGGTGAGCATCTGCCGCAGAAGCGACCCTGCCGACTGCCCCTCCTGGGCAGCGCCCAGCCCGGTGCCCATCCCGTCGCAGAGAAGGACGTAATACCGGCACTCCGGCCCCGGAAAGGCAAGACACCTGTCGCCGTTGGCAAGCTCCTTGCTGCGGCTGCGGGCGGCGGCCTCGGCGCGAAACCAGGCCCTCGGCCGCTGCCCCCGGCGGGGCAGATCGTCGGCAAGCCCCCGCAGGAAATCTCCCAGAAACTGATACTGCTGCACCATCGCCGCCCGGTACTCTGACTGCCGGGCGCTGTCGGCTTTCAGAAGCTTTAATTGCTCCTGCCCCCGGCGAAGCTCCGGGATCAGCCGCCCCGACTTGCGGCATTGGGCGTCCAGCGGGTTTTGCAGCAGCGATACGTCCAGCGACGACTGCTGGGGGCAGCTGTTCCGGGCGGAGCAGCTGCCGCAGGCGCGCTGCCGCACTTTTTGCAGCACGGCGGAAGCGTCAACGGGGGGCGGCGCGGTCTCCAGAAAAAGCTGCTGGGTGACGCCGAGAACTTCCGCCCCCAGCTCCAGCCGCACCTGGGCCAGCCCCGTCTCCCCCCGGCGGCGGGCGGTCTCCTGAGAGGGCGGCATCAGAATGCCCAGCCCGCCGCCGAGAATCAGCCCCGGGAGCGGCGTATAATCCCGAATGCCGCAGATCGCCATTACCACCATGCACGCCACCCCCGGCGCGAGACAGCGCATCCACTTGCGCTCAAAGGGGATCATGCGGATCACGCCCGCGAGACACAGTACCGCCGTCATGGGAATGTTCGTCACCTGCGCCAGATCCAGCCCCAACCCTCCAAGCACCGCGGCGGGGAAAGCGCTGCCAACTGCCAGCGCGCCTGCCGCGAGATACCCCAATCCAAGATAAGGCGTCGGTGAAGCCTGCGCCAGCGCCAGCACTGCCACGCCGCCCACCAGCCAGTCGGTGACGGCGGTGCGTCTGCGCAGCGCCACGGGGAACAGCAGTCCCGCCCCGGCGGCGAGAACAATCCGCAGGAAATAGACCGGCACCGGCACGGTATCCCGCAGCACCAGCTGGAACAGCAGTCCGGTCAGCGCCGTCAGAAACGCGGAAATGGCAGGGAAGATCAGCGGCTGTTCCTCCGGAATGTGCCGGGCAAGGAGCAGCGCCAGCAGTCCGCCGGAGGCCGACCACACCAGCCCCTGCAATCCCGCGATGCCCCAGAAGACCCAGTAGCCCAGCATGGCCCCCAGACTCATGACCGCCGCGTGCCAGCCGCTCATGGCTAAAATCAGCCCCATCGCCAGCGGCTGAGGGTAATTACCCAGACTGGCCGCGCTGAGCAGAAATCCGCTGCCGCCGCACAGGAGGACGACCCCTCCTGTGCGGATTTTGGGGTTCAGCAGCAGCCTTTGGCACGTTCGCCGCCCCCGCCGCAGGTACGTTTCCATGGATGCAATCATTTCCACCACAGCCTTTCCTTAGTGATGGGAAAATCCTATCACGCCGAGAAAAATTATGCTGTCGGATTCGCAATGGTGAGAAAGTTTCTTAGGAAGCTCTGGTTAAATTGACAAGAGCTGGCAGCGAGAGATTTTGGCTCCGGGCAAAGCACGGAAAATGGAGGAATACTGTATGTATTTCCCATTTTTCGTGCTGAAGACCGGGGGCAAAAGATCCGCTGTCCAGCCGCAGGCAATTTAATCAGAGTTTCCCTTGCATCGGGGGCGGGATGGGTGTATAATGACCTGTAATTAAGGAAGCTGGAAGGGAATCAATGACGGCCATGGGCAGAGAATTTGAACTGAAATACCGGGCGGATTCCGGGAATATTGCCGCCATCCGGGCAGCATTCGGGGATTTTTCCGAAATCCGGATGGAAACGGTCTATTATGACACTTTGGATGCCGCCCTGAGCCGCCGGCGCTGGATGCTCAGACGCCGGTACGAAAACGGGACCTCCGTCTGCACCCTGAAAACGCCCCTCCCTGACGGCAGCCGGGGAGAGTGGGAAACCCCATGTGACGATATCGGGTTGGCAGCGAAAGAGTTATGTAAACTTGGCGCGCCGGAAGACCTGCTGCCCCTGACGGCAAGCGGCCTGACGGAAGCCTGCTCTGCCCGGTTCACCCGTCTGGCAAAGCAGATCGTTCTGGAACGCTGCACCGTGGAGTTGGCGCTGGACGAGGGGGCGCTGATGGGCGGTGGGAAGACGCTTCCCTTCGCCGAAATGGAAGTGGAACTGAAATCCGGCGAAGAAGCCGCCGCGACTGCCTTTGCCGAAGCTCTGGCGCAGGAATTCAACCTGACCCCGGAACCGAAAAGCAAGGCGCAGCGAGCCATGGCACTGCTGCATTAAGGACATACAGGAGAGAGAAATATGCCCAAATTTGAGACGCTGTTTTCCAAATACGACCGTCTGGTGCTGTTCGACACCGAGACCACCGGCCTAGCCTACAACCGGGACGAGATCATTGAGTTTGCCGCCGTGGTGCTGGAGCGGGTGGGCGGAACGCCGAAGGTGGTGCAGGAGTACGACCAGCTGGTCGCCCTGTCCCCCGGCGGGTTTGTGCCGCCGAAAATTCAGGAGCTGACCGGCATCTCTACCCAAGACCTGCGGGAACGGGGACTGCCCAAGACCAGAGTCTGCCGGGACATTGCCGAAATGATTCAGGGCAACACCCTGCTGCTGGCCTACAACGCCCATTTTGACCTGAGTTTTCTATTCTATATGCTTCTGCGGGACGGCGACCCGGCCGTTCTTAAGGGCAAGGACAAGCTGGACCTGCTCACGGTCTACCGCGACCGCCACAGCTACCCCCACCGGCTGTGCAGCGCCATCGAGGTCTACGGCCTTTCCGGCAAGGTGGTCAATTCCCACCGGGCGGTGGACGACGTGCTTGCCACCGTGGCGGTGATGGAGGAAATGGAGAAGGAAAAGAACGATTTGGAGCGTTATGTAAACCTTTTTGGCTACAACCCCAAATATGGCATCGAGGGCAAGCCCATCAGCTCCATTACTTACAAGCCTCAGCCCTATAACCCCGTCAAGCCGCTGTACGAGGCGTAGTATCCCTATGGAATGGCTGAATGTTTTCGGGCTGGTCATGGTGGCAGTCATCATGATACCCAATATTCTGTTTGCGATGAAGTGCAAGGACGGATTCGTGAACAAATGGAACAACAAATCTGTGGAAACCGTGGAACAAATCGGCAGGTTCGGCTGCTTTGGATTTATGATCATCAACATTCCGGGAACCTGGTTCGGGTGGTGGTCTGACGAAGCGTTTGCCGTATATCTGGTCGTAGATGCCGTGCTGGTCACGCTTTACTGTGTGATCTGGGCGGTTTGTTTCCGGAAAAGCAGCGTTTTCAGAGCGTTGGCGCTGTCCATCATCCCCTCCGTTCTGTTCCTGTTCAGCGGGATTATGAGCCGGTCGATTCTCCTGACCATTGCCGCGGTATTGTTTGCGCCGAGCCATATTCTGATTTCGTATCAAAACGCAAAATGATTTCACCACAGGAGGTAACAATATGCTGAATCCATCCGCCTATGCTCTGGGTGCCAACCGCTCCTGCATCCGGGACCTGTTTGAATACGGCTGCCAGCGCGCCGCCGTTGTGGGACGGGAGAACGTCTACGACTATTCGCTGGGCAACCCCTCCATCCCCTCGCCGAAGGAGGTGGACGAGACGGTGCGCCAGATCCTCGACGACACCGATTCCCTGCTGATTCACGGCTACACCTCCGCCGTAGGCGATTACGCCACCCGCAAGGCCATTTCCGACGACCTGAACGGCCGCTACGGCGTGTCCACCGTTCCGGAGGAATTCTTCATCGGCTGCGGCGCGGCGCCGGAGCTGGTGAGCGTGTTCCGGGCGCTGGCAGTCCCGGGGGCGGAAATTCTGGCGGTCGCGCCCTATTTCCCGGAGTACAAGCCCTTCGCCCAGGAGGCGGGGCTGGAATTTAAGGTTGTCCCGGCGGACATCCCCTCCTTCCAGATCAACCTGACCGCCATGGAGCAGATGATCACGCCCAGCACGCAGGCGGTCATCCTCAACTCCCCCAATAACCCCTCCGGCGTGGTCTACACCCGGGAGACATACCAAAAGCTGGCAGCAATCCTTAACAAAAAGGCCGCGGAGTACGGCCACCCCATTTACATCGTCTCCGACGAGCCTTACCGGGAGATCGCCTTCCACGGCGTGGAGGTCCCCTGGGTACCGCAGATCTACAAGGACACCATCGTCTGCTACTCCTTTTCCAAGTCCCTTTCCCTCCCTGGCGAGCGGTTGGGCTATGTGTTGGTCCCCAAGCAGGTGACGGACGCTGATGCCGTTTACGCGGCGACGGCAGGTGCAGGCCGCTCCCAAGGGTACGTCAACGCCCCCAGCCTGTTTCAGAGGGTGGCGGCGGAATGCTGTGACCTGACAGCGGACATCAGCGTCTATGAACGCAACTGCGCCCTGCTGACCGACGCACTTCGAGAGATGGGCTACCAGGTGGTCCAGCCCGGTGGAGCCTTCTACCTGTTCCCCCGGTCACTGGAACCGGATGACATGGCGTTCAGCGAGCGAGCCAAAAAATTCGACCTGCTGTTGGTCCCCGGCAGCGGCTTCGGCGCTCCCGGCCACTTCCGGATCGCCTATTGCGTCCAGACGGAAATGATCGAACGGGCGCTGCCTCGGTTCAAGGCACTGGCGGACTCCTATCAATGACATAGCAACGGCAAAATACCCCGGCTCTTTTGAAAAGAGCCGGGGTGTTGTTATCAGACAGCGATCCTCGTCCCTTCCGAAGAAAGGACGGGGATCGTTTATTTTGCAGAAAGTCGGCTTAGTAAGCCACACCCCAGTAGATATCAGTGGTGCACTTCTCGCCGCAGACGGGGCAAACGCCCTCGGTGCCGGACTGCTTGAGCGGCATGCAGCGGCTGGAAACACCTGCCAGCTCCTTCATCTTCAGCTCGCACTCCAGCTTGCCACACCACTTGGTCCGGGCAAAGCCGCCCTTGGTCTCCACCATCTCCTTGACCTCCTGCCAGGAGTTCAGGTCGAAAGTGTTGTCCTCCAGGTTCTTTTCCGCCTGAGCATACAGGTTGTCGTGAACGGC
>ERZ826146.1687-NODE-1687-length-19290-cov-5.316714_pt1 | contig 19290 bp, 15 predicted proteins | sample MGYA00519857_ERZ826146 | MGnify/ENA primary metagenome ERZ826146 (study PRJEB31778, sample SAMEA3449222) | human gut metagenome | biome: human gut; feature: human-associated habitat; material: faeces | place: United Kingdom | collected 2010/2012 ...
GCCCAACCCCATCATCCTCCAGATCCTGAAGGAAGAGGGCTGCGGTGTGGACTGCTCCTCTCTGACCGAGCTGATGCTCAGCGAAGTCTGCGGCTTTACCGGCAGCGACATCATGTTCTCCTCCAACCAGACCCCCGTGGAGGACATGAAGAAAGCCTATGAGCTGGGCGCTTACATCAACCTCGACGACGCCACCATGGTGGACTTCCTCGACCGTGTGGCCGGTGTGCCGGAGAACATCTTCTGCCGCTACAATCCGGGCGGAACGTTCCAACTGGGTGCGAGCGAAGAAGGCTTTCAGGTCATGGACAAGCCCGGCGACGCCAAGTATGGCATGACCGAGGAGCAGATGATCGACAGTTATAAGAAGCTGATGGCGAAGGGTGCCAAGAACTTTGGCATCCACGCCTTCCTTGCCTCCAACACCATCTCCGATGCCTATTATCCGGAGCTGGCGGGCATCCTGTTCCAACTGGCCGTCCGGGTCCAGAAGGCGACCGGTGCCCACATCTCCTACATCAACCTGTCCGGCGGCGTCGGCATCCCGTACCGCCCGGAGCAGACCGAAAACGACATCATGGCCATCGGCGAGGGCGTCCGCAAGAAGTTTGAGGAGATCCTCGTCCCCGCCGGGATGGACGATGTGTCCATCTTCACCGAGATGGGCCGCTTCACCACCGGCCCCTACGGTGCACTGGTGGCAACGGCCATCCATGAGAAGCACATCTATAAGGAGTACATCGGTCTGGACGCCTGTGCAGCCAACCTGATGCGCCCGGCCATGTACGGCGCTTACCATCACATCACCGTGCTGGGCAAGGAGAACGCTCCCTGCGACTACAAGTATGACGTGGTCGGCGGCCTGTGCGAGAATAACGATAAGTTCGCCATTGACCGGATGCTTCCCAAGATCGACATCGGCGACCTGATCTACATCCACGACACCGGCGCTCACGGCTCGGCCATGGGCTATAACTACAACGGCAAGCTGCGCAGCGCCGAGGTCCTGCTCTGCGAGGACGGCTCCCACCGTCTCATCCGCCGCGCCGAGACCCCGCGCGATTACTTTGCAACGCTGGACTTTTTGCCCATGATGAAGCCCCTGTTTGAGGAGTACGACGACTAAACACGGACGAGGTGCGCTATGTTTTTCGGATTTCAATTGACCTGCGGCCTGATGATGGTCTTCTACGGCTATTCGGTCATGAAGAACCCCCGTGTCTGGGGCGACCAAGGCCGACAGGCGGTCAAGGCGGAGAACTTTGCCGAATACTGCCGCCAGAACGGCCTGTTCTTCCTGAAAGCGGGCTGCATCATGGCAGTCATTGCCGCGTTGGATGCACTGTTCACGCTGGACGCGGTGCTGTACGTTCTGCTGTACCTGTTCGGGCTGGCGTTCTCTTTCTCCCCGCTGGTCAAGTGGTGCCGTGAGAACGAGGGCTTCTCGTGGCCGTGGCCCCATGTGGAAAGCGAGAAAAAGCGGATCAAGAAGCTGCGAAAAGAACAAGAAGACCAGAAGAAGTGAACTTCTGGTGAAAAGCACTGCACACGATGTGAAAACAATCGCTGTGCGGTGCTTTTGCGTCTGGACGGAAAAGTTTCGTCTCTTGACAGAAGTTTCCACTGCCTCTATAATGAAAGAAAAGACGACCTTCGTACCGTATCATTCTGGAGGTAGAACAATGATGACTTTGACCTATCCTGAAAATTATGCACTCCTCACCATGGAGGAAATGACGTATACCACAGGCGGCGATGCCGAAGGCGAAAACAAAGGCAGCTGGGTCCGGACGGCATTCAATATCGGCATGGCTGCGCTGGCAACAGTGGGCATCGTGAAAACCGTCGGGAGCGCCATCAGCAGCGGCTCGATCACCGGCCTGATGGCAACGGTGTGCGGCCTTGGCACGACTGTGCTGGGTTACCTGAACATTTCCAGCATCGGTGCCATCGCCGGCCAGATCCAGAAGGCCTATCCGGAGCAGTACCCGGAAGAGGGCACTACCCTCAACGGCACCCTGATCCGGGATTCGGCCCTTGTCTACTTCTCTTCGCCCATCGGCGCTCTGCTGGGCCTCGCCAATATCGGCACGGCCGCCGGTTATGTGTACTGCATGCTCAAATGAGCGGAACTGGAACCATAAGATGAACCCCACCCCCGGCGCGGAACCTTCTGCGCCGGGGGTGATTTTGTGCACGGTGGAATGATTGCATTTTTCGTGGGAATGAGATATGCTGGAACTGACCCGGAAAGGCGCAAAGGGCAAGGCCGACACCGAGCGTGTGGCCCGCGAGATGCGCACCCTGATCGAGTACATGAAGACCGAAGGGGCCGACATGAACAAGGCGCAGGGGCTGGCTGAGACCATTGCCGGGGAGATCCTCGACGAGGCGACTTACCGGAATACGGAGCTGTGGCAGCAGTACCCGGAATACCACGAGCTGAGCTACACCGTGGACAAGAACGGCAAAGCCAAGGCGGAGCTTGTGCGCCAGTACGGAAGCTGGAGCGAAGCGGTGGCCGAGGCCCGGAAGCACGGCGTGAAGCTGCGGCAGGAGGAAGGACACCGGGACGGAAACCCGGCGGAAGAATACGAAGCCATTGTGAACGATACCCGGAGCATGGGCGGCACAAAGCAGGGCGCAGCGGAATTGTTCCGGGGAGCCGCCAAGGCAGCGGGCGTGGACGGCGCGGCCAGCATGGAGAGCGCCGAGTGGCTGGATGTGCTGATGAACGTGCACGACACCATCAAGCCAAAGATGATGAGCCGGTTCGCGGATGTGGCTGAGTACGAAGATGCCAAGGTGGAGCTGGCGGGCCGGATGATCGGCGACTTGTTGCATGTGAACGAGATGAACGACGCACAGGCCATCTTCGATTCCTTCCAGCAGTGGCAGCGCCGGGCCGCTGCGGCAGCAGCCGGAGACGAAACCAGTGCGGCCAAGGCTGTGAAAGACCTGCGGGCTGTGCAGAAGGAGCAGACGAGAGAATTCAACCGGCGTTTGGCGGAGAACCAGAAAGCCGGGAACCAGAGCGAAGCAGTGCAGCAGATGCAGGAGCAGCAGCGCCGGAATGCCAAAGCAGAAGCGATGCTGGACGCCAATCTGGATGCACTGGGCGTGGACATCACCAACTCCGGCGACATGGCCGAGAAGCTGGATGTGCTGAAGGAAGCCTACGAACGGGAATGGAGAGCCGAGAAAAAGCGCCTGAAGGAAGAGCGGCAGCAGATGTTGGACGAGATCACGCTGGAAAACAAAACTCTGAAAGCGGAGAACCGGGACCTCGCCCGACAGGTGGCCAACGAGCAGCGCCGGGCTGACCGGGCGGAGTACAGCCAGATCGTGCAGGAGCGCGAGATCATGGAGTGGGAAGCCGAGAACCAGAAGAAAGCCGAAGCGTGGCAGCAGAAACAGGCCCAGAAAAATGCCATTGCGGTGGAAGTGGCCCGCCAGCAGCGGGACGAGGACATTGCCGTGGCAAAAGCACTGGCCGAAAAGCGGGTGCAGCGGGCGCGGGACGGACGGAAGGCTGATGAGCTGAAGCGGAGCATCCGGAACAATGCGGCCCAATTGAACCAGATGATCCTGCGGCCTTCGAAGGGCAAGTATGTGCAGCCGCGGCTCATCCAACAGGCGGCAGAGGTGGCGAAGTTGGCGGATATGGCCGTTCTGAACGATGCGGCGGTGCGGAAGCTGACGGCGCTGGCCAACACCATCAGCCAGACGCAGGGCACGGCCAGCGACCCCAGCAGCCTTGCCTACGACTGGGAACAGACCGGTGTGCCGAAGCTCATCCAAGCCTTACAGGCCGACATGATGAACGCGAAACAGGCGCAGCTTGACCGGCTGCACCAGCAGTTGACCGAGGCCGAGGCGCTGGGCGACGGCGAAAAGGCCGAGAGGCTGCGGGACCGGCTGAAGGCCCGTATCAAGGAGACGGAGAACCGCACCTATCTGCCTATGACGGTGGAGCAGCTGCGGATGCTGAAGGCCATCACGGCGGGGACGCTGCACGTGATCCGCACCGAAAACAAGACTCTGAGCCTTGCCAAGACCGAGGAAGTGGACGCCTTTGCCCAGAAGGCCGGGCTGGAAGTGCTGGCCGCCAAGGGAAACGAGACCGGCAGAATCCGGGATGCACTGACCAAATACAATCTCGACATGCTGGGCGCGAAGCGAGTCTTCCGGATGCTGGGCGGGTACACCAAAAACGGCCAGATGGAAAAGCTGGCCGACATGCTGAACCAAGGCCAGCTCCGGCAGACCCAGATCACGGTGGAAGGCACCAAGCTCTTCGACAACGTGACAGGCAAGGCCAACCTCAAGCAGATGGAGCGGTTCGCTGGCCCCGGCGCGGAGCTGGTGGACATCGGGCTGACGGACGCAAAGGGCAAGGCCGTGCCGCTGACCCATGGGCAGCTGTGCAGCCTGTACATGCACTTGCAGAACACGGACAGCCGGGAGCACCTGCTCAACGGCGGCCTGACTCTGCCGGACACAACGCTCTACAACGAGGGTGACATCGAGCGGGCTTACCAGAAGGGGCAGACCGTGAGGATCGGAATGCTGACGGGGGCCGACGGAATGCCCATGGCCGACACCATCCTGAACACCGTGGAGAATGCCCTGACCGACTACGACCGGAAGTGGATCGAGGACATGAAGGGCTTCTTCGGGGACTACACCACGAACCTCATCAACGAGACCAGCATGAAGCTGGTGGGATTCCAGCGGGCGACGGTGAAGAACTACTACCCCATCGCGGTGGACAAGACCCAGCTGGCCAGCGAGATCGAGGGCCTGAAGCTGGACGCCACCATCGAAGGACGCGGAATGCTGAAGGAGCGCGTGAAGAGCGGCTTGCCTATCCTGCTGGAAGAGTGCAGCAGCGTGGTGCAGCGTTCCCTTCGGGACACAGCGGCCTACGCGGGCCTTGCAGCCCCCATCCGGGACGCAAACCGCATCCTGAACGCGAATGTGGAGACAGAGGACGGCATCCAAAAGCTGAAGAGCGGCGTGCTGAAGGAACATTGGGGACGGGACGCCGTGAACTACGTGGATTACCTGCTGACCGACTTGCAGACGAAGCAGCGCAAGCGCTCGGACGGCATCGGCCGGGTGATGGGAAAGCTGCGGGGCAACTATGCCGGGGCCATCCTGACGCTGAACCCCGGCGTGGCCATTGCACAGGCGGCGTCCCTGCCCACGGCGGGGGCCGTGCTGGGCAGCGATACCATGGCGGCAGTGCTGCCCTTCGTGAAAAACCTCTCCGGCAAGCAGCGGCGGGCACTGGAAGCGGAGATCAGCGAACACGGCGACGCGCTGCTACAATACCGACTGCGGGGCAGCCAGCGCGGAGAGCTGGCGTCCATCGGCGTTTCGGGGAGCTTTGCCGAAAAGGCCATGGACAAACTGCCCAAAAGCGTGACCGGCTGGATCAACTCGATGGACGAGATCACGGTGGCGGCACTGTGGGAAGCCTCAAAGCACTACGTGGAACACCACGCGGCAGAGTTTGCCGACGGTGCGGCCACCAAGGGCAGTGACGCCTACTGGAAAGCTGTGAACCAGATGTACCAGAAGGTCATTGAGGAGACCCAGCCCAACTATACCGTGATGCAGCGGGCGGGCATCCAGCGCAGCGACAACGAGATCACCAAGACGCTGACCATGTTCACCACCCAGCGGTTCCAGAACTACGGCATCCTCGCCGATGCGGTGATGGACTACAAGGCCCAGAGAGCCCGGTACAATGCAGAGAAGAGCGCCGAGAACAAGGCCGAAGTGCAGCGGGCCGGGCAGAGCTTGCGCCGGGCTGCCGCAAGCCAAGTGATACAGACGGCGGTATTCGCCCTGATGAAGATCGGCGCGGACTTCCTGCTGCATCGGTGGGATCGCGAGCAGGATGAAAACGGCGACGTGACCGCCGAAAGCCTGTGGAACCGGTTTGCGGGGCTGTTCACCGAGAGCGCGGCGGGCAACTTCCTGTTTGGTTCGGAAATCTACAGCATGGTGGGCAACGCAGTGAACGGCACGGACTACGATGTGGTGAGCGCGACCAACATCAGCGCCGTCAACGACCTGTTTGCCGCTACCACGAAGCTGTACACCCTGATCCGGAAGGACACCACCGGCATGGACGAAGAGGAACTGGAAGCCTACCACCGGAAGCTCCGGAAGGCCGGGGTCGATGTGATGGAATATGGGCTGGACATCGCGGGCATCCCGGCGGCAAACGGGCGGAAGATGGTGGAAGCCTTCGCGGCCTACGCGGACGACGTGCAGGGCCTTGCAAACGGCGAAGGGTTCAGCCTGAACGGAACCCCGGCCAGCGCGACCGGACAATACGACCGGCTCTTCAACGCCATTGAGCGGGGTGACGCGGAGGAAGCTGCGGCTGCTCTTGGCAAGCTCGAACAGATGGGCAAGAGCGACAAGGTGAAGGCGGAACTCAAGAAACGCCTGAAGAACTACGACCCGGACATCGAGACAGCGGCCAAGGCCCGGAACGCGGGCAATGACAGGACCCGGCAGAAGGCGACCGAGGACTGCATCCGGGCACTTTATAAAGGGCTTGGCATCCGGGAGGGCGTCAAAGAGGATGCAGCCAAGCGGGAGGCCATCATCGACCTTGTGACCGGGGCCGTGAACCAGAAGGCCGATGAGCTGCTGGCCGGAGACAAGGACCGGAACGTTTACGATGATCTGACCGACGCACTGGAAGTGGGCCGCGCCAAAGATGTGCAGACAGAGGTCAACCGGCTGCTGACTGCGGGCAAGGACAAGGATGCCATCAAGAGCAAGATCACCGGCGTTGTCAAGAGCGAGTATCTGGCCGGGAATGACCACGACCGGGAGAAGCTGGCGGAGATGCTGCTGCGGCTGGAAGCCGGAGGCGAACCTCTGTACGAAGAGAAAAACTTCGAGAGCTGGATCAAACAGGACGAGAAGAAGCAGGAAGCTGCGGCGGGAGCCGTGGATGAGTGGGCGGAGGTGAGATAAAAGAACGAAGACGCTTCGGCCAAATTGGCCGGGGCGTTTTTGTTTGCCCGGCGGAAAAAGTAGCAAGTAGTCTGGCCCGGCGGGAGATGATACACTGGGGCAGAAGGGAGGAAGAGCATGAGCGAGTTGAACATCAAAGTCCGGAAATCACAGGACAACGGAAGCACCTTCCGGGCAACGCCGGACACCCTGTACATGGGCGGCGTAGGCTCGGCCAAGGTGGACACCCTGCACTTCGAGGTGCCGGAAGAGTGGGCGGGCTGTGCCATCACGCTGCACGTGCAGCGGCTGAGCGGCGCTCTGCCGGACCCGCAGATGCTGGACGAAAACAACTGCGTTGTGGTAGACCGGCGCTGGACACAGGAAAAGCAGGGCAGTTGGATGCTGCTGGCCGTGGACGAGAACGGCTACATCGCCATGACGAAGCCCGGCCAATACACCTGCTACGAGACCATCGACACCAACAGCACCACTGAGACCATCACGCCCAGCGTATACGAGCAGTTTGTGGCGGCGGTGGAAAAATGGGGACAGACGGCCGCGGATGCGGCGGCGAAGGCAAAGAGTTCGGAAGAAAACGCCGCTGGCAGCGCCTCCGCCTCTGCCGGTTCCGCTGCCGCAGCCGCCCGGAGCGAGAGCGCTGCGGCGGGAAGTGCCACGAAAGCAGCCGGTTCGGCCAGCGCGGCGGCGGAATCCAAAACGGCGGCGGCGACGTCGGAGAGCAACGCGGCCAAACATGAGGAAGCCGCCAAGAAGGCGGCTGACGAGGCCGGGGCCAAGGCGGGGACGGATAAGACCCTGAGCATTGAGAACGCACCGGCGGATGCAAAGGCCACCGGTGACGCGCTGGCGAAAAAAGTGGGCAAGGATGTCATCCTCGACGAGGACGGCAACGTGATCTTCTACAGCAAAGCCGCTGTGGATGAGCTGCTGGCGGGGAAACTTGGTCTGCACGACACCGCAGACAATTCCAACAAATTGAACGGCTATGAACTTCGGCTTTCTGACCATCCGGGTTCGGCAAACATTCTTGTTCAAACTGTCGATGAAGACGGCAGGACGTGCATTGATTGCAGGAACGAGGCCAGCATTGGATTAACAGCCATCGTCGCCTCCGGCGATGGCTACGTCCGCTTTGGGGATGGCACGCAGATTTGCTGGGGCGAAACCGGACAAATTACTGTAAAAGCAAATTCAACTGTAACCGCCACGATAAACTATCCGGTTGCATTTGTGTCAGGACATTCCCCGGAGCTATCCTTAACGATTGCTGGAAACAGTAAAAACGATAATTACTCAAAACTTGTGCTGCACACTACAAGCAGACTAACCACAAGCTGTGATATCTATTTCAAAAATAGTTCTTTTGACCAGATGTCTCCTATTGCGCAATGGATTGCCATCGGCCTCTGGAAGTAAGGAGGAATACACATGGAAGAAATTGCTTTGGGCTACACCATCGCCAAGCCCGTGGAGACACAGGAGCAGTGCACCGCTTACGCCGCTATGGCTGAGGCGGTGAATGCCCACAACGCCGCCTGTGCGGTGGGCGACACGCTGTGGGGCATTGAGGATAAGGCCGACTGCTACGAGGTGGCAGAGGGCGAAACGGTGCCGGAGCCGGAACCGGCAGACCACGCGCCCACGATGGAAGAGCGCGTGGACGCTCTGGAATCCGCAAACAACGACATCATTTTGATGATGGCAGACCTGATTGGAGGTTGATTTTATGAAGACTCTGAACGCACTCAAGCTGCGCATTATGGTGCGCGCATTCCGTATCCGCATGAAGGACGGCGAAGCCTTTGAGGACATTGCCGCAGACTACCCGGCCCTGACCACGGACGACCTCGAAGCCATTAAGACTGAGTTGGAAAAGTAAGAGGAGGCATCGAATAATGCCTGAAATTATGGACGTATCCCGTTGGCAGGGCCGCATCGACTGGGACGCGGTGAAGCGCAGCGGAAAAATCGACGGCGTGATGCTGCGGGTGCTTGGCAGCAAGGGCGGCAAGCCCTACCTCGACCCCTATTTCGCCCGCAACTACGCCAAGTGTGCCCGGCTGGGCATCCCGGTGGGCGGTTACTACTACACCTGTGCCGTCACGCCCCGGCAGACGGCCGCAGAGCTGGCCGCCCTGCGTGCTGTACTGGCGGGCAAGAACTTCCAGATGCCCATTGCCATCGACGTGGAGGGCGCAAACCTGCGAGCTCTGACCCCGGCCAAGCTGTCCGCCCGCGTGGCCGAAGCCGCTGCCCAACTCGAAGCGTGGGGGCTGTATGCAATGGTGTACACCTACACCAATTTCGCGGACACCGCCCTCGACACGGATGTGCTGACCGCCTATGACCTTTGGATCGCAGACTACCGCGGCCACCGTCCCACCCGCAAGCACGGCATGTGGCAGTACACCAGCAAAGGCCGGGTGGCGGGCATCGACGGCCCTGTGGATCTGAGCCATGCTTACAAAGACTACCCGGCCATCATCCAGCGGGCCGGATTGACAAAAGTGAAGGGAGTATAACAATGAACAGCAGAGAATTGTGTACATATGTCGGTGTCATCGGCGGGGCCATTGCGGGCCTGTTCGGCGGCTGGGATACGGCGCTTCAGACGTTGGTGATTTTCATGGCCGTAGACTACATCACCGGCCTGATCGTGGCGGGGGTCTTCCACACCAGCCCCAAGACCAAGACCGGTACACTGGAAAGCCGCGCCGGTTGGAAGGGCCTGTGCCGCAAGGGCGTGAGCTTGCTGGTGGTGCTGGTGGCATGCCGACTGGACGCCATCATCGGAAGCAGCTTCATCCGGGACGCCACCGTGATCGCCTTCGCGTGCAACGAAACCATCTCCATCATCGAGAACGCCGGACTCATGGGAGTGCCGGTGCCGAAGGTGCTGGCGGAAGCGGTGGATGTGCTGAAGCGGAGGGCGGAGAAGGCAGAAAGAGAGTAAAAAGGTCGGTCAAAATCACATGGTGGCGCAAAGGTGGCGCAAAAGGTTTGTTAATATTGCGTTGTTACGATAAAATAATAAGCAAAATTTCACACTCGTAATGAGCAGGTCGTCCGTTCGAATCGGATCAGTAGCTCCAAGTATAGACTCCCTGAGAATCAGTTTAAACTGATTTTCGGGGAGTTTTTCGTTTATAGATTCCACCGGCAAAATTTTGTGCAATTTTCACAGTTTTCTAATTGGTATTTTGGTGGTACAATAAAGGTGGAGTTCTATTGAAGATTTCGGGAGGAGCCGTATGGCTGAAAAAAGCATCGAACTGGATAGTGTGGAGATCGCGGCGGCAGTGTTTGGAAACTGCGACCGGAATATCCGCCTGTTGGAGAAAGAGTTTTCCGTCACGGCCGTATGCCGCGGCACACAGCTTCGCATTTCCGGCGAAGCCGCCAACGTTGCTGCAGCGACACGGGCCATTGAGGGAATGCTCCTTCTGATCGAAAATCACACGCCGCTGGAGGAGCAGACCGTGCGCTATTGCTTGAGCCTTGCCCACGACGGTGAGGAGAAGCGGGTCAAGGAGCTGACAGAAGATTTTGTCACCGTGACAGTCAAGGGCCGCCCCATCCGCCCCAAAACGCTGGGACAGAAGGAGTACCTGAACGCCATCCGCAAAAACGCTGTTACCTTCGGCGTCGGCCCGGCGGGCACGGGCAAGACCTATCTGGCTGTTGCCATGGCCGTAAAGGCTTTTAAGGCAAAAGATGTGTCCCGCATCGTGCTGACCCGTCCGGCTGTGGAAGCGGGAGAGAAGCTCGGTTTCCTGCCCGGAGACTTGCAGCAGAAGGTAGACCCTTACCTCCGCCCGCTCTACGATGGCCTGTTTGATATGCTGGGTGCTGAAACGTATGAGCGTCTGGTGGAAAAACAGATCATCGAAGTGGCACCCTTGGCTTATATGCGCGGCCGGACGCTGGACGATTCGTTCATCATTCTGGATGAGGCGCAGAATACAACCCCCGAACAAATGAAGATGTTCCTGACCCGCATGGGCGTGGGTTCCAAAGTCGTTGTCACTGGCGATGTTACGCAGATCGATCTGCCCGACCGTACCCGCAGCGGCCTTGTGGACGCGCTGCAGGTCCTGAAAAATGTGGACGGCATCGCGCAATGCTACTTTACTGAAAAGGACGTTGTGCGTCACCGTCTGGTTCAAGAGATCATCAAAGCCTACGAAGCGGCCGCACACCCGGCCAAGCGTTGAGGCAGCATAAAAAGAAGGGAGAGGACAAGTATGTCCAATAAAGTTTTGATCACCAATTCCCAGAAGGCCGTGAAGGTTCCGTCCGGCCTCCGTATCCTGATCCGCCGCGCCTGCAATGCTGTGCTGGAATATGAGCATTTCACGGCACCCGCCGAGATCAGCGTCACCTTCGTGGACAATGCCGCCATTGCAGAGCTGAACAACCAGTACCGCAACAAGCCCATGCCCACCGATGTGCTGAGCTTTCCTCTGGGCGAGAACGGCGTTTACGATACCGACGAGAACAACGGCTGCAAGATGCTGGGCGATATCGTCATCAGCATGGAGCGTGCACAGGAACAGGCCACCCTTTACGGCCATCCGCTGCAGCGCGAGGTTGCGTTCCTGACCGTTCACTCCATGCTGCATCTGCTGGGCTATGACCACGAGAACGGTGGTCTGGAAGCCATGCGCATGCGCGAAAAGGAAGAGGCCGTGCTGCTCCAGCTCGGTCTGCCCCGCACGGTCAGCTATACGGAATAACACAAACCCTTGGAATGGATAGGAGTTCAATTTTGAAAAACGCAGCACCAATGCAGCAGCATTACGACACCTCTTCGGTCTTTGTAGCCGTGATCGGCCGGCCGAACGTCGGCAAATCCAGCCTGACCAACCGTCTGGTCGGCGAGAAGGTGGCTATCGTCACTTCCAAACCCCAGACCACCCGCACCCGCATCACCGGCGTGGTCACCCGCGGCCCGCTGCAGTATGTTCTGCTGGACACGCCGGGCGTCCATAAGGCCCATAACAAGCTGGGGAAGCGGATGGACAAGACGGCCAGCGATTCCATTGCAGATGTGGATGTTTCAATGATGCTGTTCGAGCCTTACGGTGCGCTCAACGAGCCGGAAATGGTTCTGGTGGATGCGCTGCGCCAGAGCGGCGGCCCCGCCATTGCAGTCATCAACAAGACTGACCTCGTCAAGGAACCGGCGGACCTCGAAGCCCGCAAGGCAGAGCTGAAGGCGCTCGGCGTGTTCGACGCCATTTATACCGTCAGCGTCCGCGCCGATGACCATTGCGAGGAGCTGTTTGATGCGCTGAGTCAGTATGCTGTCGAGGGTCCGCATTACTTCGATGACGACGCTTATACCGATATGCCGGAAAAGGAGCTGGTCGCCGAGGTCATCCGCGAAAAGGCGCTGCTCTTCATGCGGGACGAGATCCCGCACGGCATCGCTGTCGTGGTGGAGCGCTTCAAGGAGCGCCCCGGCACCGATCTGGTGGACATCGACGTGAACATTTACTGCGAGCGAGAAAGCCACAAGGGCATGGTCATCGGCAAGGGCGGCGCAATGCTGAAGAAGATCGCCAGCGCAGCCCGCGCGGACTGTGAGGAGTTCCTCGGCTGCCGGGTCAACCTGCAGTGCTGGGTCAAGGTCAAGGCGGACTGGCGCGACAATGAGTTTTTGCTGAACAATTTCGGCTTCAAGCAGAACCCGAACAACCGCTGAATCCGCGCCGCGATTCGGACAGATTTTCCTTGGGTAGTGCGCTAGGATAAAGGCAACACTATCACGGGCGGCACTCTGCCGCGCGGAAAGGGGAACCTTTATGAACACCGACACAAGCTGGCAAGCCTTTGCACAGACAGGGAACATCCTTCGCTATCTGGATTACAAACAGCAGCGCCCGGAGCAGACCACAGCTTCGGCAGGAGACAAGACAGATGGATACGATCGTAACACCGGGGCTCGTCCTGAAGGAGACACGGTACAAGGAATCTGACCGGATACTCACCATTCTGACGCCGGAGCTGGGGGTGATCTCGGCTTCGGCACAGAGCAGCCTACGGCTGAAGAACAAATTATTCAGCGCCTGTGGGCTGTTTTGTTATTCGGAATTTGTGCTGCTTCCGGGCCGGAATATGTACACTGTAAGGGAAGCCTCCGTGAAAAATGTCTTCCACGGAATTTCTTCCTCCATCGAGGGGATGAGCCTTGCGATGTATCTGGCCGAAATGGCTGCCTCGCTTTCGCCGACGGGCGAAGAAGCAGGGAAGGAGCTGCGCTTGCTGCTCAACTGCCTTTATATGATCAGCGAGCACAAGGCCGATCTGCGCGTGGTCAAGGCCGTATTCGAGCTGCGCACCATGAGCGAATGCGGCTTTCTGCCGCAGCTCATTTATTGTAAGGTGTGCAATCAATACGATGATGAATCGTTCTATCTCGACCCACAGGAAGGGTATCTGCTCTGTTCCGACTGTGCGCAGAAAGCAGGGAAGCGCTGCAACCTCGACACCGGTGCTCTGTATGCGCTGCGGCACATCTGCCTTGTGGAAGATAAGAAGATTTTCGCATTCAAGATCTCGGTCGGCAGCCTTGCAAAGCTTGCGGCTGTGGCGGAGCAGTACGCTCTGACCCACCTCGACAAGCCGCTGAAAAGCTACGAATTTCTCAAATCCGTTCTGCCGTGACCGAACAAATTCTAAAGGAATCATTGCTATGGAAACAAGCTACTTAAAAACACTTGAGCTTGATAAGATCATTGCGCGTGCCGCCGAGGGCTGCGTCTGTCAGGAAGCAAAAGCGCAGATGCTTGCGCTGGAACCCCAGTGCGACCCGGACGAAGTGCGCTACGCGCTGGAGCAGACCGACGCCATCAATAGTCTGCTGATCAAAAACGGCTCGCCCCGCTTTGGCGGCGTGGAGGGCGTCAGCCAGCTCGTGACCCGCGCGGTCAAGGGGGGCGTGCTCTCCATGGGCGAGCTGCTGATGGTGGCCGGTGCACTGCGCAACTTTCAGAATCTGAGCAGCTGGTACGGCTCCTCCGACCACGATGCTCTGCCGACGGACGACCTGTTTTATGCGCTGGCACCACAGCCCGGTCTGGAGCAGCAGATCTCCAGTGCCATTCTGGCCCCTGACGCCATGGCGGATACAGCTTCCCATACTCTGAACGAGCTGCGCAAAAAGATCCGCGTCACCGAGAACAGCATCCGCGACCGGTTGGAGAGCATGGTCCGCAACATGGACACCTCCAAATATTTGCAGGAGAGCGTCGTTTCCATGCGAAATGGGCGCTATGTTGTCCCGGTCAAGAGCGAGTACCGCGGCGAAGTCAGCGGCATCATCCACGATGTTTCGTCTACGGGTGCTACCGTCTTCGTCGAGCCTCAGGCCGTTGTGGAAGCCAACGCCCGCATTTTGCAGTACCGCGCGCAGGAAGCGCAGGAGATCGAGCGCATCCTCGTGGCTTTTACCGCGCAGGTGGCCGCGATCGAGCCTCAGTTCCAGTACAGCTACAAAGCCATGCTGGAGATCGACGTTCTGTTAGCAAAGGCGCGGCTGGCGCTGGATCTGAAGGCTTTCAAGCCCGCTGTCCGGACGGATTCGTCCTTCTCCCTCATCCGGGCGCGTCATCCGCTCATCGATCCTAAAAAGTGTGTTCCGGTGGATATTGCATTGGGCCGGGAGTACGATTCGCTCATCATCACCGGTCCGAACACCGGCGGTAAGACCGTCACGCTAAAAACAGCCGGCCTGCTTTGCGCCATGGCGCAGTGCGGCTTTTTGATCCCCGCCGACGAGCGCAGTGAGATCTGCGTGTTTGATGAGTTCCTCGTGGACATCGGCGACGAACAGAGCATCGAACAGAGCCTGTCCACCTTCTCCGGCCACATGAAGAAGATCACCGGCATTCTGGAACTGGCTATGCCGCATACCCTCGTTCTTCTGGACGAGTTGGGTGCCGGCACTGACCCTGCTGAGGGTGCGGCGCTGGCCGTGGCCATCATCGAGGAACTCCGCCGCCGCGGCGTGCTGCTGATGGCTACCACCCACTATGCCGAACTGAAGGTCTTTGCGCTGGAAACCAAGGGCGTTATCAACGCCAGCTGCGAGTTCGACCTTGAGACCCTGCGCCCGACCTACAAGCTCAGCGTCGGCGTGCCGGGCAAATCGAACGCGTTCCTCATCAGCGAAAAGCTGGGCATCCCGGAGCGAGTCATTGAGGCCGCACAACAGCACCTTTCCGCCGAGGATAAACGTCTGGATGCCGTTCTGGGCCAGCTCGACGATTTGAAGCTGCAGTTGAAGGAAAGCCAGAACGAAGTTGAAGAGCTGCGCAACGAGGCCACACATCAGTTGGATGCCGCCCGCAAAAAGCGGGACGAGCTCATTCAGCAGGGCGAAAACGAGCTGGAAGCAGCCCGTGCCAAGGCCCGTGCACTGGCACAGCAGGTGGAAAGCAAGGCCTATGCCTTGACCGATGAACTGCGCCAGATTCAAAAGGACGAGCGGATGAGCACCCAGCAAAAGGCGCAGCGCGCCCGCGAGATCGCCAAAAAGGAATCGGAAAAACTCTTCGTCGGCACCGAAGTCGTGCACAACCCCGTTAAGGAGTTCGTGCCGCTGAAGGAAGTCAAGGTAGGGCAGGAGGTCTGTATTGCAGAGCTGAATCAGCTTGCGACCGTGCTGGCCCTGCCGGACAAAAACGGCGACGTGCTGGTTCGTGCTGGCATCATCAAGACGAAAGTCCCCCTCAAGGGTCTGAAACAGCCGGAAAAGCTGGTCAAGGAACCGCAGCCCAAAACCAAGGCACAGCAGCGTTATTCCCGCCTGACCGGCGACGCCAACCGTCCGAATGGCCGGGTCGAGCGCGTCCAGCGTTCCGCGAAGATGGAGTGCAACCTGTTGGGCCTGACCGTAGACGAGGCACTGCCGGAGGTGGATTCCTTCATTGACCGCGCCATCCTGAACGGGCAGACAGTGGTGTATCTGATCCACGGCAACGGCACCGGTGCGCTGCGCACAGCCATCCACAAGCACCTGCGCGGAAACCGAATGGTTAAGAGCTTCCGCTTGGGCCGCTACGGCGAAGGTGAAAGCGGCGTGACCGTCGTAGAATTGAAATAATTTGTTGTGTCAAAGCCTGTCCCTGAGCAGCTTCTGCGGACAGGCTTTGTTGTATCAAAAGCAGGGAAGTGCCTATGGCAAAACATGCAGTCCATCGTAAAAAGAAGAGAAGCCACAGCGCTTTCTCGTTCCGTCATGCACTGGTATTATGCCTTTGCGTCATCGCCGTTTGTTTCGGCCTTTATTTGTTCCATGAAGCCTTTACCATCGGGCAGAGGAATCCCTCCACTGAATCGGAAGATGACTTCCGCCCCACAATCGGTGAGCCGCCGTATCGCATCGCGGTAGACGCCGGGCACGGCGGCAGTGACCCGGGTGCAAGGGGAGTCGTAGAGGAAAAAGAGATGACCGCAGCCACTGCAGAAGCGCTTTTGGCATGGCTGGAGCAGGACCCGAACTTCATCCCGCTCCGGACCCGCGAAAATTATGACACGACCGCCAAACCCTCCGAGCGAGCCGCCGCCGTCAACGCGCTTTCGCCAGATCTGCTGCTTTCCATCCATGGCAATTCCGCGCCGGAGGGCTCGACGGCCTCCGGGTTTGAATGCTATCCGACCGTTCCGGGCAGGACGTGGCACCGGGAGAGTTATTACTTTGCCAAACAACTGGCCAGCGCCATGCGGTCCGCAGGGGCCAGTCTGCGGGGGCGCGGGGGAATCCGGTACATATATTATATCGGGGAGACCAAGCAATTGGTCGAAAGTAGCCACACCGAAGTGCGCGAAGAGCGAAGCTTTACGATTCTGGAAGATGTGAATTGTCCCGCCGTTCTGGCAGAACAGTGCTTCGTGACCAGCGAAGCCGACGTTGCACAGTTTGGCAGCGAGGACGGCTGCCAGCGGACAGCCCGCGCGTACTACGAAGCGATCTGTGCATATTTTAAGACAACACCGCTGCCGGAATAGCACGGCACCGAACCCTCTGGAAAAGAGTCAATGACTCTCCGAATTTTTTCTGACCGCTGCCGCGGGGAGAGAGTGGAGGGTCTGATTTTTTGATTGTATAAGTTTCGTATAATGCACGTTATGTGAAATACAGGGGAGTGAAAAAGCCCTCTTTTCCGGATTTTCGCTCCGTTTCGGCCATCCGGCTCACATCCAGCCGTCTTGGGCTCATTTTAAGCCTTTTTCTGCATGGTGTTCTTTGGATGTGTTTTTACACTTTTTTTGTTATCTGTTTTCCGATTTCTGTTTCAATGTCTTCGTCGTGATTCGTTTGTATTTTGTTCTGCGCCGTTGCTGAATTTCTATTTTGCAACTCCATTCCCATAGTTTTGCTTCTGATTTATTTCTGGTTCACATTGTGGTACATTCCGTTGGATCACGAAACAAAAACCGCCTGTGACGGGTCCATAAATCTCGTCATCGGCGGTTTTGCTTGATTCCGTAGAATTTACACCACTGGGTGTATTTTCTATCTCATTCCTGCACAGGTTCTTCCGGTTCCTTCATTGCAGAAACATCTGCACGGAATCCATCGTTGGCAGCTCCTTCAAAGGCTTCCATCGGCCCGGACGGAGCAGCCTCCTCAGATTTACTCGCAGAATCGTTCATTTTGTCGGAATGGACAGCATTTTCCCCGCTTATCTCCCCTGCCTCCCGTTCTGTTATATCCAAGCTTGCTTTCTTCACTTCGCCAAGCGGATTCTGCTCGATGGCCGCACGCACCTGAAATTCCTGCAAATGTGTATAGATCTGAGTTGTTCCGACGCTGCTGTGACCCAAAAGCTGTTTGAGCGTCAGGATATCCACATTGCCGGTCTGGTACATCAGGGTCGCGGCGGTATGGCGCAGCTTGTGGGTCGAAAAACCTTTCAGCCCGGCCGCTTTCATTGCGCTGGTCACCAACTGCTCTACCCGCCGGTTCGAGATGCGATCCTTCCGGCGGCGGGTCACAAAAACGGCCTTTTCCTTGGGGTCGAGGCCCTCCATCGTATTGCGCTTTTTCAGGTAGAGCTGCAGCGCCTCAATACAGGCATCGTTCAGGTAGACCATCCGTTCCTTGTGGCCCTTGCCGAACAGCCGGATCTGCCGCTGTTCCAGATCAATGTCACCAAGATCCATCCCCACCAGCTCGGAAAGGCGCATTCCGCAGTTCAAAAACAGCACCACCATGCAGTAATCCCGTTCCGGGAAATCGCTCTGGTACTGGGTGCTTTCCAGAAGCTCTCTGGACTGTTCTGCCGTCAGATACTTGGGCAGGACTTTATCCTGTTTCGGTGGTTTGATGGAAGCTGTCGGGTCCTGCGAAAGCCGGTTGACCTGATTGACCAGATAATCGTAGAACCCGTGCAGACTGGCCAGCCGCCGGGCGGTGGAGGATTTTTTGTTGCCGCATTCTCGGTTCAAAAAGTACAGATATTCGTAGATATCCTCCTTTGTAACGCTGCCCCAGAAGGCCGTATCAAGCCCTTTTGGGTCGATCTCCTTCATCTCGGCATCTTCCGGCACAAGCCCCTTGCGGCGCTTCATAAAGCGGGAAAAGCCGCGCAGATCGCAGTAATAGCTGAACGCCGTGTTCGCGCTTTTGCCCGCAATCACTTCCAGATACCGCACATACTCCACGATATCCGGCGAGGCATCATCAAACGGTTTGTGTTTGCTGGGATTCTTTTCATCAAGATAGATGGACATATCGGTTCCTTATCTCTTATAAGCGGTCATTTTTCAGCGCATGGATGGCGTCGGCGATATAGGCGGCGCCCACGAGCTTCATGCCGGGATAATCCGCCGGGTTCAGGTGCGCAAGGCTGTGCTTCGGCACAACGGCACGTTCAAAGCCGATGCGCTCTGCCTCCCGCAAACGCTGTTCCAGATTGGGCACACTGCGCACCTCGCCGCCAAGGCCGACTTCGCCGATGGCGATCAGCTTATCACTGACCGGCTGATCCAACAGCGACGACACCATGCTCAGGCAGACGGCCAGATCGCAGGCGGTATCCCGCAGCGCGATGCCGCCGACGATGTTGATATACACATCCAGATTGCCGAAGAAATAGCCCGCCCGCTTTTCCAGCACCGCGATGAGAAGGTTCATGCGGTTGTAATCGTAGCCGCTGCACGCACGGCGCGGTGCCGGGAAATTCGTCTTGGTGGCGAGGGCTTGGATCTCGCTCAGGATGGGGCGGCTGCCCTCCATCGTACAGGCGACGCAGTTGCCGGAAACCCCCAGCG
>ERZ826146.1705-NODE-1705-length-19108-cov-35.268094_pt1 | contig 19108 bp, 16 predicted proteins | sample MGYA00519857_ERZ826146 | MGnify/ENA primary metagenome ERZ826146 (study PRJEB31778, sample SAMEA3449222) | human gut metagenome | biome: human gut; feature: human-associated habitat; material: faeces | place: United Kingdom | collected 2010/2012 ...
AGTCAACGAGGGACAAGTCAACGAGGGACAAGTCAACGAGGGACAAGTCAACGAGGGACAAGTCAACGAGGGACAAGTCAACGAGGGACAAGTCAACGAGAGACAAGTCAACAAGAGACAAGTCAACAAGGGACAAGTCAACGAGGGACAAGTCAACGAGAGACAAGTCAACGAGAGACAAGTCAACGAGAGACAAGTCAACTCGTCTCTCGTCCCTCGTCCCTTGTCAACTAAAAACAAAATACCATGATACACCAAGCAGTGAAAAACGAGCTGAAGGACTACCTCAACATAACGCTCGGCCTGATGCTCTACACGTTCGGCTTCACAGTGTTCCTGCTGCCATACGAAATCGTGACAGGCGGCATAGCCGGAATAGGAGCCGTAGTGTTCTACGCCACGGCGTTCCCCGTGCAGTACACGTTCTTCATCATCAACGCCGTGCTCATAGTGGCCGCGCTGAAGATACTCGGCTGGCGCTTCCTGATGAAGACAATCTACGCCACGTTCATGCTCACGTTCCTGCTTGAAGTGGCGCAGGACGTGGTTGTGCAGCCCGACGGCACGTTCTACAAGCTGCTTGGCGACGGCAACGACTTCATGTCGCTCGTCATCGGCTGTATGATGACAGGCACGGCGCTGGCCGTAGTCTTCCTCAACAACGGCTCGACGGGCGGCACCGACATCATAGCCGCCGCCGTGAACAAATACCGCAACATATCGCTGGGCCGCGTGATACTGGCCATCGACGTGTGCATAATCGGCAGCTGTCTGTTCATCGACACGTTCGGCCCCATAGAACTGCGGTTGCAGAAAGTGGTGTTCGGCTTCTGCACGATGTTCATCGAGTGCTCGATGCTCGACTACGTGATGAACCTCCAGCGGCAGTCGGTACAGTTCTTCATCTTCTCCAAGAAATACCAGGAGATAGCCAACGCCATAGCCAAGACCACCGACCACAGCCTGACGATACTCGACGGCCACGGATGGTACAGCGGCAAGCCTACCAAAGTGGTGTGCCTGCTGGCGAAGCGGCGCGAGAGCGTTACGATATTCCGGCTGATAAAGTCGATAGACCCCAACGCGTTCGTCAGCCAAAGCTCCGTAATCGGCGTCTACGGCGAAGGCTTCGACCAGATAAAAGTGCGAGTGCCGAAGAAGAAAAATTAAAATTCATAGGACCCATAAGCCCCATAAGTCCCATAAGCCCCATAAGCCCTATAAGCCCCATAAAAAGCCCAAACCCCGCCTGGCCAATAATTATGAATTGTGAATTATGAATTGTGAATTAAAGATAGTTTTCGCCACGAACAACGCCCACAAGCTGGCCGAGATACGCGAGATGCTCGACGGCAGCGGCATAGAAGTGCTCTCGCTCGCCGACATCGGCTGCCACGACGACATACCCGAGACAGCCCCCACCATAGAAGGCAACGCCATGCAGAAAGCCGAATACATATACAACAAGTACGGACTAAGCTGCTTCGCCGACGACACCGGACTCGAAGTGCGCGCCCTCGGCGGCGCACCCGGAGTGCTCTCGGCACGCTACGCCGGCGGCCAAGGACACGACAGCGAAGCCAACATGGCCAAACTGCTTGACGAAATGCGGCCTTTCACCGACCGGAAGGCACGCTTCCGCACGGTAATATGCCTCATCCTTGCAAACGCCTCTGAACCAGTGACTTTCGAAGGCGTGGTGAACGGCGAGATAACCACCGAAAAGCAGGGCACCGCCGGCTTCGGCTACGACCCCCTGTTCCGCCCCGACGGCTACGACGGAACCTTCGCACAGCTCGGCCACGAGGTGAAAAACAAGATTTCACACCGCGCCCTGGCCGTAAGGAAACTCGTGGAATACCTTAGAAAGGTAAAAAAGTAAAAAGGTGAAAAGGTAAAAATAAAAAGGTGAAAAGGTAAAAAAATAAAATTAAAAGGGTAAAAGGGTAAAAAAGTAAAAGGGTGAAAAAGAAAGGTAAGGAAGTGGAAAGGAAGATTAAGAAAACAGTTCTTTGCACGCTGCTGGCTACGGCCATGATGGCGGCAAGCAACGGAGCCTCGGCGCAAAACACAGGCAGATGGACGCTGTACACCAGCTACAACGACATAACCGAAATAGAGCCGGCAGGCGGAAACGTCTTCGTGCTGGCATCGGAAAACGTCTACTCGTACAACGCCGGCGACGCCTCAATAACCACATACGACAAGGCCGGCACGCTATCCGACGCCGGAATAACCCACATAGCATGGGCATCGCAGGCGCGGCGGCTCGTCATAACATACGAAAACTCGAACATCGACCTGCTCGCCGCCGACGGCGCAACGCTCAACGTGCCCGACCTCTACCTCTACGAAACCACCGACGACAAGACAATCAACAGCATATACACCTACAACCGTCACGCCTACATAGCGACAGGCTTCGGCATCGTAAGGCTCAACACGCAGGACGGCACGATGGAAGAGAGCTACCGGCTGGGCTTCGCCGTCGACTACTGCTACATAGACGGCAACCGGATATACGCCGCCTCGCGCACCGACGGCACATACTCCGCCGACATGGACAGCAACCTGCTCGACCCCGCAAGCTGGACAAGGACGGGCGGCTACACCGAAAGGAACGTTGACCGCACAAACGTACACGATCCCTCGACCGGCTACTGGTGGACAACCACCGACGACGGCCGCCTGACCTACTACACCGTCGACGCCGAAGGCAACCGCACATACATGACCGAAGGCGTAGCCCCCGACGGCCCATCGTCAAACAACTTCTACCGCCTCTACATGCACGACGGCACGCTCTACGGCGTAGGCGGACTCTGGTGGCAGAACGCCGACGCGGGCCGCCCGTTCGAGGTGCACGTGTGGGACGGCGACGCATGGACTGAATTCGAGCAGCCAACAGAACAACAGACAGGGCACCGAAACATCGACGCCCTCTGCATGGACTTCGACCCCACGACCGAAGGGCACGTAATGGTGGGCGCAAAGAGCGGCATGTACGAGTTCCAGGACGGCAAGTTCACCAACCACTACAATTACGACAACAGCGAACTCGTGTCAGCCAACGACCCCCCGACGATAAACTACACCATCGTAACTTCGCTGAAATATGAAGACACAGGCGACCTGTGGGTGCTCAACGCACACTGCGTGAACAGCATCAAGAAGCTGCACGCCGACGGCACGTGGACGGTTTACGAGCATCCGGAGTTCAACAACATAACCGCTTTCGACCTACAAAAGCTCTTCTTAAGTCCTACCAATAACAGGATGTGGTTCATTAACAGCAGGTTGGTAGACACACACCTATACTCATACGACCCTGCAACTGACGACCTCATGACCTACGGCCCGACATTCACCAACCAAAACGGCACAAGCTATACGCAGACAAAACTGTACTGCACCACCGAAGACCGCGACGGAAACGTATGGATAGGCTCAAGCAACGGGCCGTTTTACCTCACACCCGAAGCCATAAGCAGCGGCTCGACGGTGTTCACGCAGTACGTAGTGCCGCGAAACGACGGTACGAACCTCGGCGACTACCTGCTCGGCAACATCTCCATAACGGCCATCGCCATTGACGGCGGCAACCGAAAGTGGTTCGGCACTGACGGCAACGGCGTTTTCCTTATCAGCGACGACAACAACACACAGGTGCAGCATTTCACCACAGAAAACTCGCCGCTGCTTTCAGACGCCATAATGGACATACTTGTCGACGGCTCTACAGGGCGCGTCTACTTCGCCACCGACAAAGGGCTGTGCTCCTACTTGTCCGACGCCACCGAACCGGCAACATCAATGACCAAGGACAACGTCTACGCATACCCCAACCCAGTGCGCCCTGACTACACCGGGCCGATAACCGTCGTAGGACTGACTTACGACGCCGAGGTGAAAATAACCACGGCAAACGGCACGCTCGTGGCCGAAGGACGCTCAACTGGCGGCACGTTCACCTGGGACGGATGCGACAGCGAGGGCCGCCGCGTGGCCTCCGGCGTGTACATGGTCCACACGTCTACATCGTCAGGCGGAAAAGGCACCGTGTGCAAAATAGCCATAGTAAACTAAGCGGCATGGCAGACAACGTGAAACGTCTTGAATGGGTTGACATGGCAAGAGGCATCTGCATGCTTGCCATATACCTGTTCCACACGGAGATTTACTACACGGGCGACGCCGTCATACATCCCAGGCTTTACGTCGAAAACGCCCTGTCGTGCTTCTTCTTCATATCCGGCTACCTTTTCTACAAGAAAGGCACGGAGTTCAGCTTCAGTCGCAAAGTCAGGTCGGTGGTAAGGCATATCGTAGTGCCTTACTTCATATTCGCCACAGTAATGGCCTTTCCAAAAGCTTTCGTACACGGCACAGGCGAGTCGGCAGCTGAAATACTGCTCGGCGTTCTGGCCGGACAAGCGTCATGGTTCATCACGGCTCTTGCCGTAGCCGAGATAATGTTCGCCGCCATGTTGTCGCTGCCTGAAAAATACCATGCCGCAATCATGCCGGCATGCGCCGCATGTTACGCAGTTTCATTCTGCCTCCCGGATGAGACGGCAAGCATCTGGAACTTCAACACCGCCCTGATGAGCCTTGCCTTTATATACCTCGGCTTCGCTTATCATGCCCACGAAGAGCGGATAAACAAATACAACCGCTGGCTGCTGCTCCCTATTTTACCACCCTTATTGGCATTGAAATGGTACGAGCATGCCAACGGCCTTACGGTGAACTACAACCCGGCAACCTGCACGTCGCCGGTGATATTCCTTGCCGACAACCTGCTTTCAGCACTGCTCATCATAACTTTTTCAAAATACTTCAACAGGCTGCGCTTCATAAAATTCGTCGGACGCAACAGCCTTATATGGTATTTCCTCGCCGGGGCATCCCCGCTGTTTACCGGCATGACCTTCAGGTACGCCGGCCTTGGATACACTGGCTGCTACCCCATGGTGTTCGCCGCCATGGCCGTGGCGTGCTGCATGTCTGCGGCGGCTACGGCGCTCATTATGAGATACATGCCCTTCGTGGTTGGAAAAAGCCGCAAAACGGCGCGAAAAACAAGGCAAACAACAACGTAAAAGGCCGCATTCCGCAAGCCGGTTGGCGGTATAACGCAGAATAACAAAATCAAAGCCGCATTTCAATTGGAAAAACATGATTTCAGTCTGCATGGCAACATACAACGGCGCGGAGTACATCCGCCAGCAGCTGCGCTCCATAACGGCGCAGCTGGGCGAGGCTGACGAAGTGATAGTGTCTGACGACGGCTCGACCGACTCCACCCTCGCCATAATAGAAAGCATTGGCGACAGCAGGATAAAAACAATCGAAGGGCCGCGCCGCCACTCGCCCGTATGGAACTTCGAGAACGCCCTGCGCCACTCCAAGGGCGACTACATATTCCTTGCCGACCAGGACGACGTGTGGAAACCCGACAAGGTAAGCACAATGATGGAATGGCTGAAGCGGTATGACTGCGTTGTGAGCGACGCCGAGATGGCCGACAGCGGTCTGAACACCATCAGGCAGTCATACTACGGCATGCACGGCACGCGTCCCGGGAAACTGTACAACCTGCTCGTGAAAAACGGCTACATGGGCTGTTGCATGGCCTTCACAAGGCGCGTACTCGACGCTTCGCTGCCGTTCCCCAAGGACACCCCGATGCACGACCTGTGGATAGGCAACGTGGCGGCGTTCAGGTTCAGCGTGAAGTTCATCGGCGACAGGCTCGTAACCTACCGGTGCCACGACGGCAACGCCTCGTTCACCGCAACAGGCAAAAGCGGCAACTCCACGCTCAGGAAAATAGCCATCAGACTGACAACAGTAAAAAATTTACTCTTTTCAGTTGACAAGCAGACGAGTGACAAGTAGACGAGGAACGAGATACAAGTGACAAGCAGACAAGCAAATTGTATTCCTGTAATTAACAACGACAAGATGAAGATAAACTACGTCATAGAAGACTTTTCGGTGTTCGGCGGCATAGAGCGCATCGTTTCGCAGAAGGCCAACATACTCGCAACGCAATACGGCTACGACGTAACCATAATCTCGGTTTACAAGGACGACCGCCCCGTGCGCTACCCGCTCGACAAAAGCATAAGGATAATACGCCTCGACGTGCCTTGGACGGAGAAAACCGCCAACAAGGCCGTCCTCACCATGCGCAGGATTACGACACTCGTAAAAGCCGTATCAAGGCTTAACAAAGCCGTAAAAGAAACAAAACCCGACATTATTTTTTTCGCAACGACACTAAGCGCGCTGCTTCTGCCATTCTGCCGGACTAACGCCAAAAAGGTGTTCGAGGCGCACACGGCGCGCAAATTCACACCGTACAACCGTCTGTTCACACTCACCGAACGCCGCGCCGACGCCGTAATATGCCTCACGCAGGACGACGCCGGCGAATACAAGACGGCCAGAAGGGTGGAGGTGATACCCAACTTCATTGACAACCCTCAACGTCACGCCGGCGATTATGCAGTAAAACGAGCCGTGGCCGTTGGCCGCCTTGTGCCTGAAAAGGGCTTCGACAGGCTGATACGCTGCTGGAAAGCTGCCGTTGGAAAGCATCCCGGCTGGCAACTTGACATATACGGCGAAGGCCCGACGCGCGAAAAACTGCAAGGACAAATAAATTCACTTGGTTTGGAAAACAGCGTCAACCTGCGCGGCATATGCGGCAACATGACCGAACGGTACGCCGACTACAGCCTGCACCTGATGACGTCCCACTACGAAGGGCTGGGTATAGTACTTATCGAGGCGCAATCGGTGGGGCTGCCATCGGTGACGTTCGACTATGAATATGGCGCACGCGACATCGTAGCCGACGGCGTTACCGGCATAATTGTGCCACAGGACGACGAACAGGCGTTCACTGCGGCGATACAAAAAATGATGTACAGCGAGGAGTTGAGAAGAAAATATGGCACGGAAGCCGTGAAAGCGGCCGGCAGGTTCTCGCGTGCCGAAGTGATGGAAAAGTGGAACAGCCTTATCAACAGCTTTCAATGACTGGCGCATTCATAATCCTTAAAATGTTGAAAAATTGATAATTACCGGCAGTGAAAAACATAAAAACAGGCAAATTATCGGCAATGAAAACGATTAAAACCGGCGGATTATCGGCAGTAAGGATTTATTTATTATCTTTACACCCATGAAGCTAAGCATCATCGTACCTGTATATAATGTCGAGAAAACGCTGCGGCGCTGTGTCGACAGCATCACAAGTCAGGACTTCCGCAACTTCGAGCTGCTTTTAGTAGACGACGGCTCGACTGACAACAGCGGCCTTTTAGCCGACGAAATGGCGCAAAACGACGCGCGTTTGACCGTATTCCACAAGTCGAATGGCGGCCTTTCAGACGCGCGCAACTACGGCCTTGACCGCGCCGAAGGCGAATACATCACTTTCGTTGACAGCGACGACGAGCTTGCGCCCGGCACGCTTGGAAAACTTATCATCATACTTGACGCGCACAAGGATTACGACATACTGGAATATCCTGTGCTTGAGAACCCCGGACGCGACAACGAACACCTGTTCAACCCCGGCATAAACGAATATGCCGACGCCCCCGACTGGCTCTCCGAGCAAGGGCTTACACACTGCTGGGCATGCAACAAGATATATAAACGCTGGGTGTTCGACAGCATAAGGTTTCCATTCGGCCGCAAATATGAAGACATGCTCACTATGGGCAGCATAATAAAGAAAAGGCCGTTCATAGCAACTACTGACAAAGGCATGTACATATACCACTGGAACGGCGACAGCATAACGGCCAAAGAACGCCAGAAAGGACTTCAAACTCTCCTTGAGACGCAGATTGAAGTGGTAAAAGGTCTCGGCATAGACACGCGCTACAGGCGCTGGCACAGGCTCTATATGGACATGTTTACCATACAACTGCACGCATACTGCTCATCAGGGCACATCCTATTGCATCCGCAACGCGTCATGCCGCACCATTACCGCGGCACAAAGGACTTTGTAAAAGCCCTCGCGCTAAACATATTCGGGCTTAAAACCGCGTGCCGACTGTTTAATTTAATTCATAATCCATAATTCACAATTCACAATTTCTCCGGCTTAATCCTTCACTGTCAGCATCTTCAGTTTCTGCCCGGTTGTGAATTATCAATTATGAATTGTGTATCAGCTTATTGTAAAGCTCCACGTGCCTGGCGGCCACCTTGCGGCAGTCATGATACTTCTTCACGAACTCTATGCTTTCTTGTGACAGCCTTTTCACGCTGCCTTCGGGTATGAGGGCGGCCTCTATGGCTTTCACGTTGTCCTCGAAGCTCTTTTCAGGACTTACGTTTATTATCGGGCGGAGCTTCTTTTCGCCTATGAAATCATAAAATTCCTCCTCGCCGCCGCCTATAACCACCGTGCCGCGCGCCATTGCCGCCAGCGAGTTCATCGACGGGGTGAAGCTGTAAAGCTGGTCAACCAGCACGTCGGCCCCGGCCAGCATCTTACAATACTCGGCATACGGAACGTCCTCCACATACCTTATGTCGAGCCGTCCGGGGTTACGCCTGCCTACTTCCTCAACCATCCTGCCTATCTTGCGCGCCCCCTTCATATAGTCGCGCTTGGACTGCACACCCACAAGCACCTTTATTTTAAGCCCTACGCCTTTCACACGGACGCCCTCCTGCGGTGTATTGACAGGCAAAGGCATGTAAACAAGTTTGTGACGGAACGGCTCTACGTCATAGGAAAGGTAATATTCGTAAAGGCATGGCAAAAGAACATCGGCATCATCTGTTGATTTCCGCCATATCCTAACTATCTCCGGGATGCGCTGCTCGGCCAGCCGGGCAGCGTTTTCCCCAACATTCTGCAGCGCGCCGTGCCAATACATGTCGGAATAACGGGGCACACCTGCAAGCTGACGCTCAAGCACCTGAGGGTCGTCACCATAGCATCCCTTGGCAACGAGGCGGTTGTTGCGCTTGAGGAAGTCGAGCATAATGGCGTTCCAGCGCGCCCTGAGAGGTATGAACTGGTAATTATGGATTAACACGACATCGTTGCCGCGCAGCTTGCCAATGTTTACCAGCAGTTTCCAAAACACTTTCAGTCCGCCCAACTTGCCCAAACGTGGGTTGCGCTCCAAGTCAATGTCACGCGGACACCCGCGCCCGTTGTTGCCTTCGGAAATAAGTGTCACGTCGTGTCCCAATGACTTCAAGCCCTCACGAAGTGTTGAATGAACAAAACTGGCCTCGCCCAATATAAGTATTCTCATCGTACCAAACACTTAAACTACAAACCGTTTCACCCCTGCGGAGCGAATATGTCGAGCCTCCTGTCGATGTAACCGCTCTTCACGTCGGCGGCGTCAAGTATGCTATGGAACAGCATGTAAGACTTCCACCGCCTGTCCTTGTTCGCCTTCAGCGCCGCAACCTTCGACGGATAACGGCGTGCAAACTCGTCGGAGTACCACACGAAGCAGGCCGGGCGGCGCACTTCGGGGCGGTCGGTGCCGTGAATGAAATATCCATCCTCGCCAAGACTCTCAGCATGGTCTGACAAATATACCAGCACTGTGTTCATGCCGCGCAGGCGGTTTATCAACTCGTGCCACACATAATCGGAGTAAACTATTGTGTTGTCATACGAATTGCGCATTTCTTCGGCAGTGTTCGCCGATATTACGCGACTCCTGATGACCGGCTTGAAACGCTCCATGCTGTCGGGATAATGGGAGTTGTACCACCAGTGCGAGCCTATGCAGTGAAGCAGCACGAACTTGCGTGCGCCCGGCCTACCGAGTTCCCTGCAGTAATGGGGCAGCATGTCGCCGTCGAGCCATTTCTCAAGGTTGTACGACGACTTCTCGCCGTTGACGTAAACAAGCGTGTCACACTCGTTCATGAAGTATGCGAACGTACTTACCTGCTCCTGGTTCGTTATCCACGAAGTGCGGTAACCGGCTTGTTTCAGCAGCGACACAAACGACCGCTCGGTATATGCCCGGTCGGGGTTCTGTTCGTCAGAGCGCGTCATTATGTGCGGTATGCTAAGATGGGTGAGCGTATAGTCGGTGTAGACGTTGGGCAGCGAAACAACGTTTTCTTCTTTGCAAAGCAGCGGTGTGGTGGCGCGTGGATATCCGTTCACCTGCAAGTTGGCGGCACGCAGCGACTCGCCGAGCACGAAAACGACGGTAACCGAGTCGCTGCCGCACACGGCCTTGCCCTTAAAGTCGGGACGCTCGGCGGCCACTTCGCGCCGTGACTCCAAGTATCCGGCCACGCTCGTATAGAGCGTAAACGGTATGCGAGTGCCCACGGCGTTGCTTGTGCGCCCGTAACTTACCGGCGCAACCATAAGCACCATATTGACAACGACCCACAATGCCTTATATTTTACCTTGCCTACAAACTTTATATGCCTGCACCTGTACCACGCAACCCATACCGACGCAGCGACTGACAACAGACATAGCGCGACAAGCTGCCATGACACTGTGTCCATGCTCGTGGCCAAATCATTGGTAAGCGTGAGGTCAAGCGTTATTGGCGTAAGTATGGCATTGGCCGTATAACGGAAATAGGCAAGCACAGTACACAACAGTGTGAGCAGCGGAAACAAGACCGAAAACACATACTTGTTGGTGCCTATAAGACACATCAGACCGAAAACGCCTGCTTCTATCGCCACGAACTGTAGCGACAGCAGGGCGAAGTCGCGCGCATCGCCGCACGGTATATCGTGGAAGTCGGAAAAAACGAACAGCACACCGTATGCCGCGGTAAGCGCGATGCAGAATTTCAACAGCTTTGCCATCAGTTCTTTGCAGTCTGTTTTCAGCTCATTTCCAGCATCCTGCGTATGGGCTTTACGGCCTCTCGCGCTATGTCTTCGGGCACTTCTATGGCCGGCGTCCCGTCGTGGAGACAGCGGTAGAGCTTCTCAAGGGTGTTAAGGCGCATGTATTCGCACTCGTTGCAGCCGGCGTCGGCTCCTTCGGGGGGCACGGGCAGGAAGGTGGTCTGGGGGCAGTGGTGGCGCATTTCGTGGAGTATGCCCGATTCGGTGGCCACGATGTACGTCGCGGAGGGATGCTCCTGGGCGTATTTCAGCATCACGGCGGTAGAGCCTTTCACGTCGGCGAGGTCGAGCACTTCGGCCGAACATTCGAGGTGGGCCATTGTAACGGCGCCGGGGTATGCGGCCTTCATCTTCCTTATCGCGGCGGCGCTGAAGCGTGCGTGCACGTGGCATCCGCCCTGCCACAGCAGCATGTGGCGGCCCGTGGCGGCGTTGATGTAGCTGCCAAGGTTGCGGTCGGGGCCGAAGATTATCTTCTCGTCCTGGGGCAGCTGGCGCACTATGCGCTCGGCGTTGCCGCTGGTCACCACGATGTCGGTCAGCGCCTTTACGGCGGCCGTTGTGTTGACGTAGCTTATGACGGTGTGGCCGGGATGTTCGGCCTTGAACTTGCGCAGGTCTTCGGCCTTGCACGAGTCGGCCAGCGAGCAGCCTGCCGCCGGGTCGGGGCAGAGCACCGTGCGGTCGGGGCAGAGCAGCTTGCACGTCTCGGCCATGAAGTGCACGCCGCACATGACTATTATCTTCGCGCTGGTTTCTTCGGCGCGGCGCGCCAGTGCGAGCGAGTCGCCTATGAAGTCGGCCGTGTCCTGTATTTCCGGACGCGTGTAGTAGTGCGCCATTATTATGGCGTTTTTCTCTTGGCAGAGCTGCCTGATGTCTTGTTGCAGTTGGGACATATTTTTTTGGGATTATGGGTAATCTGGGAGGACTGGGAGAGCTGGGAGAGCCGGGGAGTATGGGACGCATTAGGCTTATTGGGCCTATAACTCTTATTAGCCTTATCGGGCTTATTTGCCTATTGGCCTTATAACTTCCATTAGGCTTGTTGGCCCTGTCTGACTTATGACGTTTCCCTGCCCCTCACTTGTGTTATTGTCGGCGAGGGCTTTGTTCTCCACAGCTGTTTCATAATTTTATTATTTTTTCTTCTTTCTGAAAAAACAGGATGAACTGCTATGATATGCCGTGGATTTGTGCAAAACTTCCATGCCGTTTCCTTGTTTTTTCGGTTGTCAACGTTTGTATGTAGTGTATCAACATGTGCTTTTAATTCTTTCGTATTGACTGTCAGGCGTTAAGGCCTGTTGTCAACATGTGTGTTAGGTGTTGCAAATTTAATAAGTTTATATCTTTTTTTGCCATCAATCTGTGTAAAACTTGTTCATTTTTCCGTTATAAACGTGTTGAAATCCACATGCCGCCGGTGCGCCTCCTCATTGCTGTTGACAATGCACGTGTTTTCCACACGGTTTTCCACAGGTTTGTCAACACCATTCAATTCATGGCCTTTTATAATATGAAAAGCCGCCTTTTGCATTGCGAAAGGCGGCTTTTCATATTGTAGTATGTCAGAAATTCACTCCGAAGTTAAGCGACAGGCTTCCGGTTTTCGACTCGTCGAAGTCGCTGTGGCAGATGTTTGCGAGGCCAATGTCGTATGAAAGGTCCATGTAGAACAGGTCGTAGCCGATGCCGCAGCCGAGGCGCAGGCCGCCGTCGAAGCGCTTGAACCTGTTGTCGGAGAATGATTTGGCTGTGTTGCGCGTCTCGTAGTTTTTCACTTTTCCGTTTATTCCGTAGGCCAGGTAGCCGCCGAAGAATGGGTGCAGTGTAAAGTGTTCGTTCAGCGGGTAGATGTATTTCACGACGATGGGCATCTCGATGTAGTTCAGGTTGTACACTTTTTTCTTGCCGCTGTTAAGCTCTCTTTTGCCGCCTTTCTCGGTGTATTGCAGTCCGGCCTCGACGTACAGCGGTATGCTTTGCGACAGTGGCAGGCCTATGAGCGCGCCCACTGTAAGTCCGGTGTGCCATTCGCCGCCGTCAAGTTCGGGGTCTTCTGAGTTGACGAACGAGAACGCCGGTCCTATCCTTATGCCGTAGTACATGTTGCCTGTGCCCAGTCCGCTGTCGTGGCGGCCGTAGTCAAGGCGTCCGTTCTCGGGGTTGTAATACCTGCTGTACTGGTAATCCTGCGCCTTTGCCGGCATCAGCAGTGCCGCAACGGCCAGCGCGGTTATGATAAGTCGTTTCATGTCTGTATTTGTTTTTGTGTGCAAAGTAAAGGAAAATAATGAAAAACGAAAAATGAAAAATGAAAAATTAAGAATTATAAATGAAAAATGAACAATTGAAAATGTGGGGTTATCGGGCCTATCAACCCTATTCTGACTGAATAGGGCTGATAGGACTGATAGGGCAAATAAGCCTAATAGGACTAATAGGACTGATAGGGCAAATAAGCCTGATAGGGCCGATATGGTGGCCCGAACCACGCGTTTTTTGTTTTCAGCTGTTTTCGTTGAACGCGTCAACGCGGTAATAATACTTTTGTCCGGGTGTGAGTATGTGTATGTCGAGCGAGCACTTGTAGCGGTCTTTCACCATGATGCTTTGGTTGAGGAAGTCGGGGCTGTAGCCGAACCTCACGATATATCCGTCGGCTTCGGGCACGGCTTCCCACGTCACGGTGGCGTAGCGGCTGTCGTTAGAGTCGCGTTCCGAGCGCACGTTCTTGGGCTCCGACGGCGCCTTGCCGTTGCCTTGGCCGAACACGCGGAGGTCTGACAGGGCGAACTTGCCGCCTTTTGCCGTGTGCAGGTTTTCTATCTTTACGTAGCGTGCCTTGACGGGTGTGGGCAGCTGGGTGTAGTCGTGCGGATTGCCGCGGCGGTTGCGGCTTTTGTCGACTATGATGCGCCACGCCTTGCCGTCCTCGGAGGCGTATATGCGGTAGGCGTTGTAGTCGTCGGCAAGGTTGTCGCCTTTCACCACGTCGTGCTCGGTGAAGTTAGGCTGTACGGCTTTCACCGTCTTGACGCCGCCCAAGTCCATTTGCAGCCACTCGCCGCCGGTGCCCGTCTCTGCCGCCCACCACGTGCGTATGTCTTCGTCTGAAACCTGTTCGGGGCCGTGGTTCTTCACGCTGCGCGATGCCGTACATGGCTTGCCGAGCGACAGCAGGTTGTAGCCTTTGAGGCCGCGCTTGTCGGGGTCTGACTTGCCTTGCGGCATAAGCTGCGGATATTCGCCGAAGCGCGTGTACACCTTCATGCGGCCTTTGTCGTCGAACTTTACCGGGAACAGCCCTATGCGCCGTTCGAAGCCGGTGCGCTTGCCCACCCACATCGTAGCCACCTGCCACCAGTTGCCGTGCTTGTCCTTGAACACGCAGCTGTGGCCTGCCGACCCGGCGAAGTCGCCCACGTTGAGCGACACGGGGTTATAAGGCTCGAGCGAGTAGGGGCCTGTGGGGCTGTCGGCCGTCATCACCACGTCGCAATACCACTGCGAGGCCGTGCCCGGCGTGGCGAACTGGAAGTAATACTTGCCGTCGTGTTTTACCACCCACGAACCTTCGGCGCACGGCGTGTTGCTGAACTTGTATTTCATAGGTCCGGCTTCGAGCTCGCGCGACATCTCGTGCTTGCCGAAATTGTAGCCGGGGCAGGTGTCCATGTCCTTTATCGCCGGGCGCACCACTACCTCGCTGCCCTTTATCTCGGTCATTGTCACGGGGTCAAGCTCGAAGCAGCGCGCGTCCTCGCCAAGTCCGTGGAAGATGAAGTAATGGCCGTTGTCTATGAAAAGGCACGGGTCCGCCGTTACGCGCACTTCTCCGCATTTCTCCCAGCGGCCTGTCGACGGGTCGGCGGAGCGTATGATGTCGGCCGGACTTTCCTTAGTGTTGAAGTTTATGAAGTAGACGTAATCATCGTCGGCCGCCACCGCCGGGGCTACATAGTGCTGCCGTTGGGTGAACGCCGTGGTGGCTATCGCCTCGGGACAGAACTCCACGTTCTCCCAGTGCAGCAGGTCGTCAGACATGCGGTAGCCGCCGCGGTCGCGCGTGGTGAAGAGGTAATACTTGTCTTTGAACAGCACTATTACCGGGTCGGCGGCCTCGCGGTAAGTTTCCGGACTGCCCAATCCGCCGCAGCCGTAGTCAAGGTTCAGCGGATTGCAAAACGTCTCTTGCGCCGCAGCGTCGGTGGATGGCGCCGCTGCCGCCAATGATAATGCGGCGGCAAGCACCGACGTTTGTTGTTTGATTTTCATGGATATTAAGGTTTTGACAATTCACAATTCACAATTCATAATTCATAATTCATAATTGACGATGCACTATGAATTGTGGATTGTGAATTGATAAACTACTATTCCTGCCGTTACCGACACGTTTAGGGAGTGCTTCGTGCCGTATTGCGGTATTTCGAGACAGCCGTCGCAGGCGTCGACAACTTCCTGGGCTACGCCTTTCACCTCGTTGCCGAGCACCACGGCGTACTCGCGTCCCGGTTCCGGGCGGAACGTGTCGAGCATCGTGCTGCCCTCACACTGCTCCACGGCCATCACCGTCACGCCGCGCCGTTGCAGCCCGCGGACGGCCTCCAGGGCCGACGGGCAGTGGCGCCAGTCCACGCTGTCCTCCGCTCCTAATGCCGTTTTGTGTATTTCGGGGTGGGGCGGGGCGGCCGTGATGCCGCACAGCAGCACCTCCCTGACGCGGAAGGCGTCGCACGAGCGCAGCACCGACCCCACGTTGTACATGCTCCTCACGTCGTCAAGCACGACCGTGAGCGGCATCTTCTCCGCCGCCTTGAACTCGTCGATGCTAAGGCGGCCCATCTCTGTTACTTTGAGTTTGCGCATGGAGAATTTTTTTAGTTGACAAGTGACGAGAAACAAGCAGACAAGGCCATTACCTTTTGTTCGATGTAAGCAAATGTTCTTGTCTGCTTGTTGACTTGTCAACTTGTATGCTTAAAAATTTCAGCGTACAGCTTCATCTGCTTGAGCATTGCCAGCAGGCCGTTGGAACGGGTGGGGGAGAGGTGGTCGCGCAGGCCGATGCGGTCGATGAAATACAGGTCGGCGGCGGCGATTTCCTGCGGAGTGTGTCCGCTGAGCACGCGGATAAGCAGGGCTATGATGCCCTTTACTATCAGCGCGTCGCTCTCCGCCGTGAAGTAAAGCAGGCCGTCCCTCATGTCGGCCTGGAGCCACACGCGGCTCTGGCAGCCGTCAATGAGGTTGTCCTCGGTCTTGTATTTCGCGTCGAGCGGCTGCAGCTCGTTGCCCAAGTCGATGAGCAGCTGGTACTTGTCCATCCAGTCGGTGAAGTCGGAAAACTCCTCTATCACCTCGTCTTGCAATTCGTTGATTGTCATGTTGTTTTTATTTTTAGGAGAGAAGGAGTAAGGAGAAAAGGAGTAAGTACATGTGTCTTGCCGTTTGTCTAAATAATATATACTTTTTCTTTACTCCTTCTCTCCTTGTTTACTTAAACATATATACTTACTCCTTCTCTCCTTACTCCTTCTCTCCTGTTCTAATAATTTTAAATAATTTGTCACTCGGCCTTACCTTGTCGGGCACTTTGAAGGCCACGCGCGTGCCCTTCTGCGCCGTTGTCACGGAGTGCGTGTCGTCGTGTATTTCCTCTACGGTGACGTACATCACGCCGGTTGTGGGGCCTGTGATGAGCATCTTGTCGCCCACGGAGAACTCGGCGGCCTCGCAGGTGAACTCGGCCACACCGAGCTTCGAGAAGTACTTTACGCCCTTGCCCACGTACACCTTGCGCTCCGTGGCGTTGGAGCCGTAGTTCTTGTTCCACTCGCCGAGCAGCTGGCCCTGGTAGTAGCCGTCCCAGAAGCCGCGGTTGAACACCGTTGCAAGGCGTTCGTCCCAGCGGTCTTTCTTCTCGTCGGTGAACGTGCCTTCAAGCACCGACGCTATTGCTTCCTTGTAGCACTGCACCACGGTGTACACGTACTCAGGCCCGCGGGCGCGCCCTTCTATCTTGAATACGCGCACGCCGGAGCGCATCATGCGGTCGATGAAGCGGACGGTCTTCAAGTCCTTCGGGCTCATTATGTACTTGTTGTCAATCTCCAGCTGCGTGCCCGTCTCGGTGTCGGTCACAAGGTACGACCGCCGGCACAGTTGCATGCACTCGCCGCGGTTGGCCGAGCGGCCGGCGTTGTCGAGGCTGAGGTAGCACTTTCCGCTTACGGCCATGCACAGCGCGCCGTGGCAGAACATCTCAATCCTAATCCTCTCGCCCGACGGGCCGCAGACGTTCTGCTCGTCAATCTGCTTGTGGATGGCGGCCACCTGGTCAAGGTTCAGCTCGCGTGCCAGCACGGCAACGTCGGCGAACTGTGCGTAGAACTTCAGCGCCTCGATGTTCGAAATGTTGAGCTGCGTCGAGAGGTGAACCTCCATGCCCACGTTGCGGCAGTACATTATTACGGCCATGTCGCTGGCAATCACGGCGGATATGCCGGCCTCCCTGGCCGCGTCGACTATCTCGCGCATGTCGGCCATGTCGCCGTCGTAGATTACGGTATTCACCGTCAGGTACGTCTTTATGCCGTGACTGGCGCACGTTGAGGCTATCTCGCGCAGGTCGTCAACGGTGAACGTATTGGCCGAGTGCGCCCTCATGTTGAGCCGCCCGATGCCGAAATACACCGAACCGGCGCCGGCCTGTATGGCGGCTTGCAGGCTCTCGCGGCTTCCCACGGGAGCCATTATCTCGAAGTCGTTTATTTTAGAATTTATCATTCGCTTCGTTCATTAGAAGTTATAGAAGTTATCACTCGCTTCGCTCGTTAGAAGTTAAAGCCATTACCTTTGGAGTTAAGGTGTAAAGAAGTTATGAAGTTAAGACAAATGCCTTGTTTGCTTGTTACCCGTTACTTGTCAACTGACAAGGGTAATGGCTTTAACTTCTAACGAGCGAAGCGAGTGATAACTTCTATAACTTCTTTAACTTCTACCTGATAAACAGCAGTTCGCGATACTTCGGCAGCGTCCACAGCTCGTCGGCCACGATAAGCTCCAGCTTGTCTATCTCGTAACGTATTTCCTCCATCTTCGGGGCTACGGTGTCGTGGTAGGCTATAGCCTTCTCGCGTTCGCTCTCAATCTTGTTCGCCACCTTGCGTGCGTTGATGAGTTCCTCCACGCCCGTCTCAATCTTCTGCGTGCGCTCGGCTATCTCTTCGATAAGCTTCATGTTGCGTGCGCACAGCTTGTCGGCCTTGTCGGTGGGGAAAATCTGGCGCATGTCCATCACGTTCTTCGCCAGACGGCTCTGGTAATGGGTGGCCACGGGCACGATGTGGTTCATCGTTATGTCGCCCATCACACGCGCCTCAATCTGTATGCGCTTGGTGTAAGTGTCCCACTTCACCTCGTTCCTGGCCTCAAGCTCCTTGCGGTTCATCACGTTCATCGACTCGAACATGCGCACGGTGTCTTCTTTCAGGTAGTTGTCGAATATGATGGGGCAGCTCGTCTCGCAGTCAAGTCCGCGGCGCTTGGCCTCTTCCACCCATTCGTCGGAGTATCCGTTGCCGTCGAAGCGTATTGGCTTGCACGTCCTGATGTCGGCGCGCAGTATGTCGATTATGGCGCTTGTGGTGTCAGAACCGTTGGCAATCAGCCCGTCAACGCGGCGCTTGAAGTCGACAAGAGCCTCGGCAACGGCTGTGTTCAGCGCTATCATGGCGCTGGCGCAGTTGGCCTCGGAGCCTACGGCGCGGAACTCGAAGCGGTTGCCCGTAAAGGCGAAAGGACTGGTGCGGTTGCGGTCGGTGTTGTCGATGAGCAGCTCGGGTATTTCAGGTATGTCGAGCTTCATGCCCTGCTTGCCCTCTACGTTGAACAGGTCGTCGCGGTCGCTGTTCTCGATATGGTCTAAAAGTTCTGACAGCTGCTTGCCGAGGAACGACGAGATGATGGCCGGGGGAGCCTCGTTGGCTCCAAGACGGTGGGCGTTTGTAGCGCTCATAATGCTGGCCTTGAGCAGCCCGTTGTGGCGGTACACGCCCATGAGGGTCTCCACAATGAAGGTTACGAAGCGCAGGTTGTCGCGCTGCGTCTTGCCCGGCGCGTGGAGCAGCACGCCCGTGTCGGTAGACAGGCTCCAGTTGTTGTGCTTGCCCGAGCCGTTGACGCCTGCGAAAGGCTTTTCGTGCA
>ERZ826146.1708-NODE-1708-length-19067-cov-7.885809_pt1 | contig 19067 bp, 14 predicted proteins | sample MGYA00519857_ERZ826146 | MGnify/ENA primary metagenome ERZ826146 (study PRJEB31778, sample SAMEA3449222) | human gut metagenome | biome: human gut; feature: human-associated habitat; material: faeces | place: United Kingdom | collected 2010/2012 ...
TGAACGACATTGCATGGCAGCAGGTCATATGAAATCAATTACTGTACTGTATACTGCAGAAATCGAACTTCATCCGGTAACAGGCGGAACGATCCGCCGCAAATATGATCCTGAAACAGGGACTGGATTCTGGGATTTTAATTGAATCAAGTAAGTCCCATGTTTCAATTGCGAAAAGCAATAAGCAGTGGGTAGATGTATGTAAAGAAACAGAAAACTGGTAGTTGACGGTATGATATGGAAAATGGAGAACAGAAGAATGGGTATTGTAATCAGAGAATATCAGACAGAAGACGTAACAGCAGCTATTACAATATGGAATCAGGTGGTAGAGGACGGTGTAGCATTCCCACAGGAAGAAAACCTGACAGAAGAAACAGGAGATGCTTTTTTCAAAGAACAGACTTATACAGGGATTGCAGTAAACACTGACAACAATGAAATTGTCGGTCTCTACATCCTGCACCCGAACAATGTAGGGAGATGCGGTCATATATGTAATGCCAGCTATGCAGTAAGGAGAGACCTCCGTGGTGAACACATTGGCGAGAAACTGGTTCTTGACTGCCTCGCACAAGCGAAAGTAAAAGGCTTCCGTATTATGCAGTTCAATGCAGTGGTTGCAAATAACACCCATGCATTACATTTATATGAAAGAATAGGTTTTACCAGACTTGGCGTAATTCCCCAGGGATTCAGAATGCCGGATGGACATTATGAAGATATTATTCCGCATTATTATGTGCTGTAGAACATAAAAGATTTTACTGCACCGGAACTTTTATAGTTACGGTAAATTAAAATATCTGTCAGGAAAGCAGGTGTGTGAAATGGGTGTGTATTTAAATCCCGGCAATGATAAATTTTATAAAGCAATCAATTCTGAGATTTATGTAGACAAAACAGAACTGATACAATATACCAATCGTGTTTTTAACACCATGCAGCAAAATGTCTGTGTAAGCAGACCAAGACGTTTCGGAAAGTCTATGACTGCAAATATGCTGGCTGCATATTACAGCAGAGGATGTCAGTCTGAAAAATTATTTGACGGACTTAAGATAAAAGAAGATTCATCTTTTTCAAAATATCTGAACAAATATAATGTTTTCTTTATAAATATGCAGGAATTCCTAAGCCGCAGTAAGACAGTAGAGAAAATGGTCCTGCGATTAAACCGGATTCTGATGCGTGACCTGAAACAGGAATATCCTGATGTGGACTATTTTGATGAAGAAGATCTTGCTGAAAGTATGCAGGATGTATATCAGCAGACAGGATGTCAGTTTGTGATTATTATAGATGAGTGGGATTGTATTTTCAGAGAATACAAGTCAGATAAAGAAGCACAGGAGCAGTATCTTGATTTTCTGCGGGATTTTCTTAAGGATAAATCTTATATTCATCTTGCTTATATGACAGGAATCTTGCCGGTAAAGAAATATGGAACACATTCTGCCCTGAATATGTTTGATGAATTTTCTATGATTTATGCAGGACCTCTGGCGAAGTTTGTGGGTTTTACAGAGACAGAAGTCAGAGAATTATGTGAGAAATATCATATGGATATGAGGGAAATCAGAGAATGGTATGACGGGTACAGGTTTGAAAACTGTGAGCCGGTTTATAATCCAAGGTCTGTGGTAAACGGCATGCTTTTTGGTTCTATCAGAAACTACTGGAATATGACAGAATCTTTTGAAGCACTGCAGACTTATATAGATATGAATTTTGAGGGGTTAAAGGATGATATTCTCAGTATGCTGGCAGGAGAGCATATTCCTGTTAATACCGGAAATTTTACAAATGATATGACGACATTCCGGGATGAGAATGATGTTTTGACCTTATTGATCCATCTGGGATATCTGGCATATGATTCTACAGAACATTGTGTGTATATTCCTAATAATGAAATCCGGAATGAGTATGCAAATGCTGTTTCTGTATCAGACTGGGGTGAAGTGTCAAAAGCTTTAAAAAATTCGGCAGATGTCCTGAATGCAATCTGGAATCAGAATGAGCAGATGGTTGCACAGGGAATCCAAAGAGCACACTTTGAGACCTCGCATCTTCAGTATAATGATGAAAATGCATTAAGTTATACTATTTCACTGGCTCTGTATGCGGCTAGAAACTATTATAGCGTATATCGTGAACTGCCAACAGGAAAGGGATTTGCGGATATGGTCTTTATTCCGAGAAAAAAATTTCCTGATAAACCTGCTCTGGTAGTGGAATTAAAATGGGATAAAAGTGCCAAAGGAGCTATTTCTCAGATTAAACAGAAGCAATATTGTAAAAGTCTGGAGGAATATGCAGGAAATATTCTTTTGGCAGGGATTAATTATTCGAAGAAGGATAAAGAGCATCAGTGCATGATTGAGAAGATAGTGAAATAACAACGCTATATATGATTTATTGTTACTGTTCACAGCAACACGCTTTGCGATGCAGGAAATATGAACCTCCTTGTGCAATGCCCAAGGAGTATCATTTGCTTCGCAAACTTAATTTATGCTAATCGCATAAATTCGCGCGGTATGTCTCGGGTTTTCTGTGACCTTCGCTCACAAAAAACACCTCGCGGGATATTACCAGTGAACAGTAACAAAATATATCAATTTCCGTAGATTGGTTTTTAATTATAACATATTCCCCTCTTACAGAAAAGACAAAAATCCGGCAAAAATCCCTCAGCCGGTATCTGTGTGATCCTATATCTTCCTGGCGAAGGAAATATCTGCATTAGCCTGGAGCCGGATATATTCTCTTTCACAAATACCCCTGAGGGATTGTAACTTTATATTTTAGGCAGTTGCATTATTCTCAAACTGACTGTTATATAGGTCTGCATAGAAGCCTTTCTTAGACAGAAGCTCTTCATGATTTCCCTGCTCGATAATGTCACCGTCTTTCATAACCAGGATCAGGTCTGCATCCTTGATGGTAGAAAGTCTGTGTGCAATCACAAAGCTGGTTCTGCCCTTCATCAGATTGTCCATGGCTTTCTGGATACGCACTTCGGTTCTGGTATCTACAGAGGAGGTTGCCTCATCCAGGATCAGGATCTTATTATTGGCAAGAATTGCCCTGGCAATAGTGAGAAGCTGTTTCTGTCCCTGGGAAATATTACTGGTTTCTTCATCCAGAACCATATCATAGCCTCCCGGCTGCTGCATGATAAAGTTGTGCACATGGGCTGCCTTTGCTGCTGCGATCACCTCTTCATCTGTAGCATCCAGACGTCCGTAACGGATATTTTCCATAATGGTTCCTGAGAACAGCCAGGTATCCTGAAGCACCATACCAAACATCTCTCTCAGACTGCTTCTGTTAAAGTCTTTGATGTCATAACCGTCTACCTTAATACTTCCGCCATTGAGATCATAGAATCTCATAAGCAGTTTCACCATAGTTGTCTTTCCTGCACCTGTGGGACCTACAATGGCAATCTTCTGGCCATCCTTCACATCTGCAGAGAAATCATTAATAATGATCTTATCCGGATTGTAACCGAATTTTACATGTTCAAACTGTACATCTCCTGTAAGTGTATTAATATCTACAGGATTCTTTTCATTCTGGCTCTCTTCCGGCTCCTCCAGGAATTCAAATACACGCTCGGAAGCTGCAGCAGAGGACTGTAACAGGTTGGTGACCTGTGCGATCTGCTGGATTGGCTGTGTAAAGTTACGGATGTACTGGAAGAAGGACTGGATATCACCAACCTCAATACTTTTTTTGATTACAAACACGCCGCCTAAGAGAGCTACCATTACATATCCAAGGTTACCTACAAACTGCATGATGGGCATCATCATTCCTGAGAAGAACTGAGATTTCCATGCAGATTCATAAAGCTTCTGATTGTCTTTTTCAAATTCCTCTACTACATCATTCTCTTTGTTGAAAACTCTGACCACATTATGACCGCCGAAGTTCTCTTCGATCTGACCGTTTACTTTACCCAGATAGCTCTGCTGATCCTGGAAGTATTTCTGGGAATGCTTCATGACAGTCTGGATGATGAACATGGAAACCGGCAGGATCAGAAGTGCTGCCAAAGTCATCCACACGTTAATGGAAAGCATCATAATAAATACACCGATCAGAGTTGTCACTGATGTGATCAGCTGCGTCAGACTCTGGTTCAGACTCATCTGCAGAGTGTCCACATCATTGGTGATACGGGAGAGGATCTCTCCGTTTGTTCTGCTCTCATAATAATTCAGAGGCAGTCTGTTGATTTTCTTTGAAATATCTTTTCTCAGATTATAGGTAACATCATTGGAGATCCCGGACATTACGAATCCCTGTACAAAGGAAAAGCATGCACTTAACACATATAATCCAAGTGTCCATAACAGGATCATCCCGATCTTTCCGAAGTCAATTTCACCGGTTCCGTTTACCTTGGCAACCAGGCCGTTAAACAGCTCTGTGGTCGCCTTACCTAAAATCTTAGGCCCTACAATACTAAACACAGTTCCCGCTACTGCAAAGATAAACATCAGTATAAAGCGGAATTTATATCGTCCCATATAACGGAAAAGCTTAGCCATGGAGCCCTTGAAGTCTTTCGCCTTTTCGCCGGACATCATACGTCCATGTCCTCCCATAGGACCTCTTCTTCTCTGTTCGCTCATGCCAGTTCCTCCTCTGATAACTGAGATCTTGCAATCTGCTGATATACCTCACAATTTGCCATCAGTTCCTTATGAGTTCCAATACCTGCCATATGTCCGTCGTCCAGTACAATGATCTGGTCTGCACCAAGGATAGTACTGATTCTCTGGGCAACGATCACAGTAGTTGCATCCTTGGTGTACTCCTTCAATGCCTTTCTTAACTGACTGTCAGTCTTAAAGTCAAGAGCAGAGAAGCTGTCATCAAAGATAAATATCTCCGGATCCTTTGCAATGGCTCTGGCAATGGACAGACGCTGTTTCTGTCCGCCCGAAACATTGGTACCTCCCTGTGATACAGGGGATTCATATTTCTCCGGTTTTGTATCAATAAATTCTGTAGCCTGTGCAACCTCTGCTGCTTCTTTTACCTGTGCATCAGTGATCTCCGGCTTACCATAGCGGATATTGGAATCAATAGTACCTGAGAAAAGTACACCCTTCTGTGGCACATATCCCAGTTTGTCACGAAGTTCTTTCTGAGTCATGTCGCGGACATCCACACCATCCACTTTAACAGAACCCTTTGTCACATCATAGTATCTGGGAATCAGATTGATCAGGGTACTCTTACCACTTCCAGTACTTCCGATCACTGCGATCGTCTGACCTTTCTTTGCTTTAAAGGAAATGTCTGTCAGTACATTCTCACCTGCTTCCGGGTAAGCAAAGGATACATGGTCAAATTCAATCTCACCTTTCACATTTTCTGACGGATGTACCGGAGTTTCCGGATCCTGAATAGAAACCTCTGTTTTCAGAACCTCATCAATACGAAGCGCTGCAACATTTGCTCTCGGGAGCATAATAGACATTGCAGTGATCATCAGGAAGGACATGATGATCTGCATTGCATACTGGATAAATGCCATAACATTACCAACCTGCATGGTTCCGTTGTCTACTGCATGGGCACCACTGTAAATAATAAGTACAGATACACCATTCATGATCAGCATCATAATGGGCATCATAAAAGTCATACATCTGTTGACAAACAGGTTTGTTTTTGTCAGATCCAGGTTTGCTTTCTCAAAACGATCTTCCTCATGCTTCTCACGGCTGAATGCACGGATAACAGGAATACCTGTCAGAATCTCACGGGATACCAGATTCAGTCTGTCGATCAGAGTCTGTAAGATAGTGAATTTTGGCATTGCCACCTGGAACAGCACAAAGATCACAATCAGGATCAGACCAACTGCCACACCAAGGATCCATGTCATGGAAGAATCTGTGTTTAATACCTTGAGCACTCCACCAATACCAAGGATCGGCGCGTACAGAACAATGCGGAACATCATTGCCATAACCTGCTGTACCTGCTGCACATCATTGGTGCTTCGTGTGATCAGGGATGCTGTGGAGAATTTATGATATTCTCTGCTGGAAAAGCTCATAACCTTGCGGTAAATGCTGTTTCTCAGGTCATGACCAAGTCTGCCTGCCACTCTGGCCGAAATAAATGTGACGCTGATTGCTGCCAGCATGATCACCAGTGCCATGGCAAGCATTCTGATACCTGACATCAGGATGTAATGCATCTGAATGGCATCCACATCTTTTCCCAGTGCTTCATATTCTGAAGCAACAAAGGAAACACCAGCCTGTGTCACAATAGACTCCGGCATATCTTTCAGCTTCTCATCCATCTGACTCATAATCTGCTGTACTGCTTCTTCCGGCATCTGTGCCAGTGCTGTCAACGGGTCTGTTCCCTCCGGAAGGCCCATCTGTGCAGCCATTGCCTGCCCCTGCTCACTGTCTTCGGAAAAGGCAGCTACCATCATCATTGCCTTTGAGAAATCCTCATTTAAATTCTCTCTGGTTTCTTTGGAAATATCATCGTTTAATAACCAGGTATCATCTTCCTGTGTATAATTCTGTGAAACTTCCTTTTTCTGATCCTCATCCATAAAAATCTGAAGATTCTGCAGGGTTGAATCCCGAAGCTTATCCGGCACACTGTCTTCAATACCTTTCTGCTGGATACCTACATTAATGATCTTGGAGGTATAATCCGGCAGGGAAAGATCACAGTACGCCTGCAGAAACAGAAGTGCTATGATCAGGACAATGTATCCCGCTGATTTCTTCAGATATTTCATCAGTTTAATCATTGCTTGATTCCCTCTTTTCCTATTTTTAATATGTATGTCTGTTTAAACTCACGTGTCAGTTCTTTCACAGACAATATTATTTTTTATCTGAACATGCTGATACAGTTTTCTCAATCTGCTCCATCATGTATTTTTCAGTTTCTACCTGTTGACAGGTATCTCCGAAATATTATCCAGAATCTGCCCAAAAAACCTTCGTAAAAGACATAGCTCTGCTTCGCTGAAATTGCTGAACATCACTTTCTCCACAGCTTTGCTTTCCTGCTGGAGCTCCTCCACGATTTTTCTTCCGTTTTCTGTCAGATATACACGCATGATGCGTTGATCTTTATCATCACGTTTCCTGCAGACAATGTCTGCTTTCTCCAGACGCTGGATACTTACATTTACAGTGGGCGGTGTTACACCCATCCACTCTGCAATCTCCTTCTGGCTGCAGCCGTTATGTCTGTATACGATCATAATGATCGGCATCTGTCCCTGTTGGATACCGATTTCCCGTATACGCTGCATACATCTCATACCATATTGGCGGTTGATCTCCATAAAGAGCGCAGGCATGCTTTTCTCTTCTCGTTTTTCTTTCTTCTCCTCTTCCGGGCACCACATAACTTCACTCCTTTCCGGCCTCTGTCCTCTTTCAGGTCTGATATTATTCTTTAATTAGCCTGACTAATCATATATAATATACTTTTAGACAAAAAATGCAAGTGTTTTTTGTGCAGTTTATAATTATTTTAGATTTAGCTTTGATATTTCCAATTTGTAAATATTCAATTTTATTTTGCCTGGCTAATTTTTTTCATCTCAGGTCGAATAAAATTTCCAATACTCTTCAAGCTCTATCTCTGCATAACTTCTTTATAAAATTCTATAAACACATTAATTGCCGGAGACCGCCATTTATTTTTGTGGAGCAGCAATTGTGTCCATACAGTTACCGGGCAGCCGGCAACATCCAGTCTTTTAATCTGTCCGTCTTTCACATATTTCTCCGAAATAAAATCCGGAAGAAAGGAAAGCAGGCTGCTGTTTTTTACCAGTTCACATATCTGAAGCGGATTTCCGATTTCAAGAACCGGACGGATTTCCAGTGATTGGGACGCAAGGGTTTCATTCAGTATTTTTCTGTAGCTCATGGCTTGTTCTGTTAACACAAACTCATTCTGAGAAATTTCACTTAATTTCCATGAACAGCCTGCAACAGGATTATCAGCCGCTACAATAAAATGTACCTGTTCTTCCTGTTCCGCACAAATAATAAAATCCGAATCATAAATATGCCTGTCCAGAGTAAAAACCAGATCTGTTTCGTTCTTCCGCAATTTATCAAACATCTGCTCTGTACCGTTTTCTGTTATCTCCACTTTTATTTCCGGATACTGATGATGAAAACGCAGAAAATCATTTTTAAAATATCTGCTGCAGACAGAACTGGACATAGACAACCGAATCTCGCCTTCAATGCTTTCAGCCGAATTCAGCGAATCGAGCATTTTTGCCTGTGCCTTCAGAATGTTTCGAGCCTGCTGCAAAACTAAAACTCCCTTTTCCGTAAGATTGATTTTATGATAATAACGGTCAAACAGCCTGACATCAAGTTCCTTTTCCAGTTGTTTAATCTGTGAAGAAACTGTAGACTGCGTATATCCCAGTTCCTTTGCAGCAGCCGAAAATCCGGAATATTCACATACTGCAATAAAAGTTTTTAACACATTTGTATCCATTTCTCGTTCCTTTCCCATATTTTTTTCAATATTTTCCCATCAAAACGCAGAAGCGTTATTTTTCTTATACAAACGATATTTTCAATAATATACAACAAAACAATCAATTTTACAAATATTGTTTTTTATCTTATAATATCCCTTATATGAACTTCTGAAGGGAGCGTTATCTTATGAAACGTGAACAGCTTGGAAGCCGGCTTGGCTTCATTATGCTTTCCGCCGGCTGCGCCATTGGCTGCGGAAATGTGTGGAAATTCCCGTGGATGTGCGGGCAAAATGGCGGTGGCAGCTTTATGCTGATCTATCTTCTGTGTCTGGTCATCCTGGGAATCCCGGCTCTTGTGTTGGAATTTTCCATCGGAAGAGCGGCTCAGACAAGTCCCCTTTTCATGTACCGTAAGCTGGAAAAGCCAGGACAGAAATGGGGGATTTTCGGTTGGTTCTGTCTGCTTGGCAACATTGCCCTGATGGCATTTTACACTGTTGTCTGCGGCTGGATCATTTATTATTTTGTACAGTTTCTCAGAGGTAAAAATGGTTCACTGGGATTTTCAGCCATGATCTCCTCTCCCTCTGTGAATGTATTCTTCTTACTGGTCACTGTAGTCATTGCATTTTTCATCCTTTCCTTCAATCTTCAGGGAGGACTGGAGCGTGTGACAAAATATATGATGTCTGCACTGCTGGTGCTAATGCTTGCTCTCGCTGTACACAGTCTTTTTCTGAAAGGCTCTGGTGAGGGAATGACCTTTTATCTGAAACCGGATTTCTCGAAGATCGATGGTTCGGTAATTGTAGGGGCAATGAACCAGGCATTCTTTACTTTATCTACAGGTATGGGTGGCATGGCTATCTTTGGCAGCTATATTGGTAAAGAGCATTCTCTAATGGGGGAAGCTATTCATGTGATCACACTGGACACACTGGTTGCTTTTCTGGCAGGAGTTATTATTTTCCCTGCATGCTTTACCTTTGATCTGGAAGTAAATGCAGGTCCGAGCCTTCTGTTTGATACAATGGCAGCAGTTTTTAACAACATGTCCGGAGGTCGCATCTGGGGTTCCTTATTCTTCCTGTTCATGGTATTTGCAGCTATGTCAACAGTTCTGGGAGTGTGCGAAAACATCCTGGCAATGATACGTGAGCTTACCGGCTGGTCCCGTCCAAAAGGCAGCGTGGTCTGCGGCACAGGTGTCTTTCTTCTGGCACTTACCACAGCCCTTGGTTTCAGCGTTTTCCACTTCCAGCCATTTGCCGAAGGAACTACCTGGCTTGATTTCTGGGATTTTATTGTTTCCAACAATATTTTACCCCTTGGCTCTCTCATCCTTGCACTCTTCTGCTGTAATAAGTTCGGCTGGGGATGGGATAACTTTATCAAAGAGAGCAATACCGGTAAGGGTTTAAAGGTACAGAGCTGGATGAAACCGCTCTTCCGATTTGTACTTCCGATTATAATTGCCTTTATCTATATTTATGGAATGTTCACATTCAACTGGAAATAAAAAAGAAAAATAAGCTCCGTGGATCAAAATTTCTATCCACAGAGCTTATTTTTTATCCAACCATCATTTTTAATTTTAGTGAACCTTCTGATCCAGCATTCTCCGGATCAGCTCAATTGTATCCTTCAGTCCATAGTTGGCACTGTTGATACACAAATCATAATTCTCCGGTTTTCCCCATTTCTCACCGGTATAAAATTCATAATATTTCTTATGCTGCTTATCCATCTGCTTCAGAAAACGTACTGCCTGTTTCAGATTCATATTACGGATATCCATAACGTGCTGCACACGAACCTGGAACGGAGCACTGATAAACAGACTGATATGAGGAATATGATTATTCTTAAGAATCGCATCTGCGCAACGTCCCATGATCACGCAGTCTTCACTCTTTGCCAGTTCACAGATCAGATCACTCATATTGAAAAATACTGCGTCCTGCTTCGGAAGTCCATGATAACGATTGAATTCCCTGAACCAGGTTTTCAGATCTGTGTGTTTTTTCTTTCTGTATTTATCAAACCCTTCAAAATTACCAGTATCACTGACTGCATTTTTGTCTGCCTGCAGACGCTTCATAACCTGATCAAAAATTTCTGCATCATAATAGTTGATCTGAAGCTGATCCGCCAGTTCAAATCCGATATCATTACCGCCACTTCCCTGTGTACGGCTGATACAGATGATCAGATGATCATTTTCGGAAATCTCATTCTGGCGTCTTGCGATCAGATTATTCAGACTGATACGTTCTTTATCTACAATATCTGTCTGTCCAAATGTATCCGGAAGACTTTCAATCTCTTTCAGAATACTGTCATACTCTATCATAAGACGTCTTCTCTCGCTCTTATCCCTGATGGTACGGGCCATGTTACTGATCAGCGCCAGTTCACTTCTGAGCAGATGTCCGTCCGGCTTGGTATACATCAGTGCTGCCAGATGACGGAGAGTTGTTTCTTTTTGTCCTGTAAATGTACGTCCCAGAGAGGAACCCACACATTTATAAACTTCTTCGTCCAGGTTATAAATGCGTATTGCAAGTTCTTTACATTTTTCCTGATTATCCTGCATAATGATCCTCCCTCCTTATAAAAAGAATACAAACATATCAATAACAAACACCGGAATCAGAAATGCCACAGACCAGAGCATATATCCGAAGAATGACGGCATCTTCACACCGTTCTCATCAGAGATTGCCTTTACCATAAAGTTCGGGGCATTTCCGATATAAGTGTTGGCACCCATGAATACCGCACCACAGGAAATGGCAGACAGAATCTTGGTAGGTACTGTTCCCAGTGTGGTTGTGATTCCATTTGTAAATGCCAGCGTTCCGGCTGTTGTAAGGAATACCAGATAAGTAGGTGTGTTATCCAGGAAACTGGAAAGTGCACCTGTTGCCCAGAACATCTCTGCCGGTTCAGTAACTCCCAGATTCGGTCCTACAGCTTTCAGAAGCATCAATGCAGGCTGCATGGTGATAAAAATACCGATGAATAAAACCGCAACCTCCTGGATCGCACCCCAGGTAAAATGGTTCCTGATACGGATCTGCTTATCTGTTGTCTTAAAGGAAAGAAAAGCAGCAAGCAGAATGATCACGATTTCAATCAGAGCCGGGAATGTCAGGGTTACTTCTCCAAAGAGATGAATGCCTCTTACATTGCCTGCAGCATCCTGGAATGCGGACATTCCCGGAAGTACACCGCTTAAAATTACCGCGCCAACGATCATCACAAGGAAAATGATATTGTGCAGTCCATCCAGACGAAACTGAGTACCCGGTTTACGGATATCCGGTTTACGGCCATTTGCAATATCTTTTCTGTAGGAACGTTTATCAATCTGATAAAATACAAACAGCAGAATGACCATATTAAAGATCAGTACAGGGAACAGATGCAGGCTCCAGAAGAATGGAACACCTCGCATAAATCCCATTAACAGCGGCGGATCTCCGATTGGTGTAAGACATCCACCCATATTGGAAACCATGAAGATAAAGAAGATCATAATATGTCCTTTTCTCTTTCTCCATGAATTCATTTTAATTACCGGACGTACCATCAGCATACTGGCACCGGTGGTACCGATACAGCTTGACAGAAGAGTTCCCAGTGCAAGCAGACCTACATTAACACGGGGGGAACCTGCGAAATCACCCTCCATGGTAATATTACCAGATACGCAGAACAGGCCGAATAACAGAATGATGAATGTAAGATAATCATTCACAATACAGTCCAGAACTGTCTCTGCAGTCTTTCCGGCTCCATAAACGAAAGCAAATGGAACCACCATCAGAATGATCCATAAGGCAACAACCAGTGGCTGATGAGACTCCCACCACTCCGCTTTTACCAGAGGCATCACTGCAATACATAACAAAAGCCCTGCAAAGGGAATGCAAAGCCATACAGGTACTGTAGATGGTGCTTTACTGCCTTCTGCCGCAAATACACTCAACGGACAAGCCAGAAGAACTGCAAAAAAAGCACCCAGTACGGTCACCAACTTTTTCAAAACTGCCACCTCCATATTGTATTTTCGTACAGCGCGACTATCATTCAGGAGATTTTTTTCATATACGTGTTTCTTCCTATTTAATATGCGCTTGTTTTTTACAGATGCAATTATATCATACAGCATACAAAAATCAATTGTGTGGATAGTGAATATTTACACTTTATTTCCTGTTTTTTTATACATTTTTTACATATTCCCTGATTATTTTCGTTTATATTTTAACGATTTAATCTTTATTACTGACATTTTTTTGTACTGCCTTATCTATTTTTTAAAATTGTACTGATTTTGAAACACATGACCCAATAACTGCTCCGCAGTTTATCACTTTTGGGCAATTAAAGCAGGGAGCTTTCTTATATGCAATACGAAAAATGCTCCCCAACAGCAATTCCCGCTGTCAGAGAGCATTTCGCATATTTCTTATATGAACTGATTGGTTGCCTCATCATACTCATAATCGATGGAATGCATCTTCGCCACCAGTTCGTCTTTCTTCAGTCCTCTGCATGTACAGAGTGCTTCCAGGGAATCATAGTAATCCCTGAGCTGAGTATTTACATAACTCAGCAGAATCATTGGATCTTTGGGTATCATTTAGTTTCCGTCCTTTACCGTAACAATGAATTCCCCATTCTGAACATCCAGCACCAGAGTATCACCTGCATGAACATCTCCGGACAAAATCTTTCGTGCCGCAAGAGTCTCCACATATTTCTGCAGATAACGTTTCAGCGGACGTGCACCATATACCGGGTCATAGCCATTCTCGATAACCTGATCCTTGGCTGCATCTGTCAGTTCCAGGGAAAGCTCCTGGTCTGCAAGACGTTTGTCAAGCTCGCCGACCATCAAGTCTACTATCTTACCAATATTGGATTTTGTCAAGGGCTTGAACATAATTATTTCATCCAGACGGTTCAGGAATTCCGGACGGAAATGGCCTCTCAGGTCATCCATAACCTGACTCTGAGCCTCAGGTTTGATCTCACCATTCTCATCAATACCATCCAGCAGATACGGAGAACCGATGTTGGAAGTCATGATAAGAATTGTATTCTTAAAGTCAACTGTACGTCCCTGAGAATCTGTGATACGGCCATCATCCAGTACCTGCAGCAGTACGTTAAACACATCTGGATGTGCTTTCTCAATCTCATCGAAAAGTACAACACTGTATGGTTTACGGCGGACTGCCTCAGTAAGCTGGCCGCCCTCCTCATATCCTACATATCCCGGAGGCGCTCCGACAAGCCTTGACGTGTTGAAGCTCTCGCTGTATTCGCTCATGTCAATACGTATGAGAGCGTCGCTGCTGCCAAACATACATTCAGCAAGCTTTTTTGCGAGATACGTTTTGCCTACGCCTGTAGGGCCAAGGAACATGAACGCCCCTATTGGGTGGTTTGCTTCTTTCAGCCCCACGCGGTTGCGTTGTATGGCTTTTACCATTTTTTCAATGGCCTTGTCTTGGGCTATGACGGCGCTTTTCAGTTCTTCACCCATGTTTTTCAGTCGGGTGCCCTCTGCCTCGGCAATGCGTTGTACGGGGACTCCTGTTATCGTCGAAACGACGTCTGCTACATCTTTGTCAGTAATGATGTCGCGGCTGCCGATTTCGTTATTAGTCCATTTGTCCTGCAGCTCTTTCAGCTCGTTTTCAAGTTCTACCTGCTTGTCGCGGTAACTTGCGGCCAATTCAAAGTTCTGGTTACGCACAGCCGCCTGCTTCTTTTCCTTGACATAGCTGATTTCTTTCTCTTTTTCGCTTATTTCCGGAGGCATTTGGGCGTGCTGAAGATGAACGCGTGCGCCGACTTCGTCGAGAGCATCGATGGCCTTGTCAGGGAAGGCGCGGTCTGTCACGTATCTGTCTGTCAGTTTGACACACGCCAGAATGGCGTCATCAGAGTATTCCACATGATGGTGGTGTTCGTAGCGGTCTTTGATGTTCCTGAGTATGGCTACAGTCTCGTCGGCGGTGGTCGGTTCAACCATTACTTTCTGGAAGCGTCTCTCCAGCGCTCCGTCTTTCTCTATCGAATTCCTGTATTCGTCAAGTGTTGTTGCGCCGATGCACTGTATGGTGCCGCGTGCGAGTGCCGGTTTCAGCATGTTGGCTGCGTCCATTGAGCCAGGTGTGGATCCTGCGCCTACGAGTGTGTGGATTTCGTCTATGAAGATGATTACATCCGGATTTTGTTCTATTTCCTTGACGAGTGCCCTTATGCGCTCCTCGAATTGGCCTCGGTATTTCGTGCCTGCCACGATGGCTGCCATGTCGAGGTTTATTATTCTTTTGTTAAACAGGACCGGAGACGTGCGGTGGGCGCATATCAGCTGTGCCAATCCTTCTACGATGGCGCTTTTTCCTACGCCGGGCTCGCCAATTAATACCGGATTGTTTTTCTTGCGCCGGCAAAGGATTTCGGTTACTCGCTGTATTTCGCGTTCACGTCCTACAACGGGGTCGAGTTTCCCTTCCGAGGCAGCCTTTGTCAGGTCTGTACCGAAGTTGTCAAGTACGGGGGTTTTGCCCGTAGGGCGGTGAACGCTTGTTGTCGTGCCTTGCAGTCTTGCTTTTTGTGAATTGTCGCCGTTTATGCTGAGCATACCGTCATCGTCGTCTTCATCCTTGTCGGGCATGCTGATTCCGTCATTGGGTATGTTAGCCGCCTGCTGGAAATATGTCAGTGCGTCCTCGTAGTTCATGTTGTTAAATTCAAGTACTTCTTTTGCGCCGTTGTTCACTTGGTCATGAAGTATGGCGAGCAGTAAATGCTGCTCGTCTACCATCTGCCTGGATTGTATGCGTGCTTCGAGCACAGCCAGTTTCAGGATGTTGCTGGCTTTTTCGTTCAGTACGAGTTCATGCGTGCGCAAAGGTTGCGCAATGTCCTCTTCACGCACCTTCTGCTCAAGCTCGTCTTTTATTGATTGGAAATTGATGTCTGATTTTACGAATAATTCATGCACAGGGCCTGTCTTGTCACGCAGGATGCCAAGCAATAAGTGCTCGGGTCCTACCGACCTGCTGGCAAGCCGTGCGGCTTCCTCGCGGCTGAACGCCAGTATTTGAGATACTTTTGGTGAAAATTGACTGGTCATGTATTTCTCCTGTTTTTATCTTTTTACGTATAGTGCCTGCCTTTACGGGAGTTGTCTCGCCTTTTGGCGGCTTTTGTACGCCTTCTGCTTGTAATTCGTTTCCCGTGTGCAAAGATACACATTTTATTCTATACAAATATTGTGCCAATATTATTATTGACTATTTTTATTATGCTGTGTCAATATTTAGCTTTTTTGAATGGCGCTACTTGCTGGTTAACGGGCCGTTTTGGGATATGCCGGTTTTGCTGGATACCGTTATTTGGGCATGTTTTGTGTAGTCACTTTGTATCCATTATGCCACTTGTTGTTGTCATTTTGTCATATCGGCTTTGTCTGCCTTAATGGCTGAACCAGGAAAAACAAAGTCCGTGGGTTGTTCTTTTTTACGTTTGGATACTGCCGTATTTGTTCTGTATTTCCGTCAATTTTGTCTTTATTGAGCTGTTTTTTTAGTAATAAAAGGCCGTTTATTGTCGTGTCGTTCACGGTCTTTGCCGGGACAATGGACGGCTTTTTGTGTTTGCAACGGTCATGTTTCACCCTTTTTACGGTGATTTTTATTGCACAGATGTTGTGCTGTGTGATGTAATGGACTGTATTGCAGTCTATTAGCATGTGCACGCTCTATTTTCGCTTATTTGCGTCCTGTCGTTTTTATTTTTAAAATAAACACATAGCGAAAAGACAAATTTGAGCGAAGCGTAGCGAATGACACTGAAACAGTGTTCGTTACGCTTCGTCTTTGTGTGGTAAGAAAGCAACTGAAAGCCACTTTGAAGCCAAATGCGGCAGGAGTTCAGTTACCAGCCCATTACTACCGTAACGGATGAAAATTTTCGGTTAAAGGCTTCTATTTCTGCGATTTGCGCAGGTTTGCATATCTGTCGGTAACTCACTGTAACTTAATTTTGTAACCAAAAAAGTGTGAGTTATGCGAAGTACATTCAAAGTATTGTTTTACGTGAAGAAAGGCAGCGCCAAACCAAACGGCAACCTGCCCCTAATGTGCCGTCTTACCGTGGACGGCGAGATTAAACAGTTCAGCTGCAAGATGGACGTTCCCCCACGCCTGTGGGACGTGAAAAACAGCCGTGCTTCGGGCAAGAGCGTCGAGGCGCAGCGAATCAACCGTGCCGTCGATAAAATCCGTGTGGACGTGAACCGCCGCTATCAGGAGCTTATGCAGACGGACGGGTATGTAACCGCCGCCAAGCTCAAAGACACCTATCTCGGTATCGGTGTCAAACAAGAAACCTTGTTGAAGTTGTTCGAGCAGCACAATGCAGAATTTGCAAAGAAAGTCGGACACAGCAGGGCAAAGGGAACATTCACCCGTTATCTGACCGTCTGCAAGCACATCCGGGAGTTCATGCCCCATACCTACAAGCGTGAAGACATCCCGTTAAAGGAACTCAACCTCTCCTTCATCAACGATTTCGAGTATTTCCTGCGCACGGAGAAGAAATGCCGCACCAATACCGTGTGGGGCTACATGATTGTGCTGAAACATATCGTCTCGATAGCGAGGAACGACGGGCGGTTGCCGTTCAACCCCTTTGCCGGGTATATCAACTCCCCCGAAAGCGTGGATAGGGGATACCTTACCCAAGCGGAGATACAGACACTCATAAATGCGCCGATGAAGAACGGGCAGCATGAACTCGTAAGGGACTTGTTCGTCTTTTCGGTGTTCACGGGGTTGGCATATTCCGATGTGAAGAACCTGACCACAGACCGCCTGCAAACCTTCTTCGACGGCAATCTATGGATTATCACCCGAAGAAAGAAGACGAACACGGAATCGAACATCCGTCTGTTGGACGTTCCGCAAAGAATAATAGAGAAGTACAAGGGAATGACACGGGACGGTCATGTTTTCCCCATGCCGAGCAATACCACCTGCAACAAGATACTGAAAGAGATAAGCAGGCAGTGCGGTTTCAAGGTGCGCTTGACCTATCATGTCGCAAGACACACGAACGCAACGACCGTGCTTTTATCCAACGGTGTACCCATTGAGACCGTGAGCCGACTGTTGGGGCACACGAACATCAAGACCACGCAGATATACGCCAAAATCACCGCCCAGAAGATAAGCCGGGACATGGAAGCCTTGTCGCACAAGCTGGAGGATATGGAGAAGAACATCTGCCATGCCATTTAATAACGACCTTAAAAGCGAATACCGATGAAAGAAAATAGAAATACCATCACGATGGACAAACACGGCAATATCATCATGCCGACTAATACAGCCAATGTGTGGATGTCCGAGCCGGAACTTGTCGGGCTGTTCGGGGTAATTGCCCCGACAGTCCGTGCAGGAATCAGAGCCGTTTACAAGGGCGGAGTTCTGAAAAAATGTGACACGAAGCGTTATCTGCGTTTGGAAAACGGCTACGGGCTGGACGTTTACAGTTTTGAAATGGTTGTCGCACTCGCATTCCGTATCGGCTCATGCGGTGCGGAGAGGTTGCGTAATGCCTTGCTAAATAGGATGTACCGGCGAAAAGAAAAAGATGAATATTTTCTGACGCTGCATGTCGGTAAGTCTGTCGTCATGCCGTCATGAAACCGTTGAATATCCAAATCACCGGTTGTTCGAACCGTCAAGCCGACACATCATCGCTTACCGATACGGAATGCAAGTACGGAAATGAAACCGTTATTTCGATGAAATGATGAATATATATAGTAAATATGTGATTATAAGACATATAGATATTCATCAAATTCTCATCAACGGATATTTGCCGATGAACGGGAAGTATGCCTTACCGTGTCGTTTCTCTTTTGGCGAGTATTCTGATGAGAAGTTGATGAGCATACATACCGCTAATATACAGATATTTATATTCCATTTCATCAAATCATCGGATTTTTATCCATCATCAACCCGGCTGGGAAATGGGATAGGGAGAGTGCCCATTTGCTGCAACCGGAGCAGCCATTTCCGTTTTCAGAGGCAAAGGTAGCATGGGGCTTCGATGGCGGCAGCAAGGTCAAGCGGCAAAGCCGTCATGGGAACAATCTCCACCCTCATGCTTCGGGTAGTATTCTTCCCATGAACCTTGCATCCGACAGCCCCACGCAAAAGAGCCTCCGCAAACGGAAACGACCGCCCCGGCAACCGACGACGAAAGGAAAAACAACAAGGGGAGTTTGTGACGGAAGCAATGCTGACGGACTACCGACACTCTGCTCACATTGTCATGTATGCAAAGCTGGTAAGCAAGGTATGCAAAGCAAGCAGACAGGCAGGGACGGACGGCACACGGGTATTTGCGGACAGAAAATACCGTAGCTTATTAGGGAATTTTCCAAGCCGCATTGCAAGCAACGCTGAAAATTCCCCAATAAGGCAAGGGGCAAGCCCCT
>ERZ826146.1720-NODE-1720-length-18957-cov-8.885779_pt1 | contig 18957 bp, 10 predicted proteins | sample MGYA00519857_ERZ826146 | MGnify/ENA primary metagenome ERZ826146 (study PRJEB31778, sample SAMEA3449222) | human gut metagenome | biome: human gut; feature: human-associated habitat; material: faeces | place: United Kingdom | collected 2010/2012 ...
TTTATTCTTGCAGATTTCGGGGGATCGTTCATGCAGATCGACAATCTGAAGCGTGGTTTTTCTTTCCGTGCAGACGGACCGCTTGATCTTCGCCTGAATCAGGAAAAGGGAATCAGCGCGGCAGAGCCAGATCCACAAAAATGTGCTGGCGGTTAAGGCATGCGTCCGTCCTATATGCTAAAAATGAAGATTCTGTGAAGTGAATCAAAAGTATTGACAGTAAAACAAAGAATTATTACAATAAGCCTATCATAAAGATATGTTAAACGAGGCTGTTACAGTAGATAAATGAACTGCTCCCCGTCAAGTAGACAATTGAAAAAATATAAATTTTTCGGGGATGTGAAAAAACTCGATTGAGTTTTTTCGCATCTCCCTTTTTGTACCTGTTGTGTATAAATGACTGAAATCATGCGCAAAGAAAGCGCACTTCCCCTACCCCATAGAAATTCTTTTTTTGAATCTATGCGGCAGTTCTGTTTCTCATCTTTTTTTTCTGATATTTATATAGATTGTGGCCTATCGCCACGAGTAAAACTTCCAGTTTGACTGAATGAATACCTCTTCGGACAATTCTCTTGTACCAACGGTCGTTTTTCATAATTCCGAAAGTGCCTTCTGCTTGTATCGAACGGTTCATTCGTAATAACGCACCGTGGATACTTTCTAGGTTTTCGATTACTTCCTGATGCATGGAAGTTAATTCCTGATTGATCCGAACGGTTCGATTCTTATCTGTCTTCTTACATTTCTCTGCATATGGACATCCACTACAGTCTTCGCATTCATACAATTCTTCCTTACGTCCGTATTGATTTCCCCTCACATTTTTTCTGTATAAAAAATGGAATGCTTTATCGTTAGGACATCTCATGACACCTTGCTCATCAATTCTGAAGTTAACTGCACGAAATGGATCTTCATGATATTTCTGATCCTTAGTTTCCTTTTTAAACATTGGAAATTTCATATACTTTTCAATTCCGTTCTGTTCACAGAAAATATAATTGTTGTATGAGCCATATCCAGCATCTGCCACAGGATATTTGGGATAGAATCCATAAGTTTGTTTGAAGTGCTCCATCAAAGGAACGAAACAATCCATATCCGAACGATAATGGTTCACGTCAACAACTGCAATATATTCATCTGCTACACCAATCTGTACATTATATGCTGGCAGAAGCTGATCATTGCCCATGTAATCCGTTTTGATACGCATAAAGGTAGCTGAGTTATCTGTTTTAGAGTAACTGTTTCGATTAGGACCACAGATTTCAATTTTTTGTATGTATTCTTGAAGTTTCTGACAGAAAGTAGTCAAGTGTTCATAATGACGCTGTTCTTTGGATTTTCGCTTTCCACTTCCGTAAACAAATGTACTTGTATCCAGTTCCCATAAAAGTACTAGCTGCTCAACGATTTCATTCAGATAATCCGGTACATACTCCGGATTTGTTGTGATCTGCACCCCGCTCCATGCGATTTCTGCATTAATCTCCTCAATCTCCGCAGTGATTTTTTCGTAAAGCTTGTAACGGAACTTTTCGGTAGCCTTCTTCCATACCCAGGTATACTTGTTTGCGTTTGCTTCAAACTTGGAGCCGTCGATGTAGAGATGTTGCAGATCTACATGCTCATCGTTAAAGATAGCATGATTGATGTCGTTAAAAATGTTTTCAATCTTATCTTGAAGTATTTCATTGATGAAATATCCAAAGGTTCTGTATGACGGAGTCTGATGATCCATGAGATACATGAACCTGATATTAACTTTGCAGTTGTCTTCCAGTTCTCTCAGAGAGCAGTAGCCGCTAGTCATAAATCCGAAAAGTACTGTTTTTAACATGTTGACTGGATTATATCTGAGTCGTCCGGTTGTGTACTCCGGAATATCCGTCAGATACTTGTTTAAATCGATTCCTCCCATCAATCTGTCAAATGTTAAAACAGGATCCAGCAGATCCAAACAATCTGAAAGAAACAGTGGTAAATATCCTTGTTTTGAATTACAATAATTATTGTATAAAGTTTTCATCGCAAGTTAATTTTACCACAAAAATAGAACCATTCGCATGAACGAATGGTTCTATTTCTTTTAGGGACTTATTTCACAGACCCTTTCTTTTTAGGAATCTGTGAGTATGTAAATAAATTGTTTATTAACAATACCTGAAAGTTATCGATATGTGTGACTCTTAATAAATTATTTCTTTACATAGATTTCGATTTTTTTAGTTTTGACAGAGCAGGAACCTGTTGTTACCATTTTGTATCCTGCTGGTACCGGAACTTCACTGGCTTTAATAGATGTAGCTTTTTTATCGACAACGATTTCTCCAGTAGCAACAATTTTGTTTGTTTTTGCTAATCTATAAATAACTTTAATTGTTTTTCCTAATTTTTTAACCTCAACAGTTACTGTATTATTTTTGGAAATTTTTAATTTGGAACCAGTTGTTACAATCTGATATCTGTCTGGTGCTGTGATTCTGCTCATATTAACATATTTGGCAGTAGCTACTACAGAAAGTTTCTTACTGCTGACAACTTTACCAGATTCTTTAAAAATAACAGTTACAGATTTTTTATTCTGGTCTACAGTAATATAAACTTTGTTATTTTGGGAAATTTTAATGTCACCAACGATGCCAATTGTATATCCATCTGGTGCTGTTAATTTGCCAGTGTTAATATAAGTAGCATCTTTATCAACAGTCATAGGAGCTGTCTTGATGACATTTCCTTTTCTATCCTGATATACAACAGTAATTCCTTTTGTTGTAACTGCTTTACGAACAGCAGCGTATACATAACCATCATTGATTGCAAGATCACCAGCTAATACCAATTCATAGCCTTCTGGTGCTGTAAGTTTGCTGGTATTTACAGATGTAGCATCTTTATCAACAGTGAACTCTACTTCTGCAATCTGTTTTTCTTCTTCTTCAGAATAGTAGTTGATTTTTACAGTTTTAGTAGTAGCTACTTTGCGAACAGCAGCGTATACATAACCATCATTGATTGCAAGATCGCCAGATAATACCAATTCATAACCTTCTGGCACTGGAAGAGAACTTGCGTTTACAGATGTGGCATCTGCAGGAACTTTCATCGTTTCTTCTTTAACCTGTGCATTTGCCTCTTCATCATAGAAATTAATAGATATAGTTTTTTCAGTTGCTGCAGTAGCACTGTCAACATCAGCAGAATCAAATGTTTCCGGTGCGGCATCAGTTCCGTCAGAGAATACGCTGACGTCAGAAGCTGCTACAGGTACAACGCTGGTCCCTGCTACGCAGGCAGCGAGCATTAAAGCCATGATTTTTTTTCTACGTTCTTTTAATCCCATACTCTTTTTCTCCTTTATTATCTGAAAAACATATTTCTTTTGCATTGCAAGAATGGGGCATAATCATGAATTATGCCCCGTCTTGCCTGTTGGAATCTTATATAAAATTACCCAAATGGATTATTTTACAGTGATCTTTTTAAGATTGGACCATGGGCTGAATACTTTCCTGCCGTTTTCGGAAGTTCTGTTGAATGCATGCATTCCTACTGTCCAGCTTCCTTTTGGTACATTCTTAAATGTAGCTGTTACTGTACCTTCTTTGAGGTTCAGGATCTTGTGATCGCCATAGTGGTATGGACGAGTCTCTCCGTTTTCTTTCTTGGAGGATGTTCCAAGTACTACGTCGTATCCTGTTGCATTAGCAGCTGCTTTATATGTTACTTTTACAGTTGTTCCGCTTACTTTTACGCTTGTGATGATCGGAGCATCCGGTGTGATTGCAGATACAACGAATGGATATGCATTTGACCAGTCGCTGAATACTTTCTTACCGTTTTCGTCACGTTTCCAAGCGTGGCAGTATGCGTAGTATGTTCCCTGCTGTACATACTTAAAGTTAGTGGATGTGCTGACCTGATTCTTGCTAATGGAATCATAGTCTTTATTTGTGATGCAATCGCGATCTGTAGAGATTACGTAGTCATAACCTGCAGCGCCATCAGTATCACCAGAAAGAACAACTGTTGCTTTGTTTCCAGTAACATTTACTTTAGTGATCATCGGAGCATCCGGTTTTTCATCTTCTGCTTTTCCGTCTGCAACTACTGTCTTGGATCCTGTGTAGTTTTTGGATGTGCTGTTTGCTTTTACTGTATATGTTCCGTCAGTGTTCTTTTCAGAAGTATATTCTGTAGCCGGAACTGGGAGATATCCATTTAATACAGTTGTAACGCCATCTTTTACAGTTACAGTACAATCGTTGATGTTCTTCTTATCAACGCCCCATGTTAAGTTTGCTCTGGAGTAAGCTGTACTGTCAACATCGTCTGTATCGAATGTTGCAACACCAGATTCTGTGTATCCGTTGATACCTTTGATCTCAACGCCATAGATGTCACCAACTGTTACATCAATAGGAGTTACAGTGTTGCCATTTTTGTCAATTAATCTAAGTGTATAATCTTTACCTTCAACTAATGTGCTTCCACCAATCTGAATCAGTACTTCTGGTTTAACTGGAAGACCACCTGCATATGTAGCATTTTTAACACTTACATTCTTAGCAACAAATTTAACAGATTTGATTGTAAACGGGATATAAGCAACAACACCATTGATAATTGTTCCGTCAGAAGTAACAATTGTCTTGGTTCCTGCAAATCCTGTTCCTTCTTTAGCTACTGCATAGATATAACCAATGTTTTCTTTTCCTGCAGTTACTTTCTTACCTGTGATATTATCAGCGTATTTAATCTCGAAATCGCTTTCTTTTGCAGTTGTCTTTACGCCATCATCAGTAACTTTTCTGATATTGCTTAATAATGCTTTTGCAAAAGTATGCTCATTTCCATCAAATGTAAATGCAGTCTGGCTGTTATGAATTACGCCATTTACATTTCCGTCAGCATCTTTATCTACATCTGCTGTATAAGCGTTTGTTACATCAAATCCTTTGCCGTCGTAAACATTAAGGGTAGCTTCTACTTTTTCTTTTACGATATTGAAGTTTGCCGTAATGTTAGAACCTGTAAAGTTCTTATTTCCATCTAATGGTTTCAGAACAACTGTTCCGACTCCGGCTTCAACGTTTTCGCCATAAGAAACGATTTCAAACTGGTTGGATACATCGTTTCCGTTTAATGTTGCTGTAAATTTACGAGGTCTTACCTGTTTTCCAGTGTAATCCTGATCAGCGATGGATACTTTTACATCTGCTGTGTTTGCAGCTGTGATTGTAAATGTTCCAGTTGCTTTTCCTGAATAGAAGTTGTTGTATCCCTGTACAGTGATTGTTCCAGTACCAACATTTACAGCATTGCTGATGCTTACTTCCTCATATTCAGCATCTTTATCGTTAACTTCACCCTTCTTGTAAAGAGCAATAGCACCGTCAAGCACTGCATAAGTAGGCTGGATCTTTCCACCTGTGTAAGTATAAGTAGAAGGTGTTGCAACAACCATAGCGTCTGTTAATTTCTTAGGTACGATTTCTGTCTTACCGCTTGCTGTAACAGTTCTTGTTTTGCCGTTTGTTGTTTTTAAAATATAGTTTGTGTTTGTAACAGTAACTTTTGTAATGATGTTGTTAAACAAGTCATTAGCGATATCTTTGTTTTCATATTCATATTTAACTGTGAAATCGCTGTCTGTGAGAGTTTTTTCTACTTTTTTGCCTGTTTCGTCTTTTGCTACAACTGTTACAGGAAGTTTATATTCGCCTGCTTCTGTAAGTGCTTTATTAATAGAAACATCATCCGGTACAGTTACATAATCAGCCTCAACTACCAGCGGTTTGATTAAGAACGGGATAGATGCTGTCTGATCTTTATATGTTCCGCTTGTGATCTTGATGTTAACGTAAGCGTTTGCTACAGGATTGTAGTTTCCGTCATATACAGTTGTTGCATTTACGTTGTTTGTATATCCTGTGATTTCGTATCCGTCTGTTCCAAGGTCTTCTGTCTTAGGAACACCAGCAGCGTTATAATACTGGATAACCAGATCACCTAAATCACTCTTGGAAGGTTTGATTTCATCGCCTGTATAAGGTGTTGTATACTGTGTTTTTGCAGATACAGCATTTAATGCAGCTGCAGTAGCAACAACAGTAAATGTCTGCTCACCTGTGCAGTTTCCGCCATCTTTTGCACGTACTGTAACAGTGTATGTACTTCCGTTTTTGAATTCTGTAGCGTCTGTACCATCAGCGTTCTTTACAATAGTTGTATATTCTACAGTATTTCCATTGCTATCTTTTGCATTTTTGATTGCAGAAAGATTGGATCCTTCTACACCTGTAAATGTCAGATAATCAGCTAAATCTTTTACAGCAATGCTTGTTGGAATCTGTCCACTTAAAGTGTTAACAGTAATCTTTGTTCCTGCTGTAGAGAGGTCACGTTTTGCAACGTTAACAGTCTCATTTGTTGTGTAATATTCATCTGCACCTGTAAAATTCTTTAATTTTGTTTTGTCAACATATACAACAACGGGGTAATCACCTACTTTTGTATATTCAACCTGAGCAGTTGTAACTGCAGCAGATAAATCAGCACCGCTTAATTTTCCATCAGCGCCTTTATTACTGGAAGCAGATTCTTTTAATGTAATGTTATCTTTGGAAATCTTAATAGCCTTACCTGTATACTGATAGGACTGTCCTTTTGTTGCTGTTGCAAGGATATCTCCTTTTGCATATGCTTTTGCTGTAACCTTACCGATTACAAGTTCAGCACTGCCTGTGTAAGCAGAGTCTTCTTTTGCTGTTACAGTAAGTTTGAATTCTTCTTTATTATTAGTTGCATTAGTTACAGATGTTTCATAAGCATCAGCAGCTACATTTGCTTTTTCAGAATCCAGAACAGTAAGTGCAACGCCGTCAGCTTCAGTAATAGTCTGAGCAAAACCGTTGTATGCTTTTGTTGTGGTTGCAGGTGTAGCAGTCACAGAATTTAAAGATCTCTTTTCTACAGCTACAGAAATACCTGTGTTAATGTCATAAAGAGTCTGCTGATTGCTGTCTACATCGTAAACATAAAGGGTTAATGTTTTTCCAGCCATGTCAGCTGTTGTATTTAAACTCATATCAGCTGCATCGTCTACTTTTCCGTTAGAAGATGCATATGCAATACCTTTTTCGTCAACCCAACGATACTGCCATCCACCTTCTACTTCTGATCCGTCAGTTTTAGTTACAGTACCACTGATAACAGATGCTCCTCCCCAAACAACTTTTTTGCTGTCTGCAGATAAGTTAAGAGTAATATCAGCTTCATTTACCATTACAGATGCTGGAGCTGCGTCTTCTGTATCGTCAACAACAGGAGCTTCTGCAGCGAACGCATCTGCTTCAGTAGCTACGGAAGCGTCAGTACCATCGCTGAACTCAGCAGCCCATACCGGCACATTAGAAGTAGCAAGCATTGCAACAACAAGTGACATACTTAATGTCTTTTTTGCCATGCCCTTCTTTGTGTTTTTAATCTTTGTCATGATTATAGTTCCCCTTTCCTTAATATAACTATTTCTTTTTGGGTAAAGATTCCTAGACATAATCTGTCTGTTATGGTTAATAATAGTGCTTTCACCACTTTTTGTCAAGGGTAATGCTCAAGAATTTTACGATTTTTTTAAATTTCATACACTTCAAAAGCATTTATTTTCCTTGATTTTTCATGCTAAAAATCTATAATTTGTTACAAATGTGGTGAGTTGTTCGTTCTAATCACAAGATGATGTATCAACCCCTGTATGGTCAAATGGCAGAGAACCCTCTATAATTCTCTGCCATTTTCTCATTTTATAACTGTTGTTCTTTTTTTATTCTTTCAACCTGCTCAATCGGCATCTGTGTATCTGCAGCGATTTCTTCCAATGTACTTTTGCCTCTTTTTAGCATACAGATTACTATTTTTTCTTTCGTCTCTGTTTTTATTTCTTCTTTCACTTCTTCTTTCACATCTTGCCTTATTTCATTTATCAGCTTATCTGTTTTCAGCTCTAATACTTCTCCGCCCATGGCTCGGTCAACTCCCTTCTTTGTTTTTTCTGAATCTGAGAAAATGTAGTCTGCAATTTTTATGATTACTTCCACAAGGTAACGATGCAGTGCTTCTTTTCCGTTTTCAAGCAGACTTTCTTCCAGTCTTCTGGATATTGTCACATATTCATCCAGCAATTTCTGAAGTTTTTCTGGATCTTTCTCTATATCTTCTCTGCTTTTTTCATATCTTATGACATAAAATGGCAGGAGAAAGAGCAGTTTCTGCATCTCCGGTACTCTGTTTTGTATTTTCTATTGTAACAGATGCCTTCTCATTTTTCCAGTCAAATCTATGTTTTCAAGAACTTTTTGTTCTTTTATATTATATGTCTGTACGCAAAATTTTCCCGCACAAATGAATTAATGTATTATGTCACTACTGTAGCAAAAAGCCCCTGCAACACAGTCCTGATAACTGTATTGCCAGGGGCTTTATTTTTATTCAGAAGCAATTACTTCTATAGATATAGCATATTATTTCTTTCTGACAATAACCTTATCCAGATGCCAGATATCATCTACATATTCCTGGATGGTTCTGTCGGATGTGAACTTGCCGCTGCATGCTGTGTTGAGGAGTGCTTTCTTAGCCCAGCCTTTTTCATCTCTGTATGCTGCTTCTACGCGTTTCTGTGCGTCTGCATAGGAACGGAAGTCTGCGAGGATGAAGTAGCGGTCTGCTCTGTCTGTGTTCTTTGTGTTGAGAAGTGAATCGTACAGGTCGCGGAAGAGTTCTGTATCATTGGAGAAGGTTCCGTTGATGAGCTGCATCAGTACCTGACGGATTTCTTCGTCTGTGTTGTAGATTACGTTTGGATCGTATCCGCCGTTGTTTTCGTAGTTGATTACTTCGTCGGAGCTTAAACCGAAGATGAATGCGTTTTCTGCGCCAACTTCTTCTACGATCTCTACGTTAGCACCGTCCATTGTTCCAAGTGTAGGAGCACCGTTGAGCATGAACTTCATGTTACCTGTACCGGATGCTTCTTTACTTGCTGTGGAGATCTGCTCGGATACGTCTGCTGCTGCGAAGATCCACTCAGCGTTGGATACTCTGTAGTTTTCGATGAATACAACTTTGATCTTGCCGTTGATGGAAGCGTCGTTGTTTACTACATCTGCTACGGAGTTGATGAGTTTGATGATCTTCTTGGCTGTTGCGTAACCTGCGGATGCTTTGGCACCGAAGATGAATGTTCTTGGGTAGAATTCCATTTCCGGATGCATCTTGATCTGGTTGTACAGATAGATAACATGCAGGATATTCAGGAGCTGACGTTTGTACTCGTGAAGTCTCTTAACCTGTACATCGAAGATGGAGTGCGGATCTACTTCTACGCCGTTGTGCTCGAGGATGTATTTTGCAAGACGCTCTTTGTTCTTAAACTTGATGTTCATGAATTCCTGGAGTGCTTTGTCATCATCTGCGTAAACTGCCAGTTTCTTTAACTGCGGAAGGTCTGTGATCCAGTCCGGTCCGATATGCTCTGTGATCCAGTCTGCAAGGAGTGGATTTGCGTGAAGCAGGAAACGTCTCTGAGTGATACCGTTGGTCTTGTTGTTGAATTTCTGTGGCATCATTTCATAGAAGTCTTTTAATTCCTGGTTCTTCAGGATCTCTGTATGAAGGCGTGCAACACCGTTTACAGAGTAGCCTGCTGCGATTGCAAGGTGAGCCATCTTAACCTGTCCGTCGTAGATGATTGCCATCTTTTTGATCTTCTCGTAGTTTCCCGGGTATTTTGCCTGGATTTCGAGAATGAAACGACGGTTGATTTCTTCGATGATCTGGTATACACGTGGAAGCAGTCTGGAGAAGAGCTCGATCGGCCATTTCTCAAGTGCTTCGGACATGATGGTATGATTTGTGTAAGCAACGGATTTGGTTGTTACTTCCCATGCTTCGTCCCAGCCAAGTCCTTCTTCGTCCATGAGGATACGCATTAACTCTGCTACTGCTACAGTTGGATGGGTATCGTTCATCTGGAAGGTTACTTTCTCATATAATTTCTTAATGTCGCTGTGTTTCTTCTTATATTTATCGATTGCTGCCTGTAAACTTGCAGATACGAAGAAGTACTGCTGTTTCAGTCTCAGCTCTTTACCGGCATAGTGGTTGTCGTTCGGGTAAAGGACCTCTACGATGTTGCGGGCAAGGTTCTCCTGCTCTACTGCTTTCTTGTAATCACCTTTGTCAAAGGAATCCAACTCGAAGTCTACGATTGGTTCTGCATCCCAGATACGAAGTGTGTTTACTACATCGTTGTCATAGCCTGTGATCGGCATATCATAAGGAATGGCTTTTACTGCCTGATATCCTTCATGGATAAATTTATTTCCACCTTTTTCAGGATCGTATTCTACTCTTACAAATCCGCCAAAGTGTACTTCTTTGGCATATTCCGGACGGCGAAGTTCGAATGGGTAGCCGTTCTTTAACCAGTTATCCGGTACTTCGATCTGGTAACCGTTCTCGATTTTCTGTTTGAACATTCCGTAGTGATAACGGATTCCGCATCCATATGCAGAGTAGTTTAATGTTGCGAGAGAATCAAGGAAGCATGCAGCAAGTCTTCCCAGACCACCGTTTCCAAGAGCCGGGTCTGGTTCCTGGTCTTCGATGCAGTTAAGGTCGAATCCCAGCTCATCAAGAGCTTCTTTTACTTCGCCATATGCACAAAGGTTGATCAGGTTGTTTCCAAGGGCACGTCCCATCAGGAATTCCATGGACATGTAGTATACAGTTTTTGGATCCTGCTCGTCGTATGCTTTCTGTGTTTCAAGCCAGTTATCGATGATAACGTCTTTTACTGTGTAGCTTACTGCCTGGAAAATCTGCTCCTGTGTAGCTTCTTCAATTGTTTTTCGATAGAGGAATTTTACGTTGTCTTTTACGCTTTTCTTGAATGCCTCTTTCTTGAACATTTCGTTTGTCATTTCATACCTCCCGTAATGGTTTCACTGTTCACTTTATTCTCAGCAATACACCTTGCGGATATTGCCGGTGAACCTCTTCATTCCGTCAACTCTTCTGTTTTCTCATATCAGAGAAATTGGGGGCAAAGAATCTCTGCCTCCAATTTCCTCTCTGAAATCAGACTGTCAAGGATAATGATACTCTTTTTTCGACAGTCTGTCATGTGTATAATTGCCGAATTTTATAACATTTTTTTTATCGTGCATTGCGAAAGTAGTATATTTCCTGTGAAATACCTGTAACTTATCATTACCTTGTCAGTAGTTGACCGAATGTTGTCAATTACAGTTTCTTAACACCCATAGTTACTGCTTCTTTGTTGATGTTCCACTCTTTCACATAACCATCGGTCTCGCCAAGTACCATTTCGTCTGCAAGTACTTCTGACTTGATCTCATCTTCGTGTGCTTTCATGACATCCTGGATCTTGTCGTTTCCGTGAGCGTATACTACGATCTTGTCCATAACTTCGAAGCCGGCTTCCTTACGCATGGTCTGGATCTTGCTGATGATCTCACGTACGAATCCCTCTTCGATCAGTTCAGGTGTCAGGTTTGTATCAAGAACTACGGATGTTTCACCGTCAGATTCGGATACATAGCCTTCTGTCTGTGCTGTTTCAATAAGAAGGTCTTCTTCTGTAAGCTCTACATCGTTTCCGTTGATATCCAGTTTCAGGACACCGTTGGTTCTCAGTTCGTTCATTGCTGCTGTTCCATTGATGTCTGTGAGAGCCTGTCTGATTCCTCCAAGGAGCTTACCGTATTTCGGTCCTACTGTACGAAGCTGTGGTTTGAAGCTGTAGGAGATAAAGGATTCTACATCATCTGCGAATTTTACTTCTTTGACATTCAGTTCGTCTGCGATGATGTCAGTGTAGAATTCACTCATTTTCTTCTCAGCTTTTACATACATGGTTCCGATCGGCTGACGGTTCTTGATGTTTGCTGTATTTCTGCAGGCACGTCCCAGAACTACGATCTCCAGAAGCTCTTTCATGTCTGCTTCCAGATCTTTGTCGATCCATGCTTCGTTTACAGTTGGGAAGTCGCAGAGATGGATACTCTCCGGAGCATCTTTGTCCACGCTTCTTACCAGGTTCTGATAGATGTCTTCTGTCATGAACGGGATCATCGGAGCTGCTGTCTTGGCGATGGTTACCAGTGCATGGTACAGAGTCATGTAAGCATTGATCTTATCCTGCTCCATTCCCTTTGCCCAGAAACGCTCGCGGCTTCTTCTTACATACCAGTTACTTAAATCATCTACGAAATCCTGAAGCACACGTGCTGCCTCCGGGATTCTGTAATTACCAAGGTTGTTGTCCACATCTTTTACCATGGTATTCATCTTGGAAAGAATCCATTTATCCATAACCGGAAGTTTATCATATTCCAGTGTATACTTTGTAGCATCAAAATTGTCGATATTTGCATACAGTACAAAGAATGCATAAGTATTCCACAGAGTTCCCATGAACTTACGCTGTCCTTCCTGTACTGCTTTTCCGTGGAAACGGTTCGGCAGCCACGGTGCACTGTTGATGTAGAAGTACCAGCGGATCGCATCTGCTCCGTATTTCTCCAGTGCATCAAACGGATCAACCGCATTTCCTTTGGACTTACTCATCTTCTGTCCATTCTCATCCTGTACGTGTCCAAGCACGATAACGTTCTTATACGGTGCTTTATTGAACAGCAGCGTTGAGATGGCAAGCAGGGAGTAGAACCATCCTCTTGTCTGGTCAACAGCCTCGGAAATAAAGTCTGCCGGGAACTGCTTCTCGAACAGCTCCTGATTTTCAAACGGATAATGGTGCTGTGCAAACGGCATAGATCCACTGTCAAACCAGCAGTCGATAACTTCCGGCACTCTGTGCATTTCTTTACCACAATCCGGGCAGTTGATTGTTACTGCGTCAATGTATGGGCGGTGCAGCTCAATATCATCCGGGCAGTTATCGGACATAGATTTCAGTTCTTCAATACTTCCGACAGAATGCATACATCCACACTCACACTGCCAGATATTCAGCGGAGTTCCCCAGTAACGGTTACGGCTGATTCCCCAGTCCTGAACGTTCTCAATCCAGTCACCGAAACGTCCCTTACCGATACTCTCCGGAATCCAGTTAATTGTATTATTATTTGCAATCAGGTCATCACGAACTGCTGTCATCTTGATGAACCAGGACTCACGTGCATAATAAATCAGCGGAGTATCACATCTCCAGCAGTGAGGATAGCTATGCTCAAACTTCGGTGCATCGTAGAGAAGTCCCCTTGCATCCAGATCTTTTAATACTTCCGGGTCTGCTTTCTTTACGAACAGTCCTGCAAACGGTGTAGACTCTGCCATGTTACCCTTTTCATCTACAAGCTGTACAAATGGAAGATCATACTTTCTTCCTACGTTGGCATCGTCTTCACCAAATGCCGGTGCGATATGAACAACTCCGGTACCATCTGTCAGAGTTACATACTCATCACATACAACGTAAAATGCTTTCTTACGCTGCTTTGCAGCCTCATCTGCCGCACACTGGTACAGTGGCTCGTATTCTTTGCCCTCCAGTTCTGTTCCCTTATACGTTGCAAGTACTTCGTAAGCGTCTTTTCCTTCTTCTGCAAGTCTTCCAAGAACGGTATCAAGCAATGCACATGCCATATAATAAACTCTTCCGTCTGCTGCCTTTACCTTTGCATAATCCTCTTTTGGATTTACGCAGAGTGCAAGGTTGGATGGAAGTGTCCATGGTGTTGTTGTCCATGCAAGAATATACGCATCCTCATCTTTGACTTTAAAGCGGACGATTGCAGAACGCTCCTTGACATCCTTATATCCCTGTGCAACTTCCTGTGCAGAAAGAGGTGTTCCACAACGAGGGCAGTAAGGAACAATCTTGAATCCTTTGTAAAGGAGTCCTTTATCCCAAATTTTCTTCAAAGCCCACCACTCAGACTCGATGAAATTGTTGTCATACGTTACATATGGATGCTCCATATCAGCCCAGAATCCAACTGTGCCGGAGAAGTCTTCCCACATTCCTTTGTATTTCCATACACTTTCTTTACATTTCTTGATGAATGGTTCAAGACCGTATTTCTCGATCTGATCCTTTCCGTCCAGTCCGAGCATCTTCTCAACTTCCAGCTCTACCGGAAGACCATGCGTATCCCATCCTGCCTTTCTCGGAACCATATAACCTTTCATTGTGCGGTATCTCGGAATCATATCCTTGATAACACGGGTCAGAACGTGTCCGATATGCGGCTTGCCATTGGCTGTCGGAGGTCCGTCATAGAAAATATAATCCGGGCATCCTTCTTTTTCATCCATACTCTTCTGGAAGATATTTTCGTCATCCCAGAATTTTTCAACTTCTTTTTCACGCTCAACAAAATTCATGTCTGTTGAAACTTTCTTATACATAGCTTTGATCCTTTCTTAAAATATATTTTGGAAAAGGAATCTTCTAAAATAAAGAAAGACCTCCGTCCGTAATAGGACGAAGGTCTGAAATTCCTTTCGTTGTACCACCTGTTACAGCATACTTGGATCTTCCCGATCCGCATATGGTATTCTTTAACGCAGAACTCACGTCAACCCTTACTCCTCGAAATCTGTCTCACCGGAATCACCGGTATGCCTGTTAAATGCTTCCGTTTCAGGGGTTGCTGCTCTGGAGTGATCTTCAGAAATCTCTTACTGATACCGGGCTTACACCTTCCCCGGCTCGCTGGGATGTTCAGATAAATCCTACTCTCTCCGTCATCGCTTTAACCTGTAGTCTTCCATACAGAATTATTATAAAGAGATTCTGCCTGCTAGTCAAGGTTTTTTCTTTTTCTGCGATGTCTTTCTGCGATGTCTTTTCCGCCTGTGCCGTCTGCTTTTTGCCTGCTTATATTTTATCCATGCAACCGCTCCCGTCACAAGTACCAAAACCACTGCGACCACAGCGATAAGCACCACCGGCCTGCTCTCTTTCTCCTTCCTGTCTGTCGTTGTGCCAGTCTTTTCTGTTCCTTTTGTTATTGTCGGTTTCTCTACCGACTTTTTATTATCCAGCGTTACATCTGCCTTCCCTACGATCTGTCCTTCATAGGTATATGTAACGGTTCCCTCATTGACGGAACCATCCTTTGCTTTAACTTCCGCTTTCAGATCTGAAAACTTCACGTTGGGGGGCAGTACTACATAAGCATTTTCCTCATCTTTATATGACCGTACTCCGTCTGCTTTTTCCAGATCTTTCAGCATCACTTTCGAGAAATTATTAAATCCATAATCAAAGATGGCTCTGGTATCCGTATACGCATCTGACCCGAAATCATATAGCACCACTGCAACCAACTGCAGCTCTCCGTTATCTGCCATCGTCACCAGGGTCGTTCTTGCCTGATCTGTATAACCGGTCTTTCCACCTTTGCAATACTCATAATAATTTGCATTCTGTGGCCAGAGCATCTTATGCTTCTGATTGACCGTTCTCACCTCATTTACCAGATTGGTCGGTGGAATCTGATGTGTCAGTGACTGTGCGATCGTCCGAAATGCTTCTTTCTGATATACTGCTGCCCCAATCAGAGCCATATCATGAGCTGTCGTATAATGTTGCTCATCATGAAGTCCATTTGCATTCGTCCAGTGTGAGCCGGTACATCCCAGTGCATCTGACTCTTCATTCATCGCCTCTATAAAGGTATTGTAGTCTCCGCCCATCTGCTTTCCAACGCTCTCTGCAACTGCATACGACACTTCATTGGCAGATGCAAGCAACACGGCATATAAAGAATCTTCCAGCGTCAATTCCTCTCCTGTACGCATCCCAATATGAGCATCTCCGTACTGCAGGAAAGAAATACTGTCCTGTGAAAATTCTACTTTATCTGTCAGTTTCGCATGATCCAGTGCAACAAGTGTAGTCAGAAGCTTTGTAATACTTGCCGGATAATGCTGCTTATCGATCTGCTTTCCATATAGGATCGCTCCACTGTTCATATCCATCACAATCGCTGAATCAGCATAAACTGCCGGTCCCTGCGGCCAGTTCGTCAGTCCATTTGAATCCGTCGGCTCTGCATAGCAAGTCTGCCGCTGGGTTTCACGATCCGCCGCTGTATCCCCCTCCTCAGCAAATATCTTTACTGCCGGGGTCAGAACAAACGCTGCCGCCAGTATTGCGGACAGACAGAGCGTGCCATATCTTTTTATATTTATCATAAAAGAGTTCCTCCGATAATCTTCTTTATTATAAATCCCGGCTCTTACTTTTTCAACTCTTTCTGACTACGATGTTTTTTATCTACAATGTTTTTTATCATTCAGAGAATTTCTGACACCTGAATCCGTGCCTGAAACTGCTCTTTCCTGCTGCTCTTCAGCCCCCTCTCAGGCACACTCAATATGCAATCCTGCAAATAAATCTCCCAGACATATATTCAGCGGATCAGATTCTTCCTCCGTCAGCGTCTGCCGGCAAATCAACTGATACTCCGGATTCAGTTCCAACTTCCGGATCAGCTTAGCAGTATTCAGTGCATCATCCAGTCCGTCATGCATCCTTCCGTCCTGCGTAAGATCACAGAGCATCAAAGCCTCCTGAAGACTGACTGCTTTTTCAAAACTGTATTTCTTTCCAAAAACTTCCTGATAATCGATCCATCTTTCCGGGGCCATAAAGCTTTGGATTTTTTCATCCTGCAGTTTCTTAGATCTGACCTCATGTGACAACTGTGAAAAATCACTGTTGCTCCATGCAAACACCTGATACTCTCTATCTCCAATCCACTCTGTCAATTCTAAAAGACGCTCTCTTAATTTCGGTGCATTCTTGATCTGCCGATTCTTGATTCCAGTCATATTTGCGATAAAGTTATCAATCACTCCATGTTCAGGATGAACATATAAGCAGATCTCATCCCGTCTTCTGTATCGTTCATCAAGGAGAACCGCTCCAATCTGAATAATTTCACTGGCGTATTTATAATTCTTATTTCTATAATCCTTTGGTACTTTACACATCTCTAAGTCTATTACTAAATAATTCATACAAATCCTCCTCTTGTTCTTTTTTAATTTTCTCATTCCTTAATATTTTCCAAACTGCTTTTTAAATGGTTTCTAAAGTCCATTTTATCTGATAAGCTGTGGCATAAACTCCCCATCACTTTTTTGCATAAATCCAGTATAATTAATTTTTTTCTATCATATTTTTACTGACTGTTTTTTCAGATTCTCATTCATATTTCCATGTGATCTGATATTCTGTTCCCGTCGTTTCTCCAAGCTGCATGATATAATTCTCAATCATCTTTTTTGCCCGCTCCTGTGCATTTACAAGAAGTGCTGTATTCTCTTCTGCTGTTTTTATCATTTCATTTCTTGCATTTTCTACCGCACCGGTTGCATCTTCCGCAGTAATTTCATTTTTATTAATCCCGTCTTCACTGAAAATATAGGAGTCAGAATTATACGAATCATCATCTACATTTACCTGTTGTACTTCAGCTTCAGGAATTGTGACCGTTACATCGGTTCCATTTACTTTCATCTGCACTTTCGACATATCAATGCCAAGTTTCACCGTTCCGGTATATTCAATCCAGAATTGCCGGTCCTTTTCCCCAAAATGCCAGATTCCCGTACCTGCCGGCTTTTCGGATTTTGCCACATTATGATAATAACATTCTACTGTTGCAAGTTTACAGATGGAACGGACCTGCATAATATCCGGCTCTGTACTTTTTGCTGCCTCTTTGTCTTCTGATTTTCCGCATCCACTTAACAGACTGATCAGCAGGATTCCGATCAGGGAAAGGGTTATGATCTTCTTTTTCATTTGTATCCACCTCACTTAATTATAACTGTATATTCATCATCCACCTGATCAACCCATGGTTCAATCAGACCGGAAATTGCAGAAATCGCATTTTCTTTTGCAAGCTCCGTAATCCGGGTTTCTTCATTTGCTTTCTTTTTCAGATCTTCTTTGCTGACTTTGTACGCATCAGCAGAAATTGTTGCAGTATTATATTCATCTTTCTCGAAAATATATTTCAATGACCCTTCATTGACACTACAGTCCAGAATTTTTGCCTCTGGAACAGTAATCCTTATTTCCTTTTTATCCGGATTCACTTTCACTTTCAGTTTATCAAAATCAATTCCCGCACTCACAGTTCCCTCATATGCCACATGATAAAGAAGCGTCTTTCCGTCTTCATCATAACCGGCTGCTACCGCATTATACGTATACTCAAGTGTAGACAGTTCACTGATATCTAAAATTTTTTCAATCGATGACTGACTGATCGTTGTTACCTCTCCTTCTTTTGAATCAAAAAATCCTTTTTTTATAACAAATACGATCAGAACGATCACTATAATTCCTATAACTCCTTTTATCAATCCTGGAATGGAAGTGAGTACTTTCAAAGGATTGATCTTGGGAACAGCACCTTTCTTTTTTCTACTTTTGTTCTTCATTCTTTTTTCTCCTCATAAGTTCTTTTTCAGATTTTCTTTTTGAATACTTACATTTTTCATGTTTCTTGCTGTTTCGGATTTATTCAAGTATAATAAATATTAAATTATAAATACACTTCTGGAAAGCAGAATTATTTCAATGTATTTCTCATATTTTGTGACATAAAAGGGTGAATTTATCATCTGAAAGCACATGAAAATGTGCATGAAAATGCTATCGTAAAATGCTATGAATTTTGCTATTGAGAATCGCTTGATTTTATGATAGAATAAAAGTTGTTTCCGAGGTACTTTGAGACGAAAATACAGTATGTTCCTTTAGTTAAACGGATATAACGGATCCCTCCTAAGGGAAAGCCGAGGCATTCCCCAAATTAGGGAACGTTCTAATGTTACCAAATCGAAAAAATCTGTAGATTGACAACTCGAAAA
>ERZ826146.1736-NODE-1736-length-18847-cov-5.376756_pt1 | contig 18847 bp, 17 predicted proteins | sample MGYA00519857_ERZ826146 | MGnify/ENA primary metagenome ERZ826146 (study PRJEB31778, sample SAMEA3449222) | human gut metagenome | biome: human gut; feature: human-associated habitat; material: faeces | place: United Kingdom | collected 2010/2012 ...
TCAAGAGTCTTCAGTTTTAGGCTTCTTGCGCTTCCTGCAATTACTCTCAAATATCGACACCTCCTGTCATTAACTATGGTGAATTTTAGCAGAAAAAAGCACCCGGGTCAATGCCGAGTGCTTTTCTCTTTGACTTCTGCTGTATTTTTTGACGTGCATTTGGTCTGTCGCGGCTACGACTGCACTGACCGCAGAAGCCGGGAAGATGGTTTCAGGTTATTTCCCTGCCATCTGCTTTTCCTGCTGCTCGATCATTTTCTTTACCATATATCCACCGACAGATCCGTTCTGTTTGGATGTCAGGTCGCCGTTGTATCCGTCTGTCAACGGTACTCCCAGCTCTGTTGCTACCTCGTACTTGAACTTGTCGAGTGCGCCTTTTGCTTCAGGCACTGCTGCTTTGTTAGATGAACGACTTGCCATGATCCATTTCCTCCTTTTGCATCCTGCAGTCTGTCTGAAGACTGCTTTTTCTGAGTTGTTGTAACGAAGATGACCGGCCAGTTTCTGTATGTACCATGCTTTTGCCGGTCATCATACATCACTGGTTCCGTTCGCCTTTGTTACGATGTTAGTATGTGGAGGAACGGTGAATTTAAACTGGTAAGTTCTGGTGGTTACAGCGTTGTCTCAAGCATGAGATCTTTCAGCTTCTTCTGCAAATGATCTTTCAGTTTCCGGTGCTGCTCCTGGGAAAGATCCGGGTCTTCGAGAAGAAGTCTTTCAGCAGCGGCATTTGCTTCCTGCAACAGTGCTGCGTCCTGAAAAACGTCAGCAATCTTAAAATCAAGAACTCCGCTTTGCCGTATCCCGAATAAATCTCCTGGTCCGCGGAGACGGAGATCTTCATTTGCAATATAAAAACCATCATTGGAATGATTCAGGATCTCCAGTCGTTCTTTTGTCTCTTTCGACCTGGAGGCGGTCATGAAAATGCAGTAGGACTGATATTTTCCACGGCCAACCCGCCCGCGGAGCTGATGGAGCTGGGCAAGACCGAAACGTTCTGCATTTTCAATCATAATGACGGTTGCATTTGGCACATCGATACCGACTTCTACAACGGTTGTGGATACAAGAACCTGGATCTCATTCCGTCCAAAAGCAGTCATGATCTCATCTTTTTCTTTTTCTTTCATTTTTCCATGCAGATAGCCGACACGGATGGAAGGCCCAAGGATCTCCTGAAGCATCTGACTGTAATCGGTAACATTTTCAGCATCCAGATTTTCGCTTTCTTCTACCATAGGGCAGATTACATAGCACTGCCGCCCCAGTTCTGTCTGCTGCCTGATAAAAGCGTAAGCTTTTGGACGGTAGCCTGTATCAACCACGCAGTTTTTGATCGGAAGACGGTTCATAGGGAGTTCATTGATCACGGAAATATCAAGATCTCCGTAAAGAATAATTCCCAGGGTCCGTGGAATAGGTGTTGCACTCATGACGAGAATATGTGGTGTAAGACCTTTGCCTGCGAGTTGTTCCCGTTGTCTGACACCAAAGCGGTGCTGCTCATCTGTGATGACTAAGGCAAGGTTTCTGTAGTTCACTTTTTCCTGGATCAGTGCATGGGTTCCAATGATAATAGAAGAAGAACCGGATTCGATCCGGACATAGGCTTCACGCTTCTGCTTTGCAGTCATAGATCCGGTCAGAAGTTCTGCTTTAAGAGGAAGTCCATAGTGTTCCAGCATCCCGGAAATTTTTTCATAGTGCTGCCGGGCAAGCACTTCTGTCGGAGCCATTAATGCACCCTGATAGCCGTTGAGTCCGGAAAGCAGGAGTCCTAAAAATGCCACGATTGTCTTACCTGAACCGACATCTCCCTGTACCAGTCGGGACATGACATAGTCTCCGGTCATCTCTTTCTGGATTTCATTCCATACCCGCATCTGGGCAGCAGTCAGTTCATAGGGAAGAGACTGGAGAAATGTATCGATGGCAGGCTGCTGCTTCATAGTAAAGTGATTTTTCATCCGTTCTCCGGATTCTTTTACATATCGCAGTGAAAGGACAAAGGTGAGAAATTCTTCAAAGACAAAGCGTCTTCTTGCTTCAATAAAAGTCTCTTTGGAATGTGGAAAATGCATTTCATACAGTGCTGCCTCGTAAGGGGGAAAATCGTAAGCAGTTTCCAGTTCTTCAGGAAGAAAATCTTCGGGTATGGAATTACTTTCCAGTGCCTGACGGACAGCTTTGATGATGGCATTATTGGTCAGTCCTGCGGTAAGTCCGTATACCGGCTGCATGGAATGAAGTTTTTCATTGTATCTGGCAGCAGGATCATAGATCTGTGGATGTTCCATGACCAGTCCGTCACGTTTACGAACCACTCTGCCACGTAAAATGACCGGGCCGCTCCTGCCTAATGTATTCCTTAAAAAAGGCATACGGAACCAGATCACTTTTAAAGTTCCGGTCAGATCTTTTAAATAAAGAGTTGTCACCTGCATATTTTTTGTCCCGGACACCTGTATCCGTCCGAAAACAGCACCGGAAACGGTGCAGATATGTCCTTCCTGAACTTCGCTGACAGGAACAGGCGGACCAAAGATCTCATAGGTACGCGGATAATAATGCAATAAATCATCAACAGTGGCCACACCAAGTTTAAGAAATAATTTTTCGGTTTTTTCTCCAATCCCCTTTAACGTGCTGATCCCGGCATTTTTATTCATGTCTTTTTCTCCTGATTCTGATTACAAAAACCGGAGCACTTTCGCCTATGAGAAGTGTTCCGGTTTTTTAATGATATAATACAGGCAAAAACTGCCTGATCTGACAAAATTTATTCAACAGACAGAACGTAATAATAGATCGGCTGTCCGCCAGAATGAACATCTACGTCTACATCAGGATAAAGCTCCTCTATTTCTGCTGAAAAACGTTCTGCATCTTCAGCCAGAACATCCTGACCATAGTAAAGGCTGATCAGTTCTGTATCTTCATCAACAAGATCAGCAAGCATCTCTTTAGTGGTCTCTTCGACAGACTGTCCGACAGCAAGGATTCCGGCATCACCGATTCCCATGATATCTCCCTCATGGATCTCTTTATCATCGATTCGTGTATCGCGGACTGCATAGGTTACCTGTCCTGTCTTAACAGCTTTAATGCCTTCATTCATAGCATCGATATTCGTATCAACATCTGCTTCCGGCATATAATTGATGATGGCAGTAATTCCCTGTGGTACTGTCTTGGTTGGAATTACGATAATATCCTTATCTTCTGTCAGGGACTGAGCCTGATTTGCAGCAAGGATGATATTTTTATTGTTCGGCAGAATAAAGATATGATCTGCATTCACATGGTCAATCGCTGTCAGCATATCTTCAGTACTCGGATTCATTGTCTGACCACCTTCAATAATATAGTCAACTCCAAGCTCTTTGAAAATATCGTTCATACCGTCACCGATGGATACGGTGATAAATCCAACCGGTTTACGTGGCTCTTTCTTTTTATTTTCAGCCTGCTGTGCTGCAACTTTTTCAGCGTCCTTGATCAGCTTTTCCTGATGCTCTTCCCGCATATTGTCGATCTTCATACGGGAAAGCTGTCCAAATGTAAGTGCTTTCTGGATGGCAAGTCCCGGATCGTTCGTATGAACATGGATCTTAACGACATCGTCATCTGCCACGCATACGATAGAATCGCCGATAGACTCAAGATATGCCTTGAATTCAGCCTCATCTTTTGAAGTGAACTCCTTCTCAAGCATAATGATAAACTCTGTGCAGTATCCAAATTTAATATCTGTCTCGGCCTGCTGTCCTGGTTTTACCATTGTAGTTCCGGAAGTGGCTTCGATCGCAGAATAATCAATCTCTTTTCCGAGGAAAGCATCGTATGCACCATGCAGTACCTCAAGAAGTCCCTGACCACCGGAATCAACCACACCGGCTTCTTTTAAGACAGGCAACATCTCAGGAGTCTTGGAAAGAACCTCCTGGGCATAAGCGATTACCTCTGAAATGAAAGTATCCAGATCGTCTGTCGTCTCAGCGAGTTCTGCTGCTTTCTGGGAAGCTCCCTTTGCAACCGTAAGGATCGTTCCCTCTTTCGGCTTCATAACTGCCTTATATGCAGTGGCTGTCGCACGCTCACATGCTCTTGCGAGAATGGATGTATCAATCTCATCATGTTCACGGATCTCTTTTGTGAATCCGCGAAGAAGCTGGGAAAGGATGACACCCGAATTTCCGCGGGCACCTCTCAGTGATCCGGATGAAATTGCTTTTGCAATGGCAAGCATATTCGGATTCTCTAAAGCCTTTACTTCTTTTGCTGCTGACATGATCGTCAGCGTCATATTTGTACCTGTATCTCCGTCTGGAACAGGAAATACGTTTAATTCATTAATCCATTCTTTTTTTGCTTCCAGATTTTTGGCACCGGCCAGAAACATTCTGGAAAGTACTTTGGCATCTATGGTTTTCATGTTCACCACAAGTTCCTCCTCTGATTTCTTAATCTATGGCGCGAACGCCCTCCACATAGATGTTGATTTTTTCGATTTCCATGCCAGTGAAATCTTCAACTTTATATTTGACGTTGCTGACAAGGTTGTCTGCAATTGTACTGATATTTACTCCATAAGCAACAATGACATGGAAATTCAGGCGGATCTTGTTTTCGTCGGTGATATTTACACTGATACCATGTTTCAGGCTGTCTTTGCGAAGCAGTTTGACAAGGCCATCCTTTACGCTGACTGCGGCCATTCCGATAATACCGAAACATTCCACTGCTACACTTCCTGCATAGGTGGCAATTACGTCTGTATCAATGACGATCTGCCCCAATCCGGAATCTATACGTCCACTCATATAGGTACCTCCAATTTTTTAGTATGCATGTATTATAACCTTTTTTTGCACAAAAAGGAATATTAATTTTGAGAATTTCTATTTTTTACTTGCAAAAGGTAAATTCATCTGTTAAAATAAGACCTGTTGAAAAAAAGCGTCAAGGAGGTGCTATCATGGCTAAATGTGCAATCTGTGAGAAAGCTGCTCATTTCGGAAATAATGTAAGTCATTCACATAGAAGATCCAATAAAATGTGGAAATCTAACGTAAAATCCGTTAAAATCAAGACTGCTGAGGGTGGAGCTAGAAAGACATATGTATGTACTTCTTGCTTAAGATCCGGTAAAGTAGAAAGAGCATAATAACACCATTACCCCTGTTGCAACAGGGGTATTTTTTTTGTAAAAAAGACTGTCCCTCTGTTCAGATATTCTTTACCGAATATTCTGCCTGAGCTGACAGTCTTTTTTTATTTCATATGTCAAACGGGATATTCGCAATCTTCTGTAAAGTTAATGACAGAAAAGATGATATCCCAACAACAGGAAAACTCCGGCCGAAACCACCAGAACCACATTTTCTGCGATCAGCATCCCGATTATCATCCCAATCCCTATGAAAAACAGCATAAAGCCGAACAGCTTTTCCAATTCTTCTGCACCTTTTTCATCGGTTTGCTATAGTCTATGCAAAAATTATTTTTCTGATTCGCCGACAGATTCTTCGTCACCTTTTCCGGAGGTAAAACGGTCTACAAAATCCGGAACCATATCAAGGATCTTGGTGAGACCATCCTGATTTTTCACATTGACCAGCTTTGTTGTTCCATTCTGGATCACAAGCACTGCACAGGGAGTCATTTTTCCTGCCATTCCGCCACCGCCGTTATCCTTCTTCTCTCCTGAAAAAGCACCGGCACCTACACCGAAAGATACATCCATCAGAGGAAGAATGATCGTATCGCCTACATGGATTGCCTCTCCTACCACTGTTTTCGCAGAAATAAAACTGTCCATTCCCTTGAATAATGAATTTACGGTTTCTTTAAAATTGTTTTCATTTGCCATGGTCATGCCCTCCTGGTTTTCCAACGTTTTATAACGTATTTTATATTTTTATTGAAATAAATACTCACTGCTGCCCGCACAGGAACAAATCCGTAGATCCTGCCTTTTGCCCTGATGTTTCCATACAGATAATTCTCACTGTCAAAACGGGGATTGATCTGTATACAGTTTTTGTGAAATGGAATTGTCATCCCAAGTACAGCAAGTGCCGCACCTGTCAGCGCCGGATCTTCAAAAGAAAAAGTAACCTGCCCTTCTATCCTTGTAGGAAAAATATGCTTAAGCAAAAATTTTCCATGTTTCCATACAAGCTTTCTGGCAGCTGTCACTCTGGGATGTTCTATAAACGCCTTCCACCAGGACACATTCTTCTTAATCTTCCCGAATGTCCTGCGGATATTTTGCAGTTTTGTACGAATCGACTGAAATATATTTCGGATCCGGTCATAGATCCTTTTTATAAAAAGCTGCCTCTTCTTTAGACTATTCCGATCTGTATCATCTGCATTCAGTTCCTGCTGTCCGGATATCTGACTGTTTCTGATCCTCTCTGTATCAGCAGATGTACCTGAAGCTGAATTTCTGTCTGTTTTCAGATCCTCAGTCTCCATATTCTCTGATTTCGGGTGATCAACCACTGATTTTTTATGCTCTTCTTCCCTGTTTCCGTCTGTGCCGGATACAGATACCTTTTCTGCGCCGGATTTCTCCGGATTTTTCCCGGATTTCTTTGTTACAGCCCTCTTCTCCTGCCGTTTTTTCAACAACTTGTCTACGGGAATTCCAAACAGATGAAAGGATATCTCCATCTGCTGATCTTTCCATTCCGCTCTCAGCGAAATCCCATGAAACAGCCAGCTTACGATACCCTCTCCCTCTGTCTGTTTCCAGCCACCTTCTGCCTTGACAGCTGATGCCTTATATCTTACAGGACAGAACAGTACAAGAAGAACTGCCAGTAAAAGAAGGCCCAGCAGAATTCCCAGGATGATCAGTATAAATTTAAGGATCAGCCATAAAATATGTAACATATTCTCACCTGTTTTCTATATATTCAGCTGTTGCGAAGGTTCCCGTTTCCCTGTACATTTCATCGATCAGACTTCGCACCATCTCCAGGGCTTCCTCTTTGCCCTTCGCCATTCCTATGATCTTCGGACAGATTCCATAAAAGCTCTTCTGTATCAGCATTGCTGCAGGAATAATATCCATCAGATTCACAGGATTCTCTGACAGAGTAAGGAGATAAATGCCCAGAACCGGTTTTCCGCTGTTCAGTTTCTTTTTTATCTTCTCAGGATCCTTTACAGATTCCCCTGCAAGAAAATTCTCCTGCCATTTCAGCATCTTACACCCTCTCCCGTTTCTATACCACTTCCGTTACAGTATTTCCATTTTCTCCAAAATTTAAACCGGGCTGCGTTGCAAAAAAACACAGCCCTGTTCTCTCGTTAATAATACTTATGCTGTTTTCCCCAGAGTCCATTGCTTCTCATCTCCAAATATTCCTGATAAGCACGCTCTACGATCTGCTTCTCGTTTGAAAACCTCAGCAGATGATAGATCTCATGAAATTTATAATATCCGGAATCTACAAAAAACTCCTCTCTCTGGGGCTTACTATGATAATTATCCGCAGTCATAAGATACCAGTGTACCTCTTTGAAAACCACGTCCTCCGGAACGGTAAAGTTATATTGGCTCTTTCCGATGTATTTCACAATGGTCGCACGCACTCCAGCCTCTTCCATCACTTCCCGCAATGCTGTCTGTTCATGCGTTTCGCCTGGTTCCACTGTTCCTTTCGGCAATACCCAGCCCTCATAACGGTTCCTGTAAGATTTATACAAAGTAAGAATCTTACCCCGATGAATTACCACACCGCCACAGCTCGTTGCTTCTATCATAATGCAATCCCTCCTGTTTTGCGTGGTATTATAAACTGAGTATAGTATATCTCTTTTTTTCCAAACCCGCAAGCTATAAATATCATTTCATAACATATTACCGATTAATTAGTTACTGTTCACTCCGTTCACAGTAACGTAGCCAAAATTCATTCCAGATTGCCTGCAACATGGAATTTATTATTGCTTATCATAATAATACGCATCAAATATCTGCTCTGCGATGGGCACTGCTGCTTCACTTCCGGTACCGCCATTCTCAACAATGATCGCAACTACCAGATCCGGATCATCCACGTTGGAATAACCGATAAACCAGGAATGACTGGAACCATTCTCATCAAATTCCGCTGATCCGGTCTTGCCTGCCACTGTATATCCTCTTCCGTTCAGAGCCGATGCGGTTCCGTTTTCCACAACACCTTTCATAAGCTTTCCAAGGATATTCGCCTCATTTGTTGTCATCAGACGTTTATAGCTCTCCGGCTCTGTTGTCTTCACTGTCTCTCCGTCTGAACTTACAACAGAATCAATGAGATAAGGCTTCATGAGCTCCCCGCCATTGGCGATCGCACTGGTAATCAGCGCCATATGCATAGGTGATACCAACGTATTACCCTGTCCGATGGCAGTCTGCATAACCTCTGCAACAGAAGATTTTCCATTTAATGTAAAAGTACTCTTTTTATAGGAAGAAAGCGGAAGACTCTTATTAAAAAGAAGATCCTCGGCTGTTTTTTTCAGAGAACTGCCTCCAAGCATGGTTCCGATCTCTGCAAATGCACTGTTACAGGAATTGGCAAAAGCACTGTAAAAATCTTCCTGTCCATGAACAGTTCCGCCATAGCACCTGATCGTGTGATCTTCTCTGGTAATACTTCCCTCACAGAGATAGGAAAATCCCTCCAGACTGCCCTTGGTCCTGAAATAGTCCAGGGCAGTTACCACCTTAAATGTAGATCCCGGAGGATAGGCTCCGTTTGTAGCTCTGTTCAACAGACTGCTGTCATTGGAATCATTCACCAGTGTGTCCCAGTTCTGGGAAATAGTATTCGGGTCAAAGTCCGGTCTGCTCATTTCCACCAGAATCTTACCTGTAGAGGGTTCTATGGCAACAACCGCCCCTCTCCTGTCACCAAGTGCATTATAGGCAGTTGACTGAAGATCTGCGTTTAACGTCGTGATCACAGAATCACCCGTATTTTTCTGATTCTTAAACTCATTTTTCATCTGGTTCAGGAAAAATTCATGAGAAGTCAGAAGCTGGAAGTTCGCCTCTGATTCCAGTCCGCTTTTTCCATTAGTGTCATATCCGACTACATGAGCGAACATATTTGCATAGGGATAAGTACGTTCCTCTGTTCCGTCTTCGTAAACATTGGTCTGGGCAAGCACCTGCCCATCTGCAGATATGATCTTACCTCTTACAACCCTGTCTGAAAAAGTATCCTGCCTTGTATTATAGGGACTATTGATAAAATCATCGCTCTTTGCATAATTAAAGTAGATCAGATATCCGATCATACTGACAAAGATCAGCACAAAAAAGCAGGATACCAGTGTATACTCTCTGTTACGGGGCCTTCTCTTTTCAGAAATCTCCCGGGCTTTGCGCTTCTGGCGCTTCTTCAACTCTCTGCGCCGTTCCTTTTCTTCGATATCTCTCAATTTCTTCGTCCTCATCTTCTCTCAAAATATACAATCCCTGAATGATCGCCAGCATCAGTACTGTACACGCGACAGAACTTCCTCCATAGCTGACCAGAGGAAGAGTTACACCTGTCATAGGGATAAATTTCGTTGCTCCGCCAATTGTCAGAAATACCTGAAATGCATATTCCGTACCAAGTCCAAGTGCGATCAGTTTGTAGAATGGTTTCTTAATCTTAAGCGCAATATTTACGATCATCAAAAAGAAACTCATACATACCAAAATCAGGCAGATTGCAAAAATCCCACCCAGTTCCTCACAGATTGCACTGAATATAAAGTCATTCTTGACAACAGGGATCTTCTCAGGCGAACCCTGACACAATCCCATTCCAAACCATCCGCCGGTTCCAATGGCAAACAGTGACTGGACGATCTGGTATCCTTCATTCTGATATACCGCCATGGGATCCTTCCAGGCTGTCACTCTCTGACGCACATGGCCAAACAGATGATATGCGACAACTGCCCCTGCAGATCCGCCTGCAAGACCAAGTGCCAGATATCCCACATTTCTGGATGCCACATAAATCATCACAAGATATGCCGCAAAGAAGATCACTGCACTTCCAAGGTCTCTGGAAAGTACAAGAATCCCCACATGCAGTCCCGCCACTACCGTAGTCTGGATCACTTTTGAAAAATCAGCACCTTTTCTCAGCAATGCCGCCATAAAGAACACAAATGTAATCTTTATCGCCTCTGAAGGCTGGATTCCCATCAGGGAAAGTTTTGCTCCATAGCTTGTCTTTGCAAGCACAAATACCGCCGCCAGCAAAACGATTCCGATTCCCGCATAAACCCATGTCAGGTCCTTGAGAAATTTCATCTTCCTGATCAGGACAGGTACGATCAATGCCACCACATTTACGCCTGCCACGATCACCAGCTGTCTGGTAGCTGTGGAAACATCCAGCCTGCACAGCATAATAAATCCTACGCTGAGAAGCATGCACATATTGTTGAGCAGTAAAATCGATGCTTTCTTATAAAAAATCCTGTACAAAATCTGGATTCCCGCAAAAAATGCCATCATTTCGACATAAAACAACACGACCTGAAACTTACCTGTCTTCAGGTAGATGACCAGAAACGCAGTGAAATCCATAAAAAAGATAAGCATCAGCTGCTGGCGCAGCGATTCGTTTCTCTCCTCCTCACTCTGCTGTTTCACCAGATAGAAACAGTGAAAGGTATAAATCACCATCAGGGTAAGGATCACATACTTGGATAATTCTACAATTACATTAATCATATGCCTTACTCGGCTCCTCTTTTAAAATGTCCCTTTGTATATTCCCGTTTCGGAGGATTCTTCCCATCACGATAAACAGCTCTGAACTCTTCATATATCTTCACCGCATCCTGAGGCTTCTCAATGGTAAATGCAAGTCTCAGGGAAGAGACACCAAGTCTGTCTATCTGTGATTTCTCTTTCAACAGGCCGTAAGGGATACTGTTGTAAATGATATTATAGCAGGGTATACAGAAATCTGTATTCTCAGTTTTCCATGGGTTACATATACATTTCGCCGTAAATTCTTTATCGTAACGGTCTTTTAAAGTTACCCCTTCTTCCTTATGATTACATCCGTAAAGATTTTTATGCACACACTGGGCCGATATCATAAGAGGCAGATATCCGTAGATCAGCATCTCGCTGTCCCGGTTATCTCTGTGGCGGATTTCCCCTTCGTTCAGCTCAAGCGGTACCGTATTTCTGAGGACTTTCTGATCTTTCCAGAAATCAGCAGCTTCATCATTCCATGTATACATACTGTGATCCAGAACACATTTCTCAGCCAGACCTGCCTTTCGCAGAACTGCAAAAGTCTCCAGATTTCTTACCAGAAATCCTGTCATTCCTCTGTCCATCCACTCTCTGATCCTGGTGCGAAGCTCCCGGGGCATCTCACCTCTCATAATATGCGGAAGAGACAGATACATCTCCATTCCTCTGCTTACACAGTCATCCAGGCAGACCTCCATGGCATCAGCGTTCAGATACATTCCATGTATCCCCTCTCTTTTATATAACGCCAGTGCAGTGGATTTTTCTTCACAGGAAATATAAATCGGAAGATTTTTCTGCTTTGGCGAATCTGTTTTTCTTCCGGCATCCTCTGATAAGCGTTTCTTCCCATTATTTTCTTCTCTCTTATATGGTTTGAGCAATTCATTTTCCAGAGATTCCAGTGCCTCTCTTCTCACCTCATTCAGCATTTTCATCGGGATAAAAATATTCTCATCCATCTGGATTTCCAGATTTTCCCACTCATATTCTGTATTTCCAAGCTTCTCCATCTGTGAACGGATGCGCTCTTCTGTCAGCGGCTGGTTCTGCGCATACTGTACCTCACCCACAGACGCAAATCCATGGATTCCCCTGCATGACACATCCAGTATAGCAGGACTTCCTGGAAAAAGAATGAATGTTCCCTGAATTTTTTCTTTCTTTTTTCTTAATACAGGACTGACATCTCCTGTTTTCTTCTCATTACTGAATGCCATCATGGACGGACCATTCTGCATCTGATAATAACCGGTACAGGAACCTCCCCTGTTAAACAGATCCAGCAGATATCTCTTATCCTCCTCTGCTACCCTGTAATTCTCAGCTCCCTTCTCAAAAAGAAGATCCAGGTACTTCCGATATACAGAAGTTACCCCTGCTGTATATCCCGGCTGCTTCATCCTGCCCTCTATCTTAAGAGAAGTAACACCAACCTCCAGAATCTGCGGAAGAATCTCTATCGTAGAAATATCTTTCAGACTCAGAGGACATAGTTCTTGCGCTTTCCTTTTCTCTGACCGTCTGCCATTTTCCCCGCAACAAAGCGCCGTCTGGTAAGGCAGACGGCAAGGCTGTGCACACCTTCCTCTGTTACCGCTTCTTCCACCCAGGATACTGCTCATCAGGCACTGTCCCGAATAACTGTAACATAAAGCTCCATGGACAAAAGATTCAATCTCGATAGGACTTGTCTCATGCATCCTCCGGATTTCCTCAAGGGAAAGCTCTCTGGCAGTTACCACTCTGGAAGCACCCTGTTCTTCCAGAAACTTCATCCCCTCCGGACCTGTCACAGTCATCTGCGTGCTGGCATGAAGATGCATACCCGGAAACATCTCCCTGATCATCTTAAACACACCCATATCCTGAACGATCACCGCATCCAGACCTTCCTTATAATATGGAAGCAGATAATCATACAACTGTTCAGACAGTTCCCTGTTCTTCAACAGCGTATTCACTGTCAGATAAAGTTTCCTGCCATGGATATGAGCAGTATCAATGGCACGCAAAAGCTCTTCCTCTCCGAAATTCTTCGCATAAGCCCGCGCGCCAAAGGCTGCTCCCCCTACATAAACCGCATCTGCACCTGCACCGATCGCTGCCTCAAATCCCTCATAGGAACCGGCAGGTGCCAGAAGTTCAATCTCTTCTCTTTTCAATTCTATACCTCACGTTTTCTATAACAGTCATCTTAAATGCATTATTTATGAGCATTGCTATAATATTCAAATCGAATACATATGAAACAAATCATAAAGGGGAAATCACCGAAGTAATCCCCCCTCTATTATTTCAGCAGCTCATCAATCTGCTTTTCCAGTTCCTTATTCTTTCCCTCCAGAAGGCTCTTCTGTTCCAGGGCTTCCTGTTCATGCTTCTGCGCTTCCTCAATCTGCATACGAAGCGAGATCAGCTCATGCTTCAGATCATACATCTCCTGATCCTTCTGCTGTAAATCCTGTTCAAAAACCTCCGCCTGTTTCTTTGCCTTAAAATAGTCATCTGTAATATTCAGGCTGATAAGTGTATGCTTGGTCTCCATGGGCTGTCTGCTGTAACCCGGCATAGCACTTAACTCATCCATCTTTTTATTTATATAGGATGCTACTTTCTGAAAATATTCTTCCGATTCATAGCCTCCCAGCGTAATAATCTTACCACCTATGATTACCTTTGCTGTATTTTTGACCGCCATCCGTACGAGCCTCCTGTATCTTCCTTCAATCTGCCCGGAACCCCGGACATTTACTTCATTATACTCGAAAGCAGTCGAAATGTATAGGAATTTTTAAAAAACTTTTACTTTTTTATATTTTTACACCCTTAACTTCAGTTTTTCTCCGGCATCTGATAGCCCAGATGCTCATACGCAAGCGCCGATGCCATACGTCCTCTCGGCGTACGGTTCAGGAATCCATTCTGCAGCAGATAAGGCTCATACACATCCTCCAGCGTACCGGAATCCTCCCCTATCGCCGCAGCCAGAGTCTCCAGTCCCACAGGACCACCCTGAAAATTCACGATCATAGTCTGAAGAATCCTTCTGTCAATCTTATCCAGACCATACTGATCCACTTCCAGAAGATTCAGCGCAAAACACGCCACATCATAAGTAATCCGTCCATCATACTTCACCTGCGCAAAATCACGAACCCTCTTCAGCAGACGGTTGGCAAGCCTCGGAGTTCCCCTGGATCTCTTGGCAATCTCAGCCGCACCCTTCTCATCAATCTCCACTCCAAGAACCTGAGCAGAACGGATAATGATCGTCTTAAGCTCCTCATGAGTATAAAACTCCAGATGATGCATCACACCAAAACGGTCACGAAGAGGTGCAGACAGAAGTCCTGCCCTGGTAGTCGCCCCCACCAGTGTAAACTTCGGCAGATCCAGACGTATAGACCTGGCAGAAGCTCCCTTCCCGATCATAATATCAATAGCATAATCCTCCATAGCAGGATAAAGGACCTCCTCCACCTGCCTGTTCAGGCGGTGGATCTCATCCACAAACAGAATATCTCCCTCCTGCAGATTATTAAGGATCGCAGCCATCTCCCCCGGCTTCTCAATAGCCGGCCCGGAAGTCACCTTCATATGAACCCCCATCTCATTGGCAATAATCCCCGAAAGAGTAGTCTTACCAAGCCCCGGAGGACCATAAAACAAAACATGATCCAACGCATCATGCCTCTGCTTCGCAGCCTCTATATAAACCTTCAAAGTACTCTTGGTCTTCTCCTGACCAATATAATCATCCAACGTCTGCGGCCGGAGATTCCCCTCCAGAGAAAAATCCTCCTCCGTCACATCCGTAGTTATAATACGTTTCTCCATCTGTTACCCATCCTAACCTATAACAATTCTATAACAATACAGGCAATCCAATCTACCAGAGCGTAAAGTCCTGCTTCAGTTAAAAATTCTTCAGTGCAGCCTTCAAAAGACCTTCCACATCATCCGGCGGCACATCCGTAACCTTACGCACCGCCCGAAGCGCATCCGCACTGCTGTATCCCAGCGCAACCAGAGCCTCAACAGCTTCCTGCCTGCCATCCGAAACCTCACCGGCTCCCACTGCTGCCCTCTCCTGCTCATGAGCCAGCTTCAATTCAAACGCATCCTCCAGCTTCATCTTATCCTTCAGCTCAAGAATCAGCTTCTGAGCCGTCTTCTTCCCGATACCCGGAGCCTTCGACAACGTCTTCACATCATCCGAAAGAATTGCAAACCTCAATTCATCCGCCGTAATCCCCGCCAGAACCCCCAGCGCAGCCTTCGGCCCCACACCATTCACGCCAAGAAGCAGCTTAAACATCTGCAGATCATCCTTAGCCCTGAACCCATACAGCTTCATGGCATCCTCTCTCACACTAAAATAAGTATGGACCTTCACATCCTCCCCCATACGAATCTCAGACAAATCTGCCCCCGTCATATATATCTCATAACCAATCCCCCCGGCCTCAACAACCACCGAGCTCTCAGTCATATCCACAGCCATTCCATGAACAAACGCAATCATGATACATCCTCCGTCCCAAATTCATCACTTCCGATTCATCATACCACATCCCACCCCATAACGCAAACATATATTCGCATCCCTTAATCGAAAAAAAGAACCGCCATGCCTTCACACAGCAGTTCTTCCTCCCATTACTGAATAATATGTCTCGGACAAACCTCTTTACAAGCCCCACAATTCGTACACTTACTATAATCAATATGCGCACAGAAATTATCAACCGTAATCGCCCCATTCGGGCAAGTCTTCTCACACTTCTTACATCCGATACAGCCAACCTCACACGCAGAAGTAACAGCCTTACCTTTCGCATGAGAACTACACTGCACAAACGTAGTCTGCTCATAGGGCACAAGCTCGATCAGATGCTTCGGACACTTGGCAACACACTTACCGCAGGCCTTACAAGCCTCCTTATCAACAACCGCCACACCGTTCACAACATCAATCGCCCCAAACGGACAGGCCTTCACGCAGCTTCCAAAACCAAGGCATCCATAAGTACAGGACTTCGCACCACCACCGGGAATGAAAGCCATCATCTCACAGTCTTCCACACCTGTATACTCATAATTATCCTTCGTCTTCTCACAGGTACCCGCACACTTCACATACGCCACCTGACGGGCAGTCTCCACAACTTCCTGTCCCATGATCGCTGCGATCACTTTCCCGACTGGCTCACCGCCTACCGGACATCCGTTTACAGGTGCCTCACCTTTGGCGATTGCTGCTGCCAGGCCATCACAGCCGGGATAACCACAGCCACCGCAGTTATTACCGGGAAGCGCCTCACGAACAGCAACTTCCTTCTCATCCACTTCCACAGCAAACTTCTTACCGGCAACACCAAGGAAAACACCGATAAAAAGACCTACTGCCGCAACCAGTACAGTTGCCGCGATAATTGCTCCTATATTCATACCAGTCCCCTCCTTAAATCAGTCCTGAAAATCCGAAGAAGGCAATTGCCATCAGTCCGGCTGTCAGCAGAACTGTAGGGAATCCCTGGAAGGATTTTGGAATGTCATTGTATGCGATTTTCTCACGGATACCAGCCATCAGCACGATGGAAATAGTAAATCCCACTGCTGTTGCAAATCCGTTCACTGTTCCCTGAAGAACATTATACTCTTTCTGCACGTTTGTAAGGGCAACACCAAGAACCGCACAGTTTGTTGTGATCAGCGGAAGATACACACCAAGTGCCTGATACAGGGAAGGCATTGTCTTCTTAAGGAACATCTCTACAAACTGTACCAGCGCCGCGATCAGCAGGATGAATACGATAGTCTGCAGATAAGTCAGGTTCGTAGGAACCAGGATAGCATTGTAAATAATACCTGTCACAAAAGATGACAGTGTAATAACGAAAATGATCGCACCGCCCATGCCGGCTGCTGTCTCAACACTCTTGGAAACACCAAGGAAAGGACAGAGGCCAAGGAACTGGCTGAGGACTACGTTATTTACAATCGCTGAGCTTACAAGTATGATCAAAAGTTCTTTCATAATCCATTACCCCCTTTTTCCCTTACACATGGTATTGCCACAGGCTGCACAGCTTCCGCCGCAATCAGGATTACTTGGATCAATGCCACGTTTGGCTGCACCGATTTTGAATTTGTTCTGTAATGCAGAAAGCGCTGCCAGAACAAAGAATGCTCCGGGTGCCAGGATAAAGATTGTGATCGGTTCATAACCAGCCTTACCTGCTGTAGCATCTGCCAGAGGAAGGATCTGATGTCCGAACAGAGAACCTGCGCCGATCAGCTCACGTACTGCACCGATACAGGTGATACTTAAGGTAAATCCAAGACCCATACCAATACCATCAAACAGAGAGGCAATCGGTTTATTCTTGGATGCATATGCTTCTGCACGTCCAAGGATGATACAGTTAACTACGATCAGAGGAATATAGATTCCAAGGGAGTCATACAGGCTTGGGATAAATCCCTGTAAAAGAAGCTGTACAACTGTTACAAAGGAAGCAACAACTACGATAAATGCAGGCATACGCACTCTGTCCGGAATAAAGTTTCTCAGAAGAGAGATCATTAAGTTGGATGCTGCAAGGATCACTGTTGTAGTAAGTCCCATTCCGATACCATTGATTGCTGATGTAGTAACCGCAAGTGTAGGACACATACCAAGTGTTAAAACCAGAGTAGGATTCTCTTTGATAATACCATTATAAAGTCTTTCTAAAGCACTATTATTTTTCATCTTAGTTACCTCCTTCTAATGACTGGAAATAAGCAAGACAGCTATTCATAGCACCTGTAACTGCTTTACTTGTGATTGTTGCACCGGAAATGGCATCAATCTTTGCGTCATCTCCAGAACCGGAACCATCTTTTACAACAGAGAAAGCATCTGCTTTCTTACCGGCAAACTGTTTGCCCCAGCTTGGGTCATCTTTGGCTTTCATACCAAGACCTGCTGTCTCACTGATAGAGAGTACGGAATATCCGCTTACTGTTCCGTCAGACTGAATACCAACGGTAAGCTGAATGTCTCCACCGTATCCTTTAGAAGTTGTGATATTGAAAATGTAACCAAGTGCTTTGCCAGAAGCATCTACTGCCTCTACTGCAGAAGAGATAACATCGCTCTCATGTCCATCAACAGTATTCTTATAAGAAGCAATCACTTTAGAAGCTGCTTCCTCGGAGAATCCGTCAACATCTTTGAAATCACTTGCCTTTGGAAATACAGCCTTGTATGCACCTACTTCGTATCTTCCCCAGGCAGTAGGGATCCGCATTGCAGATCTGTTTACGGACCGGCCGATGGTTCTTGCCTATGCGGGAAGGATCGCCAATATGCTTATGTTTGGACTGTTCTTTTTCTTTGCCATTCGTTTCTTCATCACGTTTCTCCGGTTATCCTCGGCAGTATATGTATTTTTCGCCTTCTTAGCGTGGAAAGCCCCGCCTCCTTGCGGTTTCCCTCGTTGGTAAACAATATTATTGGTCTGCACCTGTTCCTCTTCCAGCAGTAACTGAGAAATTTCCAACTTTTCAGGCAAATCAAGTATTTCAACTTCTTGATTAATCAGACGTTCTATATCCATGAAACGATCCTCCTCGATTTCCGACACGAAACTGATCGCAGCTCCTTCTTTTCCCGCACGAGCCGTACGCCCGATTCGATGCACGTACTCTTCCGCCAAAGAAGGTATATCAAAATTGATCACGTGACTCACATCCTGCACGTCAATACCGCGGGCAGCCACGTCAGAGGCCACCATGATACGGGTCTCCCCCTCCTTAAATGACCTCAACGCTTTCAAACGGGTATTTTGCGCCTTATTCGAGTGAATAACACTCAACTCACCTTTCCAGTGATCAGCCAAACGCTCCACGATACGATCCGCATTTTTCTTCGTCTCGGTAAAGATCATCACTTTCTTGAAATTCTCCTTATCAGTAAGCAACAATTTCAACAAATTGATCTTCGTCGAAATATTCGGCACATCATAACGATATTGTTTCACGTTCTCCACGGGAGTTGCCTGACGA
>ERZ826146.1737-NODE-1737-length-18841-cov-5.776216_pt1 | contig 18841 bp, 18 predicted proteins | sample MGYA00519857_ERZ826146 | MGnify/ENA primary metagenome ERZ826146 (study PRJEB31778, sample SAMEA3449222) | human gut metagenome | biome: human gut; feature: human-associated habitat; material: faeces | place: United Kingdom | collected 2010/2012 ...
TGACCCAGATGACCTTCGGCTTCAGCCGTGATGACGCTGCCAAGTTCCTGGGCGCTTACTACGAGAACAAGATCTACGAGAGCGATCCGTTCCAGCACCTGGATCAGATCGGCGTGGGCAAGCTGGTGAAGATGGCCGCACACGATGGCCGTGAGACCCGTCCCGATCTGGGCCTGGGCATCTGCGGCGAGCACGGCGGCGATCCCACGAGCGTCGAGTTCTGCCACAACGTTGGTCTGGACTACGTCAGCTGCTCTCCCTTCCGTGTGCCCATCGCCCGCCTCGCTGCGGCCCAGGCTGCGATCAAGAACCCCCGCAAGTAATTGCGTGAGGGCTTGAGAAAGCACCAATAAAGTATATGACCGCCCCGGTTTCTGTGATAGGAAACCGGGGCGGTTTTTTGCGCTCACGGAGGGGCAGATGAAAAAACGCAGTGTGAATATATACCATATAAAAATGAATATATGCTAAAATTCCGGGGAAATACTTGCATTTTCATTAAAATGGGTGTATTATAGCACCTGCCGACGAAATGCCGACAATCAACAAGAGAGGGATCGATACTATTATGTCTTTGAAGAAGAAAATTGCTGCGGCTTTCATCGCCTGTGCGATGACGCTTGCCGTGGTTCCTTCCGCCTTCGCCTGCACGGCACTCTATGTCGGCAGCGACCTCACCGAGGATGGCACCACCATGTTTGGCCGGATCGAGGATCTGGGCACCAACGATTACAACAAGCTGTTCAACATCAGCCCCGCCGGGAAGCACACCGCAGGCGAAGTGTACGAGGGCTGCTATGGCTTTACCTACACCTTCACCCACGACAGCTACCGCTACACCGCCCGCCGGGACGACAACGGTCTGGGTGTCTGCCCGGACTGCGACAGCACCCACGAGCACACCCCCTATGAGGAGGCTGGCACCAACGAGAAGGGCGTCATGGTCTCTGCCACCGAGTCTCTCTACGGCACCGACGCCGTGCTGAGCGTAGACCCCTATGTGGACAACGGCATTGAGGAAGCCGAGATCACCACGGTGCTGCTGAGCGAAGCTTCCACGGCCCGCGAGGGTGTTGCCCTGCTGACCTCCATCTACGACAACGCCGGTGCAGCCGGCGGCTCCGGCGTGTTCATTGCCGACCAGAACGAGACATGGTTCGTGGAGAACCTGACGGGCCACACCTACCTTGCCCTGAAGCTCTCCTCCAGCGTGGTCTTCATGCAGCCCAACATCGCCGCTATGGGCAAGATCGATCTGGATGACACCGACCATGTGGTGGCCTCTGCCAACCTGATCTCCGTGGCCCAGAAGGCCGGTACCTTTGTGGGCGACGCCGCTGCCAATGTCATCGATCTGGATGCCTCCTACAATGGCGACATCGCATCGGACCGCATGGCAGCCGGCCTGAACTACCTGTACGGCACCGACACCTTTACGAAGGACAACTACAGCGAGACCGACTTTGCTATCAGCAACGTCGGCGAGAACGGTGCCATCGTCCCGGTCTACTCCAACATCCAGATGACCAAGAAGTTCTCGGTGGAGGATTCCATCCACTTCTTTCAGACCGAGCCCATCGGCAAGACGGGCAATGTGGAGACTCATCTGTTCCAGGTGAGCGCCACCGGCGATCTGAACACCGCCATTACCGAGTGGACCGCTTTTGACGACGACGTGTACAACGCCTTCGTCCCTTACTATCCGATGCTGACCACCGACACCGCAGATGTCTACAAGGTCTCGGTCCATAAGGTCACCCGTTCCGACGAGCAGCCCACCGAGGGCGTCTGGTATCAGGATGCCAAGGGCCGCTACTACACCTACCCGGACGACTGGACCGACTCCTTCTACGGCGTGCGTGACGCCCTCTCCAACCTGCTGACCTACGGCAGCAATGGCAATCAGGTCACCGCAAAGGATCGGACAGCAGCCAAGGCCAGCTATGCCGCGCTCCAGCAGGAGATCATGGCCGACTACGCCGATATGAAGGCCGCCGTTGCCGCCGCCGACACGCTTGAGGCCAAGCAGGCTGCCGCCACCAACGCCAGCAATGCCATGAGCCAGAAGGTGTACAACACCACCCTGAAGATGTACAATAAGCTCCAGGCCAAGACGGCCGCCCGGGCATGGGTCAGCTCTCTGCTGCACTGAGGCTTTGCAGCGCCTGAGGCGTTTCCCATAAAACCGCAGCGCCCCCGGTTTCCATGACAGGAAGCCGGGGGCGTTTTGTGTATGACTGCTCCATGCAAACGCCGCCCATTCGTTCTATATGACAAGGCAAAACTGCCGGAATTCTATTTGTAGGAATAAAATTTGGAGAAGATCATTGCGGAGATGGGCTAGGATACACTGAAAAACTATAAATGACGTATCACCGTTACTCCGAACGCCCTGCAATTTTGGAACCCGCCCAGACGGCGATCAAGACCCCCCGCAAGGTTTTGCGTGAGGGCTTGAGAAAGCACCAATAAAGCGAACAAAGCCCCCGGTTTCTGTGATAGGAAGCCGGAGGGCTTTTTGCGTCTTGTTTTGCGGGCGAAAAGAAGGTGCAATAATAGCAAGTGACTCATATCTGCGAGGTGATACCATGCTGAACATCTACTTTGATGTATTCTCTGATATCGTAAACGTGCTGTTATTCAACGGAAAGCGAGTTTTAGGTGCAGATTCCAGATCGCGTATCTGAACCGTGAGCAGGTAGAGCTGTTCCAAAGCGATTTCAAGGTGGTTGCAGACTACTTTGTGCAGAAAAGAGAGAATGGCGATTATGTGCCAAGTTCACAGGATCTGACGCATGTGCAGGAAACGCTTCAGTTGTTGAGCATCATGACGAATGACCACCGATTTGAAGACGCATATAATACCAGCACCGATGACAGGAAAGGAGGCCCACGCAATATGTGTGATGTGCTTGATAAAGTGGAAAGCAGAGGCATTGCAAAAGGCATTCGCCCCTTGGCTGTACCCCCCGCCAAGGGGCTTTTTCTGTCCGCCCATTTTCCTTTGATTTCCAGCAAAATGCCCAGTAGAATCCACCTGAAATTGTCAAATGAAACAAAAATCAAAAAGGGTATTGAATAAACTGTGACAAAATGGTAATATGAGCTTAACAAATCAGGCGAACAGAAAACGCCTGAATGGGTGCAGTGTGAAAACTATTTTGGAGGATACGATTATGAAAATGTTTAAGAAACTCATGGCCGTTGCGCTCGCTGGCGTTATGGCTCTGGTAGTCCTGACTGGCTGCGGTTCTTCTGTGAACGAGAAAGAGATCATCGCAATGATGAACGATATCGTGAAGACTCCGTTTGCACAGTCCGCATTGAAGGCAGCTCATGTTGAAAAGGAAATCGTTATTAAGGCTGCCGACGAAGACGTTAAGCAGAAGACCATTGCAGTCGCAGAGTTGATCGAGAAGGATGTTAAGGAAAAGGATACTATTGATTCGATCATTGAGAGCAAGCATAATGATATTCTGAAGGCAGTTTGCGGTGAGAACGATAAGAACGGATATATCGTTAGCTACGCAACCAAGGTTAAGTATGATAGTAAACTGTTCAATACCATGGCTGATGGTTTGAATCTGGCAGAGATTTTCACGAATGCAATGGATGATCATGAGTTGAAGTGTGGTGTTGCTATTCCGCAGGGTTATGAGGCAACTGGTACTGCACTTGTTGGCTTTAAGGACGTCAGCGTCAACGGTAAGACTTATACTGTTGTCGTGATGAAGGTTGAAAGCCAGAAGAAGGCAAACCACTAATAAGTTCCTACAGCAAATTGGGCATTGCATCACTGAATATACCCTTTGAACTGCACCAAATGACCCGTTGAATCAACGAAGCCCCGGAATGAGCCTTGCGGCCTCACTCCGGGGCTTTTTTGCGTAAAAAAGAAACGCCCAAAACAAGCCGAACGCTTGACAATTGGACGTAGGAAGGTTATACTACAAATAGAAAAGGCGCTGGCCCGCAAACGGCTAGCTCCTTACCGGCATATCAAAAGAAGATGACCGCCGTAGGTTGGAAGCTATGAGGCGGTCATTTCTTTTGCTCATTTTTGGTCTGAAGCTCTTTGAGGCGGAGCACGATATCGATCGTGTCGTAGATCACTGTGACGATCAGCATCAGCAAACTGATGCCAAGGGCCAGCAGAGTCAAAAGTTCAGATAATGTCATGTGACATTCCCCCTTTTCGGAAGTAAAAAACGACCGAGAAGGGAAAACTTGCAAAAGTCGCCCTCCCGGCGTTGTGTTTGAAAAACAAAACCGTCCGGTAGGGAGTTGCCGCCTGCGTTTAGGGCGCAGTGCCTTTCTGCCATCGCAAGATGGCAATTACAGGATAACACAAAAATCGACAGAACGCAATAAGATATTGAGACGTTCCCCGGAAGGAGCCGCATGGTTTCGTTCCGGGGATTTTTTGGTTTGGCGCGGTTTCACATCTTGGCGGCTCCCTGCATAGCCTGTCGTAAACCTTGGGAGGGGGAGCGGGCATGGAGGAACAGAAACGGTTTGCGGTGATCGGCGGGGACGCGCGGCAAGCGGCGGCGGGCCGGGCGCTGGCGCGGGCGGGGTACGAAGTGTGCGGCGCGGAAGAGGTGGCACGAGCGGATTACATCCTGCTGCCGCTCCCGCTGGACGAGGCGCGGACGCCGCTTGCCGCGCTGCTGCGGGCGGCGAAGCCGGGGGCACTGGCGCTGGGCGGGAAGCTGTCGGCGGAGGCGCAGCAGATCGCGCGGGAGGCCGGGGTAGAGCTGGTGGATTACTTCACGCGGGAGGAGCTGACCGTGCGGAACGCCATCCCCACGGCGGAGGGGTGCATCGGCATTTTGCTGGCGCGGCGGTCCCAGACGCTCTGGGGCAGCGGCGTGCTGCTGGCCGGGTTTGGGCCGGTAGGGCAAGCACTGGGGGTGCGGCTGGCCGCGCTGGGCGCACAGGTGACGGTGGCCGCGCGGCGGGCCGGGCCGCGGGCGCTGGCCGAAAGTCTGGGGCTGCGCAGCATTCCGCTGGCGGCGGTGGCCGGGGCGGCCCCGGCATTTGATACGGTGGTGAACACCGTCCCCGCCCCGGTGCTGACCGAGCCGGTGCTGGCAGCCCTGCGGCCGGGGAGCCTGATCGTTGATCTGGCATCGCGGCCCGGTGGAACAGACTTTGCGGCGGCGCAGCGGCTGGGCCATACGGCGGTCCATGCGCTGAGTCTGCCCGCCGCCTGTGCGCCGGAAACGGCGGGTGGGTTTGTAGCGCAGACGGTCTGCGCGATGATACAGGAGCGGGAGGGGAGAGCATGAACACACCGCGAGGGCGGATCGCGTTTGCGGTCTGCGGGAGCTTTTGTACGCTGGCCACGGCCACGGCACAGGCCGGGCGGCTGGTGCGGCAGGGCTGGGAGCTGCTGCCGGTGATGAGCTTTGCAGCGTCCCGGCTGGACACCCGGTTCGGCACGGCGGCGGAATGGAAGGCGCGGCTGGAGGAGCTGACCGGGAACCCGGTGCTGGACACCCTGCAAGCCGTGGAGCCGCTGGGGCCGAAACGGCTGGCTGAAGCGCTGGTCATTGCGCCCTGCACCGGAACCACACTGGCTCGGCTGGCGGGGGGGCTTTCCGACACGCCGGTGACGCTGGCGGCGAAAAGTCTGCTGCGGGTGGGGTGCCCGGTTTTGATCGCCGTCTCCACCAACGACGGGCTGGGGGCATCGGGGGAGAACATCGCCCGGCTGCGCCAGCGCAAACATTACTATTTTGTGCCCTACGGGCAGGATGACCCGGCCGCGAAGCCGCAGAGCCTGAAGGCGGATTTCGCCCTGCTGCCCGCTGCGCTGGAAGCGGCGCTGGCCGGGCGGCAGATCCAGCCTCTGCTGCGGGAGAGGATCGGGGCGTGAAGGGGCGCATTTCTCTTTTCAGGCGGGGCAAAGTGTGGTATACTAAAACAGATTAAAGGAACAACGGAGTATACCAGATGAAAAAACAGATCACCGTGCTGTGCGCGGCCCTGCTGTGCCTGTTGGCGGCTTTTGCGCCCGGCGCGGCGGCGGCCCCGGCCCTGACGACCACCGAAGCTTACTGCATCATTGACGCGGACACCGGGCTGGTGCTGGCGCAGCAGAATATGGACGAGGAACTGCACCCGGCGTCGATCACCAAGGTGATGACGCTGGGCCTTGCCTGTGAAAAGGCGCAGGGCCAGTGGGACGGCGTGAAGCTGGCCGTCAGCCACGAGGACGTTTACTCGCTGGCGGGTACTGATTCCAGCCACATCGCATTGCAGGAAGGGGAGGAAGTTCCCCTGACGGATGCGCTGTATGCCACCATGATGGCCAGCGCCAACGACGGCGCGAACCTGCTGGCGGAATATTTCGGCGGCGGCACCATCGCCGACGGTGTGGCCGCGATGAACGCACAGGTAGCGGAGCTGGGCTTGCAGCACACCCACTTCGCGAACCCCCATGGCATCAGCGACGAGGACCACTACACCAGCTGCTACGATATGGCGCAGATCCTGCGCTGGGCGCTGACCCAGCCGGGCTTTGAGACCCTTTTCACCCGGAACGAGATGTACACGATGGCCCCCACCAACATCCAGCCCGTGACCCGGTACTTCCACCAGCAGGATAAGATGCGGGTGGGGTCCAGCCGGTACTATATCCCGGCCATTTTGGGCTCGAAGATCGGCTACACCAACATTGCCCGCTACAGCTACGTCTGTCTGGCGGAGCAGAACGGCGTCCGGCTCATCTGCGTGACCATGCAGAGCAATCTGAAGACCGACAAGTACAACGACGTCCGCACCCTGCTGGATCACGCCTTTGCGACCTTTACCGGCTACACCGACATCCCCGCGCAGGGGGTGACGGCCCAGATGGAGGTCGTGGGCGGCGGCAGCGCCATGGGTACTGTGACCGTTAGCGACCCCGGTGTGCGGCTGCTGTTGGCCGACGGCCTGACCGCCGACAATGTGTCGGTGAGCCTTGAACTGCCCGAACGCTATATTTTGGGGGTTGACCCGGAGGCTTACGCGGTGTATACCATTCAGGGCGGCGACGTGCAGGAATCCACCTCCGTCCGGGTCAAGGCGAACATCGAGGGGCTGGAAGAGGTCGTCGCGGCCAACGCGAACGTTCAGCTCCCCGCCTCCCGCAATATCAAGAAAACCGCGGGCGGCTTGCTCGCCATCTCCCTCGGCGCCACGGTGCTGGCGGCGGTGGTGGTGTTTGCAGTCATACGCATCCGAGCCAAGAGAAAACGTAAGCCGAGAAGTAAGCACTGACGATAGAGCGCAAGGCCCGGCTGCTGCCGGTATGCGCTCAGACTTGCCCGATATGCCAAGGGCTCCCACTTTGGGGGAGCTGGCACGCGAAGCGTGACTGAGAGGGCGAGCTATCTACCCTGCGCAAAAGCCCTTCGGGACTTTTCATATACAACAAAAAAATAATTCTTAAAAGAAAACAGAGAGGAAACGAAATATGGGCAAATTTACTTTTACGCAGACCGAGATCCCCGGTGTTGTGGTCATTGAGCCGCAGGTGTTCGGCGATGACCGCGGCTATTTCATGGAGACGTATCAGAAGGATCAGTTCGCAGAAGCCGGCATCGACAAAGAGTTCGTGCAGGACAACCAGAGCCGCTCCACCCGCGGCGTGCTGCGCGGCCTGCACTTCCAGAAGAACCACACGCAGGGCAAGCTGGTCCGCGTGACCAAGGGCGAAGTGTATGACGTCGCCGTGGACTGCCGCCCCCACAGCGCCACCTTTGGCAAGTGGGTGGGCGTGACCCTGTCCGAGGAGAACAAGAAGATGTTCTATATCCCCGAAGGCTTTGCCCACGGCTTCCTCGTGCTGAGCGATGTGGCGGAATTCTGCTACAAGTGCACCGACGTTTACGACCCCACCAGCGAGGGCGGCATCCCCTACGATGACCCCACCGTCAACGTTCAGTGGCCGGACTGCGGCTGCGAGCACAAGACCAGCGCCAAGGACAAAGAGCACACGCCCTTTGCCGAGCAGAAGTTTGAATACTTTGAAAAATACTGATTCAGGGGAACCGATGTGCAGAATTTAAAAAACTCGTTTGCAAGTTTCTGGAAATACCGCTACCTGCTGCAAAACCTCATCACGCGGGATTTTAAGCTCAAGTACCGCCGCAGCGTGCTGGGCGTTGCCTGGAGCGTGCTCAACCCGCTGCTGACCTGCCTTGTCATGTGGGCTGTGTTCGGTGCGCTGTTCAACCAGCGCGGGGATGGCATTGAGGATTTCCCGCTGTTTTTGATCATTGGCCAGTTGATGTTCAACTTCTTCCGCGAATCCACCAGCATGGCGATGGAAAGCGTGCTGAAAAACGGCCCGCTGCTGCGCAAGGTCTATATCCCCAAGTACATTTTTCCACTGGAAAAATGCTGCTTTGCGCTGGTCAACTTCTTTTTCAGCCTGGTGGCGCTCTTCTTTGTAGCGCTGGTTACCTGGTCCCATATTTCGCTGCGCACGGTGCTGCTGGCGGTGTATCCCATTGTTATGCTGTTCGTTTTCAGCCTGGGCGTTGGGCTGATCCTGTCCACGATGTATGTCTTTGTGCGCGATATCATGCACATCTGGGAGGTCTTCTGCACCCTGCTGGTATACGGCAGTGCCATTTTCTATGACCCCAGTCAGATGGCATCCTGGATGCAGGCTGTCATCAACCTGAACCCCATCTACTGGTACATCACGGCGGTGCGCTCCTGCGTGATGTGGGGCACCGGCCTGACCCTGAACATGGTGCTGATTCCTTTCCTGTGTTCTGCGCTCAGTCTGGGAATCGGTGTGTATGTATTCAAAAAGAACCAGGACAAATTTGTCCTGTATATGTAAGGGGGCTGCAAGATGAGCGAACAAAAGCAACAGCCCATTATTTCCATCGACCATGTTTCGATGCGTTTTAACCTGGCAAAAGAAAAGCACGAAAGCCTGAAAGAATATTTTGTGGCCCTTTTGCACGGCGGTGTGCGATTTGATGAATTCTTCGCCCTTTCGGATGTTAGCTTTGACATTATGCCGGGGGATTTTTACGGCTTGATCGGCCTGAACGGCTCCGGCAAAAGTACGCTGCTGAAAGTGATTTCCGGCGTCTACAAGCCCAGCGCCGGTAAAGTGACGGTGAACGGCACCATTGCGCCGCTGATCGAACTGGGTGCCGGTTTTGACATGGATTTGACCGCGCGGGAAAACATCTACCTGAACGGCACGGTCCTGGGCTATACCCCCAAGTATATTGATTCCAAGTTTGACGATATTGTGGAGTTCAGTGAGCTGCAGGAATTTTTGGATGTGCCGCTGAAAAACTATTCCTCCGGCATGGTGGCGCGCCTGGCCTTTGCCGTGGCAACCATGACCAAGCCGGATATCCTGATTGCGGATGAGATCCTTTCGGTCGGTGATTTCCTGTTCCAGGAAAAGTGTGAGAAGCGCATGGCGGAGCTGCTTTCCGGCGGCACGACCGTGATTCTGGTCAGCCATTCCATTGAGCAGATTGAGCGCATGTGCAATAAGGTGGCCTGGCTGGACCACGGTCACCTGCGCCGCCTTGGCCCCACCAAAGAGGTGACGGCGGAATACCGCAAGTTTGAAAAGAAGGACGCCATGAAGGCGGACAAAGTGGAGGGATAAGGCGCATGGCACAGGACACGAACCAGAACCGCCCGGCGGATGTGGCCCAGGCGGACAGTGTGGGCGGCATGGCCAAACGCCTGCTGAACCCCGCCCATTTGTCAGACCTTGCCCGCCGCAGCGCCGCCACCCTGAAAGAGCAGGGGGCCGAGCAGCTGTGGCGCGATGTGACCTTCCGCGTGGGGCTGGCGTTCCACCATGATTCCTGGCAGCACCGGGCAGACCTGCCCCTGCGCCGGGAGCTGAAAGCCCAGCGCGTCGAGTACGCAGACGGCAAGCCGGGACCGGTGGCAAGCGTTGTAGTGCCACTGTACAACACGCCGGAAAAGTTCTTTGGCCAGATGCTGGCCAGCGTGCAAAAGCAGACCTACCCCCACTGGCAGCTGGTGCTGGTGGATGCTTCGGACGCAGCCCATGCCGCGTTCAGCACCCATGCCAGCAAGGCCGCGGCAAAGGATCCGCGCATCCTGTATAAGAAAGTGGAAAACGGCGGCATTGCGGCCAACACTACGGCAGGCTTTGCGCTGGCAACGGGAACGTATATCGCCCTGCTGGACCATGACGATGTGCTGTACCCCAACGCGCTGTATGAGAGCGTGAAAACCCTGCAAAGCCAGGGAGCCGAACTGGTGTACAGCGATGAGATCGTGCTTTCGGCGGATTTGAAACAGCTGGGCGGCTACCACTTTAAGCCGGACTTTGCGCCGGACTATCTGCGCGGGGTCAACTTCATCACCCATCTGGCGGTGTTCTCCCGCGCATTGCTGGACCGTGCCGGTGCATATGAATCCAGTGAGTACGATGGTGCACAGGACCATGACCTGATGCTGCGCCTGACCGAACAGACCACGCGGGATAAAATTGCCCATATCAAAAAGGTGCTCTATATCTGGCGCGGCCATGCGGGTTCCACCGCGGCGGGCATGGAGGCAAAGCCCTATGCCCTGGCGGCCGGTATGCGCGCAATCGATGCCCAGCTCAAGCGGCTGAACCTGCCCGGCAAAGCCATGGAAGTGGAGGGTGCGCCCGGTGCGTTCCAGGTGCGGTACGAGCTGACCGGCCACCCGCTGGTCAGCGTTATGATCCCCAGCAAAGACCATATTGACGATTTGGACCGCTGCCTGAAAAGCCTGTATGCCAACGCAGGCTATGATAACTTTGAAGTCCTGGTCATTGAAAATAACTCTGAACAGCAGGAAACATTCGCCTACTACAAAACCATGCCGGAGCGTTACCCCAACAGCCGGGTGGTGACCTATGTGGGGCCGTTTAACTTTTCTGCCGTCAACAACCTTGGTGCGCGCTTTGCCAAGGGCGAGCATCTGCTGCTGCTGAACAACGATATCGAGGTACTCAGCCATGATTTTCTGCGGGAGCTGCTGAGCTATTCCCAGCGGCCGGATGTGGGTGCTGTGGGCGCAAAGCTCTATTACCCGGATGATACCATCCAGCATGCGGGCGTGATTATGGGCATCAACGGCAGTGCAGGCCACAGCCACAAGAGCTACCCGCGCAAGGCTGTGGGCGATTTGTATCGCCTTGTCACCACGCAGGACTATATGGCCGTGACGGGTGCCTGCCTGATGACCAAAACGGAGCTGTACCGCGCGGCGGGCGGCCTGGACGAAGCCAAGTTCGCCGTGGCCTATAACGATGTGGATTACTGCCTGAAGTTGTGGCAGAAGGGCCTGCTGAATGTGTACACCCCCCGTGCCGAAGCCTACCATTACGAGAGCAAGAGCCGCGGTCTGGACACCACCCCGGAAAACGCCGCCCGCTATGCCCGCGAAAAGGTAAACTTTTACACGAAGTATCACGAATATATTGATCATTATGACCCGTACTATAACCCGCATTTCAACAACCTGTTTGAAAACTTTGGGCTGAAATAAGGCAGGGCAGAGTGCATTTATTTTGGAAAGAACCCACCCGATTGCGGCAGAATTCCCAGGCCGTAGGGGCGCGCATTGCGCGCCCCTACGGTTTCCAACATCGTCCAACAATGAAAGAGCTGCGTAACCAAACACCTCCATCACCCCATCTGGCTGTACATCAATTCCAACCCCCAAACATGGCAGACGGACTGCCTGAACCCGAACCGGAACAACCCTCAACAATCTGACACCCGAAAGGACGTAACGTTATGAACCAGCAGGCCAAGCGCATCAAAGAACTATTTGGCTATGCCCGTACCTTGACGAAGGAACAGGGCATTGGCACCATGTGCGTGCGCGCGGCGGGCTTTTTCAAACGGCGCTTTTTCGGCAAGCGGGCGCGGTACTGGCCGTCCAACATGGCGCTGGAAGCCCAGCGCAGCGACCCCGCGGCGGAAACCTTCCCCATCATTTCTATTTTAACGCCGCTGTACAATACGCCGCAAAACTTTTTAACAGAATTTCTCGATAGTGTGGAAAACCAGACCGCCCACAACTGGCAGCTCTGCCTGGCGGATGCTTCGGACGATGCCCACACCTATGTGGGGGAGCTGGTGCAAAAGCACATGGCGGCCAACCCGCGCATTCGCTATGTGAAAATTGAAAACAAGGGCATTGCGGCCAACACCAACGCGGCGGCCCGGCTGGCACAGGGGGAATATCTGGCTCTGGCAGACCATGATGACATCCTGGCCCCGCACGCTATCTACTGCATGGGCAAAGAACTGCAAAAAACGGGGGCCGATTTCGCCTACAGCGATGAAGCACTTTTCCGCAAAAGCCCCAAAACCGCCCATGTGGCCCACTTTAAGCCGGACTATGCGCCGGAATACCTGATGGCCTGCAACTACATCTGCCACCTGGCTGTGTTCCGCAAAAGTCTGTTTGATGCCATCGGCGGGGAGCGCCCGGAGTGTGACGGCGCACAGGATCATGATCTGTTCCTGCGGCTGATCGATGCCATGCAGGCGAAAGACGCCAACGCCGCACCGCTGCATATCCCGCAGGTGCTGTATTACTGGCGGGTTCATGCGGCGTCCACCTCCGGCGGCACCGAGGCCAAGCCCTATGTGGTAAAAGCCGCGCAGAAAGCCGTGGCGGACCACCTGGCGGCAACCGGCCGCAGCGGCAGGGTAGAGGAGGGCATCTTCCCCGGTACCTGCCATGTGCAGTGGGAACTGCCGGAGCCGGAACCGCTGGTGTCCATCCTGATCCCCAACAAGGACCATGTGGACGACCTGGAAAAATGTCTGTTCAGCCTGTACTCCAAAACGCTGTACGAAGCGTTTGAAGTGATCGTCATCGAAAATAACTCCACCGACCCCGCCACAAAGGCTTATTATGAAAAGCTGCCGGACCGCTATGCCAACTGCCGCGTGGTGGCTTACAGCGGCGGGTTCAATTTCAGCCGCATCAATAACTTTGGCCGCAAGTTTGCCAACGGCAAGTTCTTACTGCTGCTCAACAACGATATTGAAATCATCAGCGGAAACTGGCTGACCCAGATGGTGGCCGAAGCCAGCCAGCCCGGCGTGGCGGCCTGCGGCGCCATGCTGTATTACCCGGACGATACCATCCAGCACGCGGGCATTATCACCGGTTTGGGTGGGTATGCGGGCCACAGCCACAAGTACCACAAGCGCGGCGGTAGCGGGTACATGTTCCGCCTGGCCACCGTGCAGGATTATTCCGCCTGCACTGCGGCCTGCCTGCTGGTGCGCACATCGGCTTATGATGCCGTTGGCGGGTTGGATGAAGCCTTTACTGTTGCATTCAACGATGTGGATTTCTGCCTGCGCCTGCGGGAAAAAGGCTGGCGTATTGTGTGGACCCCCTATGCGGAGCTGTACCACCACGAAAGCAAATCCCGCGGTTCGGACGAGGAAGACCCCGCCAAAAAGGCCCGCTTTGCCAAGGAGCAGGCCCGCCTGTATGAGGTACACGGTAAGCAGAATATCCTGCATGACCCCTATTACAACCCGAACCTGAGCCTGGATTATGAGGATTTCCGCGAAAGCGGGGATCTGCGCAATCTGAAAAACGTGACCCTGTGACCCATGCCGGAAAAGCAGGGCAAAATCTGTGCAGTTTTTTTGCTGTTACGGCTTGCCACGCTATGCCGGATATGCTATAATCTAACTGTTACCGCGGCCCGGCTTTGGGTGTATGCCCTGCATCAGGGAGCCTTGATTGCCTTTTGCTGCGCCGTAGGCAAATATTATAAAGCGAGGTATTACTACTATGAGCCAGAAGTCTGCTATCGAAAAACAGCCCATCATTGCAAAAGCCGCCATCCATGAGGGTGACACCGGTTCTCCGGAAGTTCAGGTTGCGCTGCTGACCGCACGCATCAACCACCTGACTGAGCACCTGAAGACCAACAAGAACGACAACCACAGCCGTCGTGGTCTGTTCAAGATGGTCGGCCGCCGCCGTAACCTGCTGGCCTATCTGCAGAAGAAGGACATCAACCGTTACCGTGCTCTGATCGCTGAACTGGGTCTGCGCAAGTAATTCGCAAAACGGGCAGGGCGCTGTATGTGCGCCCTGCCCATTTTCTATATTTCAGCAGGTGTTCCGGCATTCATTTTTATTATGCTCTGCCGCTGGCCTGTAATAATATTGAATAAAGTTAGGGCCCCGAGGGAGAAGAACGGTACTTTGGCACACCGGCCACCGTTGCCAGTCCATTATATCCCACTGCCTTTTACAATGTAATGTGCGGTACCTTTGGTCAGTGCTGTAACTCCTAACTCCTCCCTCCTACCTCCTAACTTAATGTTTTTGGCCGCCCGCATGGTTTGTGCAGTAAATCGAACGCCGGAGCAAAACAACCGTTCCGCCGCTGGATTTATTGCTCAAAGCATGGGGCTGCCTGAACCGCATATTCCCACCAGGTATCAAAAATTATATCAGAAGGAGAATTACTATGGCACTGGAATTTGCATCCCGTAAGGCAACCTTCCCCAACTACCGCAAGTTTGAAACAACTTTTGCCGGCCGCCCGTTTGTGGTGGAAACCGGCAAGCTCTGCGGCCTTGCCAATGGCAGCGCAATGATCCGCTATGGCGAAACCTGCGTGCTGTGCAATGTTACCATGAGCGAAAAGCCGCGTGAAGGGGTGGATTTCTTCCCCCTGAGCGTGGAATTTGAAGAAAAGCTGTACGCCGCCGGCCGCATTCCCGGCTCCTTTATGCGCCGCGAAGGCCGCCCTGGTGAACATGCCATCCTGTCCTCCCGCGTGGTTGACCGCCCCATCCGCCCGCTGTTCCCCAAGGATATGCGCAACGATGTCTGCGTGACCATGACTGTGATGAGCCTTGACCCGGACTGCTCCCCTGAGATTGCCGGTATGAACGGCGCGTCTCTCGCCATTGCCATGTCGGATATCCCCTGGAATGGCCCCATCGGCGGCGTGGCAGTCGGCTATGTGGACGGCGAGATCGTGCTGAACCCCACCAAGGAGCAGCGCGAGCACTCTGACCTGGCCCTGACCCTGGCTGCCAGCATGGAAAAGATCGTCATGATTGAAGCCGGCGCCAACGAAGTGACCGAAGAGGTCATGATGGACGCCATCAAGGCTGGCCATGAGGAAATCAAAAAGCTGCTCACCTTTATGAACGGCATTGTTGCAGAGATCGGCAAGCCGAAGAAGAGCTTTACCCCGGTGGAACTGGACCACGCTCTGTTGGCGGATGTGTACGCCAAGCACCTGGAAGATGTCAAGGCTGCCATGAACACTGACGACAAAAACGTCCGCGATGCCGCCATGCTGCCCATCATGGATGCTATTGCCGAGGAACACCCCGAACTGAACGCCGCCGACCTGGATCTGATCAGCTATAAGCTGCAGAAGAAGGTTGTGCGCACCTGGCTGCTGGAAGAAGGCAAGCGTGTTGACGGCCGCGGCATCAATGAGATCCGCCCGCTGGCCGCCGAGGTCGGTGTGCTGCCCCGTGTGCACGGCTCCGGCCTGTTCACCCGCGGCCAGACCCAGGCCCTGACCATCTGCACCTTGGGCTCCACCAAAGATGCCCAGATGATGGACGACCTGTCCGACACCCCGCTCAAGCGCTACATCCATCACTATAACATGCCGCCGTACTCCACCGGCGAAGCCCGCGCACCCCGCAGCCCCGGCCGCCGCGAGATCGGCCACGGCAACCTGGCGGAGCGTGCCCTGATCCCCGTGCTGCCCAGCATGGAAGAGTTCCCGTACACCATCCGTACCGTTTCTGAAATCATGAGCTCCAACGGCTCCACCTCTCAGGCTTCTATTTGCGCTTCCACCCTGGCCCTGATGGATGCTGGTGTGCCCATCAAGGCACCGGTTGCCGGTATCTCCTGCGGCCTGATTACCGATGGCGACCCGCTGCACGGCGGCCGCTGGATGACCATGCTGGATATCCAGGGCGTGGAGGACTTCCACGGCGATATGGACTTTAAGGTTGGCGGCACCCGCCGCGGTATTACCGCTATCCAGATGGATATTAAGGTGGACGGCCTGACCTATGATATTGTGGCCGAAGCACTGGAAAAGTGCCGCAAGGGCCGCCTGTTCATCCTGGACGAGATCATCAAGCCCTGCATTGCCGAGCCGCGCGCAGAGCTTTCCAAGTATGCACCCAAGATGTTCAGCATGCAAATCCCCGTTGACAAGATCAAGGACGTCATCGGTAAGGGCGGCAAGGTCATTCAGGAAATGTGCGCCAACTTCAACTGCAAGATCGACATTGAGGAGGACGGCCACGTCTTTATCTCCGCTGTGGATCAGGACGACGCCAAGCGCGCGATTTCCACCATCAAGACCATTGTGGAAGATCCCGAAGTGGGCGCTATCTACAAGGGCCGCGTGACCCGCCTGATGAACTTTGGCGCATTTGTTGAGATTGCCCCGGGCAAGGAAGGTCTGGTTCACATCTCCAAGCTGGACACCAAGCGTGTGGAGCGCGTGGAGGATGTGGTGGCCGTGGGCGATGCCATCGTGGTCAAGGTGACCGACATCGACCAGCAGGGCCGTATCAACCTGAGCCGCCGCGATGCCATTCTGGCGCTGGAAGCCAAGCGCGCCGAGCAGCAGGCACAGCAGCAGTAAACCCTGACTGCATAAAAGAAACCGAAAAAGAGGACCCGATGCAGATGCATCGGGTCCTCTTTGTTGTATCGGAATAAAATTATACTGTGCGGTATTTGCGATCCAGCGCCCAGCCGAATGCAAACAGCACCACACCGCTGACAGCCAGCACCGGCACGGGCCAGTTCAGCTGACCGGTCTGCGGCAGACCGCTCATTACCGGGTTATCCGGGTGGCCCGGCAGAACGGGGCTGTCTGGATTACCGGGTGCTACCGGATGATCCGGGTGGCCCGGAGCCACGGGATTGTCCGGATTACCGGGAGAGACCGGGTTATCCGGGTTGTCCGGCGGGGTAGGCGTATCAGGATGATCGGGCGTATCCGGCGGCGTAGGCGGGGTAGGGGGCGTAGGCGGCGTGTCCGGCTTGGTGGGGGTGTAAGCACCCACCTTGGGGCTGGCATCCACCGCATAATTCCACTTGCCATCCTCCGCCATGGGCAGAGAGACAAGGAACGGATTGATCGGCTCATAGCCCTTGGAAGCCTCGGTCTGCACGATCAGATACAGGCCCAGCTCCAGACCACGGAAGGTCACGTTGCCGTCCGCATCAATGGTCTTTGTGGTGCCCTCGGCGCTTTGGGGCAGATACTCCTGCAGCTGGGCCGCAAGGGTGCTGTCGGTCAAATCACCCAGCGCAATGCCGCAGCCGTAGAAATCGCCGCAGTATTCGTAGCTCAGGTTGCCGTTTTGGCGCTTTACCTCGGCCACACGGTACAAAGTGAGCTTGCCGCCGCTCAGCGCCTTATCGTTGGCGCTGTCGTACAGCGTAACGCAGATGGTGCCGGTAGTGGGATTGCCGCTGCTGTCCACCAGCTTGATGTTTGCGCTGGTGGCAAGGGCAGGCAGCGCACTTGTTACCAGAAGGCACAGCACCAAAAGCAGGGCCGCAGCGTGCTTTTTGAGATCAGTGCGTTTCATGTTTTTCACCTCTTGTAGATTTGCGTTTGCGGTTGGAGAACAGCAGCCAGAGCAGCAGCACCAGGGAACGAAGGAATGCAGGAACGGGAAGCAGATCCCGCTATGCAGATCCGGAGGATCATGAAGACTATGATCGTTTTGATGAGTCGGAAAACAGGGACAGCTATGAAGATTTTGAAAAACTGCAGCAGAAAAGACGCCGGATGGATATTGAAAATATGGCGGATTTTGATGAGCAGGAAGAATATGGAAATTACAGGAATGACCCGGATCTGATGAATGATGAGGATCTGGATGAGCTTGATGAGTGGAAAGACAACTGAGAAAAATCCGAGGAGTGACAGAAATGGGAAAAGAAGCCAAAACAAACGCGATGAGAATGCTGGATCGAAAAAAAGTAAAATATGAAGCAATCGCATATGACTGTGGAGAGTTCATAGATGGGATCCACTGTGCAGACATCACAGGAGCCCCTCATGATCAGTCCTTTAAGACCCTGGTCATGGAAGGGAAAAGCGGCGGCTACTATGTGTTTGTAGTTCCGATCGAGAAAGAGGTGGACCGTAAGGCAGCCGCAAAGTCTGTAGGCGAAAAAACAGTAGATATGATCCATGTAAAGGATCTTACAAAGATCACGGGCTATATCCGCGGAGGCTGCAGCCCTCTTGGAATGAAAAAAAATTATCCGGTGGTGTTTGACCAGTCTGCCGAAAACTTTGATGAGATCTATGTAAGTGGTGGAAGAGTAGGCCTTACCCTGAAGGTACCGCTTAAAGATCTTCTGGATGTAACACAGGGCAAGCTTGCTCCGATCACCATGGAGTAAGCGCATATAAAACAGATAAAAAAACTCCCCTGACTGCCTGTAAAGGCGGAAGCAGGGGAGATTTTTTGTTACAGAAGCATGGGATTTAGTTATCCTGTGCGTCCTCTTCGTTAACCTGGAATACGTGGCGTTTTTTGGCCATTTCATCACTTGCAAGATATTCGTCGTAAGTAGTGATCTTATCGATCAGCTTGCCGTCCGGAAGAATCTCCATAATACGGTTGGCGGTTGTCTGGACGAACTGATGGTCATGGGAAGTGAAAAGGATAACTCCCGGGAATTTGATAAGACCATTGTTAAGTGCTGTGATAGATTCCATATCCAGATGGTTGGTAGGCTCATCCAGGATGAGAATATTGGCTCCGGAGATCATCATCTTGGAAAGAAGGCA
>ERZ826146.1740-NODE-1740-length-18811-cov-11.510397_pt1 | contig 18811 bp, 15 predicted proteins | sample MGYA00519857_ERZ826146 | MGnify/ENA primary metagenome ERZ826146 (study PRJEB31778, sample SAMEA3449222) | human gut metagenome | biome: human gut; feature: human-associated habitat; material: faeces | place: United Kingdom | collected 2010/2012 ...
AAAAAGCCTGCCTTGGCGTGATTGCTAAGACAGACTTTTTCTACAGGCTGACAGCCCCTTAAGGGGCTGCTCGAAAAAGCAATGCGGTCGGCAAACTTTTCAGAGCCCCTTTGGGGCTGCCAGTATCATGCCCTTATAGGGCTTATTCAAACCTCCGGCTTAGCCGGAGGTTTTGATTTGCAGTATCTGCACGCCGTAATTTGACAGCGGACGGCAATAAGCCTGAATCGGCTTACATCAGCTTTCTGAACAGCTCGGTCAGCTCTGCGGGATTTGTGTCCTTGGGGTTGCCGGGACGGCAGGCATCGGCGTATGCGCTTTCAGCAAGGAAGGGAAGGTCCTCTTCCTTCAGAGCATCCAGCTTCTCCGGGATGCCGACATCCTTGGAGAGCTTCTTGACTGCGTCGATTGCAGCCCTGCGGTATTCGGCCTGAGTCATCGAATCAACGCCCTCCACGCCCATTGCACGTGCGATCTCGCGGTACTTCTCGCCGGTGCAGTCGGCATTGTATTCCATAACGATCGGCAGCATCATCGCGCAGGCGACGCCGTGCGGAGTATCATAAACGGCGCCGAGTGTGTGCGCCATGGAGTGGGCGATGCCAAGTCCGACGTTCGAGAAGCCCATGCCGGCAATATACTGGCCGAGAGCCATACCCTCGCGGCCTTCCTTGGTGCCCTTGACCGCGCCGCGCAGGTAGGTGGAGATGAGCTTGATAGCCTCAAGATGGAACATGTCGGTCATCTCCCATGCCGCCTTGGTGGTGTAGCCTTCAATGGCGTGGGTCAGTGCGTCCATACCGGTGGAAGCGGTCAGACCTGCGGGCATAGAGCTCATCATTTCGGGATCGACGATCGCCACGATGGGCATGTCGTGAGGGTCGACGCAGACGAATTTGCGCTTTTTCTCAACATCGGTGATGACATAGTTGATGGTGACTTCGGCTGCGGTGCCGGCGGTGGTCGGGATGGCGATAATGGGAACGCAGGGCTTCTTTGTGTCCGCTACGCCCTCAAGGGAGCGCACGTCGGCAAATTCCGGGTTGTTGATTATGATGCCGATGGCCTTGGAGGTGTCCATGGGGGAACCGCCGCCGATGGCGATCAGATAATCCGCGCCGGCTGCCTTGAATGCCGCAACGCCGTCGGTAACGTTCTCGATGGTGGGATTGGGTTTTATATCGGAATATATCTCGTAACTCAGTCCGGCAGCGTCCATAACGTCGGTCACTCGGGCGATAACTCCGTGACGCAGAAGGGTGGGGCCGCAGCAGATAAGTGCCTTTTTAAGGCCGCGGGATTTCACCTCGGTTGGCAGCTCGCTGATGGCGCCTGCGCCGTGATAAGAGGTCTGGTTGAGCATGATTCTGTTTACCATAGTAAGGTTTCTCCTTTCTTGATATGAAAAATGATCTGTTTTTATTATGCCCCTTCGGGCGTGTTAATATTTTAACGCATCGGACAGGCGTTGTCAATACGCACGAGCATAAAGCCGGAATAATTTAAAAAACCGCCGTGAACTGTCAAGCTCACAGCGGTTTTGCGCTTGCCGCGGAAAATGCGGATATCTGAAATCATGCATAGATCAGTCGGATGCCAGCGCGAGGATCGCCTTGCGATAGATGCTGCGCAGGCGGCAGAAATCCTCAGCTAAAAGATATTCGTTGCGCTGATGCTCGGTCAGCTCGCGGCCGGGGAACATGGGGCCGAAGGCGACGATATGATCCATCGCGCGCGCGTATGTTCCGCCGCCGATCACCGTCGGCTCGGAGAAGTCGCCGGTCTCCTCACGGTAGACCGCAAGAAGCTTTTGGATAAAGGCCGGCTGACATAAGAAAACATACGGTTTTGAAACAATCTTTTTCGCCCCTGCGGCGTCCAAAGTCTTGAGAATACGACAGTATGCTCTGCAACTTTGTCCTTGCAGGAACAAAAAATCTCAGCTTCAAAACTGCAAAGCACCAAAAAAGACGGAGCAAGTGCGAGGTCGAGGCGCGGCGGCGCAGGCATACTCTGTGTATACCAAGCCGTCGCAACGAAGACATTCGTGCTTGCTCCGCCTTTTTTGGCGTGTGTTTTCTTGTGTCAACCGGCCTAACGTCGCCGTTTTTGTCCATGTAAACAGGCGGCGTGTCCTGCGTAAGCTCGACCTCAATGCCGTATTCCGCTGCCGCGCGGCGAAGCGGCTCGGTCACGGCGTCGGCCTCAAATGTGACAGGTGCGCGCACGTCGATCTCCATGACGAGGTTCACGTCCGTGACGCCTATCGTTCCGACATTCATCGTGAGCTTGCCGCTCTCGATATCGGCCTGCGCGCAGCCTGCGCCGTAGGGCGCGTCATCGGACACGTCTATGCCGGCGACGCTCTCTATCCGGCACAGCTCCCGAAGGGAGCGCTTCATTTCTTCGTTGTTCATTTTATTCTCCCAGCAGCGCTTCCAGCCGATGACGGATCAATGAGATGAGCCGCTCGGTGTCCGGGATCTCACGCACAGCGGCAGGATCGCACAGGGGCGCCAGATCCTTGGGGAGATATCCCTCCTCAAAGACGTCAAGCCCGGATCGGTACAGGCAGTCGGCAAAGCGGATAAGCTCTCTGTTTCCGTCAAGCTCGCCGCGTTTTTTCAGCGCGCCTGCCCATGCGGCCATGGTGGCCATCGGGTTTGTGGAGACCTTCTCGCCCTTGCGCCAGCGGTAGAAATGCGCCGTGACCGTGCCGTGGGCGGCTTCGTACTCGAAGTTGCCGTCGGGCGAAACGAGCACACTGGTCATCATGGCCAGCGAGCCGGAGGCGGAGGCGATGAGATCGCTCATCACGTCGCCGTCGTAATTCTTGCAGGCCCAGATGATGCCGCCGGAGGAGCGGATCACTCTGGCGACCGCATCGTCTATAAGGCAATAGCGGTATTGCAGGCCGGCCTGCTCAAAGGCGGAGCGGAATTCCTCGTCGAAAACCTTCTGGAACAGAAGCTTGAAGGTCTGGTCGTAATCCTTGGATATGGTGTCCTTGGCCGAGAACCACAGATCCTGCTTCATGTCCAGCGCATAGGTAAAGCAGGCTCTCGCAAAGGCAAGAATGGAGTCGTCCCGATTGTGCATGGCCTGCAAAACGCCGGGGCCGGAAAAATCAAATACCGTCTGGCGGCTCAACTCCGTGCCGTGCGAGTCGGTGAACACAAGCTCTGCCTTACCGGCGCAGGGAACGCGGTATTCCGCGGCCTTGTACACATCGCCGTATGCGTGACGGGCAATGGTGATGGGCTTTTCCCAGCAGGCGACCACCGGCTTTATCCGCGAGATAAGTATCGGCGTGCGGAACACCGTGCCGTCGAGCGCCGCGCGGATGGTGGCGTTGGGCGATCTCCAAAGCTTCTTGAGGCCGTATTCCTCCTGCCGCTGGTTGTTGGGCGTAATGGTCGCGCACTTAACGCCGACGTGCAGGCGCCGGATCGCCTCCGCCGCCTGATGGGTCACTGCGTCCTCGGTTTTGTCGCGGTTGGGCAGCGACAGGTCATAGTATTCGGTGTTCAGCTCAACAAAGGGGCAGATAAGCTGCTCCTTGATCATCCCCCAAAGAATATGGGTCATCTCATCGCCGTCAAGCTCGGCAATGGGAACCGGCATTTTGATCTTTTCCATAGCTACCTCCTGTTCTGCGCGGCGTAGTGATTCATAAGGCAGCCGGTGAGCAGCAGCTCGCGCTCCTCGGCGTTCGTGTTTTTAAGATACAGGGTGATCGGCTGCGCCTTGCCGCCGTGAACAAGAACGGCAGGAAACTCCTCGTCGCCCCGAGCAACCTTCTCGCGCACGTCGGGAACATAGACAAAGTCGCCGGCGTCGCCGTCAAACGCTGCGCCCTCGGCCAGAGTAAAGGGCAGCATTCCCCAGTTTACGCAGTTGGAGCGATAGCGCTTTGTTGCAAACTCATAGCAGATGTTTGCGCAGCCGCCCAAAACGCGCTGGCAGGAAGCGGCCTGCTCGCGAGCCGAGCCGTCGCCGGGCTTGTTGGCGAATATGACAGAGCCGATATGCATGCGCGCTAACGCACTTTCGGGCAAATTCAAGGATTTCAGCACCTCGGCAAGCGCCGGGGGAACCGCACCGGCGGCGCGAGAGACCTCCAGAGCCTGAGCCGCCTTGGCTCGCGGCACATAATCCGGATCGCGGCGCGACAGCGCAAATTCCGCAAGCTTCAAGGGGTTGGAGCGATAGGAGGATGTCTCGCCGGAGGGAATAAGCTCATCGGTCGTGGTCACCTCGTCGCGCAGGACGGAAGCCACCTGCATGAGAAGATCGTCGGCCAGAGCCGGGATGGCAGGCCACTCTGCAATGTTGGGGCCGTATTTCAAGGCCGCATCCGGCCGGGCGTGGCCGAAGCCGAAGTAGACGCGGCGATCGTATACCTTGCGGTCAAAGCGGCGCTGCACCGGCGCAGGCGGCGTGTAGTCCACGTCCGCTGCCGAGGTGAGAACGCCGTGATTTCGGGCTGTGGCGGCAATGGAGCGCGCGTCCATGAGAATGACGCCGGCCAGCTGCCCGTCCGAGGGCTTTGAGCCTTCGCGGTTGGGGAAGTTTCGGGTCGTGTGGCGGATTGACAGGCCGTTGTTGGCAGGCACATCCCCTGCGCCGAAGCAGGGGCCGCAGAAGCAGGGCTTGAACAGCGCGCCTGAAGTCAGCAGTGACTGCTGCACGCCGTTTTCCATCAGCTCCAGATTCACCGGCACCGAGGGCGGATAGACCGACAGGGAGAAATAGCCGCTGCCGGTGTCGTGGCCGCTCAGAATGGCGGCGGCCTCGGCGATGTTGTCATACATGCCGCCGGCGCAGCCGGCTATGATGCCCTGATCCACCATGAGCTTGCCGTTTACCAGCTTATCGGTCAGGTGCAGACCGGCCTTGCTGCCGAACTGGGCCTCGGCGCGCTTTTCCACCTCGCGCAGATGGTCGCCCGGATCGTGGATAAGCTCACGGAGCGTCACGGCCTCGGACGGGTGGAACGGCAGCGCGGCCATAGGCTCCATGCGGCTGAGGTCAATGCTTATCATGCCGTCGTAGTACGCGCCGTCCTGCGGATGCATCGCGGTGAACGTCTCCGGCCTGCCGTGGATGGCAAGGTACTCCGCCACGGCGTCGTCGGTCTCCCATATGGAGCTGAGGCAGGCCGTTTCCGTGGTCATAACGTCAATGCCGATGCGGTAGTCCATGGGCAGATGCGATACGGCAGGGCCTGCAAACTCCAGCACCTTGTTCTTTACAAAGCCGTTTTTGTACACCGCGCCGCACAGCGCGATGGCAACGTCATGCGGCCCTACGCCCCGGGGCGGCTGCCCGGTGAGCCAAACCAGAATGACCTCCGGCGCGGCAATATCATATGTGTTGCGCAGCAGCTGCTTTACGATCTCGGGGCCGCCCTCGCCGACGCCCATGGTGCCGAGCGCGCCATAGCGCGTGTGGCTGTCGGAGCCGAGGATCATGCGGCCGCAGCCGCTCATCATCTCTCGCGCGTACTGGTGGATCACCGCCTGATTGGCCGGCACATAATCTCCGCCGTACTTCACGGCGGCGGACAGGCCGAACACATGGTCGTCCTCGTTTATGGTGCCGCCGACCGCGCACAGACTGTTGTGGCAGTTTGTCAGCACATAGGGCACCGGAAACTCCGTCATGCCGCTGGCCTTGGCGGTCTGGATAACTCCCACATAGGTGATATCGTGGGAAATAAGGCTGTCAAATGTCAGGTGCATCGATCCGTCGCCGGATGGCCTGTCGTGGCGGCGGAGGATCTGATAAGCCATGGTCTTGTCCCGGCCGGTCGGAAATGCGGCTTTTGCAGGTGTCGGCACGCCGCCCTGCAGGGTGACGCCCTGGTTATGAAGCTTAATCATATGGTCACGCTCCTTTTAGGAGAAATTTTGTATCATACAATGTATCAGTATAGCAGATAATTTTCGGATTGCAACCGCAAAATGAAAGTTAAAAACAAAATTATTGCATTTTCGCCTGCGAGCGCCGCGACTTTGCGATTATTTTTCGCGATTTATGCATTTTGTAAAATTTTTTCTTGCAAAGTGCTCTGCTGCGCGCTATAATCAGGCCATTGAATATCAAAACTCGCAGGCACTGCGGAGGGAAAGGAAGGCATCATGGCTGAAAAGGACACCGACATTCTGGAGCGTTATACGGAGCCGCTGAGCCACCGGATCGAGAAAGAATATGCCATTGGCGAAGAGTTTTATCACGGCGAGGTCAAAAAAGGCCTGCGCAACAGCGACGGCACCGGCGTGCTGGTCGGCGTCACCAAGGTCGGCAGCGTGCAGGGCTACCTGCTTCAGGACGGCCAGAGGGTGCCGACCCCCGGGCGGCTGTATTATCGCGGCATCGAGCTGAACGATATTGTGGAGGCGCACCGCAAGGCCGGCACCTTCGGTTTTGAGGAGGTTGCGTATCTGCTGCTTATGGGCTATCTGCCCACGCAGGATGAGCTTGCTCGCTTCAACGGCATCATGAGTCAGGCCCGTAAGCTGCCGGACGGCTTTACCGAGGGCATGATCATGCGTCACCCCAGCAGCAATATGATGAACGAGCTGGCACGCAGCGTGCTGAGCCTGTATTCCTACGATCCCGACCCGGACGACACCTCCATCGAGAACCTGCTTTTGCAGTCGGTTAAGCTCATCGGCTGCTTCCCGTCGATCGTTGCCAATTCCTACGCGGTGAAGCGCCATTATTTCCACAGCGACTCCCTGCACATCCATTTCCCCGTACCCGAGCTGTCCACTGCGGAGAATTTCCTGCGCATGATCCGGCCGGACACCAACTACACCGAGGAGGAAGCGCATCTGCTGGACATGATGCTGATGGTCCACGCGGAGCACGGCGGCGGCAATAACTCCACCTTTGTCTGCCGCGCCATGACCTCCAGCGGCACGGATACTTACAGTGCGATCGCAGGAGCTGTCGGCTCGCTCAAAGGCCCTCTCCACGGCGGCGCAAATGCCAAGGTCATGGAGATGTTCGGCTATGTCAAGGAGAATGTTGACCCTCATGACGACGGCTCTATCCGCGACTATCTGGTAAAGCTGCTGAATAAGGAAGCAGGCGACCGCTCCGGAAAGCTCTACGGCCTGGGTCACGCGGTGTACACCATATCCGACCCCCGTGCCGAGCTGCTGAAGAAATACGCGCAGCATATGGCGGAGATCAAGGGCTACGCCGAGGAATTTGCCCTTCTGCAGAAGGTCGAGGAGCTGGGTATTCCGCTGCTGCAGGAGCGCCGCCGCGACGCAACGCCCATGTGCGCAAATGTGGATATGTACTCGGGCCTTGTGTATACCATGCTGGGCATACCCCAGGATGTATTCACGCCGCTGTTTGCCTCCGCCCGTATAGCCGGCTGGTGTGCCAACCGTATGGAGGAGCTGCTGACGTGCAGCCGTATCATGCGTCCTGCCTACCGCGCCGTCAGCATCAAAGGTCACTATATACCGATGGAGCAGCGCAAGTCCCATCTTCCGGAGAACGCGTAAATTTTATGCTTGCGCCTGTGTGAAATGAAATGAAAAAACAGACCCGAGGCGCATTTCGCCGCCTCGGGTCTGCTTTTAACTTTTTGCTCCCATATTCAAAACGAAGAAATATTGCTCGTTTGCGTAATTGATCGCTGCGCCGGAGACCCGGCGCAGCTTATTTTTTGCCGCTTTGGAACTATATCTTCATGCAGACGTCCCATGCGCGCCAGATGACCGTGCGCAGGTTGCCGATGGCAACGCAGTCGCCGACGCGGTAGGCCTTCTTGTTGTCCTTGCCGCCGACGGGAGTGGGAACAAAGCCGATGCCGTTTACAACGCTGTCGCACTCGACGAAGGTCGTCTCGCCGGTCTCGACATTTTTAACGGTGCAGCCCTTGTCCGTTATCTCGGTAACGGTCGAGTGCAGGTAAACGGGAACCTTGTGGTATTCCATAGCGTCGCGCAGGAACGAGGTGTTTGCAAGGCAGGTCGCCTGAGCGGCAACGAGGTCGCCGGCGTATTCGACGATTATCGGGTGCTTGCCGAAGTTGAGCAGCATATCGTAAGCCGCCTCGCAGGAGGACTGGCCGCCGCCGATGAACAGGACCTTATCGCCGACATCGACCTTGTCCTTGAGCACCTGGGTGAAGGTGAGCGCCTTGTCAAAGCCCTTGATGCTGGGCATCATGCGCGGGACCGAGCCGCTTGCAACGATGATATCGTCATAGCCGCGCAGCACACCGAGGTCGTTGATTTCGGTGTTGAAGCGCACGTCGATGCCCTGCTTTTCGATCTCGTTTTTATACCAGCGGATAAGCTCCTTGTCGTTTTCCTTGAAGGTCATTGCCGATGCCGTGAGGAACAGGCCGCCGAGCTCGTCGGTCTTTTCAAAAATGGTGGGGATGTGGCCGCGCTGCTTGAGTACGAGGGCGCACTCCATGCCGCCGATGCCGCCGCCGATTATTGCGACCTTCTTGGGGTTCTTGGTGGGCACGATCTTGTAGCGCGTGTGCTGCATGGTGGTCGGGTTCAGCGCGCAGCGCGCAAGATGCATCGAGTCGTTGAAGTGCTGAACGTTCGGGGTGCCTGCGAATTTGGCCATGTTGAAGCAGCCGTTGTGACAGCGGATGCAGGGCTTTATCTCGTCCTCATGGCCTTCCTTGATCTTGTGGATCCAGTCGTGGTCAACAAGGTTCTGGCGCGCGATCGCGACAGCGTCGAGCTTTCCGGCCTCGATCTCCTCGGCGGCCTTCACGGGATCCATGCGGCCTGCGCACACGACGGGCTTGTCGGTGAATTTCTTTATATGCTCAACATACTCAAGGTTGCAGTTGTCGGGCATATACTGAGGCGGATGTGCCCAGTACCATGCGTCGTAGGTGCCGTTGTCGCAGTTGAACATGTCATAGCCTGCGTCGGCAAGATATTTTATGGCCTTTTCGGACTCTTCCATGTCGCGTCCGAACTCCTTGAAGTCCTTCTCGTAAGGCATGGCGCCCTTGCCCCAGTCCTTGGTCTTGGAAACAACGGAGTAGCGCAGGGAAACGGGGAAATCATCGCCGCAGGCGGCCTTTATCGCCTGAACGATCTCGACCGGGAAGCGGAAGCGATTCTCAAAGCTGCCGCCGTACTCGTCGGTGCGGTAGTTCATGTTTGAAATGGTGAACTGGTCGAGCAGATAGCCCTCGTGAACGGCGTGGATCTCAACGCCGTCAACGCCTGCGTCCATGAGCTTCTTCGAGGTCTTTGCAAATGCCTCGACCTGATCGTGGATCTCCTTGATGGTCATGGGGCGGGACTTGATCTCGTCATACCAGCGGTTCGGCGTTGCGGAAGCGGAAGCGGTTATGTAGTCAAGGTCGGCTACCGGGCTTGCGAGCTTGCCGAGAATGGGGTGCTTGAGCAGAGCTACCATGGGCTTTGTTATAGCCATCGAGCGGCCCATGCCTGCTGCCAGCTGGATAAAGAGCTTGGAGCCGGTCTTGTGGAACTCGACCATGTACTCCTTAAGGTCTTTGAACATCTTGTTGTTCTGATACAGCCAGCGGCCGCCGATGGGATCCTTGATGCACTGCATGCCGGGCAGGATAAGGCCGACGCCGTCCTGCGCGCGGTTGAGCAGGAAGTATGCCGCTTCCTTGTCGAGGTGGCTCGGCTCCATCCAGCCGAACAGGGACGTTCCGCCCATAGAGCACTGAACTATTCTGTTCGGTATCTCGACATTGCCGATCTTCCAGGGTGTAAATAGAGCGTTGTACTTGGAATTCATGTTTTTCCCCTTCCGTTTTTATGTTTCTTTATTTAATGGTCGGTGCACCGCACCGACAGGTCTGCAATTATGCTATATTTCGACATTTTTTGCGGCGAATGCCCGTGTGAACATTTCGCACATCGCGTACAGCCTTTCGCGCGCATCAAGCTCGCTCACGCTCGGCACGCCTACCGTGAGGCGCTGCATAAGCCCGAGAATGGAGTCATATGCGTTGTAATAAAGCTGCTTTATGTTCGCTTCGGGATTTACCGTACCGTCGGAAAGTCCGCGCACGATCGCCTGCGAGAGCGGGCCGGTGTACTCCTCGAATTTATCGGGAGGGCGGTTTATGACCCTGTCGTTTTTTCCGGCGTTAAAGAGCGCGACCTCGGCGTCGAGCGAAAAACGGATGCCCTCCGGGTCGATGAAGAGTATATTGGCGTAGCTTTTAAGTATTATGGATATCTGCTCGATGCCGCTTAAATGCTCATAGTCGTGCGTGTCAAGCTCCCAAGCTATGTATTCCTTGGCGCGCTCCCAGTAGCAGAAGGCAGCGGAAATAACAATGTCGCTTTTTGTCGGGAAATAGCGGTAAACGGAGCGCTCGGTAAGTCCTGCGGTCTTTGCGATCTCCGAGACCTTTGTATTTGTGATGCCGTTTTTAATAAAGCATACAAGTGCTTTTTCCGTAACGGTCCGGATATTCTGCGTTTTCAGTTCATCCAGGGACATACTTACCTCTCGTCAGTTTAAATGTCATACCGACTGACATGTATATTATACACCTTTTTTAACGATTGGCAACAGTAAATAATTATTTTATTCACAGAGATTTTACTCTTTGGGAAGAATTAACTTGACTGCGCCGAGGCAATACTCTATAATGTGACCATAAGGTTGTTAAATTAATAACCAATTCTATTTTAAAACAAGGAGGCAATTAAATGGATCGCAAAATCAGAGTAGTACAGTACGGTGCAGGCAAAATGAGCCGTTATCTTATGCGTTACGTCCTTGAGCACGGTGGGGAGCTTGTCGGCGCGTTCTGCCGCAACAAAAATCACATCGGTAAAGATGTCTCCGAAATAATCGGCGACGGCTTCCCCCATGTCGGAGTCGCGGTCGAAAACTCTGCCGATACCGACAGACGCATGGGCGAGCTCAAGCCCGATGTGTGCATAATCGCAACGCGCAGCACGGTGGCGGAGCTTGAGGATATCTTCACTATCTGCGCAAAACACGGCGTTAACGCCATAACCACATGCGAGGAAGCGCTGTATCCGTGGAATTCCTCTCCTGCAATAACCGAAAAGCTCGATAAGCTGGCAAAAGAGGGCGGCTGTACCCTCACCGGCGTCGGATACTGCGACCTGTACTGGGGTACGATGGTAACAAACCTCGCCGGCTCCTCGCATAAGATCACCAAGATCGAGGGCAGCAGCTGGTATAATGTCGAGGACTACGGCATAGCTCTTGCAGAGGGGCACGGCGCAGGCCTGAGCATCGAGGAGTTCAATAAAACCATCGGCTGCTACAACGAAACTCCCTCCGATGAGATGAAGGAGCTTGTCGAAAGCGGCAAATACGTTCCGTCGTATATGTGGAACCAGAACGGATGGCTGTGCAGCAAGATGGATCTGCACATCACCTCACAGACGCAGAAGTGCATCCCCTGCGTTGACTCTGTCGATCTCAAATCCGAAACGCTCGGAATGGTCGTCAAGGCCGGCGACGCGACCGGCATGCGCGCCATCGTTACGACAGAGACCGAGGAGGGCATCACCCTCGTCACCGAGTGCGTCGGCAAGATATTCAATCCCGATGAGTTCGACAAAAACGTGTGGACGCTTTACGGCGAGCCGGACACGACCTGCATCGTCAATAAGCCTGCGACGGTCGAGCTTACCTGCGCAACGCTCGTAAACCGCATTCCGCAGCTCATCGACGCCCCTGCCGGCTACGTCACCACCGATAAGTTCCCCTATAACGAGTATATGGTCCACCCGATGAACCGCTACGTTAAAACAAAGTAAGCAAAATACAGCAAAAACCGCCCGATCGGGGCGGTTTTTTGCTGTTAATCAAGGCTTACATGTTTAATGAGATCGTCAAAGTATCCGTCGCTGCCGCGCAGGCTGACGTCGCCGCAGATGAGCCTGTTATCGAACAGGCGATAGTTGCCGGAATTGCCGTCGGCATCCTCGATAATAAGGCGGTAAGTCCAGCCTCCGGCCTCGATATGCCACATGCCGCGGATCTTTGTGGCCTCAAACGCGTTGAGCTTATCGATCGCTGAGGCTTTTTCGCCGCCGGTGAACTCGTAAAGCTCGCCGTTTCCGTTCTGCACGGCGATATAAGTGATCTTCTCCGCATCGAGCGAGAAAACCTGCTTTTCGGCGCGGGCAAAGGGATCGTCCATTTTAGAGGTCTGAACCTGCGTCAGAACGAACAAAACAACGGCGTATGCGAAGATTATCGCCGCAGCGACGATGAGAACAGTCCTCAGCTTCCTGCTTTTCATGTGGGGGAGAACCTCCTTATATTGCTATGAATAATTTTACAAAAAATGAAGTGAGCTGTCAATAGACGTACATGGCTTCACAGCCGCCGGCTTTAAATTCTTTTTACAAAAGGCTGCTTTCGGATTTGATAAAAGGGGCATAATCTAAGGGTGTACTCAGAAATCAAACGAAAAAGAAAGGAGCTTTTTGAATGAAAAAGCTTATAAGTTTAGTTCTTGCAGCGCTCATGGCGCTCAGCCTGTTCGCCGCATGCGGAAAAAGCGACAACGGCGGCACCACCGATAACAACGACAACGCCGAAGTGACCGGCACAGTCAGCACCGACGGCTCGACCTCGATGGAAAAGGTCATCATGTCCCTGGGCGAGGCTTTCCAGGCCGACAACAAGGGCATCACCGTAGGCTACAACCCCACCGGCTCCGGCTCCGGCATCACCGCAGTCAGCGAAGGCCGCTGCGATATCGGCCTTGCATCCCGTGCACTGAAGGATGATGAGAAGGCATCCGGCCTGAAAGAGACCGTCCTCGCACTCGACGGCATTGCGATCATCGTTAACCCCGAAAACAAGGTCTCCGACCTGAGCATCGAGCAGATCGCAAAGATCTACACCGGCGAGATCACCAACTGGAAGGATGTCGGCGGCGACGACGCAGAGATCGTTCTCATCGGCCGCGAGGCAGGCTCCGGCACCCGTGACGGCTTCGAGAGCATCACCGACACCAAGGACTCATGCAAGTACCGTCAGGAGTTGACCAGCACCGGCGACGTGATCACCACCGTTGCAGGCAACCCCAACGCTATCGGCTACGCATCCCTGGCATCCGTTAAGGACACCGTCAAGGCACTCTCCGTCGGCGGAGTCGCTCCCACCGAGGCCACCGTTTCCGACGGTACCTACGCAGTGCAGCGCCCCTTCGTCCTGGTGACCAAGGACGGCACCGAGCTTTCCGCGGCAGCTCAGAAGTTCTTTGACTACGCAACCAGCGCAGCGGCAGCAGACGTCATCTCCGCAGCAGGCGCAGTCCCTGTAGCGAAGTAATTAATTAAGCCGACGAAAACCGGCAGCGGTTCGGTTTACGTCGGCTTATTTTTTGTATGTGTAGGATGTTGTTCATATGAAACTAAAAACGAAAAATCTCATTGAAAATATAGTCCACGGCATATTCCTTGTCCTCGGGCTTGTGACGGTGGCGAGCGTTTTGCTGATAACGGTCTACCTCATCGTTTCGGGCATTCCGGCGATAAAGGAGATCGGTATTCCTGACTTCCTGCTGGGCAAAAAGTGGGCCTCGACCGCCGCCGAGCCGAGCTACGGCATCCTGCCGTTTATCCTCACGAGTGTTTACGGCACCGCCGGAGCCATTGTCCTCGGCGTGCCGGTGGGATTTATGGCGGCGGTGTATCTTGCGAAAATGGCCAATAAGCGCGTGCGCGCGGTGGTCGTTGAGGCGGTGTCGCTGCTTGCAGGCATCCCCTCGGTCGTTTACGGCCTGGTGGGCATGATGGTGCTCGTTCCGGGCATACGCAAGGTGTTTAACGTTCCCGACGGCGCGAGCCTTCTGGCGGCGATGATCGTGCTTGCCATCATGATCCTGCCGTCGATAATCAAGGTCTCCATGACCTCGCTCGAGGCCGTTCCCAAGGAGTACGAGGATGCGTCGCTTGCCCTCGGCGCAACGCCGACGGAAACGTATTTCCGCGTGTCCGTTCCGGCGGCGAAAAGCGGAATTGCCGCGGCGGTCGTCCTCGGCGTGGGCCGCGCCATCGGCGAAGCGATGGCCGTTATGATGGTGTCCGGCAACGCGCCGAACATGCCCGAGCTTTTCCAGAGCGTAAGATTTCTCACAACGGCCGTTGCAAGCGAGATGAGCTATTCCTCGGGCCTTCAGCGTCAGGCGCTTTTCTCGATCGCGCTCGTGCTGTTTTTGTTTATCATGCTCATAAACGCAACGCTCAACTTCCTTTTGAAGAGGGATAAATCGAATGGATAATAAAAACGTAAAAGCAAAGCGCAGGGCCTATGAGCTTGTTATGCGCGGCCTTTCGGGGCTGTGCGCCCTTCTGACGTCGGCACTGGTGCTGTTTTTAATAGCATATGTGCTCATTAGGGGCATTCCGAATATATCGTGGGAGTTTCTCTCGACAAAGCCGAGCTACCTCGCGGACTCCGTCGGCATTCTGCCGGATATACTCAACACGCTGTATATCGTCCTCGGAACGCTCGTGTGGGTGCTGCCGCTGGGCGTTGGCGCTGCGATATATCTCACGGAATATGCGAGCAACCACCGCATCGTCGGCGCTATCGAATACGCCGCCGAGACTCTCTCTGGCATTCCGAGCATCATCTACGGCCTTGTCGGCATGCTGTTTTTCTGCAACTTCCTCGGCTTCCAGACATCTTTGCAGGCCGGCGCCATGACGCTTGTCATCATGAACCTGCCGACCGTTATGCGCACGACTCAGGAAAGCCTCAAAACCGTTCCGCAGAGCCTGCGCGAGGGCGCGTTCGGCCTCGGAGCCGGCAAGTGGCGCGTTATCCGCACCGTCGTTTTCCCCGGCTGCGTGGACGGCATAATTACAGGCTGCATCCTCGCCGTCGGCCGCATTCTGGGCGAATCGGCAGCGCTGCTGTTCACCGCGGGCTTTGCGCACAATATCTATAACATTTTCGTTGACGGCCTGTCCGGCGCGGGCGCCACGCTCACCGTTGCGCTGTATGTCTACGCCAAGGAGCAGGGCGACTTTGAAATAGCCTTCGCCATCGCCGCGATACTCATGGCGCTGACCGTTATCATAAACCTTGTCGCAACGCTTGTCGGCAAGTACTATCAGAAGAGGAGAAGCATATGAGCAGCATAATCAGCGTAAACGATCTGTGCCTGTGGTACGGCCGGACCCGGGCGCTTAAAAACATAAACATGGAGATACCCGAAAAGAGCATAACCGCGCTCATCGGCCCCTCCGGCTGCGGTAAATCTACGTTTCTAAAAACGCTCGACCGCATGAACGACCTCGTGCCCGGCGTGAAGATCACCGGCGAGGTAAAGTATAAGGATAAGAACATCTACGCTCCGGGAACGGACGTAAACGAGCTTCGCCGCTGCATCGGCATGGTGTTCCAGAAGCCCAATCCCTTTCCCATGAGCATTTACGACAACGTCGCCTACGGGCCGCGCACGCACGGCGTGCGCAAAAAATCCGAGCTTGACGAGATCGTCGAGCGCTCGCTTCAGGGAGCGGCGATCTGGGATGAGGTAAAGGACAGACTGAAAAAATCCGCCCTCGGTCTGTCGGGCGGTCAGCAGCAGAGACTGTGCATCGCGCGCGCACTTGCCGTCGAGCCGGACGTGCTGCTCATGGACGAGCCGACCAGCGCCCTTGACCCCATCTCGACCTCGAAGATCGAGGAGCTTGCAACGGAGCTTAAGAAAAACTACACCATCGTTATCGTAACTCACAACATGCAGCAGGCGCTGCGTATCTCCGACAGCACCGCGTTTTTCCTGCTCGGCGATCTTGTTGAGTATGATAACACCGAAAAGCTGTTCTCCGTGCCTTCGGATAAGCGCACCGAGGACTATATAACAGGGAGGTTCGGCTGATGAGAAGCAAATTCGATGCCCAGCTCAAGGAGCTTGGCGAAAAGCTCACGCTTATGGGCGCAATGTGCGAGGAGGCTATAGCAAACTCCGCAAAGGCGCTGCTCACGGGCGACTCGGAGCTTGCAAAAAAGCTCGCGCCGCTTGACCTTGAGATCGACCGGTACGAGCGCGATATAGAAGCGCTGTGCCTGCGGCTTCTGCTCCAGCAGCAGCCCGTGGCGCGCGACCTGCGGCAGATATCGGCCGCGCTTAAAATGATAACCGACCTTGAGCGCATCGGCGATCAGGCAGGCGATATTGCCGAGATAATTCCGCACCTCGGCGGCAAGACCGGCAGCGAGTGCGCCGCCATGCGCCCCATGGCCGAGGCCGCCATCGGCATGGTCACCGACAGCATCGAGGCGTATAATAAGCGCGACCTTGCCCTTGCAAAAAGCGTTATCGAGCACGACGACGTGGTTGACGATTGCTTTTTGAGCATGAAAACCGCGCTTATCGAAATGATCCGCTCAGGCAGCGGCGACGCGGAGTACGCGCTGGATCTTCTGATGATAGCAAAATACTTCGAGCGCATCGGCGACCACGCGACAAACGTCGCCGAATGGGTCGAGTTCTCCGTCACCGGCATCCATAAATCGAGCGAAATATGAAAAAATCTCTCCCGGTCGGGAGAGATTTTTTTCGTGCTTAAATCGTTCTTCACTTTGCCGGGTCGCGGCAAAGGAAGGTTACGACGTGGGCGCGTGTGCATGCGCCGTTGGGAACGAAGGTGCCGTTTCCGGTGCCGACGGTGACACCGTTTTCGGCTGCCCAGAGTATTGCCGGAGCATATACCGAGCTTTCGGAAACGTCGGAAAACGGATTTGCGATGCTCGACGAGGGGCAGCCCTCATAGCGCCACAGGAAGGTGACAAACTGAGCGCGCGTTACCGTTGCGTTCGGCGCGAACGTTGTTTCCGTTGTGCCCTTGACGATGCCGTTTTCATAGGCCCATGCGGCGGCCTTTTCGTAGAAGCTGCCGGACTTTACGTCGGTAAACGGAGTGCTCATCGACTTAGGCTCCGGACTGCCGGCCGCGCGCCAGAGGAAGGTCACGACCTGCGCACGGGTGCAGCTTGCGTCGGGCGCAAAGTGCGTAGAGTCAACGCCGTTTACGATGCCGTTGTTATGGCCCCAGACTACGGCGTCGTAATAGAAGCTGCCCTTTACGATATCGACAAAGGGAACGCTTGCGGGAGCATCGGGCGTGTCGGGTGTGCCGCCGTCGGCAGGGATGCTTGCGAGCATTGCAGCCATCTCGAAGAATTTGCCCTGGAGATACTTCGTGTTTGTGATCTGGCCGACCATGTTGATGTGATCGGTCCGTTCGATCTTCTCGATGTAGTTCCAAACGCCCTTCTCGGTGCCGTCCTTGAAGGTCATAACGCCGTTTTCGGTGCCGTAATTGAGGTTGTAGCGATCAGACGAGCCTTCATGCGGATACTGCGCCGAGCGCACGCTGACGATGCCGTCGTTTTCCCACCAGCTCTCGTCGATGGTGACGTGGCCGGCGGCGTAGTTTTTGTAGCTGCCCATGTAGGTCGCGCTCTTTTTCATGAGCGGATTTATGTTGCTGTAGGGCAGGTAGTGGTGCGGATAAACCGCGCTGCGGTAGGTGTCCGAGCAGGCGACGGAGAAGTAGTAGATATCGTCCTGCGCTTTGGCGTAGGAGTTGAGCACCGCCGCGCCGTCCGGGGACAGGTCGTAAACGCTCAGATCCTTCACGTCGTCCTTCCACAGGTTGCTGTTTTCGACGCGGTGAATGTAGCTTTCGTAGCTCTCGCCCGGCTCACGGGTAAGACCCCACTGGTCGAGCTTGAAATCAAGGCCGAGGTTTTCCTCGTTTATGTTCATGCCCGTTGCTGCGGAAAGAGCGGCCACGAAGCGGTGAACGAGCGGCTCCTCCTCGTTGTAGACCTTGCCGTCATACTGGCTGCCGTCGTGCGGCGTGCAGAGTGTGGTGATGCTCTCTATCCAGTGGCGGCAGGTGCCGGTGAAGAGCTTGCTGATGCTGCCGTCGGTCGTTGCGCGCAGTTCGTCGGCATCGCCGTTTTCAAGAAGCTGCGCGAGCATGCGTATCGTCTCGCCGCCCATGCTGTGGCCGACAAGGTGGATCTTCAGCGTGCTGTCGGCGTTGTTAAGCTCGGGCAGGACGCCCTTGAAGGTGCGGCCGTAGCGGCTGTGTCCGTTCTGCGCCGAGTGGTACTGGCCGTAGTCGACCGTGCCGCCGACGAGGTAGGCGTACAGCTCGCAGGCTCTGTCCCAGTTGCTCGCAACGGGGCCTATCGACGGGGTGTAGACCTCGTAGCCTGCGTCGGTGAGCATCTGCTGAAGGCTGGAAAAGCCGCCCCAGTAGTTAAGGTTCGCGATCTCCGTTCCGCCCCAGCCGAACAGACCGTGGACGAGCACGATCGGGTAATCGTTGCCGTCGTCGGCTGACGTTGTGTCCGCGTCCGCAAAGGCAAACGAGCCGAGGGACAGAAGCATTGCAATGACCAGAACCATTGCAAGCGTTTTTGCAAATTTCTTGTTCATATTGTCATTCCTCCATGCGTGCAGGATATCCTGCACTGTTCGTTGTTTGATTATGATGTTAGTCTGACAATCCGGGCAATTAAATAGGCAAATCGAGCCGCATGCCTGAAATCAGGACAGCGACCCGAATTTGTATAACAGTGATTTTAGTTACTAAAGCCAAAGAAAAACGCGAAAATTTCAGCTTGCCGTACAGATATCGTACAAAAAGCTTAAAACCGTCAGCTATATTCCGCTCCGCGCAGGAACAGCATCATAAATTGCATGGAGAGTATAAAAAATCCGCTCCTCGGAGCGGATCTCAGTCTGTCGAGAAACCCGGCTGCGGAAACCGGGTTTCTAGTGCATTTAACG
>ERZ826146.1753-NODE-1753-length-18687-cov-3.268302_pt1 | contig 18687 bp, 17 predicted proteins | sample MGYA00519857_ERZ826146 | MGnify/ENA primary metagenome ERZ826146 (study PRJEB31778, sample SAMEA3449222) | human gut metagenome | biome: human gut; feature: human-associated habitat; material: faeces | place: United Kingdom | collected 2010/2012 ...
ACTCACCTCATACGAGGGGAGACCAAAGCGCAGGACGCTGGGCTATAATCAGCAGCATTTCAATCCGCTCCCCTCATGCGAGGGGAGACGATATCCGCTGGTGATGTTCACCGCCGCGTTGCCATTTCAATCCACTCCCCTCATACGAGGGGAGACAAGAAGGAAGAGCCGGAGGATGAAGACGAAGAGATTTCAATCCACTCCCCTCACACGAGGGGAGACTCAACCTGTTCTTCGGTCAGACCAAGCGCCTTGAGATTTCAATCCACTCCCCTCACACGAGGGGAGACGTAAGGATGTGTGATAAAATAGTATTACCCCAAAGATTTCAATCCACTCCCCTCACACGAGGGGAGACGAGAAATAATCCATACTCATTCTAACACAGAAAGATTTCAATCCACTCCCCTCACACGAGGGGAGACGCGGTTTATCCGAGATTTTACGCAAACATGAACGGATTTCAATCCACTCCCCTCACACGAGGGGAGACGGAGCGCCTTGCACTTCCAGACCACGAACACATCATTTCAATCCACTCCCCTCACACGAGGGGAGACCAGTTCAGGCGGAATATACACGCTTCCATCATCCATTTCAATCCACTCCCCTCACACGAGGGGAGACCGGGTTTGCGGCGCTGTATGCGCCTTCCAAACTGCCATTTCAATCCACTCCCCTCACACGAGGGGAGACAGCATAAGCCTCCAAAAATCCATTCGGTTTTACGTCAGCTTACACAACAAAACCATGATACACCGCTTTTCGGAGCTTTACAAGCCCCTTTTTGCGGCGCAGAGCCCGATATTCGGGGTGCGAAGCCCATGGGAAAGCCATGACAGCTTCACCTTCGCACGACCTTCCGCGGGGCGCGGTATCACTCCATGATTTGGCAGGTTACGCCCTGCGGCAGATGCTCGGTATCGACGGAGAACTGATAATCCTCAAAGCTGCGCGGCGCGGCAATTTCGGGTTTGCGCTGAACATCCACAAGCTTAAACAGCTTCCACGCGGGGGCGTTGCCCAGCTCACTGTCATGCTTGAAGATAACCAGCTTGCGGACGGCCATCATGCCGCGCGCGGCGGAGCGGTCGTTTTCAAACATATTCAGAATCGCTTTCCAGAGGAGCGCCAAATCGTCCTCGTCGAATCCGGTCGTCTTGCGCGCCAGATTGGCGGAAACGAAGCCCTCCGCGCGGTAGAGGCCATAGGGCACGATGAATTTGCGGCCCATCTCCGTGCCCTTCTTGGCCGCGTCTTCTTCCGTGGTGATGGCCACGCGGGTGATGGTCACCTCTTGCGGCATGATGGGGTCAACGCTTCTGGCGAAGCCGAGCTGCACGGGGCCGCGCACCTGTCCACAGTTGAGCGAAGCCTTGACGAACGTCGTCATCACCGCGCCGAACGTGCGGATATCGAAGTAATGGCCGCACATATACTGCATCAGCTTTTTGTCAATATCCGGATCGGATTTTTTCAGCACCTTCAAATCCGTTTCCTTATGTCCCGCCGATTCGAGCGCGGTTTTGTCGCTGGCGTTGAGCGGCACGCCGTCCTTGATGTAGATGCCGAAGTGCGGGTCATTCTCCTTGACCGTCTCCACATAGTTGCGGATTTTGCGTTTGAGGCAGACGTCCGTCACCAATCCGCAGCCCGTCTCGGGATCGACGCGCGGCATGTTGCCCGCATCGGGGTCGCCGTTCGGGTTGCCGTTTTCCACATCGAAAAGAATCACGAAGTCATACCGATTGCGAATCACATCAGCCATTGTCCTTCTCCTCCTTCTTGGTGAACAGCTTTTGTTTCTGATGGTAGTAGCCGATTTGGAAAATGCCCTGATCTTGCAGGCTCAGGCGCAGCGGATAGCTCTGCGTCACGTCACCGAGCAATTCGGTGATCATCTTGTCGTAATAGACCTCCGCACCGCCGCCGATTTTGCCAAGGTGGCTCTGCGCCAGACGCAGCAGCGTCGGGAATACGAGCGCCGGTGTTGCGCAGGCGGAATTGAAATAGCGATCTTTGATGGTCGTGTTGATGTTCGGATTGGCTTTTTGCTGCACGGCCTCCAGCACCGCGAAAAGCCTGCCCAGCCGATAAGGCAGATAGGTCGATTGTTCGTTCAGCTCCACGTCCAAAACCTCCTTATAAACATGTGTTTGGTCTTTCTGCTGTTCAACGATATTGCGCAGCAAATAGGCTTTGATGATCGCGGCCTTTCCGCGGTTGATCTCCTTCTCCGCGCGCAAACGGATTTCCGTCTGCGTGTACAGCGCCGACGGATAGAGCAAACCCGTCAGCACCGCGCGCAGCATTTCGCCGACGAGCTGAGGCTGTGCCGATTTATCCCGGCTGTTCGGGTTGACGGTCTCCCGCAGCAACGCCCACATGGAAAGCGTCTCCCGCTCATCAAACGCGGGGCGGACAATGTTCAGCCGCTCCTGATGCTTCTGATAATGCTTCACAAATGCATCAAAGGAATCCTGTAAAAAGAAGCGCACCGACAAGCGGGATGCGTTCGGCGCAAGCCCCAGAATATAGAACCGGTTTTCGGGTTTCAGCGGCACGTTCGCCCATTTTACGGTGTGTCCGCCGCAGAGCGCGGTCAACACGCCGCTCAATTCCTTTTGGGTGATTTCATTCTTGTCTTCGCCGCCCATGCCCATCATCGCCATGAACGCGCTGCCGTAGGCGGGTTCAGCGCCCTCCGCCCAGTAAACGAGCGTCGTATCGCCCAGCCGTCCGTGGAAATCCGCCTGCCCGACCATGTAATTGAGCGCCGCGCCGTAAGCAAAGGCGGCATATTTACCGACCGGCGCGTTGCGCCCCTGTCCCTGATTGTCACGCGCGTTTTCCTTGCCGTAGGATTCAAACGCGGGCGCGTTGAAGGAAACCAGCGACGCACCGGAGGACTGCGCCCCCATCACGCCCTTGATGCTCGGATGCAGAATGGCAATCGGCCCTTCCTCGCCCGTGACCAGACAACGTCCCATCACCGCATCATCCGACTTGGCGTAGGCTTCATCCCACGCGCGGCGGATTTCCGGCACATCCTGCGCAAGTTGCAGCTCTCCCTCCGCATCATGCGTCACAAAGACGATGTTGCCGCCCTTGAGCAGCGTTTCCAGATTGGGCTGAATCGCCGGATGACAAGCCGCGTTTTCGGGCTTCCAGCGCTCAAAGAAATTCAAAATCGCCTTGGCCGTCGGATGCCGAACATCCTTCAAAACATCCTGATGTTTTCGCGCGCACGCCGCAAAGCATTCGCGCGTCCGTTCCGGCTTTCCCTTTGCGTCAATGCCCAGCACATAGGCGGAATTATCGCACAGAAAATTCGCCGCCACGCCGCTGGAACGCTTCACGGGGTCGGGCAGCTTCATCACCCGCGGAATCTGCTTGCCCTTTGCATCCGTGCCGCCCATCAGCAGCAGGCTTTTCACCTGTCCGTCCGCGTCCAGCTCCAAGCCCCAACTGACCTTCACCGGCGACCAGCCCTCTTTTTCCAGCTCGCCCCGCTCGGCCAACGCCTCATAACAGCGAACCAACGCTTGCAGGATCATTTGACCACCTCGCAATTCGTCAGGTCGATCACGCCGTTTTCCAGTTTAGCGCGGAAAAACATCGGCTGAATGTCGTTCGGGTCTGAAAAATCCATGTCATACAGCATCAGGCCCAAATCTCGCGTTTCCGAAATTGTCGGAATCTTGCCGCCTTCCCACAGGCCGAAATGCGCCGTACACTCGCGCGTCCCACAATAAGGCTGGGAATAGGCCTGGCCCCTGCGCAGTCTGCGCGTGATGATATCCTGAAACTTGCCCGGATTATCCGACGCGTTGGCCTGATCGGTCATCTCAAAATGCGCCTCAATGACATAGTGAACATCGCGGAGCATCGTCGTCGCCCGCTGCTGGATATCCTCGTTTCGGTCGATATACGAAGCCGCCTTTCCGTTGGCCTCCGACAGCATTGCGCTCGCCAAGACTTTGGATTTGACCTCGTTGCGCCGCAGATTGGTGAACCGAATCGGGTTCATCACATAAATCCGGTCGATGACATATCGAAGGCCGGGGTGCCAGAAGATACTTTCAAGCATGCCGCGCGCGCCGCTCGGTGTCGGCACATCGTATGAATAACGCTCGGTTTTTAACTCTGGACGGGACCAGCACGCATAGTCGCCCCAGACTTCCATTTTTACAGACATGTTTCTCACCTCCATATCAGTTGTCGTTCGGTATGGCTGTATTATATCGCTTCGCCATTTCTTTGTCAATTTATTTTTTCGTTGAGTTGTCTAATACATAAACAGCTTGAACATCCATGATTCTCCATCAACAAGTTTCTTGACCCTGTAATAAAATGATGATACAATGCCCTTGTCGGATCAATCTGTGGATTGAGACGTGGATTGAAATGTTGAATTGTCCAATAGTCAGCCGGTCGAGGATGCATGTCCGTGCATCCTCTATTTTTATTTTGAAAGAAACCCATCGCCAGCTTCTGTCGAAAGGCCGCATTTCGGCTTGTACGCATCCGGCTGAATCAAAATGCCGAATCCGTCCTCCTGATGATCTTCCACAATGCCCGCAAAAACAAGGTTCCTATATTCGTTCTGATACACGTTCACGGAGCTTCGCCCCAATCGGCGAATCAGCGCTCTGCTGTACAGTCCCGCGCGAAGCTGCGCGATATCCTCCGTGTTCCCTTCATTCGGCACATACACCGTGCAGGTGTCGGCGTCAATCAAACGAAATGCTTCCGCTGTCTTTCGGAATGTGCAGGCTCGTTCGCTGTTTAGGATCTGCTTTGCATCCAGCGCATTGTCGCCCTTCACCCAAAGCAGGCGATTGAAATACGCCCGAATCGCGGGACGGGTGTCGATTTCCTCAAATTCCCCCATCACCTCCGTCGCAGCCTCGCGCTGCTGCATCATGGAGCGCGGAGGAGTTCCTTCCGCGTCAAAGACATGCACGACGCTTTCCGCCGCGCTCCGCTTTCCCTCGCGGTTACAGCGCCCCGCCGCCTGCAAGATGCTCTCCAGACCGGCCAGTTCGCGCCAGACCGACGGAAAATCGACGTCCACGCCCGCCTCCACCAAACTGGTCGAAACGACGCGGCAGACCTGCCCGTTTCGCAGCCGCGCACGAATGACGTTCAGCGTCTCTTCGCGGTCTGTCGGAATCATCAGCGTGGAGAGATGGAAGCGCCCTTCCTCCGGCAGACGTTCATACACCTGCTGCGCGCGTTTCCTCGTGTTGACGATGCAGAGCACCTGCTCCGCCTCCGCCAGCCGCCCCGCCAGCTCCTCAGACGTAAAAACGCCTTCTCGCTGAAACGAAACCCGGCGAAAATCATCGAACAACCCATCCGGATCGGGCGCGATTTCACGCTGAACGAGCGTCGGCGCAAGCTGCTTGAACAACTTGCCCAGCGCGGGCTGTGTCGCGGTACAAAGCACCGCGGTCACGCCGTAATGCTGCACCAGCTCGCCGATGGCCGAGACGCACGGCATCAGGAACGGCACCGGGATCGTCTGCGCCTCATCGAAAATGACGACGCTGTTTGCGATGTTGTGCAGCTTTCTGCATTTCGAGGTTTTCGCCGCGTATAGCGATTCAAAAAACTGCACCGCCGTCGTCACGACCACGGGCGCATCCCAATTTTCGCAGGCCAGCCGCTTGCGGTAAGCCTCGGGCGTTTCCTCGCCGTCATCCGCAAATTCAACCTGACTGTGATGCTCCAGCACGTTTTCTTCGCCCAGCACCTTGGCGAAAACGTCGGCATTCTGCTCGATGATGCTCGTATACGGAATCACGTATATCACGCGCTTCATCCCATGCTTTGCCGCGTGCGACAGCGCAAACGCCAGCGAAGAGAGCGTCTTGCCGCCGCCCGTCGGCACGGTCAGCGTATACAGCCCCCGCTTGTCCTCCCCGCCGCGAAGGCAGCGCGCCAGAATCGCGCTCCGCTTGGCGCAAAGGTCGTTGGCGGGCGCTTCCAGCCACGGCACGACATGGGCGTTCAGCTTTTCCAGCAGGCGTTCCGGCGTTTCCCCCTCGCCGCGGGGCTGTCCGCCCTGAATCGCCGTCTCCGTATCCAGATAATCCGCGTCCACCAGGCACGAAAACAGCATGCGGGTGTACATCGCCAAGCGCCGCGCGTCCTTCTCAGCCGCCAGCCACGCAGGAAACCGAGCTTTTGCCGGGATTTCGATTTCCGTTTTCCATGCGGAAGGATCGTTTCCGCCCGTCAGGCGCTTGTTCAGCCGCGCCCAAAGCGTTCCGCCGCCGTCGTTCGTCTTGTCGCCCATGTCCGGCAGGCCGCCGTGATGGCCCGCCACGGCAAACGCCGCGACGCAATCTCTCATCTGCCACGCCATCTGCGCGCCCGCCGAAGCGTGATCCACCTTAGCCGTATGCGCCGGGTCGCGCTGCCGCTTCTGCCCGTTGTCGCTGTATTTGCCGATGTCGTGCAGCAGCCCCGTCCGATAGCCGTGCTCCTGCGCGCCAAATGCCGCCGCAAATTCTCCCGCCAGTGCCGCGACGTTCTCCTCGTGCTCCCTCAGCGGCTGATACGTGCCGTCCGGCTTCAGGTGCGTGACATAATCCATTTCATTTTTCCCCCTCTTTGTGCAGACAGCGTCCATCGCCCCTCCTGCCCATACAGCGCCACACCGTCCGCCGACTCGTGAAACTCCACCACGTCGCACACGTCCGTCACGTTCAGCCGCTCAGAGGCCATACGCCGCCTGCCCCTTTCTTCGTTTGTTTGATCCATTCTATCGTAGCACATTTGTTCGATATTTCCAACATAACGGTGTGATAATCTGGCTAATTTTCGAAAGATTTGTAACCGGATAAGTCGGAAAAAGCAAATGCTGTACAAGTCGCGGGTGCGTCCCTGCCATGGGAATACGGATAAATGCGGAAAATATTCTGAAAACATCTTTCCTGCAATCCTTCAATTTCCCTTTGCCGAAAAATATTAATATGTGTAAAATGACAAATTGATATTTTCCATAACCATACAGCATGGTATAATACCGATAGAAATTGATGAGGAGGGTTTTGCCATGCACGCTAAACATCGCTTCTTGATCACACTTTTTTGCTGCTTACACTTTCCACAATTGCTTCCGCGGAATCTACGCCCTTCTTTCCATGTGTCTTGAATCATCCCTACGAATCGAGTCAATATGAGGAATATGTCGAGATAGATCTCAAAGAATGGTATCGTTCCGACATTGATAATTGGGTAGACGACGATCTAATGGTCAAATCAGGTTCAGCGATTGTCCTAAATCATTCCATTTTAATAATTGATCTCCATTTTTCCGACTCTTTTGATTATGAGTCAAATGATACGCATGTTCCCAATGAAATCACCCTCTGCAATCGCGATCCCAATGTAACCGATGATTCAGGAACACCAGAATGGCAGGTCACAATATTCCCTGATCAGGATGATCCCTATGCTTTCCATTACTTTGGCACATTTAATTGGACAATGGCAGGGATTCACATGTTTGGTAGATACCTTGCATTCGAAGGCGATCCTGAGCCTGATTCATGCTTTTCCCTTCTAATCGCTGTCTATTAATAAGTGAGTCAAAACAATATAGGCTCGGATATTCAGTTCAATTAACCCGATGAAAAAGGCAACTACACGCTCGTATAGCTGCCTTTTGTGTTGATTGAGAATGTTCTTGCGTTAGTCCATCAGCGGATGGCGAAGAGCTTTCTTCGTGTTGTTGCCTTGACGCGCTCTCTGTGCTCTGCTACTAGGTAATTAAGGGCAGGTTTCCCTGCCCTGTGCAGGCTGAGTTCTGCCAGACTTGTAAATGAATTTGCGCATAATACTTGACGGTACCCACTATTAAAGGCTTATTGCCTATTTTATATAGACAACAAGCCTTCTTAATTAGTCATCAATCTTTTATTCTTTGTTCAAGTCCTTTACATCAATAATTTGAGCATTATTTCCGCCGACAAGTACATAATGACTATCGCTTGAAAATCCGACCAATCCCCATCTGGCCGTTTCATATTCGAACCTCCTTTTTACTAAAAACGTATTTGCTTCAAAAATTACCGCACAACTTTTCTCTCCATCTCTGACTCCAGCTACAACATACCTTCCATCTGAAGATACTCTTGTACAATAGGATTTTACATTTTCAATCGTCTTATCTGCTTTGTCAATATAATCTATTTTTTTGCACCATGCAATGTTTTTTGATCGGTTCGAATAAAACACTCCCCCTTTTCTATCATATCTAACATCATCATAACCGCTCAATTCATCTCCAAGATTTCTTACCCGTATATCTCCATCCTTATCAATTTCTACGATACAATTATTTATTCCAGGCATCCACTTTCTGACAAAAAGCAAAACCTTATCATTACAACAATCAACTGACGTTATTTGTAAATCTGGATTCTCCATATATTCTCTTAAATCAACTAAAACAGTTTTTTCAACTTTTTTATTATTTTTATCTATGTAGATACTATTTATTGTTCCTTCCGTAGCAAACAAAAAACATTCATCGTCTTTCCAACAGACTACATTGCTTCCAGACATTTTGAAGCTACCATGAAAAATACACTTTTCAAGTTGAGCAGTCTCATATAAATACATATATGATGAATCATTAAAAAACATTACATAGGTACCCAGCGGCGACAAATACGGAGAACAATTCTTGACGCGTTTTAATTCCGCAATCTTCGTCTGCTCTGGAAAAGAAATTACTCGGCTTGTACTTCCGCCTGTGTATACTACTCTTTTTTTTTCATCCAAAGCCATACTAAAACAAAAGAATTTTCCTCTCATTGGATTCACCATTTTTTCATCCTTTTCTTTATCTCAATAAACTCCAGAGGTATCTATCAGCGCTTTGAATAAGTCCCTTCAAGATTTTAAGTGTTGCTCTTACGTTCTTTTCAAGCACAATTTTGTTATCTGGTGCCATCCATTGTGAATAATTTTCAACACCTTCAAACACAAGATTGATACCTTCCACATACAGATCATTATGTATAAACCAATGTAGTTTATATGTAATTCCAACCAGATTATCACTATCCCATCTAGGATCAATCCCTGCTTTTTCAATACATCCCGTCCTCTTTCGGCATTTTGTTTATCCCAAGGAACGATATGATGACGTGTAATCCAATCTTGATGGTCTTTTGTTTCCTGTTCCAATGCACGAGTAATAGCTTGGTCTAATCCCAGAACCAACTGATGATTTTCTGAATAAATAACTTCTTCGAGTCTCGATACAGCCGAACTTTGCTGAATAAAAGCAGGATTAGTTTTTGAAACAGCATCAATAATACCCCATACAAATACTGCCACACTAGACGCAATAACAGGCGTTAGCTCTCCAATTCCGAGCCCACCTGTCATAGTCAGAACCGCTATACTTTCATTTCCATCAATATCACGTCGAATGATCGGGCTTCCCAAACAATATACAAAAAGGTTCTTTTCATTCAGTGATTGATCGACATTTATAAATCGTTTCCAAAATGGATTATAATATCTGCTCCGCAAATAATACAATCCCGTCTCCTCATCATACACATACCCACGATAGCGGAACGGATTCAGCGTGCCAATCGTCGCTGCCAAACTGCCGGTTTTGCTGATCGGATTACTCCACACATCATAACCATATTCTACCACCTGCGTACCATTCGCGTCAATCAGCGCAACCACATCGCCCTGCAAGTTGTAGATTTTTACCATTCAGCGTATAAACGTCTCTACATGCCATTTAGGGGCATTAAATGGTCGAGTCTTTTTTGGCAAAAAAAGAAAAGACCTTCGATTTCTCGAAAGTCTTTATCTTGGTCGAGGTGACAGGATTTGAACCTGCGACCTTTTGGTCCCGAACCAAACGCGCTACCAAACTGCGCTACACCTCGAAAATGGAGCCAATGAAGGGACTCGAACCCTTGACCTGCGGTTTACGAAACCGCTGCTCTACCGACTGAGCCACATTGGCGTTTAGTCTCGCAAGATCACGCATCCGCCTGACAAGAATAGATTATATCAGAATCCGCGCTTCTTGTCAATACATTTTTTATTCTTTTTTCACCTGTTTTTGAAAATTCTGTCGGTCAGCCCGAAAAAGCGGTTTTCACTGTTTTCCCCCGCGCGCAAATATGGTATACTACATCAAAAGGAGGTCTGCCGCTTGAAGGACAACCGCATCAATTATGACTTGGAGCGCAAACTGCGCCGCTATGCCATCGGCAATCTGATGAAATACATCGTCATCGGTCAGGGCATCGTCTTCGCGCTGATGTATATCTGGCCGACGCTGGGCTACCGGCTTTATTCTCTCATCTCGCTGACCCGCGCGGGGCTCATGCGCGGGCAAATCTGGCGGCTGGTGACGTTCGTGTTCACGCCGCCGTCCAGCTCGCCGATTTTCATTCTGTTCGCGCTGTATTTCTACTACATGATCGGTCTCGGGCTGGAAAACCAGTGGGGCAAGGTCAGGTTCAACCTGTATTATGGGGTCGGCATGCTCGGCTCGATCATCGCCGCGCTGATTACCGGCTATGGCAGTAACATGTTCCTCAATCTGTCGCTGTTCTTCGCCTACGCCGCGCTGTATCCCGACGAGCAGGTGCTGCTGTTCATGTTCCTGCCGATCAAGATGAAGTATCTCGCGCTGGCCGACGCGGCGCTGTATCTGTATTATTTCATCGTCGGCGGCGCGTCCACGCGGGTGACGATCGTGCTCTGTCTGCTCAACGTCTTCCTGTTCCTCGGCGGGGACATCATCAACACCATCCGCCGCGAATCGCGCTACTGGAAAACGCGGTATAATTTCCGCAAGGCCATGAGGAAGTAATTCTAAGGAGCTGTCAAGCGAACTGACAGCTCCTTTTATATCTCTCAGCCCGTCTTCCGCGCCGTCAGAATCATCCCGAACAGGCCGCCCGCGGCCAGCCCCATGCCCAGATCGGCGAGATAGGCGGTCAGCCTCGGGCTTTGCCCCATCATCAGCGCATAGCAGACGATCCCCAGCGCCATATACAGCAGCCCGACGCAAGCGCCGCGCATGGCGCCGCCGCTCTCCCCCGCGCGCATGGCGGTCGTCACGCCCGCGAGGATGGACACGAACTTCACCACCTGATTGACGGCCGTGATGGCGCGGTCGCTGGCGTTCCACCAATTCAGAATCAGCGCGAAGACCGCCACGCCGATGACGGTGATCGCCGCCGCGACGAGCACCCCGCGCAGCACGGCAAACATCGCGTTTTTCTCCGTTCTGCGCGCGCTTCTTCGCGTCGTCCGCTTGAACGAGCCGACGCCCCTTGACGAAGCAAAGGTTTGATTTTCCACGCTCTTCCCCTCTCTTTCCCACGAAAAAAACCGCCCTGTCACAGCCAAAACTATGACGGGGCGGTTTATCTTATGCGGGAAATCAGATGAGCTGCTCGGAATCGTTGGTTACGGAGAGCTGCTCCACGTTGCGCACGGCCCAGCGGGCGATCATCATCTGGGTCTTCTGGTCGCCGACCTCGACGGTCAGCACGTCGTCCTTGATGCGGACGATGGTCGCGTAAATGCCGCCGATGGTGCAGATGCGGTCGCCAACCTTGAGGTTGTCGAGCATCGTCTTGGCTTCCTTGTCCTTCTTGCGCTGCGGACGGATCAGCAGGAAGTAGAACACGACGAAGATCAGGATCATCGGCACAAACTGCACGGCATAGTAGATGATGGTCGCGCCGGTGCCCATGGTCTCGGTCGCGGCGGCCGGGTCGGTCGTCGCGGTGGTGGCGGCGGCGTCAGCCAGCAGGTTCATAAGGGCATACTTCATGGGGAAAGACACATCCTTTCATTCATTGGGTAACTTCATTATTATAGCCTGTTTTTCCTTGTTCTGCAACTGTTGCGGGCAAATTCATCGACTGACCGCAGCGGGATTGCATCAGAAATTCCGGCTCATGTCGTAATGGTTGAAGAAATCGCGGCGGAATTCCTCGTAGCGATCCTCCTCGATGGCCTTGCGGATGCGCTCCATCAGCCTGAGCAGATAGCGCAGGTTGTGGATCGTCGCCAGCCGTCCGCCGGTGATCTCGCCCGCCTTGATGAGGTGGCGGATGTACGCGCGGGAGAAGTTCCGGCAGGCGTAGCAGTCGCAGCCCTCTTCGATCGGGCCGAAGTCGTGGGCGTATTGCGCGTTGCGGATGACCAGACGACCCTGATCGGTGAAGCAGGTGCCGTTGCGCGCGATGCGGGTGGCGAGCACACAGTCGAACATATCAATGCCGCGATACACGCCCTCCACGAGGCAATCCGGGCTGCCCACGCCCATCAGATAGCGCGGCTTGTTCACCGGCATATAGGGCATCATCGCGTCGAGAATGCCATACATGATGGGCTTCGGCTCGCCGACGGAAAGGCCGCCGATGCCGTAGCCGGGGAAATCCATATCGCTGAGCGCCTTCGCACTCTCGATGCGCAGATCCTCATAAAACGCGCCCTGCACAATGCCGAACACGGCCTGATCCTCGCGCGTGTGATATTCCTTGCAGCGCTTCGCCCAGCGGTGCGTGCGGAGCATGGCCTCCTGCGCGGTCTTGTGGTCGCAGGGATACGGCGAGCACACGTCAAACGCCATGGCGATGTCGCTGCCCAGCGCCTCCTGAATGGCCATGCTGGTCTCCGGGCCGATGAACATCTTGCTGCCGTCGAGGTGGCTGCGGAAATGCACGCCCTCCTCCTTGATCTTGCGCAGGCTGGCGAGCGAGAAGACCTGGAATCCGCCGGAATCGGTGAGGATCGGCTTATCCCAGCTCATAAATTTGTGCAGCCCGCCCGCCTCCTTGACCAGCTCCTCGCCGGGGCGGATGTGCAGGTGATAGGTGTTGGAGAGGATGATCTGCGCGCCGACTTCGTTCAGTTCGCGCGGGGTCGTCCCCTTGACGGTCGCCTGCGTGCCCACCGGCATGAAGATCGGGGTCTGGATGTCGCCGTGCGGGGTATGCACAACGCCGCGCCGCGCATGGGTTTTCGCGTCCTTTTTGACAAGGTCAAACGTTACGGGTGATGCCATTTTTCTTTCCTTTCTGCGCCATGCGCCGTACACGCGCACGCGCCGGGAATCATTCCTTCAGCAAATCCTTGATCGGCTTCTTTTCTCCGTTGGCGGCGGTCAGCTCATAAACCCCCGCGCCGATCATCAGAAACATTGCGCCCACGCCGAGAATCGCAAACGGGTTGCTGTACAAGCCCCATAGGCTGTCCAGCGCCGCGCCGGCGAAGATCGGCAAAACGCACGTCGCCAGCAGCGCGCAGCCGAGGCCTTTTTTGTGCCGCGCCTTCTCGTCGGCGCGCGCCTTGCGCGCCATCAGCTTTTTGCGCAGGGACGCGCTCAGGGAGAATTTTCCGCTTCGAATCCGGCTGCGGTTCTCCGGCTTTTTCGCTGTCACCAGACAGTAAACGCCCATGCCGATCATGACGAACATGTTCACGCAGCCGAGCATGCCGCCCACGTCCGGCCTGTCGAACGCCGACATCAGCGCGACCAGCAGCATCATCGGCGCGACGCAGGCGCTGCAAAGCGCCGTGCCCATCGCGATTTTGCGCGCGTAGGCGTCGCTCTGCTTCACGTAATCGGCGGCTTCCTCCTCGGTCATCTGCGGCCATCGCGCCTCCGTCCGGTGCGCGCCCGCCTCTTCAAAGCCCTCGCGGCGCATCCGCGCGGGGATGTCGGCGTAATCCGCCGTCGTCCGCTGCAAGGCCGCGTCGCCGCTCAGCCCCTTTTGGCGCAGTTCGTCGTATCGGTCGAGCATCTGCCCGAGCAGATTCACGCGGTATACGTCCTCCATCGGCTCGTGGGCAAACGCCTCCGTCTTTTCGAGGATATACCGCTTAAACGACAGTTCAATCTCCTCGCGCGCTACCGCTCCCTGCATCAAGCGTTCCCCCTTGCGATGGTTTTGATGATTTCGCCCGCCATAATCAGCCCGACGACCGGCGGCACAAAGCTGACACTTCCGGGCGCATGGCGGCCGTTTTGCTCGTCCGCGACGATCTTCAGCGGCTCCTCGGTGGAGTAGACGACCGTGTGGTGCGCCACGCCGCGCTTTTTGAGCTGGGTGCGCATCACGCGGCAGAGCGGGCAGACGCTGGTTTTGGCGATATCCGCCACCTCGAACCGCGTCGGGTCGAGCTTGTTGCCCGCGCCCATCGCGCTGATGGCGTACACGTCCGCCTCTTTGGCGCGGCAGATCAGCGTGACCTTCGCCTTCACCGTGTCGATGCAATCCGCAATCGCGTCAAACCGCGCCAGATCGAGCGTCTCGGCGTTCTCCGGCGTATAAAACAGGCGCAGCAGCGTCACCTCGCAGGCCGGGTTGATGTCCCGCACCTGCTCGGCGATCACCTCGACCTTCGGGCGGCCGACGGTGGAATCCATCGCGACGGCCTGACGGTTGATGTTGGACACGCTCACCACGTCGTCGTCGATCACGGTGATATGCCCCACGCCCGCGCGCGCCAGCGCCTGCACCAGGTGCCCGCCGACGCCGCCGACGCCGAATACCGCGACGCGCGCATCGCCGAGCCGCCGCATGCCGTCCTCGCCGAAGATGAGCGCTGTCCTTACAAATCTCTCGTCCATGATGAAACAATCTTTCTTACAGCAAATGAGCCCATCCGAATTTTTCACAAATTCCGATAATGGGCTTTCCGGACGTTTGCGCCGTCTCTTAGAACTCGCAGTTGCCCGGCGTGCGGGGATACGGGATCACGTCGCGGATATTCTCGATATCCGTCAAATACATAATCAGGCGCTCAAAGCCCATGCCGAAACCGGAATGGGTGCAGCCGCCGAAGCGCCGCAGGTTGACGTACCAATCCATCTGCTCCTTGGAGATGTGCAGCTCGTCCATGCGCCCGGTCAGCAGATCAAGGCGCGTCTCGCGCTCGCTGCCGCCCATCAGCTCGCCGGAGCCCGGCACCAGCAGATCGACGCCGCGCACGGTCTTTCCGTCGTCGTTCTGATACATGTAGAACGCCTTGATCTCCTTCGGCCAGTCGTAAACGAACACGGGGGATTTGAAGTGCTCCTCCGTCAGATACTTCTCGTGCTCCTTGAACAGATCCTCGCCCTGCACCGCCGGATGCTCGAACGGATGCGTCGCGTGCTGCAGGATGTCGATGGCCTCCGCATGCGTCACGCGCGCGACGTGCGACTGCGTGAGCGTTTGCAATTTCTCAATCAGGTTGCTCTTCGCGTAGCCCTGCAGGAACTCCAGCTCCGGCATGGCCTTGTCCAGCACCTCCTGCACGACGGACTTGAGGAAATCCTCCTCGATGTCCATCAGGCCGTTCAGGTCGCAGAAGCAGATTTCCGGCTCGATCATCCAAAACTCGGCCGCGTGGGTCTTCGTGTTGGAGTTCTCCGCGCGGAAGGTCGGGCCGAAGGTGTACACGCGCTTGTAGGCCAGCGCATACGTCTCCGCCTCAAGCTGGCCCGTCACGGCCAGCGCGGTCGCCCGGCCGAAGAAATCGTTCTCCGCCTTGTAGGGCTTGCCCATCTCCTGATTGGTCACGGTGAAGGTGTTGCCCGCGCCCTCCGCGTCGTTCGCGGTGATCAGCGGGGTGTGCACATACACGTAGCCGCGGCTCTGGAAGTAGTTGTGCACCGCCTGCGCCGCGATGGAGCGGACGCGGAACACCGCCTGAAACAGGCGCGTGCGCGGGCGCAGATACGCGATGTCGCGCAGGAACTCGAGCGTGTGGCGCTTGGGCTGGAGCGGATAATCCTCCGTGCAGTCGCCCTCGAGGATGATCTCCGCCGCCTGCATCTCCAGCGCGCCGTTGCGGCCGGGGACGAGCTTGCCCGTCGCGCGCACGGCCGCGCCGTTGCGGATGGCCTGCACCGCGGCAAAGTCCTTCACCTGATCGTCATAAACGATCTGCATCGGCGCGAGCACCGTTCCGTCGTAGAACTCGATGAAGCCGATGCTCTTCTGCTTGCGGTGGTTGCGCACCCAGCCTTCCACCGTCACAACCTGACCTTCGAGCTCGCGGCTCTTCGCGGCCACATCCCGCAGGTCGAGCACATTCTGATTCGCCATATGTTTCCCTCTTTTCCGCAGGCAAAACGCCCGCGTTTCTTTCTGTCTATACCGCTATATGATAGCAAAAACGCCCGGAAAAGGCAAGGGTTATCGCTTGCCCGCCTTCATTTCGCCATAGGTGTAGAGCATCAGCCCGACGATGACCGTCAGGCCGCCGATCATCAGCGGCGGCGTCACCTTTTCGTGGAACAGCAGCAGCGCCCAAACCGCCGCGCCAATCGGTTCGGCCAGCAGCGCGAAGGAGACCACGTCCGCGCTCACAAAGCCGAGCAGATAGGTCATCAGCGCGTGGCCGCCGAGCGTGCAGGCTACCGCCAGCACGATGATGCCGTAGAGCGATTCGCCTGTCACCGCCAGACCGCCCGCAAACGGCGAAATCAGCAGCAGAAACACCGCCGTCACACCGTAAACGAACGTCATAAAGCCCAGCGCGGGCAGGTTGCGCCGCGCCGCGCGGCTGGTCAGCCAGTGCCCCGCGATGAACGCCGCGCCGATCAGCGCCAGCGCGTCGCCCAGCAGGCTGCCGCTTTCGCCGCCCATGGAGAGCAGGCCGATGGCCGCCGCGCCGACGACCGCGACCACCGCGCCCGGCACGGCCTCGCGCTTAATCGGCTCGTGCAGCAGCACGCCGGAAAGCGCCGCGACGAAGAGCGGCTGCGTACATACCAGCGCCGTGGAGACGAACGTGGAGGCAAAGCTGAGCGAGGTCATCCAGCAGGTGTAATGCAGCGCGAGCAGCAGCCCCGTGATGAACTGCGACGAGACCGACCCGTCGACTTCGGCCTCTCCGCCCTGGATCGGGCCGCAGACCTCGATGGGGAGGAATCCCCCGTTGTCGCGGACCCGCACGCCCAGCCGGCGGAGCGGTTCGAACATCATCTGCATCGGGCGGCGCAGCAGCGAGCCGCGCCCCTCGATGGTGACGGGTGTGGGGCAGAGCGATGCCACGGGCGTGAAAAGACGTGTCGAGAGGCCCGATTCGCCGACGTTGAGCACGCAGCCCTTCGGGGACAGTCCGCCTTCGATCGAGAGCGATGTGGGGTCGACCCGGCGCACCCGCGCGCCGAGCGTCTCGATACATTGCAGGGCGGAACGCGTGTCGTCGCAGAATTCGATGTTGCGCAGCACCGAAACCTCCTCCGAGAGCAGTGCCGCTGCGAGGGCACGCTGTGCATAGCTTTTCGAACAGGGCGGCGTCAGCGTGCCTTTGACGCGGCCCGGCGGAACCGTTTTATCCATATTTACTCATTAACCTCCTGTCCCTTGCGGTTTTTCATCTCCTGCGTCAGCTGGTGGCTCTTTTTCAGCTCGAAGTGCTGGCCCAGATAGACCTTGCGGACCATCGGGTCGGCGGCCAGCTCCTCGGCAGTGCCGGTTTTGAGGATCTTGCCTTCGTAGAGCAGGTAGGTGCGATCGGTGATGGCCAGCGTCTCGTCGACGTTGTGGTCGGTGATGATCACGCCGATGTTCTTGTGCTTGAGCGTCGCCACGATCGACTGGATGTCCTCGACGGCGATCGGGTCCACGCCCGCGAAAGGTTCGTCGAGCAGGATGAACGCCGGGTTGATGGCCACGGCGCGCGCGATCTCCGTGCGGCGACGTTCGCCGCCCGAAAGCTGGATGCCGAGGCTCTTGCGGACCTTCTGCAGGCGGAACTCCTCGATCAGCGATTCGACGCGCTCGGCCTGATACTCCTTCGAATATTCGGTCATTTCGAGCACGGCGCGGAGGTTGTCCTCGACCGACAGGCGGCGGAAAACCGACGCTTCCTGCGCCAGATAGCCCACGCCCATCTGCGCGCGCTTGTAGACCGGTTCGTTGGTCAGCTCGGCGACCTGTCCCTCGTCGTTTTCCAGAAAAATGCGTCCTTCGTTGGGCTTGATGAGTCCCACGATCATATAGAAGGTCGTGGTCTTGCCCGCTCCGTTGGGGCCGAGCAGTCCGACGATCTCGCCCTGATTGACGTCGATCGAGACGTGATCGACGACCGTACGGGCTTTATATTTCTTGACAAGTTCGCTTGTGTATAGGCGCATGTTGCTGCATGGTTAAGTTTGCAGCCCCTTCATCCCGAAGCGGTTCCGTATTCGGGCGGATGAGCCGGAACGGGAAGGCTGCGGGCCGGGGCCGTCGCAACAAAGGTATATAAAGTAGGTAAAAACTCCAAACCGCGGGGCCATAATTCTCTCCGGAAAGGGGGCGAAGTCCGGAAATTGTCCGCAGCGGCGGCAAAAAGGTTCCGAACGGCCGCGGAAATGTTCCCCGGCGGCCGGGCGTGCGGGCCGGAGCGTGCGGCGATGTTGTCCCGGCAACTGCGGGGACAATCGGGCCGGGCGTCAGAAGAATCCGATCAGCGCCACTTCGAAGCCGTTGCCGTTCTTGGCTCCCGCCGCCGAGTATTTCGAAAGCGTCCATGCGGCCTGCGCCTTCAGCCGCGGAATGGGCATGTAGAGGAAGCCCACCAGAAAGTCCTGCTGCTTGCCGACCGAGCCGGGCAGGTAGGTGTTGCGTTTGCCGTTGAAGACGTCGTAGCGGATTACGGGCATGTATTTGCCCTTGAATTTGTAGCCTG
>ERZ826146.1768-NODE-1768-length-18503-cov-3.987587_pt1 | contig 18503 bp, 16 predicted proteins | sample MGYA00519857_ERZ826146 | MGnify/ENA primary metagenome ERZ826146 (study PRJEB31778, sample SAMEA3449222) | human gut metagenome | biome: human gut; feature: human-associated habitat; material: faeces | place: United Kingdom | collected 2010/2012 ...
ACTCGCCCCTCATCCGGCCCTTCGGGCCACCTTCCCCCGTAGGGGAAGGCTTTTCAGCCACAAACAAAAAATAACCCCGCCCCGTCAGGAACTGCATCCTGACGGGGCGGGGTTTTCTCGTTACAGCACAAAAATTACAGAGGAATAGTTACAAGGGCAAATTACTTGCGGCGCTTGCCCTTGCCGCCCTTGCGGGTGTTGGTCTTAGCAGCGGCGGTCTTGACGGCCTCGACGGCCTTCTCGGCAGCGGGCTTGGCAGCCTCAACAGCCTTCTCAACGACAGGCTCGGCAGCCTTGACGGCCTTCTCGACGACGGGCTTCGCAGCCTCGACGGTTTTCTCAACGACGGGCTCGGCAGCCTTGACGGCCTTCTCGACGACGGGCTTCGCAGCCTTGACAGCCTTCTCAGCGGCAGGCTTGGCAGCCTTGACGGCCTTCTCGACGACAGGCTCAGCAGCCTTGACGGCCTTCTCAGCGGCAGGCTTGGCAGCCTTGACGACCTCGGTGGCGGCCTTCTCGGCAGCGGCCTTGGCCTTAACGGTGGTGGCCTTCACGCTGGTCTTGGGCTTGCGGGTGACCTCGTTGATGGTCCAGAACTGGTTGTCACCGTTGACGTCAGCCCAGATCTGCAGCACGGTGCCGTTCTCGGTAGCCATGCCGGGGTCCAGCAGCTTGCCGGCCAGGTTGGACTTGATCTTGACGCGGCCATCGTTGGTAGGCTCCACGACCCACAGCTGGCTGGATGCCTGGGCACCCTCCCACTGGTGGACGCGGGTGCCGTCGCTGACGCCGCCCATGTCCAGATCCATCATCTTGCCGGTGAAGCGGTTCTGGATGCGGTAAACGCCGTCGCCTGCTGCGACGAAGTTCCACTGCTGCCACTCAAAGTTGGCGTTGTCCATCAGCTGGATCTTCGCGCCATTGTCAATGTTATAGTCAGCGACCTCAACGACCTTGCCGTTGGCGGCGCTGATGGTATAGAACTTACCCTCGGTAAGTACGGTCTGTGCAATCTTCTTCGGTGCCATATTTGTTCCTCCTATAGGTATATCATGTATATTATGCGGCAAATCTTGTTTGTAGTTTCCCTCATGCCGCGTGGTCAAACACCGCTTTTTGCGTGTCTACGTATCCTATTATAACCACTTTTTACCTTCCCGTCAACTTTTTGGCGCTGTTGCGGCATTTTGCACAAAAACCGCCGGGACGGCAGATGCTATCCCGGCAGTTTTGATTGATTTTATGCCGTTTTGCGGCTTTTTTCGACCTCTCTGCGTTTAAGAGTTCTCGGCAAAGTTGCCGGTGTACAGGCGGTAATAGCGGCCCTTCTGGGCGATCAGCTCGTCGTGGGTGCCGCGCTCAATGATACGACCCTGCTCCAGCACCATGATGCAGTCCGAGTTGCGCACGGTGGACAGACGGTGGGCAATGACGAAGGTCGTGCGGCCATACATCAGGCCGTCCATGCCGTCCTGCACAAGTTTCTCGGTGCGGGTGTCGATGGAGGACGTGGCCTCGTCCAGGATCAGCACCGGCGGGTCTGCGACAGCCGCGCGGGCAATCGCCAGCAGCTGGCGCTGGCCCTGGCTCAGGTTCGTGCCGTCGCCGGTCAGCATCGTGTTGTAGCCTTCGGGCAGATGCTTGATGAAGGTATCCGCATTCGCGAGCTTCGCGGCGGCCATGCACTCCTCATCGGTGGCGGTCAGGCGACCATAACGGATGTTCTCCATGACCGTGCCGGTGAACAGGTGGGTATCCTGCAGAACGATGCCCAGAGAGCGGCGCAGGTCGTCCTTTTTGATCTTGCGGATGTTGATGCCATCATACCGGATCTTGCCGTCTGCGATATCGTAAAAGCGGTTGATCAGGTTGGTGATGGTCGTTTTGCCGGCACCGGTGGAGCCGACAAAGGCGATCTTCTGGCCCGGACGGCCATACAGGTTGATATCATGCAGGACGATCTTGCCCGGATCATAGCCAAAGTCTACATCCTTAAAGACGATATCTCCCTTCAGTTCACGGTAGTCTGCGCTGCCATCGGCGTTCACACGCTTCCAGGCCCACAGGTTGGTGCGCTCCTTGGTTTCGGTCACAGAATCATCCGGCAGGCGTTTGGCGTTGACCAGCATGACCTTGCCCTCGTCCACTTCCGGCTTTTCGTCCAGCAGGTCAAAGATACGCTGGCCGCCGGCCAGAGCCATGATGATGGCGTTGAACTGCATGGAGATCTGGCTGATGGGCATGTTCAGGGTGCGGTTAAAGGTCAAAAAGCTGGCCAGCTTGCCCAGGGTCAGGCCTGTCATGCCAGACAGAGCCAGCGCACCGCCGATCATGGCGCAGAACACATAGGAAAGGTTGCCCAGCTGGGTGTTAGCCGGACCGCCGAGGTTGGAGTAACGGTTGGCCTTATCCGCGCTTTCAAACAGCTGGTCATTGAGCTTATCAAACTGCTCAATGGCTTCTTCCTCGTGGCAGAACACCTTAACGACCTTCTGGCCGTTCATCATCTCTTCAATGTAGCCGTTCACCGCACCAATATCACGCTGCTGGGAAACAAAGTACTTGGAAGAGTTGGTGGTAAGATACTTGGTGACCAGCAGCATAATCCCGACCATGACCAGGGTGAGCACCGTCAGCGGCACGCTGAGTACAACCATGGAAACCAGCACGCTGACAACGGTAATAGCGCTGTTCAGCAGCTGCGGCATGCTCTGGCTGATCATCTGGCGCAGGGTATCAATATCGTTGGTATACAGCGACATGATATCGCCGTGGGCGTTGCGGTCAAAGTATTTGATGGGCAGCGTCTGCATATGAGTAAACATTTCATCGCGCAGGCGCTTCAGGGTGCCCTGGGTAACGTAAGCCATCATACGGGCCTGGGCAAAGGCGGTAACAATGCCGATGCCGTAAAAGCCTGCCGTGCGGGCGATGGCATGGGCCAGGCCGGAAAAATCACTGCTCTGCTCTTTCAGCAGGGGCAGGATGTAGCCATCGATCAAGGTCTGCATGAACAAAGTACCCTGCACGTTGGCAAACACGCTGACAAAAATGCAGATGACGACCGCAACAACCTGAATGCGGTAGCATTCCATCACATAGCGCAGGATGCGCATGAAGATCTTGCCGGGGTTCTGGACTTTGGGGCGCGGGCCGCGGGGGCCACCGCGGCCAGCCTTAACCACTTTCGCTTTCTGCTCAGCCATTGTTATCGCCTCCCTTTTCGTCAAAGTCGCCGGAGCCTTTGGTCTGGCTGTTATAAACTTCCTGATAGATGGGGTTGGTGGCCAGCATTTCGGCCGGGGTACCGTAACCACTGATCCTGCCGTTATCCAGCACGATCACATGGTCGGCGTTTTCCACGCTGGAAATACGCTGGGCAATGATGAACACCGTGGTGCCGGGAATCTTTTCGGCAAAGCTCTTGCGGATCTTGGCGTCGGTGCCGGTATCCACAGCGGAGGTAGAGTCGTCCAGAATCAGGATGCGGGGCTTTTTCAGCAGAGCACGGGCAATGCAAAGGCGCTGCTTCTGGCCGCCGGAAACGTTAGTGCCGCCCTGGTCAATGTGGGTGTTGTATTTATCGGGGAAGCGCTCAATAAATTCATCGGCGCAGGCCTGCTTGCATGCCTCCTCGATCTCGGCATCGGTGGCATCCTTATTGCCCCAGCGCAGGTTTTCGGCAATGGTGCCGCTGAACAGTTCGTTTTTCTGCAGCACCATGGCCACCTCGTTGCGCAGGGTTTCCACGTCGTATTCCCGCACATCCACGCCGCCCACGCGCACCGCGCCTTCCGCGACGTCGTACAGGCGGGGGATGAGCTGCACCAGGCTGGATTTCGCACTGCCCGTGCCGCCGATGATGCCGATGGTCTCGCCCGCGCGGATGTGCAGATCAATGTCATCCAGTACGGGCTTGCCGCTTTTTTTGTAGGAGAAGGATACGTGGTCGAAGTCCACGCGGCCGTCCTCCACCTGTGTGCGGGCGGCGGGCGGGGAGGTGAGGTCCGCCTTTTCCTCCAGCACCTCGGCGATGCGGTCCGCCGAGGCGCGGGCCATTGTCACCATCACGAAAATCATGGAGAGCATCATCAGGCTCATCAGGATGTTCATCACGTAGGAGAGCAGGCTGGTCAGTTCGCCCGTGGTCAGGCCGGTCTGCCCCACGATCATCTTCGCGCCGAACCAGCTGATGGACAGAATGCAGGCGTAGACGGTGAGCTGCATGATCGGCATAGAGAACGAGATGATGCGCTCGGCGGAGATGGAATTTTTGAACAGCGCGTTCGCCGCGCCGGAGAATTTTTCATCCTCGTAATCCTCGCGGACAAACGCCTTGACCACGCGGATCGCGCCGACGTTTTCCTGCACCACGCCGTTCACCGCGTCGTACTTGCGGAACATCAGCTTGAAATATTTCATCGCCTTGGGGATAAGCACGAAAATCATCACGCCCAGAAACGCCATCGCGACCAGAAACACGAGCGAAAGCTTCGCGTTGATGGAAAACGCCATGAACAGCGCGACGATCAGCGTCACCGGCGCGCGGGTGCAGATTTGCAGAATCATCTGAAAAGCGTTCTGAATATTGGTGACGTCGGTGGTCAGGCGCGTGACAAGCCCCGCGGTGGAGAACCTGTCGATGTTGGAGAAGGAATATTCCTGAATCCGCCCGAACATGGATTCGCGAAGATTGCTCGCCAGCCCCGTGCTCGCGCGCGCGCTGTGCACGCCCGCGCGAACGCCGAAGAACATCGCCAGAATTGCCATCACCGCCATCAGCGTGCCGATCTTCGCGACATGCGTCATGTTTCCCACGGCGATGCCCTTGTCGATGATGGACGCGGTGAGATACGGAATCAAAATTTCGAGAATGACGCAGCACACGGTATACAGCGGCGAAATCAGCGCGTCCTTTTTATACTGTTTGATTTCCTGCGCAATGCGCGCGCCGGTGATATGCTTTTTTGCGCCGGTCGTTTTTGTTTCAGCCATTGAATCCCTCCTGATCTTCTTCGATGCACTCGCACTGCCTGAACGCATCGGACGACGTGATTTCAAACACCCGCCCGAGCAGCCGCACAAATTCGGGCGCGTCGTCGCCCAGCATGGACAGCAGCAGCGCGATTTTGCTCTTAAAATGCGCTTTTCGCTTTTCGCAGAGCGCCTCGCCCGCCTGCGTCAGGGAGACGAGCACGCGGCGGCGGTCAACCGCGTCGTTTTCGCGCTCGAGCAGCCCCTTCTTTTCAAGGCTGCCCAGCACGGCGGCGACGCGCGAGGTGGTCATGCTCAGCCTGCTGCTCAGCTCGCCCGCCGTCATTTTTTTCTTTGTCCCGTTATGCAAAAGCCGCATCACGGCCATTTCGCCGCACAGGCTTGCGCTGAAGCGGTTTTCCCGCGCCTCCCGCGGGTGTTCATCCAGCAGGCGCGTCATTTCCTCCGTCAGCGCGGCGTTACCTGTCACAGAATCCCTCCTTTTGCTAACACTGTGAGTTATTATACGGAGGACGGCAAAATGTGTCAACGTTAAATGCGCCAAATCTCGGCGCGGTCAACATGGCGAAAAACACAATTTGCCTGACAATTTTCAAACGCTCTCATCCGTCGCGCCGGACACGGCGGGGAGCGCGCGAAGCTCGATTTCCGACACTTTATGACGAATTTTGACAGAAAGTGGTGCGGTCATTCCCGTTTCAAACCGTTTTTTCCGTCTTAATGGAGCATCGGTGGAGAAAGAGTGGTGAAAAAGATTGACAAGTGGAAAAAAATGGATAAAATGAAAGGAGCGAATATACGGAAAGGAGCGCATCGATATGAAGGATATCGCGATTGACTATTTAGGGGGAAGCGGCTTCCTCGTCTCGCTCGGCGGCACCGGCCTGCTCTTTGACGCCAGCGAATCCGGCCCTGATCGGCGCGCTCTGCCCGATCAGGCGGCGCTCGCGGCGTTTGAAAAGCTGTACGTGTTTGTCAGTCATCACCACGACGATCACTTTTCCCCGGCGATCTACGATCTGTGCGGCGAAAACGCGACCTATATCCTCGGGTTTGACATTCCGCAGCCCTACAAGGGCGTGCGCATGTCCCCCGGCGAGGCGCGCACGTTCGGCGCGCTGACCGTGAACGCCTACGGCTCGACGGACGAGGGCGTTTCGTTCTGCGTCGATTTTGCGGGCGTCACGCTGTTCCACGCGGGCGACCTGAACCTGTGGCACTGGCGGGACGAATCCTCCGTCACGGAAATCGAATCCGCCGAGCGCGCGTTCTATGACTGCGTCGCGCCGATTCCCAAGCAGAAGATCGACGTGGCGTTTTTCCCGGTCGATCCCCGTCAGGGCAGCATGTATGACGCGGGCGCGGGCTATTTCATTATGACCGTCAAGCCCAAGGTCTTCATCCCGATGCACTTTCAGGGGCGGCCGGACGTCGCGCTGCGCTTTGCCGTCACCGGGGAAACCCCGCAGACGCGCATCGTCGCGCTGGAGCAGCCCGGCGACCACATCGACCTGCATCTGCCGGAGGACGAGACCTCCGCGCCGGATCAGAAGCTCAAGGATTTATTGAAGGACGACGAAAATTCCTGATTTCATACGCGCCGACACAAAAACGCTCAGGCCTTCGCTGAAAAAGGCTTGAGCGTTCTTTTATATTTCCTTCGTCAATGAGCAAATCCGAGATTTTTTACAAATCCCGATAACGGGCGCGCAGCTGCCTGACTCCTTCAGTCACGGCTGCGCCGTGCCAGCTCCCTCGAAGAGGGAGCTCTTTGACCAGGTTATTTTCCGTCTAGGCAATAAGTCGCGCTGTACCCGTAGGGGCGCGCATTGCGCGTCCGCGTTTTGTGCAGGATTTGCCTGTTGCTCAATTATGATATTTCCTCGATTTTCCGCACCGTCAGCACGCTGTCCTCGACGGTGAATTTGACGTTCTTCCCCGCGAAGGCCACGCCGTACATGCGCTCGGGATCGCTCTGGTACGAGGGTCTCGGGTCGTGCGCCAGCACGCCGCGCAGCGCCGCCCGGTGCGCCGGGTCGATCTGCGCCTCCAGCGCCGCCGGAAAATCGACCGTCAGCGCGTAATGCCGCTTTTCCTCCGCAAAGCCGCCCGTCGCCTCCGGGTGGCAGTCGGCATACGGCAGATAGGGCTTGATATCGTAAATCGGCGTTCCGTCCATCAGATCCGCGCCGCCGACGACGAGCACCGGCCCCTCCGGGGTGTGCAGCCGCACTTCCTCAAGCGTCACGGACGACAGCCCGATGGGATTGGGGCGAAACGGCGACCGCGTGGCGAACACACCCATGCGCGCGTTGCCGCCCAGCCTCGGCGGGCGCACCGTCGGCGACCAAGTCTCCCGCTCGCAGGCGGAAAAGCCCCAGAGCAGCCACAGATGCGAAAAGCCCTCGACGCCGCGCAGCGCGTCCGGGTTTTGATAGGGCTTTTCGAACACGATTTCCGCGCGCGTTTCCGGCACGACGCCGCTCTGGCGCGGAATGCCGAATTTCTCCGGAAAGTCGCTGCGGATTCGGGCGATGATTTTGATCGTTTCCATTATTTCACCAGCACCGATGGAACCTCCACGCCGGAGTCGTGCATCGTCTGCATCATGTGCCGCTGCGCCGCCCGCCGCGCGCGCTCGCTGTCGTGCTCCAGGATTCCGCGGTACATCTCCAAATGGCACTGGCTCGCGCGCTGATAGCTGCCCTCCACGCGGCGGGTGTGGTGATAGCCCGCCTGAATGGATTCGTGAATCGTCGGCAGCAGGCGCATCATCACATCGTTTCCGGTGCATTGGGCGATCATGCTGTGGAACTCGAAATCATACGGCGTGTAATCCTCGCCGTGCAGATAGGCGTTATCCATCTTATCCAGCAGGGTCTTCATCGCGGCAAGCTGCTTTTCCTGCCGCCGGACGGCGGCCAGCGCCGCGACGTTCGGCTCGATCAGCAGCCGCGTCTCCAGCAGCTGGGCGATCAGCTCCTCCTGATCGGCGAAGCGCAGCCCCAGCGGGTCGCTCGCCAGCCCCGGCATGGCGCACAGGAACGTGCCCTGCCCCTGCCGGATATCGACGATATGCTCCGTCTGCAAAATTTTAACCGCCTCGCGCACCGTCGAACGGCTGACCCCGAAGCGCTCCATCAATTCCGCCTCGGCCGGGAGCTTCGCGCCCGTCTTGAGCGATTCCTGTATGATCATTTCCCGCAGCTTGTCGGCCACCTGCTCCGGGAGCTTCCGCGTTTTTCTGACTGTTTCCATTGCGTTCGCCTTTCCTTCTCTTCTGAAAAATGGGATTCGAATTGTATTTGAGGTTGCGTTTTGACGTGCACCGCTGATCAAACATACGCTTTCATTATTAGTTTATCATATCCGACCTTTTTTCTCAACCCTGTTCGGCGGCGCGTTCAATTTTTACGCGCGCGGCAAAGTCTTGCCCTCCGTCGGAAGGATTTTTCCCCGACAGCGCGAATACTGAATAGGTGTGAATTTGCCCTTTTATACCGTTTCAGCGCCCTTTTGGGCAGACGGAGCCGAGTTGTACACAGCGTTGTGGATAAACCCGCCGATTGTTTTGGGCTTTATCCAGTGTTATCCACAGCAAAAAAGGCAGGCCGCGTATGGCTTTTTGGCACTTATCCCGGTTATCCACCGCTCTACGGCTCCTGCTGCTGAACGTATATACAGCTACTACCCCATGGAGGTTGTCAAAAATGCGTTTTATCTGCGATACCAACGAACTGAATACCGCCCTCTCCATCGTCAGCCGCGCGCTGGCCGTGCGCTCCACCAAGCCGATTTTGGAGGGCATCCTGTTTGAGTCCTGCGATGAAGGGCTCCGCCTCACCTGCACCGATCTGGCGCTGGGCATCGAAACCCTGCTGCCCGCGACGTTCAGCGAGGAAGGCCGCGCCGTTCTGCCGGGCAAGCTGCTCTGCGAAATCATCCGCAAGCTGCCGGGCGGCCCGTGCGACATCGCCATCGGCGAGCGGATGCAGGCGACGATCCGCTGCGCGAGCGTCCGCACCACGATCAACGGCTTTGACCCGGTGGAATACCCGGAGCTGCCGCAGGTCGAGGGCGAGTGCTTCGAGCTCCCCCAAAACACGCTCAAGGATATGGTCGGCCGCACCCTGTTCGCCATTGCGCAGGATGAGAGCCGCCCGATTTTGACCGGCTGCCTGATGGAAATCAACGCCAGCGAAATGCGCGTCGTCGCGCTGGACGGCTTCCGCCTCGCGCTGCGCAAGGAGAACGTCGCCGGCCCGTCCGCCCCGGTCAGCGCCGTCGTCGGCGGCCGCGTTTTGGGCGACATCGCGAAGATTTTGGCGGATACGGAGGAACCCGTCTCCCTGTGCTTCACCAAGAGCCACGTGCGTATGAACATCGGCCAGACCCGCGTGGTCGCGCGCCTGCTGGAGGGCGAATTTATCCGCTACCGCCAGATTCTGCCGGAGGAATGGCAGACCCGCGTGACGGTCGAGCGCGCCGAGCTGGGCAGCGCCATCGACCGCGCGAGCCTGATCGCCCGCGAGGGCAAATCGAACCTGGTCTGCTTCAAGCTCGACGGCGAAACGCTGGAGGTCAGCTCCAACTCGGAGACGGGCGACATGGAGGAAAAGATGCAGGTCATCACCGAGGGCAAGGATCTGACGATCGCCTTCAACGTGCGCTACATCACCGACGTGCTCAAGGCGCTTTCCGACGACCAGATTGTGATGCGCTTCAACTCCAACGTCAGCCCGTGCGTGGTCTGCCCGGTGGAGGGGGACAGCTATCTGTATCTGGTGCTCCCGGTTCGCGTGTTCAACGCATAAGCGCCGATGCGGGTGACGTCGCTCAGCCTGAGCCATTTCAGGAATTACGAACGCGCGCTCATCGAGCCGGACGCGGGCGTGACCGTGTTCACCGGCCCGAACGCGCAGGGAAAAACAAACGTCCTGGAGGCGCTGCACCTGTGCTGTCTGGGCAAAAGCCACCGAACCTCCCGCGATGAGGAGCTCATCCAGTGGGGGCGGGACAGCGCGCGCGTGACGGTCAAAACCGCGCAGCGGGACGGCACGCACGAGGTCGCCGTGGTGCTCAGCCGCACCCAGCGGAAGAAAAAGACCGTGCGCATCGGCCTAAGGCAGGCGGAACGCATCGGCGAGCTGCTCGGCCACGTCTGCGGCGTGCTGTTTTCGCCGGAGGATCTGCAAATCGTCAAGGACGGGCCGGCGGAGCGGCGGCGGTTTATGGATATGCAGCTCTCGCAGCTCCGGCCGGCGTATTTTTACGCGCTTCAGCGCGCCGTGCGCACGCTCAACCAGCGCAACGCGCTGCTCAAGGACATCGCCAGAAACCCGTCGCTGCTGCCGACACTGGACATGTGGGACGAGCAGCTCGCGCGCGTGGGCGCGGTGATCTGCGAAAACCGGCGCGAGGCCGTGGGCAGGCTCGACGAGCTTGCGCGCGCGGCGCACCTGTCGCTGACCGGCGGGCGCGAGGAGCTGCGGCTGCGCTACGTTTCGCAGGTCGCGGACGCGCCGGACGCCTACGAAGCGCTTTTGGCGCGGCTGTCGCGGGCGCGGAGCGAGGATCTTCGGCGGATGACGACGACCGTGGGCATTCACCGGGACGATATCGCCATCACCATCGACGGCAAAGAGGCGCGCACGTTCGCCTCGCAGGGGCAGCAGCGCAGCGCGGTGCTCTCCCTCAAGCTGGCGCAGCTCGAGCTGGCCGGCGCGGAAAGCGGCGAAGCGCCGATTCTGATGCTGGACGACGTGATGAGCGAGCTGGACCCCAGCCGCAGGCGGCAGCTCATCGAGCGGATCGACCGGGTGCAGACGTTTGTGACCTGCACAGATCTCTCCGATCTGGCTGGCGCGCGGCAGGGCGCAGTCTATCGCGTGGAAAACGGCGTGCTGACGCGGGAATGAGCGACTTTTGGGGAATCGCCTAAAATCGTGTAAAAACAGCAAAAAACGGACTTATCCCCGAATTATCCACACTCGTCCACAATTTATCCACAATATCCACAGAAGTGTGGATAAGTCTGTTGATAACTTGCGGAGAAGCCGAGGAAAACCCAAAATCGGCGGCCGCGGCCGGAGAACGGGACGCGCGCCAAAAGTCTTTTGGGTTTTGGCTTTTGGGGCGTAAAATGCCCAAAAGAAAACGCGCGCGCCGCTGTGGGTTTTCCAAAAGTGGAAAAGCGGAAAATACGGCGAGGCCTGCCCCAAAAAACAGTTCGGGAGGCAGCCCGGCGTTCTCCTTTCGTGAAAGGATGCTGACATGGATCGTAAAAATCGGCGCGTCACCTATCTCACCGGCGCAAACGCCACGTTTAACGCCTACGGGATGAATGACGATCAAAAAAAGAAGAAAAATAAAAAGAAGAACACCATACAGAGCAGAATCCGCATGGCGATCCTGATCTTCGCGCTCATCGGGGTGCTGATCGTGTGCGTTATCTATGCGCTGACTGGCTCGACGCGCGAGGGCGTCGGCCGCGTGACGCGCATCGGCGCGACGCTCAGCCAAAACGTGTCGCCCTTCGGCGACAGCGTGATTTTTTATGACGGCACGACGCTGCACTGCGTCGCGGCGACCGGCGGCAACGAGTGGAGCTATCAGATCGGCACCAACGCCGACTACGACGCGACCGAAAAGCGCATCGTCGCATGGTCGGGCAACGACCTGTACATCCTCAACAACAGGGGCCGCCTCATCTACAACAACAAGATGAGCGACACCGTTCAGTTTGCCAGCGCGGGCGACGAGTATGTGGCGGTGTTCGTCGGCGAGGCGGACAACGGCGTGGTTTCCGTCATCAACAGCAGCGGCCAGATCGTAGACAACATCACGGTATCCAACCAGACGCTGCTGGATATCGGCTTCTTCATGGCCTCCACGGCCAACAACACGCAGCCCACCGAGCTGATGTGGATGCTGGGGCTCAACACCACCGGCACGGTGCTCTCCACCGAGCTGCAAACCTTCCAGCCCGGCAAGCTCTCCACCGGCAAAAGCTCCATCGGCGAGCACATCGCCTATTCGATCTACGATGACAACGGCACGCTCAACGTCGTCACCACCCGCCAGATTCTGCATTACAGCTATCGCGCGCTGGAGGCGAGCAGCCCGACGCTGATCTACGGCTACACGGTCGAGGACGTCAGCCGCAGCGGCAATACGGTCTATCAGCTCCTGGTGCCCGCGCAGGAGCAGAGCGAGGGCATCAGCATCGCGAACGTGCGTCTGGTGTACGGCGGCATCGACCGCGTGATCCACCTGCCCAGCGCCTGCATCGCCGCGAAGCTGGGCACGAAGTCGGTTTACGGCTTCTCGCAGAACGCGGTCTATGCGTGCAGCTTCGGCGATACGACCTTCCGCACCTATGCCCTGCCCATCAACGTGACGGCCGTGCTGGGCATGATGAACGACAACCGCGCGGTGGTTGCCTCCGGCTCGGAAATCTACGTCGTCGAGCTGCCGACCTAAGGGAGGAAGAACCATGAACATCATCGACATTCTGATTCTGGCGGTGCTGGGGGTCAGCCTGATCTTCGGCCTGTACCGCGGCTTTATCAGCGGGGTGCTCAGCGTGGCGGCGCTCATCGGCGCGGCGGCGGCGGCCTTCGCCGTCAGCCCGTCGCTGGCGGCGTGGCTCCAGGGCAACGATACGCTGGTCAATACGCTGATGTATTACACCGACGCGGGCAGCCGCATCAAGGATCTGGATCTCTCCCTGCTCACCGTGTCGCAGGTGACGCAGGGCGCGCTGACGCAGATCATGGCCGGCGCGCAGCTCCCCGAGCAGTTTCAGGCGGCGTTCATCAACGCGGTCAACACCGCGCCGGGCGCGACCACGATGGCCACGCTGCTGAGCCAGACGATCGTCAACGTTTCGCTCTCGATCCTCAGCTTTCTGATCTGCTTTCTGGGCTGCTATATCGTCGCGACGTTCGTTATCCACCTGATTTGCTATGTGTTCGAGCTGCCGGTGCTGCGCCATCTGGATGCGCTGATGGGCGGCGTGTTCGGGCTGGCGCGCGGCGTGCTGCTGCTGTTCATCCTCTTTGCGCTCGTGCCGATCATTCAGGCGGTCGTGCCGGTGCAGCAGCTCACGGACATTTTGAATGCGTCGCGCCTTGCGCCGCTGTTTGACAGCAAGCTGATTCTCTCCATCCTTGGAGCATAACGGAGGCCCGTTTATGGAAAGCAACGCGATTCGGCTGACCAACAGGACGGCCATTGCGCTTCGCAGGCAGGCGAAGAGGACAAGAAACGCTTATTTCGTCATGGGCGCGGTCGGCACGCTGCTGCTGCTCGCGCTGGCGGTGTATCTGGGCATGATGTGGCTGCCCGCCGTGCCGCTGCTGCTCGCGCTGGCGGTCGCGACGGATGCGCTGCTGGCGCTCAGCGCGCGGCGCATGTATTTGCAGCTCATCGGGCAGGCCATCTGCACGGAGGCCGCCGCGCGTCGCATCCGCGCGGAAAAGAGCGAAAAGCAGCGCCGCCGTCAGGCGGTGGATGATCTGGTGGCCATGCAGCGCGACGCGCAGCGGCAGACCGAGGCCGCGCCCGAGGGCGATTTTGCCGACGCGCTGGGGCAGACGCGCCGCATGCCGGTCGTCAAGCCCGCGCCAAAGCCCCCGGAGACGGGCGGCCACCGCCGCCGCAGGCAGGCGGGCTTCACCGTCATTACGGATGATTCCACCAAACAGGTGCAGTGAGGAACCATGATCGCAATCGCTTATACCCTTTCGTTCTGTTTTCTGGGCGCGCAGATGATCCGCTGGCTCATGCCGCGGAAAAGCCCGCTCGTTCGGGCGTGGCTGGGCGTGTCGCTGGGCGTGCTGATGGAGATGGGGCTCCCGGCGCTGTGCGCCAACGCGCTGGATTTCACCGTCGCCGCGCATATCGCGGCCGTCGCCGCGGCGCTGCTGCTGGCGGCGCTTTGTTATGCCGCGCGGGAAAAAGCGCCGCTCTGCCGGATGAGCGCGGCGGACAGGAGGCAGATGGCCGTGATGGCCGCCGTGGGGATTCCGCTGACGGCGCTTTCGGCCTATCTGCAATATACGCACAACATCATGCCCGCCGCGGACGGCTCGCTCTGGTGCGGGCAGGCGACATACGGCGATTTGTGCATGCACCTGTCGTTTGTCACGTCGCTGGAAAACATGCGCTTTCCGCCGAGCTACAGCCTGCTGGCGGGGACGAGCCTCGCCTATCCGTATCTGACCGACGCGCTGAGCACGACGTTTTACATGCTCGGCATGCCGCTGAACCTGTCGCTCGTCGTGCCGGGCACGCTGCTGATGGCGCTGACCTACGCGGGCTATATGCTCCTGGCGCAGCAGATTCTCGGCGGGCGGCATAAGGCGGTCGCGGTGGCGGCGCTGCTGTTCTTCTTCAACGGCGGTCTCGGCTTTCTGTATGACTTTGATCTGGCGTTCGCGGATCACTTTGCCCGTGTTAAAGAGATTTTCACCGGGTATTACAAGACCCCGGCGAACCAGCCCGATCTCAATCTGCGCTTTTCAAACGTCATCGCGGATCTGATGCTCCCCCAGCGCGCGCTGCTGGGCGGCTGGGCGATGGGGATTCCGGCGCTGTATCTGCTGATTTCCTCCGTCCGGGAGAAATCCTATCGGCAGACGGCGCTGCTGGCGCTCTGGGCCGCCGCGCTGCCGCTGGTGCATACGCACACGTTTCTGGCGCTCGCGCTGTTTTCCGGCGGCTACCTGCTCGGCAACCTCATCGAGCACAGAGAGGATCGGCTCGGCATCCTGCTGCGCGCGGGGCTGTATCTGGCCGTCGTGCTGGCGCTGGCGCTGCCGCAGCTCGTGGGCAACGCCGTCCGGCAGACGCTGGAGGGCGGCGCGCTGCGGTTCCAGTTCAACTGGGTCAACAACAGCGGCGGGCGCGGCCTCAAGGACGGCTATTTCTGGTTCTGGGTGAAAAACGCGGGTCTGCCGTTCATTCTGACGGTTTGCGCGTGCCTGTGCGCCCGAAAGCGGGGAAATCTGGATATCGTGCTGGGCATGACGGCGATCTACGTCGTCGCCGAGACGATCCTCTTTCAGCCGAACGAATACGACAACAACAAGCTGTTTTATATCTGGTTCATGTTCGCCATGATCCTCGCGGCGGATTACGGCTCGATGCTCATGCAGCGGCTGGCCGGTCTGCCGGGGCGCGCGCTGCTCTGCGGGCTGTTTCTGTGGGCAAGCGTGTTTTCCGGCGCGCTGTCGCTGGGGCGCGAGGCGGTTTCCGGCTATCAGCTCTTTTCCGCCAACGCGGTTGCGGCGGGCGACTGGATTCGGGTAAACACCGACCGCGACGACGTGTTTCTGACCGGGCAGCAGCACATCAACCCCGTCTGCTCGCTGGCGGGGCGGCAGATTATCTGCGGCAGCGATTTGTACGTCTTCTTCCACGGGCTGGATTATTCGCAGCAATCGGCGGATTGCAGGCGCTTTTATGAAGATCCGCGCGAGAACGCCGACGTGCTGGAGACGTACAATGTGCACTACATCTATGTGAGCGATTACGAGCGCGCGGAGTTCGACGTGGATCTTTACGCGCTGGATGAAGCATACGAACTGATCTACGCCAACGACGACGTGCGCATTTACGACGCGGGATGGAGAGAGACGCCGTGACGGAGCGATTTTTACAATACTCGCTGGAGCGGGACTGCAAAATCTGCGTCGTGCTGATGACGGACAGGCAGATGAAAAAGGTCAACCTGCGCGTGACGCATCTGGATGCGGACGGGTTTGACGCGGTGCTCGCGGGGCGAAAAAAGCCGGTGCATATCGCGATGAACGACGTGCTCACCGCCGCCTACGCGCGGGGCGATCAGGGTGCGCTGGAATGACCGGGCGGCCGGCGCGCCGCCCCAAAGCGACGGAGAGGACCGTATGACGAAGGAAATTCAGCAGGAAACGATTCGGGGAATCGCGCTGCGGGCAAAGGCGCTCGGCGGCCGCGCCATGCTGGTCGGCGGCTGTGTGCGCGACGCGCTGACGGGGCGCGGGAGCGCGGATATCGACTGTGAGGTATACGGCCTTGCGCCGCAGGCGCTGCGCAGTCTGGCCGCAGAATTCGGCGAGGTGGACGAAAGCGGCGCGCGATACGGCATTTTTTCCCTCAAGGGCGCGGGGATTGATCTGGCCGTGCCGAGGCTGGAGCGGCGAACCGGGCCGAAGCACGGCGATTTTGACGTGCGGCTCGATCCGGCGCTCCCCTTTGTGCGCGCGGCGGCGCGGCGGGATTTTACCGTCAACGCGATTTTGCGGGATGCGCTGACCGGGGAAATCGTCGATCCCTTCGGCGGGCAGGCCGATCTGCGCCGGGGTGTGCTGCGCGCCGTGCCGGGGGACGGCTTTGCCGAAGACCCGCTCCGCGTGCTGCGGGGCGCGCAGTTTGCGGCGCGGTTTCGCCTGTCGCCGGATGCAAAGACGCTTGAAAAGATGCGGATGATGAAGACGGACGCGCTCTCCCCCGCGCGCGTGCTGGGCGAAATGAAAAAGGCCATGGCGAGCGACGCGCCGGACGTGTTTTTTGACGTGCTCCGCCGGGCGGACGCGCTCAGGCCGTGGTTTGGCGAGCTGGCGGCGCTCATCGGCGTGCCCCAGCCGCCGCGCTATCACCCGGAGGGCGACGCATACACGCACAGCATGCGGGTGCTGCATGCCGCCGCGCAGAAAAAAGCGCGGGCGCTGCGGCCGGAGGCGTTTGTCTTCGCGGCGCTGACCCACGATTTGGGCAAGGCTGTCTCCACCGCGCGGGGCGAGGACGGCGAATGGCATGCCTGCGGCCACGAAAACACCGGCGTGCCGCTGACGCGCGCCATGCTGGGGCGGCTCGGTGTGAACCGCGAGATCATCGCGTATTGCGAAAACATGTGCCGCCTGCACATGCGCGCGCATGTCTGCCATTACAGGCAGGCGGAGACGGGCGAGACGAACCTGCTGTTTGACGAATCCGTCTGCCCGAACGATTTGGCGCTGCTGGCCGTCTGCGATACGCTGGGCAAGGGCAGCGCGAGCGGCGGCGCGGCCGGCGAGGAGGCGTTTCTGACCGGGCGCGTCTGGGTTTACGAGGAGACGGCGGCGCGCGGCCTGCCCGACGGCGGCATGCTGCTCGCGGCGGGCATGGAGCCGGGGCCTCAACTGGCCGAGGCGCTCGCGGCGGCGCGGCGGCGCGCGCTGACGGGCGAAACCGCCGAAGAAGCCGTTCAGAATGTTTTGAGGAAAAGAAAATGACCGATATCAACGGAATTTTCAGCTTTTGCGAGGCTGTCGGAACGGCAGCCTTTGCCGTGTCCGGCGCGATGGTCGCGGTGGATCGGGGAACGGATATTTTCGGCGTGCTGCTGATGGCGGTGTTCACCGCGCTGGGCGGCGGCACGCTGCGCGACGTGCTCATCGGCTATTTTCCGCCGCGCATGTTCACCAATTTCCATTACGTGCTGCTGGCCTGCCTGTGCGCGCTCGTCGTGTTTGTCATCGCGCGGGTGTATAAGGAGCGCTATGTCGCCCGCGAAAAGATGATCGAGCAGATCAACAACGTCTTTGACGCCGTCGGGCTGGGCGTGTTCGCCGTCTCCGGCGCGCGCATCGGCATGGAGGCCGGGTTTGCGGATAACATGTTCCTGACCACGTTCCTCGGCGCGACGACGGCCATCGGCGGCGGCATGCTGCGCGACGTGCTGCTGCGGGAAATGCCGTTCGTGCTCAAAAAGCGCGTGTATGCCGTCGCGGCGATTCTCGGCGCGCTGGGGTATGCGCTGCTGCTGCGCGCCGGGGTGGGTGAAATCATGGCCTACGGGCTGGGGATGATGATCACCACGGCGGTGCGCATTCTGGCGACGGTGTTCAAGTGGAATCTGCCGAAGGCGATTTGAGCGGGCAGGAGGTTCATCTATGGTTTTCACGCAGCGTTACGCCTCGCCCCTCGGCGGCCTTCTGCTCGCCGCCGACGAGCAGGGGCTGATCGGGCTCTGGTTTGACGGCGCAAGGCATTTCGCGGCGAATCTGCCGGAGGCGCGCGAGGAAAAGCGCACGCCGATTCTTGACGAGGCGGCGCGCTGGCTGGACGACTACTTTTCGGGCGGGCAGCCGGATTTCACCCCGCCGCTGCACCTGATCGGCTCGGCGTTCCGGCTGCGCGTGTGGGCGCGCCTGCTTGAAATCCCATACGGGCAGACGACGACATACGGCGCGCTGCTGGGCGACGGCGCGAGCGCGCGGGCTGTCGGCGGCGCGGTCGGGCGAAACCCGATTTCCATCATCGTGCCGTGCCATCGGGTGATCGGCGCAGACGGAAGCCTGACGGGATACGCCGGGGGCGTGGACAGGAAAATCCGCCTGCTGGCGCTGGAGCGGCAGGGAACAAAAAGACGATAAAAGAGCTGTCAAGCTAACGACACCGACATTTCAAGAGTACAACTAAGTATTTGTGCCCGAAGGTTTCCAAAGGGCGACCGGAAAGCCCTTTGGTGGGGCGATGGGGCA
>ERZ826146.1774-NODE-1774-length-18460-cov-4.786036_pt1 | contig 18460 bp, 14 predicted proteins | sample MGYA00519857_ERZ826146 | MGnify/ENA primary metagenome ERZ826146 (study PRJEB31778, sample SAMEA3449222) | human gut metagenome | biome: human gut; feature: human-associated habitat; material: faeces | place: United Kingdom | collected 2010/2012 ...
TCCAGCTTCTCAGTCTCACCTTCCGGTGCTGTATTGGTTTCTTCCACTGGTGGATTCAGCTCAGCACGGTTAGCAGAAACAATACTGTCAATCTGTCTCAGATTCGCCAGCATTGTATTATAATCATTTGTAGAAACTTCAATAGAATGTGTAATAATATTACCCAGATTAGCCAGAATGTCATCTGTATACTGCATAGCTGCAATCTTCACATTATTAGCTTCTGTTGTAGCATTATCCAGAATCTCCTGAGCCTGTTTCTTTTTTTCCTCCTTCTGCTCATCAGTCACATCATCACCGCTGGTAGAAATGCTGACATATGTGAAAGAAGACTGGTTTGCTTCATCATCGGAAACTGTAATATTGCCCTCCGCAACAATAGGATCATAAATCTTCTTCTGAATTGTGAGAAGCTCTAACAGAGTCTTTACCTGATCCTCGGTAACTCCAAGCTCTTTGATGGTATCCTCTCCATTGGAAGCCATGAACTGTGAAGCTGCATCTGCAATGGCTTTTTCCTCATCCTCTGTCACCTCAACCTTATAGTCAGCTGCCTTTTCCTTAAGGATATACATAGTCTCTACAGACTTCAGGCTACTTTCCACTGCCTGATCTCCGTAAGTCTTTCCGGAATCCTCATCTGCAGTCTGATCCCAGATATTATCAGCACTTCCCATATAGCTCATATACATAGCAGTTGTCTGCTCCTGCTGCTGACGGGGCTGGCAAATCTGCGCGGCCGCGCGGCCAAGACGAACGTGATGGCGGGGCTGGATACGCCGCTCGTGCCGCCCGCGCTGGAACCGGCGCTGCTGTACGTCTCCCAGCACTACGCGGAAGAGATTCTGGTCGAGCAGATGGCGCGCAGCTGCATGATGAGCGAAAGCCATTTCCGGCGGATGTTCACCACGCTGGTCGGCGTCGCGCCGCTGGAATACATCAACCGTTACCGCATCCACCGCTCGCTGAACCTCCTGCGCTCGACCAGCGAGCCGATTCAGAACATCGCCGCGCGGACGGGCTTCCCCTCCATCACGACGTTCAACCGAAATTTTCAGCGCTGCGTCGGGCAGAGTCCCTCCGCGTGGCGAAAAAATGCCCAAAAAGCGCACGAGTGGGCGTGCGGGGAAAAGCAGCCGGACGGCCGCTTTGCGAGGAAATAGTCATTTTTGAACATATTGCAGTCGAAATTGAATAGCATTGTGCCGAGAAGTATGGTAAAATGTATACAAGAAATCGGCGCAGGAAAGTAAAATGCCGTGCAGAATCAACAAAAAACTTTTGTCGATTTACGGCATTTTGTTTTTGCCGAGGGAACGAAAAGACGACCAAGAAAGAGGAGGACTGGATTTTTATGAAAAAGCTCGTTACCTTGATGCTGGCGCTCGCGATGATCATCAGCGCGGTCGGCGTGCTGGCTGAAGCGGATGGAAAAATCACCATCTGGACGTGGGACCCGACCTTCAACATCAAGGCGATGCAGATTGCGAAGGAGATGTATCTGAAGGATCATCCCGACGCCGTGATCGACATTCAGGAAAAGCTCTCCGCAGATATCGAAACCGCGGTCATCGCCGCCAACGGCGATACCAGCACCCTGCCGGACATCCTGCTCGTTCAGGATAACTCCTTCCAGAAGTTCGTCACCAACTATCCGGAAGTGTACGCCGATCTGACCGGCAAGTACGATTACGAGGGCTTTGCTCAGGGCAAGCTCGCGTATTCCATCGTGGACGGCAAGAACCACGGCATCCCGTTTGACGCCGGTACCGCCGTCGCCGCTTACCGCACCGATTACCTCGAGGCCGCCGGCTACACCGCCGCCGACCTGAAGGACATCACGTGGGAGCGCTTCATCGAGATCGGCCGCGACGTGAAGGCCAAGACCGGCCGCCCGATGCTCTCCGGTCAGGCGGGCGCGGTGGATACCGTTCTCATCATGCTCCAGAGCTGCGGCGCGTCCATGTTCAACGAGGATGGCTCCGTCAACCTGAAGGACAACGAACAGCTCAAGGAAGTCATCGACTTCTACGCCACCATGGTCAAGGAAGGCATCTTCATCGAGGTCAACACGTGGGACGAGTACATCGGCACGCTCTCCAACCAGACCGTCGTGGGCACCATTCAGGGCTGCTGGATTCTCTCTACCATTATGAGCCTGCAGGATCAGAAGGGTCTGTGGGCGATGACCAACCTGCCCAAGCTCGTCAAGGCCGAGGGCGCGACCAACTACTCCAGCAACGGCGGCTCCAGCTGGGCGATCATCAACGACAAGGACATCGACCTTGCGCTTGACTTCATGCAGATGTACCGCAACGTCGAATTCTACAACGAGATTCTGCCGGCGACCTCCGCCATCGCGACCTACACCCCGGCGAAGGAAGGCTCCAACTACACTGCGGGCTCCGAGTTCTTCAACGGCGAACCGATCTTCGCCGAGATCGTCGAATTCGGCGCGCAGACCCCGTCCAACATCACCGGCCCGTATTACTACGACGCCCGCGAAGCGCTTGGCACGGCGATCACCAACATCATTCTCCAGGGCGGCGACGTGGATACCGAGCTGGCCACTGCCGAGGATACGGTGAACTTCACCATGGGCTTCTGATCCTGACGGAATTTTCTTGAGATCAACTGCCGCTCTGGGTCTTCCGGGGCGGCAGTTCTTCCCATCCGGGGTTATATCAAAGAGAGGTGGCTTACCATGACCAACACCGCATCCGCGCCGAAGAAAAAGAAGCGCCTGTCCATGCATCAGAAGCAGAGTCTGGCGGGCTGGGCGTTTCTGATGCCTGCGACGCTGCTGATCTTCATTATGAGCTTTTATCCGATGTTCAGCGCTCTGCTGACCTCCTTCAAACGCGGCAAACCGACGGCGCTGGTCTGGTCCGAACCGCTTTGGAGAAACTACCAGTTCATGCTCAAGGACAAGGTCTTCATCCAGTCCGTGACCAACACGCTGACGTATCTGATCATTCAGGTGCCGATCATGCTGATTCTGGCCGTGATCTTCGCCTCCCTGCTCAACAACAGGGATCTCAAGTTCCGCGGCCTGTTCAGAACCTGCATCTTCCTGCCGTGCGCAACGGGTCTGGTCGCCTATTCGATGATCTTCCGCACGCTGTTCACCTACGACGGCATGGTCAACAACATGCTGCTCAAATTCGGCCTGATTTCTGAGGCGATCAACTGGCTGAACGACCCGGTCTACGCCAAGGCGGTCATCATCATCGGCCTCGTCTGGCGCTGGACGGGCTACAACATGGTCTTCTACCTCTCCGCCATGCAGAGCATCGACTATTCGATCTATGAGGCAGCGCGCATCGACGGCGCGAACTCCTATCAGCAGCTCATGCGCATCACCATTCCGTTGCTGCGCCCGATCATTCTGGTGACGGCGATCATGTCCACCAACGGCACGCTCCAGCTCTTCGATGAATCCGTCAACCTGACGCGCGGCGGGCCGGGCAACATGACGATCACCATGTCGCACTATATCTACAACACCATGTTCACCAAGAACCCGAACTTCGGCTACGCCGCCGCGATGTCCTTCGTCATTTTGGTCATGGTCGCGGTGCTGGCTGCAATCCAGATGAAAGTGGGTGACAAGCGATGAGAGAAGGCGCCCTTCGCAAAAACGCTACGCGCGCGGTCATGTACATCTTTCTGATCGCCGTGTCGCTGATTTCCGTATTCCCGCTGTATTGGAGCTTTATCTCCGCGTTTAACAACACCCAGCAGATTCTGGGCGGCTGGCTGCTCCCGAGCACGCACCTGCTGGAGAATTTGCAGCACCTGTTCGAGCAGCACAACGTCGTGCGCGCGCTGAAAAACTCGTTCGCGACGACCCTCCTGCAGACCTTTGCCGCGCTTGCGGTCAGCTCCATCGCGGGCTACGGCTTTGAAATCTATCACGACAAGGCGAAGGACACCGTGATGGCGATTCTGATGCTGGCGATGATGGTGCCGTTTGTGGCGGTTCTCGTTCCGCTGTTCCAGATGTTCACCAAGGCGAAGCTCATCAACTCGTGGACGGGCTTCATCCTGCCGAGCATCGCGACGCCGTTTCTGATTATGTATTTCAGAAACAGCGCGCGCAGCTTCCCGCGGGATACGCTCGAAGCGGCGCGCATCGACGGCCTGAATGAATTCCAGATTTTCATTCGGATGTTCATTCCGATGATGAAGCCGACCTACGCCTCCGCCGCGACCATCACGTTCATGGGCGCGTGGAACGCATATCTCTGGCCGAAGGTCGTCATGCAGACCAACGAGGCGATTACCATGCCGATGCTGGTCGCCAACACGATGGGCGGCTACGTCATCGACTATGGCGTGGTCATGGCGGCGGTCACGATCTGCTCGCTGCCGACGGTCATCATCTTCTTCTGTCTGCAAAAGAGTTTCACAAACGCGGTTGCGGGTGCAGTCAAATGATGGTACAATGAACCCAATCAGAGGGGCTGCATCGCTGAGCATTCAGCCTGTCAGCCTCTCTTTTTGAATCGAAAGGAAAAGAAGCATATGAATTTTGACGTGAGCAGACTCAAAGACCCCCTTTTCTTTGCTGAAAACCGGGTCGCGGCCCATTCCGACCATGTGGCTTACGCCAGTATGGAGGAGCTTTCCCACGGCGAAACCAGCCTGCGCTGTTCGCTGAACGGGCTTTGGAAATTCCACCACGCGCTCAACGCCGGTCAGGTCATCCCCGGCTTTGAGGCGGCGGATTATGACAGCCGCGGCTGGGCGGATATCCACGTCCCGGCGCACATCCAGATGGAGGGCTACGGCGCGCCGCAGTACGCCAACGTTCAGTATCCGTGGGACGGCTATCAGGCGGTGGAAATCGGCGAAATTCCGCAGGAATACAACCCTGTCGCCAGCTATATCAAGACGTTCTTCGTGCCGGCGCAGATGGTCGGCAAGCGGGTCTTCATCTCCTTCCAGGGCGCGGAGAGCTGCATCGCCGTCTGGCTCAACGGGCGCTACGTCGGTTTCTCGTCGGATTCCTTCACGCCCAGCGAGTTCGAGCTGACGGATTACCTCGTCGAGGGCGAAAACAAGCTCGCCTGCCGCGTGGAGCGCTGGAGCGCGGGAAGCTGGCTGGAAGATCAGGATTTCATGCGCTTCTCCGGCATTTTCCGCGACGTCTATCTCTACGCCATCCCCAAGGCGCACATTGCGGATATCCGCGTGAAGACGCTGCTTGACGACAGCTTCACCGACGCGACGCTCGACCTCGCGATGAAGATGGAGCTGGATGCGGCCGTCGGCGTCTGCCGCGTGAAGATGGCGCTGCTCGACGGCGGCGAGGTCATCGCGGCGGCCGAGCGCGTGGCGGAGGGCGAAATCGCCGTGCAGCTTCCGGTGAAAGCGCCGCGCCTGTGGAGCAGCGAAGCGCCGAACCTCTATGACCTGCTGCTGACCGTCGAGGACGGCAGCGGCGAGGTGCTCGAGGTCGTCCGCCAGCGCGTCGGCTTCCGTCGGTTCGAGCTGAAAAACGCCGTCATGTATCTCAACGGCAAGCGCATCGTGTTCAAGGGCGCGAACCGGCATGATTTCTGCGCCGAGAGCGGCCGCGCCATCCCGGAGGAGAAGATCCGCCGCGATCTGCTGACCATGAAGCGCAACAACATCAACGCCGTCCGCACCTGCCATTATCCCGACAGCAGCGCGCTCTACGCCATCTGCGACGAGCTGGGCCTGTACGTCATCGACGAAAACAACATGGAGACGCACGGCATTTGGGACATGGTGGCGCGCGGCAGAAAGCCGGTCGAATACGCGCTGCCGGGCGAGCGCATGGATTGGCTGCCGATCCTGCTGGATCGCGTCAATTCCACCTACCAGCGCGACAAGAACCACGCCAGCATCCTCATCTGGAGCTGCGGCAACGAATCCTTCGGCGGCGACGTCATCTTCGAGATGAGCCAGAAGTTCCGCCAGCTGGATGACACGCGCCTCGTTCATTACGAAGGCGTGGCGCACGACCGCCGCCGCAACGAGACGACCGACATGGAAAGCCAGATGTATACGCCGGTCGCGCAGATCAGGAAATACCTCGCCGAGCACCGCGAGCGCCCGTTCATCCTCTGCGAATACACGCACGCGATGGGCAACTCGAACGGCGCGATGCACTGGTACACCGAATACGCCTATGAGGAGCCGCTCTATCAGGGCGGGTTCATCTGGGATTACATCGACCAGTCCATCCGCACGAAGGATCGCTACGGCAACACGACCTACGCCTACGGCGGCGATTTTGACGACCGCCCCTGCGATTACAACTTCTGCGGCAACGGCATCGCCTATGGCGACGGCGAGGAAAGCCCGAAGATGCAGGAGGTCAAATACAACTATCAGGATATCTTCGCCAAGGTGACGGATACGAAGGCCGTCGTCACCAACCGCGCGATGTTCACCAACACGAGCGCGTATGACTGCGTCGTGATTCTGGCGCGCAACGGCGAGACCGTCGCCTCCGCGCCGCTTGCAACCGACGTTCCGCCGATGGAGAGCCGCGAATATGACCTGCCGTTCGCCCATCAGGCGCGCGGGGGCGAATACGCCGTGACGCTCTCCTTCCGCCTGAAGGCGGATACGGCGTGGGCGCCGCGCGGATACGAAGTCGCGTTTGCGCAGGGCGTCTATCGGGTCGAGGAGGAAGCGAAGTTCGAGCGCTATGCGCCGCTGCGCATCGTCCGCGGCGATTACAACACGGGCGTGCACGGCGAGCATTTCAGCGTGCTCTTCGGCGACCTCAAGGGCGGCCTGACCAGCTACCGCTGGGGCGGCAAGGAGATGCTCAAGTCCATCCCGAAGCCGAACTTCTGGCGCGCGCCGAACGACAACGACTGCGGCAGCAGCATGCCGCTCCGCTACGCCCAGTGGAAGATCGCGTCCCTGTACGCGGCGACGAACGCCACCGCCGAGCTGGCGAAGAAGAACAACCACCCCTCCGCGACGGAAAACCCGGACGGCTCCGTGACCATCGGCTACACCTACGGCTTGGGCACAAGGCCGGATGCGCAGTGCGAGTTGACCTACACCGTGCATCCCTGCGGACAGGTGGATGTGAAGCTGGATTACGATCCGGTCGCCGAGCTGGGCGACATGCCGGAATTCGGCGTGATGCTCAAGATGGACGCGGACTACGATCAGGTTCGCTTCTACGGCTACGGCCCGAATGAAAACTACGTGGATCGCCGCGAGGGCGCGCGTCTGGGCATTTTCAAGACGACGACCCGCGAAAACGTATCCAAGTATCTCGTCCCGCAGGAGTGCGGCAACCGCACGGGCGTGCGCTGGGCGGAGGTCACGGATTACCGCGGCCGCGGCCTGCGCTTCACGGGCGACGGCATGGAGTTCTCCGCGCTGCCGTACACGCCGCACGAGCTGGAAAACGCCATGCACGACTACGAGCTCCCGCCGATCCATTACACGGTCATCCGCGCGAACCTGCAGCAGATGGGCGTGGCGGGCGACGATAGCTGGGGCGCGCAGACGCACGAGGAATACCTGCTCGACACGAGCAAGCACATGAGCTTCACGTTCAGCTTCAAGGGCATCTGATTTCCTTTCGCCGCGGTCTGCAAAGCGTCAAATCTTTGCGTGCACGGGCGATTTGACCCATTCACAGCGTTATAAAAGCACAAGCTCCATCCCGACCGATGGAGCTTGTGCGCGTTTATATGCGTTTTGAGGTTCTTCCCCTTATCTTTCTTTGGCTTCCTTCTTCCAGACCTTCGGCTGATAGCGCATATCCGACACGTTGTAAACGGTGATGAATGCCTTCGGGTCTTCCCGATTGATGAAGTTCATCAGCTTCTGATACTCGCTCTTGTTGACGATGGTGATGATCTCGTTGTGCTTTTCAAAGTTATACGCGCCGATGGCCTCGTAGATCGTCGCGCCGCTGTGCAGATCCTGAATGATGAACTGGCGGAGCGCTTCTTCCTTCTCCGTGATGATACAGACGCGGCGCTTTTTATTGTGGTCGAAGATGAAGTGATCCAGAATTATGCCGTTGAAATACGTGCCGAGAAGGCTCAGAACCACGGTCTTTTTATCGTAGACCAGCGCGGCGGAAAGCGCCACGCACATGCCCGACAGGGACATGGCCCTGCCCAGCTCGATGTGCAGATACTTGTTCATTACCTTCGCCACGATATCCAGCCCGCCGGAAGAAGCGTTTCGGTTGAAGAGGATGCTGAGGCCGATGCTGACCACCAGAATGTAGCAGAGCACATCCAGCTCCTGGCTGCCCGTTATGGAGACGAAATTCGGGAACAGCCTTTCAAAAAGCCCCAGAAACACCGGCAGCAGCACGCTCGTGTAAACCGTCTTCTGCCCAAATTCCTTTCCGCAGGTCATAAACCCGATGACAAGAAGCACGACGTTCAGGACCATCGTGATGGCCGACAGCGGGAGCGGGATAAAATTGGTCAGCACGATGCCGAGGCCGGAGATGCTGCTGATGGACGTGTGGCTCGGCACGAGGAAAAAATAGACCGCAGCCGCGATGATGGCCACCGCCACGGTCAAAATCAGCGTTTCTTTGGCGACGTCCTTGCCGCTCAGCTTTTTGTTCATGGTTTTGGTTCCTCTCAATCTTTGTTTGATCCTTTGGTTCGTTCACGGCGACAGCCGATCGCGCCGTCATCCTCCCCGCGCGCTCCGGCGCGGTCTTCGTCCCCTCGCGGGGGGGCGCATCGACAAACGCCGTCCGTTTTCAGGCTCGAATCCGCTTTATTGTATCATGTCAAAACGCCCTTGTCACTCCAAAAAGATGCGTTTCATACTAATTCGCAGTTAAAATGCTTAACAGAGCGCATCAGATTTTTTGTTCTGACGAAGCCAAGTGAAGTGAGGCGTACTGGAGGTACGTTGAACGGAACGAGGCAAAGTCAGAGCGAAAAAGATGGTGCGCGGATTAAGCCATTTTAACAAGAATTAGTATCAAGCGAAAGCAGCGCCCCTTCTCCAAGGCGGCCAATCCGCCCGTCTCCGGCAAAACCGGCTGAAACACAAAAAACTCCCCACATGACGGACAGCGCAATTCAGCGCTGCCTCGCCGTGGAGGGAGTTTTTTCGTTGCATAAGGCGACTCGTTTATCAGACAAGTCTTCTCAATCGGCCATAAACGCTTCCGCCTTACGCGCGGTCGTTCTCGTCAAACGGGTCGCCGCACTCCGGGCAGAACTTCGGCGGGTGCGCGGGATCGGCGGGCTTCCAGCCGCATTTGTCGCAGCAATAGACCGGCGCGCCCGCGGGCCGCTTCGCGCCGCATTCCGAGCAGAATTTGCCGGTGTTGACCGCACCGCAGGCGCACGTCCAGCCCTCCGCAGGCTTGGCTTCGGGCTTCTTCGCGCCGCACTCCGGGCAGAATTTGCCGGTGGCCGTCGCGCCGCAGGTGCACGTCCACGCGCCCGCGCTCTGCTGAACCGGCGCGGCGGGCTGCTGTTGCTGCTGCGCGCCCATCTGGAAGAGCTGCGCCGCGTTGACCCCGCCGCCCTGCTGAGCCATGTTCATCCCCATGAAGCCGGTGAACGCGCCGCCCTGATTCTTGGCCGCATCCTGCATGGCCTGCGCCTGCGCGCCGACCAGATGCGCCGCCGCCATGTTCGCGTTGCGGAAGACAGCGTTCTTTTGCAGCTCCTTAATCATCGCCTCGTCCTCTTCGGAGGCCTTGACGGAATTGACGCCGAAGGACACGATTTCCACGCCGCGCAGGTTCGCCCATTTTTCGGAAAGCACGTCGTTGAGCGCCTCGGCGATCTCCGCGGTGTGCCCCGGCAGCGCCGAATAGCGGACGCCCATTTCGGAGATCTTGGCGAACGCGGGCTGGAGCGCCGTCAGCAGCTCGCTCTTGAGCTGGCTGTCGATCTGCTCGCGGGTGTAGTCGCCCTCCACGTTGCCGCAGACGTTGGTGTAAAAGAGCATCGGGTTGGTCACGCGGTAGCTGTATTCGCCGAAGCAGCGAATGGAGATGTCCACATCGAGGCCGATGTTGTTATCCACCACGCGGAAGGGCACCGGGCTGGGCGTTCCGTATTTGTTGCCCAGAATCTCCTTGGTGTTGAAGAAATAGACGCGCTGATCCTTTCCGGCCTGACCGCCGAAGGAAAGGCGGTCAAAGGTGGTCTTCAAAATGGCCTTGGCCTTTTCGCCGTTCAGCGCACCGTAGAAGATGCTCGGCTCGCCGTTCTGCTGGAAGACATACTCGCCCGGTTCGGCGCAGAAATCCATGATCTTACCCTGATCCACAATCATCATGCACTGGCCGTCCGCCACCGCGATGACGCTGCCGTCGGAAATCACGTTGTCATCCTCGTGGCGGCTGCCGCCGAAGCGGCCCTTGACCTTTTTCTCCGCCTTCGTCGCCAGCACATTGTCCGGCAGCGCGTCCACGTAAAAATATTCCTTCCACTGGCTGGCGAGCGTGCCGCCGGCGGCGTTCAATGCTGCTGCAATCAATCCCATATGTCTTTGCCCTCCTCGTTATCTTCTTTGTTGCAATCATTGAGCGAAAAGCGAATTCTGCACAAACCGCGGGCGCGCATTGCGCGCCCGTTATCGGAATTTATGCAAAATTTCGGATTTGCTCATTTACCGTTCGTTATTTCTTCTGCGTATCGTCTTCAATCTTCCGCCTCGTCGTGCTCTCATAGAGGAAATGATCGAAGTTCACGTCCAGGCGGAAGGAGCCTTCCCGAATATAACCGGCCGCCGCGCTCTGCTGCGCCGCCTGCCTGAGCTGACCCTTCAGCCCGCCGACGACCGCCAGCGCAATGACGGCCGCGATGACCGCGCCGATCAGCAGCGAGCCGCTGCCCATCTGATCCAGCAGCGCCAAAATCAGCGCCGCAATACCGAACACACCGGCGAACACGCCGCCGCCCCACAGCAGGGATTTCGCCTTGTCGGCGGGCACATCGCAGGTGAGCTTGCCCGTCTGGCCGTTGATGGCGAAGGTATAGGTCTTGCCCTCCTTCACGGTGGTCATCAGCCACACGGGCAGCAGCGCGGGCGTCGCCCGTCCGCCTTCCGTCTCAATGCGCTTGCTGCGCTCGCTGACCTCGTCGTAGCCCGTGACCGTGTCGCGCAGGGTCTCCTCCACGCTGCGCTCCACGCGCTCCACGGCGCGCTTTTCGCAGGCGTCGCTCTCCGCGTCCGCGTGATCCGCCATCGCGCCGGCCAAAACGGCGCTCTGGAAGGGAATCGCGGCGCTCAGGTCGTAGGGCTCCAGCGACTCGGTGATCTTGTCGTCGAGCTTCACGCTGCCGTCCACGGGGATGTTTTCAAAGCTCATCTGTCCCCGGCGGCGCACCAGATAGTGCCTCGTGCGGGAAACCTCCCACTCGCCCTCCTGCTCCGTGGTCGTCGTCTGCGCGTCGTAGACGATATCGGCGCGCGCGTCGCAGTCAAACAGCCAGTAGGGCACATACAGCCGACGCATTTCCGCAATGCGGTTCCGGCTGTTCAGGAAGATGTTCGGCAGCAGCCGCTTGCCCTTGAAGTAATCCTCAAACTGCTTCTGCGCCTGTTCCTTCGTCACGACGAACGGAATCACCTTTTCCGGCTTCACGCCGCCTTCGAGGCGGTCGGGCAGGATGGTCGGGCTGCCGCAGTAGGGGCACTCGGCGGCGGTGGTGGTATCCTCGGTCATCAGCTCCGCGCCGCAGTTCTTGCAGTGATAGATCTGCACGCCTTCCTCGCCCGCCTGAAACCCTTCCTTCGGCCGCTCGAACACGATCTGTTCGCCGCTCTCCGCCGTGTTCAGCATTTCCAGCGCTTCCGGCTCAAAGCTGTTCCCGCAGGAGACACATTCCAGCTTGCTGCTTTTGCCGCTGAAGGTCAGCGGCCCGCCGCAGCAGGGGCAGTTGTAACTGGCTGTACTCATACATGCATCCTTCTTTCATGTTGCACATGTTGTAATCGAGGCTATTTTCCCGTAGGCTCGTATTTGGGCGCTGGGGCAGGCCGTTCAGTCCGCTTACTTCGCGCGCGGCTGATCGCAGTATTTGCAGCGCATCGCGCCGCCCTTTCGCTCGCGGTTCTTCGCGCCGCAGCCCGAACAAACCCACTGCACATACTCGTATTCCGGCGTATACAGCTTCACCGTCCGCTCATCCGCGTTGATTTGCAGGTTTTGCAGATAGCCGCCGCTGACGAGCGCCCTGAGCTTTTGGGGCGCTTTGGCGGAGGAAAGCGTGGTTTGAAGCTGATCGAAGGTCAGGCTTTCCTCCGGCGTGGCGAGCAGCGTCCCCGCGATGCGCCGGGCGCTGGCGCTCCGCCGGTAGTGCGCGAAGGTGCGCACGACCGGCGTGAACAGCGCGGCCAGCAGCAGCACCGCCATCACCCCGGAGAGCGTCTTGCCCTCCCTGAACAGGTCAATGCCCGCGGAGGCCGCGCCCAGCCCGAAGATCGTGCAGACCGCCACAACGGGGATCGACAGCCGTCTTTTCTCCTGTGCCTTTTTCGTCAGATACGGATTCGTCGTGTTTCCGGCCATTATTCGTTCACCGCCGCCTGACACGCTTCAAACGCCTCGTAGGGATCGCCGCCGCCGATGACCGCATGGATGCCGTCGCCGTATTCTTCCATGTAGCGCATCGGCTCGTTAATCAGATAATACAGCTCGTTTTCGCCGGGGACGACGTCCTCCACCAGATTGCAGGCGCGGCAGGCGACATAGAGCTTGTCGTTGGAGTGATCGACGCGAAACTGCGCGTAGAAGATTTCGCTGTTGATCAGCGTGGTCAGCACCGCCAGCGGCTCAAAGGCCGCTTCTTCCCCCTGAATCGGCGCATCCACGACCACGGACAGCATGTCGTCGTCCACAAAGACCATCACATTCACATATTCCAGCGCGTTTTCAAGGGCAAAGCTCATCGAAAACGTGTAGTCGTCGTATTCGTACTCGTATCCGTTCTCGTCCAGAAAGTCCTGAACCATGTTCTTCATCTGGTCTTCCTTGCTCATCGGGGCGGATTCGGCGAGCGCTGCGCCCGTCAGGGTCAGCATCATCACCAGCGCCAGCGCAAGCATCATCATTTTCTTCATCAAATACATCCTCCTTTTGATTGTTTTCTTCGTCAGTTAGATTCCTTCGGGCGCGAAGTGCATCATCATGGAACCGAAATAATCCATGTCGAAGCCCTGCGCCGTGGGCACGAGGTTCAGCGCCTGCGTGTAGTAATCCATCACCACGCCGTCCGCCTCGCCCGCGTCCGTGGGCACCTTGCCGTAAGTCCACGTCAGACCGGGGATATCCGCGCCCGCCATGACGAAGGCCACCGTGCCATCCGCGTTGAGCAGCACGGAATATTCGTATCCGCCCAGCTGCGCGGCGGACATGTTGTAGCCGTTCACATCCGCGTCGGTCATCACGTATTTCTTCCCGATCTCGATGCCCGCACCGCCCTGCGCCGCAGGCGCTTCGGGCACGGCGGGTTCGGGCATGGGTTCCGCGGTGGGCTCAGCCGTCGGTTCTGCGACGGGCGCTTCGGGCGCGTCGCCGGTGCGCTCGCACCAAAGCGTCGCGTCGCTCATTTCGATGGCGAGCGTTCCGTCCTCGCGCAGGGTAGCGGCAAATTCGCCGTCCAGAACGGGCACGATCAGCGCGAAGTCGTTCATGCTGCAAGGCAGGCCGTCCAGCGTCATGCCCTGCAGGGTCAAATCGCAGGTATCGCCGTAGACGACCAGCGTGTCGCCCGCCATGTCCGCTGTCTCCGCCGGGAGCGTCAGGCCGTCCATCGTGACGCGAACGACCGTCCAAACGCCCTTGATCTCCTCAATCGTGGCGCTCTCGTCGATGACCGGGATGGACGCGCCCGCCGCCTCCGGCTTCTCGCGGCTCAGCGTCATCATCGCACCGTCCTCGGAGAGCGAAAGCACGCCGTCCCTGAGCGTGAAGACCATCGTGCCCGCCACAAGCGCGCCGTCCTGCATCGCGCATTGGAGGTGATCCACATCGCCGCCCATGTTCATCTCGGCCGTGCCGTCCGCGCCGATGGTCACGGTCACATCGAGGCCGAGGTCGGCCAGCGGGTAGGCCTCGCCGTCCAGCTCCATGTTCAGGCCGTACCACGTTCCCTGATATTCCTCGGGGATGTCGGCGCTCTGCGCGGCGGGTTCGGGCGCCGCTTCGGGCTCGGCAGTCGCTTCCGGTGCAGCAGTCGCTTCCGGTTCGGGGGTCGTTTCGGGCTTGCCCGGTTCGTCGGCCGCCTGCGCAGGCGCGGCGATTTCAGCGCCCGCTTCCAGCTTCAATTCCGGCAGCAGCGCGGACAGATCCGGCGCTTCGGGCCGCGTGTGCGCGCAGGCGCCCGTCACCACGGTCACTTCCACCGGCGAGCTGTTCCAGCTCACGCACTTCTGCGCCCGTTTCAGGTTCTCTTCGCTCATGCCCTCGGGCACATGCACGGTCAGCTTCGGCGCGACGTTCATCATCAGCCCATTGGACGACGCGGTCAAATCGCAGCCGCCGAAGCAGACCTCGGCGAGGTTCGGGCAGTTGACGATGCAGTTCTCGCCAAACATCTTCACCTTGTCGGTGAAATGCAGGCTGGTCAGGCTCTGGCACTCGGCAAACGCGCCGTATTCCACGCTCTCCGCATCGGCAACGAAGGTCTTCAGCCCGGAGAAGCCGAACGCCTGCTGGCCGATGCTAATGAGATGCTCGCCGAAGTACAGGTTGCCCAGCGGGCCCGCGCTGTCAAAGGCGTAGTTGTCGATTCTGCGCACGCCGTTGACAAAGATCACGTTGTTCAGGCTCCGGCAGAGCGTGAACTGGCTCGAGCCGGTGCTCTCCAGCGGCGCGTAGCAGACGAAGGTTTCAAGCTGCTGGCAGTAGCCGAGCATCATGTCGGGCAGCTCCCGAATGGTTTCCGGCAGCACCAGCGTGCGCAGGTGCACCCATTCGGTGCGGTTGGTTTCCACGGAGGAATCGGTGTAATCGTGGCAGGAATCGAAGGCGTTGTAGTTGGCGAAGCCCACCACGGTCACGCCGTCGATTTCGCGCGGCACCACCACGTCCACGTCGGTTCCCGTATAGGCGGAAATCAGGCCGGTCTCCGGGTCGAAGTCGAAATTCTCCGCGGCGGTCGGCTCGAAGGGCATCTTCGCGAACTTCGTCGCCTCGCCCTCGCGCAGGATGGGGTCATACCACGGGCGGGCAAGGGTCTCGTTCCACGCGGCCACCTGCTCATCGGTCGCGTCGGCGGACAGGCGGAGCTCCACATTCGTGCCCTCCACGGCGGAGAGCGGGAAGCTGCCCCTTTCCGGGATGACCAGATGCGCCAGCTTCGTATCCGCAAAGGCGCGCTCGCCCACGTTGACGTCGCTGCGCAGGGTTACGCGCTCCAGCGCCGCGCCCTCGAACGCGTCCGTGCCGATGACGGCCACGTTTTGGAGATCGGCCGTGTTCAGCATCGTGCCCGCAAACGCGCCCGCACCGATGACGGCCGCGTTTTGGAGATCGGCCGTGCTCAGCTTCGTGCCCGCGAACGCGCTTTCCCCGATTTCGGTCACGCCCTCGCCCAGCGCCAGCGTCGTCACTCCGCTGCCCTCAAACATATGCGCCGGAATCGCGCCGGTTTCAACCGTCACATCGGCCAATTCGGGCAGGTTGGCGAATACGCCCGCGGGGATGAGCGCCGGGTCGCACTTGATGACCAGCTTTTTCAGCCCGGTCAGCCCATCCAGCGCGCCCTCCCCGATCTCGGTCAGGGATTCGGGCAGGGTCAGCGCCTCCAGCTTCGCGCAGCCCGCGAACGCCCGCGCGCCGATGGTGGTCACGGAATCGAACAGATCCACGTTTTGCAGGGCGCTGTCCATGAAGGCCTCCGCGCCGATGGTCGTAAACGCATCGTTGTGCGAAACGGAGAAATATTCGATGGTCTGGCTGCCCTTGAACACGCCGTCGCCCAGCCCGACGACCGGCTCCTTGGAAACCGTGAGGTGGGGATGGATGCGCGTCTTTGTGCCGGTATACTGAGTCAGCATGCGGTTTTCGTACTGGTACGATCCCTTTTCGGGGGACGAGGCCGTCGGATCCTGCGCGCGCCAGACGCGGCATGTCAGCCCCAGCGCGTCCACATACGCCTGCCATTCCTGCATCTGCCGCTTGGTGCCGCGGTCGCTCAGGTCGATATCCGCCAGATAATCGCAGCCCTCAAAGACGTTTTCGCCCAGCGCAGGCGGGGTCTCGCTGTTCAAAACGACGTATTGAATGTTGTAATCGCCCTTGAACGCATTGGAACCAATCGCTTCGAGCGTCGAGGGCAGATAGAGGTCGCCCATGTTTCTGCAGTTTTCAAACGCGCTGTCGCCGATGGTCTTCAATCCCTCGGGCAGCTCCAGCGCGTCGGTCACGCCGATGGCATAGAAGGCGTAAGCGCCGATATGCTCCACGCTCGGCAATTCCAGCACGTTGCTGCGGTAGGCGTTGTAGAACGCATAATCCCCGATGCTCTTCAGCGTGGAGGGGAACACGACGCGCGCCAGCGTTTCGCAGTTGTAAAATGCGTTGTCGCCGATGGTTTCCAGCCCCTCGGGCAGCTCCGCCAGCGCGATATAGGTGTGCTGTGCAAATGCCTTGGGGCCGATGGCCTTCACCGCCGCGCCGCCGATGGTCTCGGGGATGGCGAGGTAGGTGGCGAAGCCGTTGTAGCTGGTGATGGTGCCGGTCGCGGGATCAAATTCGAAATCCTCCTCCGCGAAGCCGTTGTTTTCCACGACAACGGCGTTTTTGCCGCTGGGCTGGACAGGCACCTCAATCCCGGCGCGTTCAAACGCCTCCGTGTACGCCTCCAGCTCGTCATCCGGAACATAGGCCACCGCGTCCTCCGCGATGAGGCTGAAGCATCCCTTGTCGATCAGCGGGCAGACGCCCTCGAAGGTGATCTTCCGCAGCGCGTCACAGAAGCGGAACGAGTTCTCGCCGATATAGCGCACGCCCGCGGGAATGGTGACTTCCTCAAGCGATGTGCAGCTGAAAAAGTTCATTCGGTTGATGACGACCAGGCTCTGAGGCAGGGTGACGCTCGTCATGTTTTCGCACCCCGAGACGGCGTTGCTCCTCAGCTCAAGCACCGTTTCCGGCAGCGTCAGCGAGGTGATCGCCTCCGAGCTGAACACGCTGACGCCGATCACGTCTACCGTGTAGCCGTCGATCTCGGCGGGCACGGTCACGTCGCCGCCCGCGCCGTTGTAGCCGCGAAGTATGGCGTAATTCAGGTCGTAATTCCAATCGGTGGATTCTGCCGCCGCCCAGACGCAGACCGTCAGCGTCAGCAGCGCGAGAGCCAGACACAGCCATTTTTTCATGGGTTGATTCCTCCGTTTCTGTTTTTTATGTTTCACCAATATCCAATTTTGTCCGCGTCGATTTCATATTCACGCATCAGCGCTTCAAAAAATGCTTGAATAGCACCCTTCTTTTCATAATAGCCGTCGGGAAAGCTGTTTGTGCCGACAGCGTCGATCCCGCTCCCGTCTTCAAACGCAACATTCAGCGAGAAGCTTTCGCCGTCCAGCACGGTGCTGTCCTCCTGCCGATAGCCGTCCCACGCCGCCAGATCCAATTCGTCCAGCAGCGCGGAAAACGCCGCCAGCTCCGCATCGGTCACGGGCAGCACGAAGGTATAGGCAAGATACAGCTCGATGGCAGCGAGGCGGCCCCGCTTCGTTTCCCCGATCTGATAGCTGCGCATCTGATCGACGGACATGCCCGAGCAGGAAAACGCGAAGGTTTTCACCGTCGGCATGCCTTCGTGCGGCGCGGCTCCGGCAAAGCGCGGGCACAGGCACAGCGCCAGCGCGGTGAGAACGCCCGTAAGCGTCCATTTCCATCGTCTTTTCATGGCGTCGTCCCCTTTCTTACAGCGCGTCCATCGCGGCGACCAGATAAGCGGGGGTTACGGAAGCATAGAGAAATGCGTCGATGCGGCGATCCTGCCGGGCGCAGACGACCTGACGCGCCAGCTCCGGGTCGCTGTTTTCGTCGCAGAGCAGCGCGAACTTGCACCCCGGAATCTTCGCGCTCAGGCGGTCGATCAGGCTCAGGCGGCTTTCCAGCGTATACGCGCTCAGGCGGCTGACCTCCATCAGCAGGATATCCGCCGGCATGGCGGCGCACAGGGAGAGCGCATCGCCCGTCCGTCCGGGCAGAATCTGCTCCACCCGAAACTCCCGCGTTTCCGTCAGCGCGTGGGCAATCGCCTCCGACAGAAGCGTATTCTGCATGCTGACCACGATGTTCTTCATGTTACTTCCCCCTTGCATACTCAGTGTATCAGAAAAACGCGCATCGCACATCCACCGTTTGGCTATTTTTTAACGCTAAAAAGCGCAGACTCTGCTCAAATGGGCAGAGCCTGCGCTTTTTTCTCAAAGAATCAGCCTGATTCAGTTTCTTCGGTTCAAAATGACCAGCCCGCTTTCCCGCGCGCGGACG